>ERZ778514.403-NODE-403-length-41740-cov-4.626892_pt1 | contig 41740 bp, 35 predicted proteins | sample MGYA00510344_ERZ778514 | MGnify/ENA primary metagenome ERZ778514 (study PRJEB29527, sample SAMN07138968) | mouse gut metagenome | material: feces | host: mouse | place: China:Nanjing | collected 2016-01-25 ...
GTATGAATATAATCAAGTTACAATGGTTTCACCAACCGTTTTTGTCAATTATATCTTGAATTATGGATAGTGCTTATTTACAGATGTTTACATAAAAAGAGAGCAACTAAAATAGTCGCTCTCTTGGAGGGTGCCCAGTGGGATTCGAACCCACGACATTCAGAACCACAATCTGACGCTCTAACCAACTGAACTATGGGCACCATATTCATTTGGGACTGCAAATATAGGAAAAATATTTTATCCGGCAATAGATATTCAACTTTTTCGTAATGCAGCATACGACAAATGACGGATGTAAACAGATTCTTGTTATATTTGCAGGTTGTTACAGTAAAAACATATAGTAATATGGGACGTGAAATCAAATTCTCGTTAGTCTATAGAGACATGTGGCAGTCGTCAGGAAAATATGTTCCTACGGTAAGCCAGTTGAAGGAAGTTGCCCCTGCGATCATCGATATGGGTTGCTTCGATAGAGTCGAGACCAACGGTGGTGCATTCGAACAGGTGAATCTGCTTTTCGGAGAGAATCCGAACAAGGCGGTACGTGAGTGGACTGCACCTTTCAATAAGGTCGGCATCCAGACACACATGCTTGAAAGGGGTCTGAACGCATTGAGGATGAACCCTGTACCGGCAGATGTCAGAGAGCTGATGTTCAAGGTGAAATGCAAGCAGGGAACCAATATTTCAAGGTCATTCTGCGGACTCAACGACCACCGCAACCTAAGGCTCTCAGTGGAGTACGCCAAGAAAGGCGGCATGATATCTCAGGTTGCACTTTCAATCACGAATTCACCTATACATACCGTAGAGTATTATATGGGAATCGTGGACAAGGTCGTGGAATACGGCTGCGACGAAATCTGCCTTAAGGATATGGCAGGTATCGGACGCCCTACATTCCTCGGACAGCTGACCAGCCAGATCAAGAAGAAATACCCGCACATCAAGGTACAGTACCACGGGCATACAGGTCCTGGATTTTCTCCTGCATCGATGCTTGAGGTCGCAAGGGCCGGGGCCGACTATCTTGACGTGGCGGTAGAGCCTCTCAGCTGGGGCAAGGTGCATCCGGATGTGATTACCATCAGGGAAATGCTCAAGGCTGACGGTTTCCAGGTAAAGGACCTGAACATGAACGCATATATGGAAGTTCGCCGTCTTACCCAGAAATTCATAGACGAATTCCTCGGATACTGGATCGACCCTAACAACTCGCACATGAGTTCGCTCCTGGTAGGATGCGGTCTCCCTGGAGGAATGATGGGCTCGATGATGGCCGACCTGAAAGGTTTCCACGGAGCGATCAACGCGTCCCTCCGCGCCCAGGGCAAGGCCGAAGTTTCGCTTGACACCCTCATGGTGATGCTGTTCCAGGAGGTGGAATATGTTTGGCCACGCCTCGGCTATCCGCCTCTCGTGACTCCGTTCAGCCAGTATGTAAAAAATACAGCCCTGATGAACCTGATGAATATTCTCAAGGGACAGCCTCGCTGGACGACCATAGACAAGGATACATGGAACATGATTCTCGGAAAGATGGGCAAATTGCCTGGCGAGCTTGCTCCTGAAATCGTGGAACTTGCGAAGAGCAAGGGACTTGAATTCTACACCGGCAACCCTCAGGATGCGTTCCCTAACGAACTTGACAAGTTCAAGGCCATGATGAAAGAGGAAGGCTGGGACGAAGGCGAAGACCAGGAAGAGCTGTTCGAGTTCGCCATGCACGAAAGGCAGTACCGCGACTACAAGAGCGGAATCGCCAAGGAAAGGTTCAACAAAGACCTTGAGGCAGCAAGGGAAAAGGCCGGTGCTCCGATCGTAATCACACGCCCTGTTGTGGAAATGCCCAAGTATGACGTCGACAGCATCATAGAGAAGTATCCTAACGCCAAGCCGATACAGGCTCCGGTGAAAGGACAGCTTATCTGGCAGGTTGACGTGGACGACGCCTCCACTGCCCCTGTCGTAGGCACCGAGGTCAAGGCCGGACAGCCTGTAAGCTACATACAGACATACTACGGTATGGAAGAAGTCATACCTGCAACTGACGGACGCATTGTTGCCATCTGTTCAAAGCAAGGAGACACTGTAGCAAAAGGCGAAATCATTGCCTTTGTTGAATAATCGGACTGTTGCGCGTAACCGGCGTACAGTACAACAGAACAAGAGACCTGATGGAAAACAATCCGTCAGGTCTCTTTTGTATTACCGTCCTTTTTGTTAAGTTTGCAAAGGCAATTGCGCTTATGCGGGAGAAGACGGAGGAGAGAGATGAAAATCAAAGATCTGTGCTCGGATGAAAGACCGAGAGAAAAGATGCTCAGCAAGGGAGCATCTTCATTGAGCAACGCCGAGCTTATCGCGATCCTGCTCAGGACAGGCACCGGAAAGAAAAACGTGATTGAAGTAGCCCAGGCATTCTTGAAAATGTCCGACGGCAGCCTTACCAGGGCATCTTCGATGTCTGTGGACCAGATGTGCAACATCGAGGGCATCGGGACCAGCAAGGCGATAGGAATAATTGCGGCACTTGAACTCGGGAAAAGGATGTGCGGAGAATCCCCTCAAAAAAGCAATATCATCAGATCGTCACAAGACGTATTCCGCGAGATGGTACCTGCCATGAGAGGGCTTCAGCACGAGGAATGCTGGATATTCTATCTTGCACGCAACAACAGGATAATCACAAAGGAACGCCTCAGCATAGGAGGTCAGAGTGAGACCATAGTGGAGATCAAAAAAGTCGTCCGCAGGGCATTGGAGACACTGGCCACAGCCATAATAATTGTGCATAACCACCCTTCAGGCGACCCTCATCCCGGCATAGCCGACATAAAGATGACAAAGGCACTCAAACAGGCTCTCGAGACATTTGACATATCTCTGACAGACCATATAATCATAGCGGACGGCAGATATTACAGTTTCTCGGACGAGCAGGAATACACTGCAGTATAAAGATATGAGAGGCCAAATTATTTTTGAGCCGGCACATATATACCGATTTTTGCCTATATTTGCGCTAAAGCACATATAAACGTCCTGGTCTCGGCAGAATCAAAGTAAACTTTGCTTCTATTCTCGACTTTGGCTATATTTGTGCCGGTGCACATATATAGGCATAATCCTGTATCTGCATTCCGGTAAGGTTCATTCACAACCTCTTTTCAAAATACATAAAACAAGGAATATGAAAGTCATCAACCTCGGAGAGAACAACAGTGTCCTGAATAATTTTATGGCGCAGATGCGCGACAAGAACGTCCAGAAAGACAGAATGCGTTTCCGCAGAAACCTTGAAAGGCTCGGAGAAATATTCGCGTACGAAATAAGCAAGACACTCGACTATTCCACAAAGCAGGTAGTGACCCCTCTCGGCATAGCGAATGTACCCACTTCGGATTCACAGATAGTGGCAGCGACCATACTGCGCGCCGGACTGCCTCTGCACCAGGGAATACTCAACTTTTTCGACGGCGCACAGAACGCATTTGTCGCCGCCTACAGAAAGTACGACAAAGGGGACAGCTTCCACATCAACATTGAATATGCAAGCTCTCCAGATCTCACAGGGAAGACATTGATACTCGCCGATACTATGCTTGCCACAGGAGCATCGCTTGTAATAGCCTACAACCGCCTGTGCGAAGACGGTGAACCGGTCCATACACATCTCGTATGTCCGGTATCCAGTGCGGATGCCGTAGAGCACCTGAAGAAAAGTCTTCCCGGAGACAAAGTGACTCTATGGGTAGCTGCAATTGACGAGGAGCTGACAAGCCACTCATACATAGTCCCCGGACTTGGAGACGCAGGAGACCTCGCATACGGAGACAAAATATAAAAAATGCGGTTCCAGATTAATGGAGCCGCATTTTTGTTAAAGTTCTTTGCGAAGTCTCGCCTTAGGGATATTGAGCTGATCCCTGTATTTGGCTATCGTTCTTCTGGCCACCTTATAGCCTCGGCTTGTCATTTCAGAGACAAGCTGGTCATCCGTGAAAGGCTTGCGTTTGTTCTCACCGTCCACAAGCTCCTGGAGGGTCTTTTTGAGCTCCCTTGTAGAGACCTCTTCACCATCCTGGTTTTCAAGGCCTTCCGAGAAGAAATATTTGAGTGAATATATGCCGAAATGGGTTTCGATATACTTGCTGTTGACCACACGGGAAATGGTAGAAATATCAAATCCTGTCTTCTCTGCAATATCCTTGAGAACCATCGGCTTGAGATGGCTCTCATCTCCGTCCATAAAATAGTCGTGCTGATAATCCACGATTGCCCGCATTGTGCTCTCCAGAGTATTATGACGCTGCTTTATAGCCTCAACGAACCACTTTGCAGAGTCAAGCTTCTTCTTCACAAACGTAGCCGCCTCCTTCTTTTCGCGTTCCGATGAATTTGCCGCCTCAAGCAGGATGTCGGCATACTTGCGGTTCACCCTGAGTTCAGGTATCGAAAATCTCGGCATCGTCAGCTTCAGTTCTCCGTTTTCAAGATTAAGGACGAAATCAGGGACGATCTGCTGGGCCTGGTCATTATACGTATCATCAATCTGTCCGCCAGGTGCAGGATTAAGTTTGACGATCTTCAATATGGCAGCCTTGAGTTCCTGCTCGGAAAGCCCCATACGCGACATTATCTTCTGGAAATGCTTGTTCGTAAACTCCGTGAAATGATCTTTGAGAATACGTGCGGCATTCAGAACATCAGGAGTCTGCCTGAGATGGCAGATTTGAAGCAGAAGACACTCACGCAGGTCACGTGCACCGACTCCGGCAGGCTCGAAATCCTGGATTATCTTCAGCATCTGCTCCACTTCAGCCTCATCGGTCTCTATGCCGGCACGGAATGCAAGGTCATCGACAAGACTCTCGATATCCCTTCTGAGATAGCCGTCGTCATCAAGGCTTCCTATTATAAAGGACGCCACCTGATACTGGTGCTCCGTCAGAGAACGGAATCCCAGCTGGTCCATAAGGCTCTGGGTAAAACTTTCCTTGACCGAAAAAGTATTGTACTGAGGACGTTCGTCCTTGCCGTAATTGTTGACTCTAAGCTTATAGCTCGGTATGGAGTCATCCTCTTTGTATTCGGACAGAGACACCTCCCTCGGTGCATTGTCATCTCCCTCCTCCCTTTCATTCGCAGCATCCTCATCCAAAACAGGATTTTCTTCAAGTTCCTTTCTGATGCGCTGCTCAAGTTCCTGGGTAGGAAGTTCTATAAGCTTTATAGTCTGAATCTGCAACGGAGACAGCTTCTGTGTCTGCTTCAATTCAAGTCCTTGCTTCAGCATATATCACCTGATTTTTTAAACCTTTAATAAAATTACCGTTCCAAGACCGGCCTCAATACTCTGACCGTATCCTCCACAACCGGACGCTCCCTGTCCACGACAGGATAATTTATATTTTCCTTTACAATAAATGCGGACGGGAACGCCCCCCGGATCTTCTGGAGAAGCTGCATAGCTTCAGACTTCGTCCGGAAATCCCCGACAGTCACTTTGAAATAGGGATTCACATAGCTTCTGTATGCCGCCACATCATTGTACTGCTCCACAAACCTTTTCAACGCCGCCTCGGAGGCATACCTTGAAGTCTGCTTGTTGTCAAAAAATATCCTGACCCTGTATCCGCAGACCGCACGGGAGGAATTTGTACGGAAATGAGTATTCATCGCCGTGGATATGCCCTGCGACTGGTGCACACGGACATCTGACGCCCCGCCCTTTTCCACAAGAGGAAGCTCGAGAAAAATATTTTTACCGGCAAGGTCCGTATTCAGCAGAGGTGCCGGGACATATACCAATGAATCCACGAGTTCATAGCCTGCAGGTATCGTATCAGCTACCGCATCCTGAGCAAAAGCACGGACACCGGAGACCGTCAGACAAAACACCATGACCGATATAGCATATCTTATATTCATATAAGCCTGTTTTTAATCATCCTGTATAAAGAACTTGCAGGAACATCCTTCATCACTACCTTCCTGGCGATACCGCCGCGTGGTTTCACCTTAAGCGACAGATCAACAGTGCAGTCCTCTATCCTGAAATCCGACAGCATTGAAAAAAGTTCAACGACAGAGACGGAATTGTTCAACGACAGAGAGCCTTTCACGGAATATGTTCCTTCTGTCCTGCCTTTCACCGTCACCGGTTCTGCGGAAAAATCCCCCAAAGGCGCGCTTCCGCGCTTTATGGTACCGGAAATATCATACAGCGAAAACTCTACGGAAGGATTGTCTACTCCTACGCAAGCGGACCATAGAACAGACTTGAAGCCCTGTGGCAAAACCTTGTCGACCTTGAATGACGTAATCTTCAAATCATTGAAGTTGACGCATCCGTTCAATGACAAAACTGCCGCCAACAGTACCCAAAGCCATATTTTCCTGACAACAATCCTTTTCATATCTCATTACAACAACGTACAAAGATAGCAAGAATTTAATTAAAACGCGTATATTTGCAGGATGATAAGCAAAGAAAAACACGAAAGATGAATATAAAACCTATAACCGACCCGTCAAGACCTAAAGTCTACATAGAGACTTACGGATGCCAGATGAATATGAATGACAGCGAAGTGATACTCAGCATACTCCAGGATGCAGGGTACGCTCTGACGGAAGATATCGGACAGGCTGATGTGATTCTTGCCAACACATGTTCAATACGAGACAATGCGGAGCAGAGGATATGGGGAAGAATCGACCAGTTCCGTCTCCAGAAAAGAAGACGCGACGGAGTAATTATAGGAATTGTCGGATGTATGGCGGAACGTCTGAAGGAGAAACTGCTTGACGGCCATACTGTAGACCTTGTCGCAGGCCCTGACGCATACCGTTCGCTTCCTGACCTTATCAGGCAAATCAGCCCTGACAAGCCGCAGATAAATGTGCTTCTGTCACACGAGGAGACATACGCGGATATTTCACCTGTCAGAATGGACAGGAACGGAGTCAGCGCGTATATATCCATAATGAGGGGATGCAACAACGTCTGTTCATACTGCGTAGTGCCCTACACACGCGGGGCGGAAAGGAGCCGCGACCCCCAAAGCATCGTAAGGGAAGCTGTGGAGCTGTTTGAAAACGGCTACAGGGAAGTATGCCTTCTCGGACAAAACGTGGACTCATATCTCTGGAAACATCCTGATTCCGCGGACAAAAATGTGAATTTCGCACAGCTGCTTGAAATGGTGGCAAAGGTGAGTCCGGATCTGAGAGTCAGATTCTCCACTTCATACCCGAAAGACATAAGCGATGAGGTGATATACACTATGGCAATGTACGAGAACATCTGCAGGCACATCCACCTTCCGGTGCAGTCCGGAAGCAACACGATGCTCGAAAAGATGAGGAGAAAATACAACCGCGAATGGTACCTTGAAAAAGTAGGGAAAATACGCTCCGTAATGCCGGACTGCGGGATTTCAACAGACGTGATAGCCGGATTCTGCGGAGAGACCGAACAGGACCACAAGGATACGGTCTCGCTGATGGAGGCCGTCGGATTCGACTCGGCGTTCATGTTCCAGTATTCAGAAAGGCCAGGTACACTTGCCGCGAGGAAATACCCTGACGACGTTCCGCCTGAGGTCAAGACAGCACGCCTCAACGAGATCATCGCGCTGCAGAACAGGCTGAGCCTGGAAAGCAATACAAAAGAAGTCGGCAAAAGGCATAAGGTCCTGATTGAAGGAACCTCCAAAAGGAATGAAGAAGAATTCACAGGACGTACAAGCAACAACAAAGTATGCGTATTCGCCGCTCCAGGACATAAGCCCGGAGACTATGTGGAGGTGGAAGTATTGTCCTGCACCTCGGCTACCCTGATTGCAAAACTGATCTGACCCGAACCCTCCGATGCTAACTTTCCTGTCACATATCGCGTCAAATATGCTGTTCCTTCTGATATGCGGAACAATACTGGTCATTATGGGCAGCAACAGCGATTCGAGCAAAAAAATCGCGTGGATACTGATAGTGGCACTTCTACCGGCTGTCGGAGTCGTATTATATGTCGTATTCGGTCTGGAGACAAGAAAACCGGATTACTTTCTGAAAAACCACCGTACATTCCTGGAGACATTCGAAAGGTATGCGGATGACAGCACGAAACTGCTGCTTTTCGGAAAGCACACACAAGACAAGATCAGGCCCGGATACAGGGAGCTGTCCAGACTGCTGTCCTGCTGCAACGGGACGACCGTATGCGAGGACAACAACATAGAAATCATTACATCCGGCAAAAGAAAATTCGAAGCCCTGGTGGAAGACATCAAAAACGCCAGGCATCACATCCATATGGAATACTTTTATTTCCGTAAGGATGACGGGAGCAAAGAGATAAAGAAACTCCTGATGCAGAAGGCACGGGAAGGTGTAAAAGTCAGGTTCATACACGAGAATATAGCAAATATAGCAATCGATCCGCACTACTACAATGAGATGAAGGATGCAGGTGTGGAAGTCGTCAAATTCACCAATCCCAAATTTTCGCTTTTCAAGCTCAACTACCGCGACCACAGGAAGATCGTAGTAATAGACGGGGATATAGGCTATACGGGAGGTATGAACATAAGCGACGACTACTTCATAAGGTGGAGGGACACCCATATCCGTCTTACCGGAAATGCCGTATCAAGCCTCCAGTACAGCTTTATGAACTCATTCATAACCTCCGGAGGAAGGATAGACGAAGACTTCGCACCCTATTATCCCGAGCACGAGGCATTTGAAGAGAATGACCGTCTTGTCCAGATCGTGCCTGACGAACCTGATTCACAATGGCCTATTCTGCTTATGGGAACGACCTGGACCGTACAGCATACCAAGGACTACATCTACATACAGACACCATATTTCGTACCTCCTGAATCACTTCTTCAGGCATTGAAGACATCCGCGCTCAAAGGGGCGGATGTCAGGATAATGATTCCTCAGAAGGCAGACCTGTTCTTTATGGGACCTGTCAACAAGGCATATTACAAAGAATGTCTCGAAGCCGGAGTAAAGATATATGAAAAGACAGGCAGATTTATCCATTCCAAGACATTGGTATCAGATGACTATGTATCAATTGTCGGTACGGCAAATATGGACTACCGCTCGCTTGAGCTGAACTATGAAATAAACTCGTATATCTACGATGAGAATATGGCCAGGATGAACAGGGAGATTTTCCTTAACGATATGAAGGAGTGCCACCAGATAACTCTTGACGAGTGGAACAGAAGACCCTGGTACCACAAGGCACTCCAAGTCACTCTCAAACTGTTCTCCCCTCTGCTTTAGGATACGGCTTCTTTGTTTATATGGGTTAGGGACGGCGGCAGGATAAGTACGGCTCCATCTCCAACAACTTTGTCACGGGCCCATCCCGCCCACAAGGCCACGGACGGTCACGTTATCCGTCATTACCATACATCTATTGAATAGATCCCGATTCTTCTTGTGTGAAAATGATTAATGTATTTCTATGTACTATAGTACCGACCAGTGTCAGAAAACCATACAAAACACGAGCAGGATCACATTAGGCAACTCGCTAAGAATCAGGCACATAAAGAAACCATCCCTGCTTTGCCCCTTGATTGCGACAGGGGCAAAGCAGGGATGGTTTCCGTATATTATTGATAATGTTGCGTTTACACAAAAGAGTCCTGCTCGTGATTTGTATGCAATCCGGGAAAAGCGTCACCTGAACACTGGAGCGTACCAAACAACACACCAGCCGCGGCCCTTGCCTTGCAACACGCTTACTACCAAATATTTGCAAAACAGTATGCCTTTAAAACAGCATACTGTTTTGCAAATATTTGAGACTCAACGATTTACAGATGGAGGGTATAAAATTTTCTTTGCTCAGATTATTTCCATATCCGAAGAAAGCATCCATCCCTGACGTCCGTCCGCAAGGGAAATGTTTCTCCATTGCCCGACCTCATCCAAAATTTTGACTTTGGTACCTTCGTGAAGCACGAATAAATCCGTCGATGCCCCTGAAGACGGAGCACTTTTCACAGACGTGACAGGCTTCATGACGATTGCGCTGTCGGCTTTCATATAATCAGTCCTCTGCCAGAGGGAAAATCCCAAAGACGCTCCGGAAAACAGGAAAAACACTATAGCAGTAAAAAATCCTGTACTTTTGGCCGCAGTGCCCGAAGCAAGGAAGAACAGAAGCACCATAGCAAGGCATATCCCGAAAAACACAAGGCTCAATATGGCCCAGGAGTCAGAATCCAGCACATAGCAAAGGTTCCTTGTCCAGCTTTTGAGAACAAATTCAGGTACGGGATCGATCCTGTCCTGCACAAGATCTGAAACGACTTCAAGGTTGTATCTTGCATCTGAATATGAAGGATCAAGTTTCAACGCCCTTTCATAGTAAAGAATGGCTGACGGATAGTTTTCAGACTTGAAAAAGGTATTGCCTATATTACAGTACAGCTCAGGTGATTCCAGTCCTGCGACCGCAACAGCATTGTATAATGATGCGGCCTCATCCCACAGTCCTTCAGTATAGGCTGCGGTAGCCTTGTTCCACAACGAGTCGATATACATATCCTTTTCCGCGGCATAGCCGGTCACAGATACGGACATCATAAGCAGTACAGCCAAAATACAGGCTGACCGGCCTGTTCTTTTCTTTCCTTTCATATCAGATTCTATTGAAGATATCGTTTTGACCGCGGACTCATAATGCCTTGCCATAGCATCGTGTCCCGCATCAGGGGAATATCTTGCAAATTCACACTCATCTATAAGAGAAGTAAATCCATCTATAGTTTCCGCCGGGACACCCTCTGCGGAAAGATGGGATGATATCTGTTCCTTTGACAGCTCAGAAGCTGAAATATTGAGCTTGTCGGCAATATATCCAAGCAAAGCCTTGTGAAGCTCCTCATAAAATGCAGTATAGAGATTCTGCCTGAGATAATCCCCGGCCGATTTAAGACGCCTTACGGCAATCTTGCTCGCCTTCCTTGTCCTGGTGCCGGCGACATCCGCCCTGCGCTTAGCAATCTTCCTGAATGCCAACCACATAAGCACCGCCATAGCACAAAGTGCTCCGAAACATCCCCAGAAACATCCTGAAAGGACAAAGAAATCCCCTTTTGATGACAGATGAGGACGCTTGGTTGCAACAAACCTTATATCCTCATTAAGGCTTTTGACACCGGTCCTGTCGGCCCGTGAAGGAACGACACCTCCTCCCGGCACAATAGAATCCTTGCTTTTGTATACGTGATAGCTGATCGCGGGAGTGCTCAAGACAACATATTTGCCCGTATTGATGTCATAATAGCTGTACTGTATCGGATCAAGGACGAAATCCCCATAGCTGCGCGGAATGAAAGGGAACTCATAAATCTTGCTCCCGGAAGTCCCTCCGCTCTTCTTGTCAGTACGTTCAGTTACTTTTATATCATATACCTCCATATCCGGAGGGAACGACACCTTAGGAGCTTCAAGCAATGACACGTTTCCACGTCCTTTGACCGTAATGACAAGAGATGCAGCCTCATGCGTCTTGAGGGAATCCTTGCTGAGTGCGGCTGTAATACCGAATTCACCGACTCCACCTCCGAATGAAGCCGGAGCACCGGCAGGAAGAGGAGACACATTGACCTTATATGAACTTGAGGTCACCCTTTTGCGTATAGTCCTGTAGTCGTCGAAAAATCCGTCAAAGATACTTGCTCCGCGGGACTGAGCTACACGTATGCTTACAAGGCAGACAAGTTCCGCCGGATCAATCGTCAAAGTACCAGTCTGCTGCGGAATCAGGACATATTTCCTCAATACTACGGTATTGTAGATTTTATCGTCAACGTTTTCACGCTTGTACTCAAGATTTGTCGGAGCTTCAACCTCCTGGCTCCAGAATCCGTTGAATGACGGGAAACGGACATCCTCAAATCCTCCGATATTTACCCTGTAATACAATTTGAGCGTCGCCACTATAGGCTCACCTATAACTACATCCTTACGGTTGATGGTAAAGCGGAGAAACAGGTCATCCTCAGAAATGGTACCGTTGGAAGCGGCATTTCCTGCCGGTGCACCGCCATCACCTTCCGAAGAAGAGGCATTCCCGCCTCCGACAACCTCCAAAGACACATCCGGTGAAACCACATCCTTGCCTTTCACCTTCGCCGAGGCCCCGGGAAGCATAAAAGTTCCGGTACTCTTCGGCAGAAGAATATATGTAAAAGTATGCTGGGTGGACTTCGTGCGTTTCCCGTTTATGATCTGAAGACTTGACGAACGTCCTTTCTGGGGGCCCCATACCAGCTGGAAGTCATTCCCCGGCTCCCAGGTGAAATCGGAAGGACTGTCCTCCCCGTCAAGAATAAACGTTACATTGAACTGTTCGTCTGCCGCTACCATATTGGGGGCCTCAACCCTCAACGTGGATTGTGCAGACATCATAAATGCCTGCACAGCAAGGAAAAACATCAAAAATACTTTTTTCATTCCCCTAATATCTCCTTTTTACCAATTCTTCTCCTTCTGCCTTGATTTCATTGCCTCCGCCTTCTCCTTGTTGACCTTCTCCTGAGTTTCCTTCTCCTTGGCCTGGATGGCACGCAGCATCTGCTGAGCTGCCTGAGGAGTTATTTTAGCGTCCTGCGGCTGAGGCTGACGGTCCTGATTACTGTCCCCGTTCCGGTCGTCAGGATTCCGGCTGTCATCTTTCTGATCCTTGTCATCATCGCCATCCTGGTTCTGCCGGTCATTCTGATTGTCCTTGTTATCCTGGTTGTTCTGGTTCTGGTTCTGGTTCTGGTTCTGGTTCTGGTCCTGATTTTGATTCTGGTTGTTCTGATTGTTTTTCAGCATTTCACGGGCGTAGATATAATTTTCCTTGGCATCCAGATCGCCAGGATTCCTCAAAAGCGACTGGATATAGGCTTCTACCGCCCCCTGCCAGTCCTGCACGGCTACAGCCGCATTGCCCATATTGTAATAATAATCGGCACCATACACAGAAGCTCCGGCTGACTCTTTGACGGCTTCATAACTTTTGCGTGCCTGCTCCATATCGCCAGAACGGTACAGAGTGTTCCCGAGATTATAATTTGCCGCAAATGACAAAGAATCCTTTACAAGGGCCTTCCTGTAATCGATTTCAGCTTCCCTGTAGTTCTCCTTCCTGAAATCCCTGTTCCCTTTGCGCACATCCCTACGGTCCGTCTGGGCATTGAGCCCGACGGAAGCGGCCGCAAAAAATACCGGAACAAGAATTATATATTTCAATCCTTTCATATATCAAATCAGTTGAAAAGTCTTTTCTTTGCCCTGCGTTCTCCTATAAGCATTTCTATCACAAGCAGAACAAGCGCGATGGCAAAAAAGTACATATATTGTTCATCAAATTCCTCAAAGATGACGGAACTGAACTCCTCCTCATCCATCTGACGGATTCTCTCCACGACCGGTGCAAGACCGAATTCACGGTTTCCGGCACGGACATAGACCCCGTTCCCTGCCTCCGCGACATCCTGCAGCACTTTCTCATCAAGACGTGACACCACTATCTCGCCATTCCTGTCCCTGAGAAGTTCACCGTCCACAGGAATAGGCTGCCCCTCAGGAGAACCTACGCCTATGGTGAAAATCCTCACCCCAAGCTTAGCGGCCTGCTTTGCGGCAGCGACAGGATCGTCTTCGTGATTCTCGCCGTCAGTAATGATGACTACCGCCCTGCTCTTCTCGCTCTGAGCGCTGAAACTGCGTACCGCCGTATTTATAGCCTCCCCGATTGCCGTACCCTGAACAGGCACTGACTCCGTGGAAATACTGTTCAGAAACATCTTGGCAGAGACATAATCCGTTGTAATGGGGAGCTGCACGAAAGAGTTTCCCGCAAAGACTATCAATCCTATACGGTCATCCCTGAGTTTGTCAACAAGCATTGATATGGAAAGTTTGGCCCTTTCAAGCCTGTTTGGGGAATAATCCTCGGCAAGCATGGAATTGGAAACATCCAAGGCAATCATTATTTCGACTCCTTTTGTCTGATGTTCTTTGAGTTTCGCTCCTATCTGAGGGCGTGAAAGTCCTATCACAAAAAAGAAGAACGCGGCAGAGAACAGGACGGTCTTTACCCATCCCTTTGATACGGACGACGACGGCATTATCTCCTTTACAAGAGACTCGTCCCCGAAACGCCTTATCCTGCGCTTTCTCAGCTTCAGCATCACCGCATAAAAAATAAAGAAAAACGGTATAAGCAGAAGCAGGAAAAGATATTGTGCCTGTGCAAAATTCAACATAATCTTTTGTCTTTTACGGTAATCTCCTGATTACAAACAACCTAAGAACAAGATCCAGAAGAAGTGCAATCAAAGCGGCAAGAGCGTATCCTGTAAACAGCTCCTTATAGACAGGGAAGCTGTCTATCGTCGTCCTTGATGTCTCCATCTTGTTGATCTCGTTGTATATCTCCATAAGTTTGGTATTGTCGGTCGCACGGAAATAACGTCCTCCAGTAGCAGATGCGATTTCTTCAAGCAGTTTCTCGTCTATTTCCACCTTTACCTTCTGTATATCTATACCCCAGGAGGTCATCACGGGATACGGAGCGACTCCTTTCGCTCCGACACCTATCGTATATACCCTTATGCCATACGTCTTCGCTATTTCAGCCGCCATCTGCGGAGTAATCTCTCCCCTGTTGTTGACACCGTCCGTCAGCAATATCACCACACGGCTCTTGGCATCCGAATCCTTTACCCTCGCAACGGCTGTAGCCAGTCCGTTGCCTATCGCCGTACCGTCTTCGATAAGGTCCGTAGTCACCTCCTTCATCAGATTGATAAGAGTTGCACGGTCGGTCGTCAGAGGGCACTGCGTGTAGCTCTCGCCGGCAAACACAACTATTCCCATCCTGTCGGACGGACGCTGTGAAATGAACTCTATCGCAATATCCTTCGCGGCACTTATCCTGTCCGGAGTGAAGTCCCGGGCAAGCATACTGGTCGAGACGTCCATAGCAAGCACAATATCAATACCTTCACTATCAATACGGTCCATTTCTTCAGATGACCTCGGACGTGCTATGGCAACTATTATCATAGCGATGGCAAATACCCTCAGGACAAAAGGTATATGCCTTACGGCATTCATTACGCTTTTCCCTTCCTTAAGCCACGGAGCCGCCACGGACACCCTAATATGGGGAGTGCGTTCCTTCAGTTCAAGATACAGGTAATGAAGCACCAGCAGAACAGGTATTACCTCAAGCCACAGCAGTTCAGGATATTCAAAAAACATAATCAGCCCTCCTTCTCATCTTCTGGTTTCACAACATCTTCCGGTCCGGCAGCCGGATCCTCCTCAACCTGGCTCTGGTATGTGGATGTGACAAAACGTACCGCCAGAGGCACCGCCGCCGCATTTTCATCGTCGGAAGCGACATATTTTGCAAACTTCACATAATCGGCACGTTCAAAGAGAGACCTGAGCTCCGCATATATGCCTTCAGGGACATCAGTGCCTGACAGACCGTCAAAAATTTCCTTGGTGGTCATCTCCATCGCGGATATGCCATACCTTGATACTATATACTCCCTCAGGGTATCAGTCACACCGGAATAGAACGTCTTCTGCTTTTCCGCTGCCCAAAGCCTGTCACCGCGGTAACCGTCAAGCTTGCGCAATGCGACAATATGTGCAGGGTCTTTTCTCCTGTCTTCATCAGAGCTTTTCTTCTTCGACATCATTATGAGACAGACTATGAGAATGACAATCACAGCAAGGACCTGCCCTCCGAACACATACGGCAATACTTCCGCGAGCGTCAAAGGATATCTGATCTGTCCCTTTATGTCGTGGACCTGGAAAGTGGCCGTATCCACAGGTATAGAGGTAACGGTAAACTTCTGAGGCTCAAACACCAGAGTGTCCACTACCCCGAATTCCGAGATTCTCTGTATCGTGACAGGATTCAGGACATAATCCCCCTCCATAAATGATGTAAGCACTATCCCCGCCTGAAGGTCAAGCAGTTTCGGTTCACCTTTTTTCTGTCTTCTGACCTTCAGGGTATCGATATGCCAGTCCGAAAGTATCATAAGACCAGATTCCGCATTCTTTTCGGCATCAATCTCAGGGAACACAAACTGCGTACCTTCCTTTACCTTTTCAAGGTCTACCCCATAATAAAGCTGGTCCGCGACAAGAATGCTGTCCCTTTCCTGCAGCTGCCTGAGAAATACACCGTTCATCGGAACGACACTGCCGCGCAGCACAGTATCCGCCACAGCGGAAGACTCCTGTCCTGTGGCATACGCCGCCGAGCAGGGCAACAAAACCGCAGCAAGAAAAAATACAGACCTAAATAAACTCTTCATACCTATCTCTTTTGGAAAAAAGCCATCAGATTTCTCACATAATCCTGATCAGTGGCTATCTCCACACTGTCCACCTTATATTTCATAAACATCCTGGAAGATGCTTCCCGGAATGTCGAGAACCATTTGGAATAAGCCTGCCTCATCTTTTTGGAAGAGGTGTCAACCCAGGCGGCACGGCCGGATTCCGAATCCTTTATATGCACAAGGCCTACATCAGGAAGCGTCCTTTCACGGGGGTCATAAACCTGGATGACAGACAGGTTGTGTCTGTTGACCGCGACCTTCAAGGCGTCCTCATATACAGGCATCCCCTCTTCGTCCACATCTATCATATCAGACAGAAGAAAAGCCGTACACCTTTTCTTTATCGCATTTGTAAGATAACGGAGAGCCTCACCTATGTCAGTCCCGTCATATTCCGGCTGGAACTCTATTATTTCCCTTATTATATGCAACAGATGACTGCGGCCTTTCTTAGGTGGGATGAACTTTTCCACCTTCTCGCTGAAAAACAACGCCCCGACCTTGTCATTGTTGAGGATGGCCGAAAATGAAAGCACAGCGGCAATCTCGGCAATAAGATCCCTCTTGTTCTGCCCGGAGGTTCCGAATAGCCTGGAACGGCTGACATCCACAAGAAGAACCACGGTCAACTCCCTCTCCTCCTCAAAGACTTTCACATACGGGGAGCGGAGGCGCGCCGTGACATTCCAGTCCATATTGCGCACATCATCCCCGTACTGGTACTCCCGGACCTCGCTGAACGCCATACCGCGCCCCTTGAATGCCGAATGGTATTCTCCGGCAAAGATCTGGTGCGAAAGTGCCTTGGTCTTGATTTCTATCTTCCGGACCTTTTTGAGCAGGTCATTTGCACTTTTGTTATCCATTATGGAACTTCAACAGCATTGATAATCTCTGAAATGATATTCTCTGTAGTGACATTCTCGGCCTCAGCCTCGTATGTAAGCCCGATCCTGTGGCGAAGCACCTCATTGCAGACAGCCCTGACATCCTCAGGAATCACATAGCCCCTTCTCTTTATGAAGGCATACGCCTTTGAAGCCATAGAGAGCGAAATGCTGGCACGTGGAGACGCACCGTATGATATAAGATTGACGAGATTGCCCAGACCGTACTCCTGAGGAGTTCTTGTCGCATATACTATATCAACTATATAGCGTTCTATCTTCTCGTCCATATATACATCCCTGACAACTTCGCGCGCACGGATTATATCCTCCGGCTTCATCACAGGGGAAGCCTTCGGGAATTCACCTGAATTATTCATCCTGACGATGAGACGCTCCTCTTCCTTTTTAGGATAATCCACCACGACCTTAAGCATAAAACGGTCCACCTGAGCCTCAGGGAGCGGATATGTTCCCTCCTGCTCTATCGGGTTCTGCGTCGCCATCACCAGGAACGGCTCCGGCAGCTTGAATGTCTCGTCACCGATTGTCACCTGCCTCTCCTGCATAGCCTCCAAAAGCGCGGACTGCACCTTTGCAGGAGAACGGTTGATTTCGTCCGCCAGCACGAAATTGGCGAAGACCGGACCTTTCCTGATCTGGAACTGCTCACTTTTCTGAGAATAGATCAATGTTCCGAGCACATCGGCCGGAAGAAGGTCAGGAGTAAACTGTATCCTGCTGAACTTTGCATCCACAGCAGAAGACAAAGTATTGATAGCAAGGGTTTTCGCCAATCCCGGAACACCTTCAAGAAGTATATGTCCGTTTGCGAGAAGCCCGATCAGAAGGTTCTCGACGAGATGTTTCTGACCCACGATGACTTTGTTCATCTCCATCGTCAGAATATCGACGAATGAGCTTTCACGCTGGATACGGTCATTCAATTCTTTAATGTTAACACTCTCCATAAATTTATATTTTCTAATTTTGCAATTCAAAAAAGCACGTAAAATTATACATTTTTGTCAAAAGCACTATGCGGTACACGGTAAGACTATCATACGACGGTTCAAAATTCAGCGGATGGCAGAAGCAGAAGAACGCCAGATCCGTCCAGGAAGAACTCTCAAAGGCACTTTCAATACTTTTCGGAGACGAGACAGAAGCCGTAGGAGCCGGCCGGACAGACACGGGAGTGAACGCCGTAAACTATATCGCCCATTTTGACACACCGTCAGATGAAGTCTATGATACGGCCCGGATTTCCTACAAATTAAATGCCATCCTGCCCAAAAGCATATCAATTCACGAAATCAAACCGGTATGCAAAGATTTTCACGCCAGATTTTTCGCCTTATCACGTGAATATCACTACTTTATACATTTCAACAAAGATCCGTTTATGGAAAGTTTTTCTTACCATTGCAGATACGGTCTGGACATTGAAAAGATGAATGTAGGCGCATCCTACCTGCTGGGCGAACACGACTTCAGCTGTTTCGAGAAGACCGGAGGCAATAACGCGACCTCAATCTGCACGGTATACGAAGCGGTGTGGGAGAAATATGTTCCGTCCCATGTCTCCGCGATGGGATTCCCTTCAGCAGACGGGGATTACATAGTATTCAGGATAAGGGCCAACAGGTTTCTCCGGAATATGGTCCGCGCGATTGTAGGCACCCTTATAAATATCGGAAGAGGGAAAGCCGAGCCGGAGAGCATAAGAAGCCTGATCGCCTCACGCAACCGCTCCAACGCAGGAGAGTCCGTCCCCGGCAAGGCCCTTTTCCTGAGCGAAGTGAAATACTGACCTTTACTGTACGAAAAATCCCGATTTTATTCGTTCAGATTTTCCGTTTCTCCGATTTTTGTCTACCTTTGTACGTTTGTTGCATATTGCGCACAGACTTCCCGATCAGGATAATTAATTATAGTAATTGAATATGATGCTTACGCTTTTACAATCAAGCATTGATGCAGCTGCGACAGCCATCGAAACAGTTCCGCAGCAGCAGGAAATGAGTTTTTCACTCATAAGTATGGCAGCCAAAGGAGGCTGGCTTATGCTGGTGCTTCTTCTGCTCTCCATTGTGGCAATCTACATTTTCGGCAACAAGTGGTGGATAATCTACAAGGCAGGACAGATTGACAAGAACTTCATGAACAACATCCACGAGCTGATACACGAAGGAAAGATCAAGTCGGCAGTGGAGCTTTGCCGCAAATATGACTCTCCGGTAGCCAGACTGGTGGAGAAAGGCATTGAAAGGATAGGACGTCCGCTCTCTGACATACAGACCGCAGTGGAGAATATGGGAAACGTCGAAGTGGCCAGGCTTGAAAAAGGCCTTCCTATGCTTGCGACCATCGCCGGAGGTGCGCCTATGATCGGATTCCTCGGTACCGTTATGGGAATGGTACAGGCATTCTTCAATATGTCCCAGGCAGGAAACAACATTGACATCACGCTCCTGTCAGGAGGTATCTACACTGCAATGGTCACTACGGTAGGCGGTCTTATCGTCGGCATCATAGCCTACTTCGGATACAACTATTTGACATCAAGGATTTCCAACCTTGTATTCAAGATGGAGAACACCACCATCGAGTTTATGGATATGCTTCACGAACCGGCTGGAGAATAACATCGCAGACAATGGCAATCAAAAGAACAACAAAGGTAGATTCAAGCTTTTCAATGTCGTCTATGACAGACATCGTATTCCTTCTGCTTATATTCTTCCTTGTGACGTCGACGCTGGTAAACCCGAACGCATTGAAGCTTCTGCTTCCGAAAAGTACGGGACAGGTATCCGCAAAAGCTACGGTCAGCGTCTCGATCAAGCATTACCGTGACACGGACACGTTCTCCTATCATATCAACGGAGACCAGACCCCGATAAGATTCGACAGGATTGAAGACGCGCTGATAGAGGAACTGCAGGCTGAAGAGGATCCTACATTCTCCATATATGCAGACGAGACAGTGCCGATCAAAGAGGTCGTGCAGATAATGAATATAGCGAAACGCAACCATTATAAAGTAATCATGGCGACTTCGCCCGAATAGGAAATGACAGGAAAATATCTACAGGACAGGGAAAGACAGGAGAAATTCTCCAGAGTGACCGGCATCGTGCTAACGGTGGCGGTTCATCTGTGTATTGCAGTCTTCGGAGTTTTCACCGGACTGAAGTACATATACCCTCCGCCTGAGGAAAAATCCATACTCATAGATTTCAGTGAAGACAGGCCGTTGAAGCCGAGACAGGTGAAGACAGGCACCCAGCCCAGAGCAGTGAATGCCGACCCGAAAAAGGATATTGAACTGGTACAGAGCTCTGAAGCGCAGCATCAGGGGACAAAACTGAATGAAGCTCCGGAGGCTACGACCGGACCAGACGGAGACGTGGAAGTTCCAGAACCTCCACGGGAGAAGGAAATCAACAGAAGAGCACTTTTCCACTCGGCGGACAACACCACAGTCAAGGATACCCTTGCCGCCCAGACTGCAGAGAAAGTCAGCGACGCGCTCAAGGCCGGACACGCCCAGGGCAATACGAAGACAGGCAAGACATCGGGAGAACCGAATGCCAAACTGGCCGGAAGGACAGTCCACGGAACATTGCCGAACCCTAAATTTCCTGTTCAGAACTCCGGAGTGGTGGTAGTGGAAATATGGGTGGACAACTACGGAGAGGTCCAAAAGGCTGTCCCTGGAGCAGAAGGGACTACTGTCACGGACCAGAAGATATGGAACGAGGCAAGGAAGGCGGCGATGGAGTCGCATTTCAATATGGATGCCACCGCACCTGCTCTGCAGAAAGGAACTATAACATATATATTCAGGCTTAGATAGCCTGGGTTTTGGCTTTAATTTATAAATCAGACAGAAATGCCGGAAGGCATAATAAAAACAACCAATTAAATTGCCGAAAGGCACACAAAAGAAATGGAAAGTTACAAAAAAGGCGGTTCAGACCGCAGACAGGCGGGAGACCGTAGAGAGTATGGCAACCGCTCATTCAGAAACAACGACAGGCCGGGAAGGTCATACGGAGAAAACAACGGAAAAAGGTCATCAGACAGACCGGTAAGGTCATACGGTGACGGTGAAAGAAGATCTTTCGGAGACGGAGAAAGAAGGAGCTTCAGCTCTGACAGGCCGAGAAGGTCTTTCGGGGACAACAATGAGAGAAGACCTTTCGGAGACCGCAGACGTTCATTTGAAGAAAGAAGTTCTTCAGACAGACCGAAAAGGTCATACGGTGACGGCGAAAGAAGATCATTCGGAGACGGAGAAAGAAGGAACTTCAGCTCTGACAGGCCGAGAAGGTCTTTCGGGGACAGCAACGAGAGAAGACCTTTCGGAGCCCGCAGACGATCATTCGAAGAAAGAGGTTCCTCTGACAGACCGAGAAGATCATACGGTGACGGAGAAAGGAGGTCATTCGGAGACGGAGAAAGAAGACCGTTCGGAGACCGCAAAAGAAGTTTCGGACAGGACAGGAGAAGCTTTTCCGGAAAGAACTTCAACAATCGCCCGGCACGTCATTTTGAAGACAGGGCCGCAGAAGAAGGCATCAACAGAATGATCAGCCGCAAACCTCTGGTTGAAGACAACGCATTCTCAGACAACGATCTCATAAACATACCTGTAAAGGACACTGTACGTCTCAACAAATTCATTGCGAATTCAGGTGTCTGCTCAAGAAGAGAGGCTGACAACTTCATTCTTGCAGGAGTCGTGACAGTAAACGGCGAGGTAGTAACAGAGCTCGGAACAAAAGTCAATATCACCGACGACATACGTTTCAACGGGGAAAGACTCAAAGGCGAGGCAAAAGTATATATCGTAATGAACAAGCCTAAAGGCTATGTCACTACAGCAAGCGACCCGCATGCAGACAAGACAGTCATGGACCTGCTCAAAGGATGTGAGGCGAGGGTATTCCCGGTCGGCAGGCTTGACAAGAACACGACCGGAGTGCTGATGTTCACCAACGACGGAGAGATGGCCGAGAAGCTCACACACCCTTCATACGACAAGAAAAAAATCTATCAGGTCACCCTTGACAACAAACTGTCACAGGAAGACTTCGACAAGATTGTCAGCGGTGTTACACTCTCTGACGGAGAAATCGCAGCAGATGAACTTGAATACATAGACGCCGACGACCACAGAAAGCTCGGTATCGAAATACATTCAGGAAAGAACCGTATTGTCCGCAGGATTTTCGAATCACTCGGATATGAGGTCAAAGCACTTGACAGGGTATATTTTGCAGGACTCACCAAAAAGGGAATTAAGCGTGGAAACTGGAGATTCCTCACTGAGGGAGAAGCAAATATCCTCAAGATGGGTGCCTATAATTAATTTTTGAATCTATGAGCAAAAAACATCGTGCAGGGTTTGTCAATATCATAGGCAACCCGAATGTCGGGAAATCAACCCTTATGAACGCCCTCGTCGGCGAGAAGCTGTCGATAGTGACGGCAAAGGCACAGACGACAAGGCACAGAATAATGGGTATAGTCAACGGAGAAGACTATCAGATAGTCTATTCCGACACTCCCGGTATCCTGAAGCCGAACTACAGGCTTCAGCAGAGTATGATGAATTTTGTTGAGACGGCTATCGGTGACGCGGATATCATCCTTTATGTCACCGACACTGTCGAGAAAAGCGACAAAAACGCTGAATATATTGAAAAGCTGAAAAGGATTGACTGCCATGTGGTACTGGTCATCAACAAGATAGACATAAGTTCACAGGAGCAGGTCCTCCAGCTTATGGAATGGTGGAAGCAGCAGCTTCCTGATGCAACAATATTCCCTGCTTCGGCAAAGGAAAAATTCAACCTTGAAAACATCTTTGACGCCATTGTAGGCAGCCTGCCTGAAGCACCGGCCTGGTACGACAAGGATGTGTTCACAGACAAGAATCTCAGATTTTTCGCATCCGAGATCATAAGGGAGAAGATTTTCCTCAACTACAGCCAGGAGATTCCATACAGTTGTGAAGTCTGCATAGAAGAATTCAAGGAAGGTGCGGAAAGATATGACATAAGCGCGGTTATCTATGTGCTTCGCGACACACAGAAAGGAATCATAATCGGGAAAGGAGGCCAGTCCCTGAAAAAGACAGGTACGCAGGCACGCATCGATATGGAGGATTTCTTCCAGAAGAAAGTCTTTCTGCAGCTGTTCGTCAAAGTGGATGACGGATGGAGAGAGAGCAAAAAAGAACTCAAAAGGTTCGGCTACGAGTGGTAACACCCGCCAAAGGGATTTGCAGAGAATCCTTAATCTATTAATTGTCAAGAAATATGAGTATGGATGATATGGATCTCACTTCAGAGGAGATCAGCGACGGAGAAGATTTCAACGAAATACCGGCAGACGAATCACAGGCTGCCTCAGGCAAATACGACAAGCTCCTTGGGGACAACAGTCGCAAATTCAAGCTTTCGGGTATGTTCAAGGAGTGGTTCTTGGACTATTCTTCGTATGTCATCCTTCAGAGGGCTGTGCCGCATATAACCGACGGACTCAAACCTGTACAGAGAAGGGTTCTCCACGCGATGTACAGAATGGACGACGGAAGCCTTACCAAAGTTGCCAATATAGTCGGACAGGCTATGCAGTTCCACCCTCACGGAGATGCATCCATCCTCGGTGCACTCGTGCAGCTCGGACAGAAGGACCTTCTGATCGACTGTCAGGGAAACTGGGGAAACATCCTTACAGGCGACTCCAATGCTGCTCCCCGTTATATCGAGGCAAGACTGTCAAAATTCGCAAAGGAGGTAGTCTTCAACCCGAAGACCACCAACTGGATGACCTCATACGACGGACGAAACCAGGAACCGATAGAACTGCCTGTAAAATTCCCTCTTCTGCTTGCACAGGGAGCGGAAGGAATTGCAGTGGGTCTTGCATCGAAGATTCTTCCGCACAATTTCAACGAACTGATAGACGCATCCGTGGCCATACTTGAGGACCAGCCTTTTGAACTGTACCCTGACTTCCCTACCGGAGGTGCGGCAGACTGTTCAAGATACAACAAAGGCCAGAGGGGCGGAGTTGTAAAAGTACGTGCGAAAATAGAGAAAATCGACAAGAACACGCTTGCCATCACAGAAATACCGTTCGGAAAGACGACACATATCCTCATAGAGTCAATACTAAAGGCAAAGGACAAAGGCAAGATAAAAATCAAGAAAATCGATGATCTGACCACAAAACAGGCCAACATCCTGATCCATCTGCCAAATGACGTGTCTCCGGACAAGACGATAGACGCCCTCTATGCCTTCACAGACTGCGAGGTGTCCATCTCTCCGAATACATGTGTAATCGTTGACAGCAAACCACAGTTCCTCAATGTGGAGGACGTGCTGCGCTACAACACTGCACATACCAGGGAACTTCTGGGAATGGAGCTTCAGATAAGGCTTGACGAACTTGAAAACGACTGGCACTACAGCTCACTTGAGAAGGTGTTCTTCGAAAACAGGGTATATAAGATACTGGAAGCGGATTCAAGGTCCTGGGAGGAACAGCTCGACCAGGTGTTCTCCGAAATGAAGAAATATCAGCATCTGTTCAAAAGGGAGATACTGATGGAGGACATCAACAGGCTTGTGGAGAAACCTGTCAGGAAAATATCAAAATTCGACACAAAGGCAGTAGACGAGAAGCTTCGCAGCATCGAAGCGGAAATACAAGAGGTACAGAATCATCTCGACCATCTTACAGATTTTACAATCAACTATTTCCGCAACCTCAAGAAGAAATACGGAAAGAACTATCCGCGCCATACTGAGATCACCAGCTTTGAGAATATCTCCGTGACGAGGGTTGTCAACAACAACGCCAAGCTCTACGCCAACAAGGCAGAGGGTTTTGTGGGCATCAACCTCAAAAAAGAGGACAACGCAGAATATATATGTGACTGTTCGGACCTTTCCGAAATAATAGTCTTCAATAAAGACGGAAAATACCGTGTCACAAAAGTCAGCGACAAGGCATTCTTCGGCAAGGACATCATTTATGTCGGCATCTTTGACAGAAATGACCAAAGGACAACATACAACGCGATCTACCGTGAAGGCAAGACAAGCCTGACATACGCCAAAAGGTTCTGTGTCACAAGTATAACCCGTGACAAGGAATATGACATAACCCAGGGGACTCCAGGTTCTGCTGTCGTATGGTTCACAGCCAACGGAAACGGAGAGGCGGAGACAGTGAAAATATATCTCCGTCCGCGTCCGAAACTCAAGAAGCTGATTGACGAATATGATTTCTCGCTGCTTGCGATAAAGGGGCGTGCTTCACGAGGCAACCTCGTATCAAAGAATCCTATACAGAAAATCCTCCTCAAGAGCAAAGGAGTATCCACAATCGGAGGCAAGGACATCTGGTTTGACGCTGACATACAGAGGCTTAATGAAGATTCACGCGGTCTGTACCTCGGGCAGTTCAATACTGATGAGCATATACTGGCAATCTTCAAGGACGGTACATATTATACCACCTCATTTGATCTCAGCAACAGATATCAGGGAGAACTCCTCAAGATCGAGAAGCTCGATACAGGAAAGACATATACAGCCCTGTACTATGACGGAAATGCAGGCGCGTTCTACATCAAGAGGTTCAGCTTTGATGTGAGCGACAATACCGCTGTGCCTTTCATTTCTGACGGAAAGGGTTCATTCCTTGTTGACATCAGCGAGGACAGGCATCCTCAGGCCAAGGTGACATTCGGAGGCAAGCACGAACATCGTGAAGCTGAAGTCCTTGATGCCGAGGAGTTCATCGGGAAGAAGGGAGTTGCCGCCAAAGGAAAGAAAGTGAGCCAGTATGACGTCAAGGCTGTTGCTTTCATAGAGCCTCTCCACAAGCCGGAGGATGACATTGAAGAGACTCTGCATCCGTCCGAGGCGGAAAATCTTGCAGGAGAAATCAACAATGACGGAGTCAGTGATCCTGCCGACAATCCGGATGAAGATCAGCCAACACTTTTCTGATATGATATTGTCACTCAAGGACTGAAAGGACCGGTCCGGGCAGGACCGAAGTACCACTGAAAGGGGTCTGAACAAAGTTCAGGGGGTTGAGACAAGCCTGTAAGTGACACAACTGAAATACTATTTATATGACATTGTCACTTACAGGCTTTATGGGCTGCGGCAAAAGCAGTGTAGGCAAGGAACTGTCGGCATTGCTCGGATGTAATCTGACAGATCTTGACTCATATATAGAAGCCACACAAGGGCAGTCAATACCGGACATTTTCAGAACACAAGGAGAAAACGCATTCCGTCAGATGGAGCGAATCGCGCTCAAGGAACTTCTGTGCGACAACGGAACAAACGGCGAAAAAGGTCAGGACATAACAATACTGTCACTCGGAGGCGGCACATTGACGACACCCGAATGCGCATCACTCATAAGACAGCATACGGAATGTATCTATCTGCGCGCCTCAACCGATACCCTTGCAAGAAATCTGGAAAATGACTTCAACAACCGTCCTATGCTATCGCAGAGCTCAGACAGCCCATCCGACAAATATACTCTCCGCGCAAAAATAGAAAAACTTATGCGCATCCGCAGCACAATATACGAATCCGCAGCGCACAGAATAATCGACATTGACGGAAAATCATTCAGAGAAATCGCTGAAGAAATAGCAGGCTGCCTCAAAGAAGACTAAATGAACTCCTCCCTGTCACGGAGATCTTTGATGCGAAGCTGCAGATTGGCAATACCGCGATAATAATTCTCCACTATCGAATAGCAGACATCAAACGGATTTCCGGCCTTGATATGATCGAAATGTTCGGACTTGTTGAAAGCTATTGCAGAAATATGTCTGTACGGCTGAGTCTCCTGGATAAGCTCCAGACGAAGATGGCCTCCCTCCGCTCCCACTTTGCGCGCATTGCCGTTGTCATAGACATTCTCCGTAAGGAAAACAGGGGCATTGTTACCTGGCCCGAAAGGCTGGAACTGCTTGAGAATCCTGAAGAATTTAGGTGTTATCTGCTCGAACTGCAACCTTGTGTCAATTGTAATCAGAGGAGTAAGCATCTGATGATCAATCTTTCCTGCAATAAAGCCATCTATCCTTCTGCAGAACTCATCCAGATTCTCCTCTCTCAATGTAAGTCCTGCAGCATAAAGATGACCACCGAAATTCTCAAGAAGGTCCGCACAGCTTTCAATGGCATCATACAGGTCAAAACCGTGCACGCTTCTGGCCGAGCCTGTTACAAGCCCGTTGGACTTCGTAAGGACGATGGTAGGCTTGTAGAAAGCCTCCACAAGACGTGATGCGACAATACCGACTACACCTTTATGCCACAAAGGGTTATAGACAATGGTAGCATTCTCCGCAGGAAGACATTTCCTGGAGCGTACCATCTCCAAAGCTTCCTGTGTAATCTCCCTGTCTATATTCTTGCGTTCATTGTTATGCTCATTTATCTCGGTGCCTATGCGTACCGCAACATCATCGTCATCTGCCGTAAGGAGCTCAACCGCAATACGTCCTGTCTCCATCCTTCCGGCGGCATTGATTCTCGGACCTATCTTGAATACTATATCATCTATCGTAATATGCTCAGGATCAAGACCTGAAAGATGAATCATAGCCAGAAGTCCCTTGCGGGGCTCCTCATTGAGGCGTTTGAGTCCGAAATGAGCAAGTATCCTGTTCTCCCCTATCACGGAAACAAGGTCAGACGCAATACTTACCACAAGCAGATCCAGAAGCGGCACAAGACTCTCGAACGGGATACCGTTTTTTCTTGAATATGCCTGTACAAGCTTGAAACCTACTCCGCATCCGGAAAGGTCGTCAAAAGGATAGAGGCAGTCCTCCCTCTTGGGGTCAAGCACGGCTACGGCATCCGGAAGATCATTTTCCGGAAGATGATGGTCGCATATTATAACGTCTATTCCTTTGGAACGGGCATATCTTACCTTGTCATTGGCTTTGATGCCGCAGTCCAGCGTTATTATCAGTGAGAAGCCGTTGTCCGCAGCCCAGTCGATACCTTTGAATGAGACTCCATAGCCCTCATCATAACGGTCAGGAATATAAAAGTCCACATTTGAGGTAAGACGGAGAATAAAGGAATATACCAGGGATACCGCTGTCGTACCGTCAACATCATAATCCCCATAGACGAGGATTTTTTCCCCTGACTCCACCGCTTTTTCCAGACGTGAGACAGCCCTGGCTATATCCTTCATCAAAAAAGGATCGTGAAGGTTGCCAAGATCCGGACGGAAAAAGTCCCTTGCCTCCTGAAAAGTCCTGATGCCCCTCTGCGTCAGCAGTTCCGACAGCACAGGGTCCACTCCCAGTTCAGAAGACAGCCTGCTGACGGTCTCAGCGTCACCGGCATCTTTCAATATCCATTTCTTTTCTTTAGACATATCTTGCAAAGATAACGATAAAAATCATAAAACAGAAGCCGGCAGCTTTTATTCATCTATCCGATATTCGTGATTTTAGTTTATGAACTACAATAAATGCTGCACCCAGGAATAATCCGAATAAATTCGGCTTCTCCTCCCGGTTTGCAATTTATGTTATGTTTTGGCATAAATTTATCATTATCTTTACTGTTTGCAATATGAAATATATCTACATAATATCAGGCTGCATAGCGGTATGTCTCGGAACTTTGGGTATAGTCGTTCCGGGCCTGCCGACCACACCTTTCATTCTGCTGGCCTCCTGGTGTTTCTACAAAAGCTCGCCCAAGCTGAGAGAGAGGCTCCTCAACTCGTTTTTAGGGGAATATATAAGGAATTACGAACGCGACAAAGGCCTGACCATACGTAAAAAGGCATATATAATAGCATTTATGGCCGCTATGGTCGGTATCTCCGCCGGATTTTTTATTGATTCCACCGCAATAAGGATCGTTGTCATAGCCTCTGCCATTATAGGATGCATAGTTGTGGGCTTTGTTGTCCCTACCGTCAACGGGAAAGACAGGTAGAGGCAGCCCGAATGCAACATTTTTATTCAGCGATGCTCATATATAAGGAAAAAAGCGTATTTTTGTACGTTTGGCGCAGAAACGTCCCAATTGTATTGCGCAGGAGTTTCAGCTGCCCTATAAATGAATATAAATCAATAATATAGAATTATGAGCAATATGGAGCTTAACGAGATGGAGCTTAACAGGAGAGAAGCTCTTGGAAAACTCAGAGAACTCGGCATTGAACCGTATCCGGCAGCCCTCTATCCTGTAAATGCCACGGCACAGCAGATCAAGGACGAATATGATCCGGAGAAAGGCAATCTTGCCGACGTCGTGATTGCCGGAAGGATAATGTCACGCAGGATTATGGGAGCGGCCGCTTTCATCGAGCTGCAGGACGAGACAGGAAGGATTCAGGTGTATGTAAAACGTGATGAGATATGCCCTGGTGAAGACAAGACTATGTACAACACCGTTTTCAAGAAGCTTCTTGACATCGGAGACATAATCGGCATCAAAGGATATGCTTTCATCACACAGACCGGACAGCTTTCCGTTCATGCAAAGGAGCTTACCCTTCTCAGCAAATCCCTGAGAGTGCTTCCTATAGTAAAGGAAAAGGACGGTGAAGTATATGACGCATTTTCCGATCCTGAACTGAAGTACAGGCAAAGGTATGTGGACCTGATCGTCAATCCTCAGGTTCGCGAGACTTTCATCAAAAGGAGCCAGATCATCGCCACTATGCGCGAATATTTCAACGAGGCCGGATGCCTTGAAGTGGAGACTCCTATCCTCCAGTCAATTCCGGGAGGAGCGACGGCACGTCCTTTCATCACGCACCATAACGCTCTTGACATTCCTCTGTACCTGCGTATCGCAAATGAGCTTTACCTGAAAAGGCTCATCGTCGGAGGCTACAATGGAGTGTACGAGTTCGCAAAGGACTTCCGCAACGAGGGTATGGACAAGACACACAACCCGGAGTTCACCTGTATGGAAATCTATGTGGCATACAAGGATTATATCTGGATGATGGAGTTCGTGGAAAATATGCTGGAGAAGATCGCACTGAAGCTTCACGGCAAGACACAGGTCCAGATCGGAGACAACACCGTGGACTTCAAACCTCCTTTCAGAAGACTTCCTATGCTTGAGGCGATCAAGGAATATGCAGGAGTTGACATTGCAGGTATGGACGAGGACCAGCTCCGCGACACCTGCAAAAAGCTACACGTCGAGACTGACCCTTCATTCGGAAAAGGAAAGCTCATTGACGCCATCTTCGGAGAATATTGCGAAGACAAGCTCATACAGCCTACATTCATCACCGACTATCCTGTGGAAATGTCTCCTCTCACCAAAAGGCACAGAAGCAATCCTGAACTTACTGAAAGGTTTGAACTTTTCGTATGCGGCAAGGAACTGGCCAATGCGTACAGCGAGCTGAACGACCCTATTGACCAGTACGAAAGGTTCCAGGACCAGCTCCGTCTCAAGGACAACGGTGATGACGAAGCGATGTTCATCGATATGGACTTTGTACGCGCGCTCGAATACGGTATGCCTCCGACATCCGGAATGGGTATGGGCATCGACCGTCTGACAATGTTCATGACCAACTCCCCTACCATCCAGGACGTACTCTTCTTCCCTCAAATGCGCCCGAAAAACAACGCATAGAAAGACATATCACTACACACGTGGACGGCTGAGAGCTTTGAGGATTCACATCAAAGTCTCGGTCGTCCTTGTATTATATGCCCTTGTATGTCCCGCGCCCAGCGACACAGGAGGGTCCCAGTAACGCACTGGTTGTCAATTAATTATAAAACAGCATATCCCATATAAGACATACTGTTTTATAACGATTTAAATTTCAACACATTACAAGAACCCACCTATTCAAGAAGTTTGCAGAAGGTTGCCATTCCGCGTGTGGCGACATCCTTTATGAAGGTGATACGTCCGTCGCGGACAGGAAGGTCGTTCGGATCTATTATATAGATAGGGGTGTCGTGCCCGGCATAGCGGTAAAGTCCGGCAGCCGGATACACCTGCAGGGACGTGCCCACAATCAGCAGTATATCGGCTGATTCAACGGCATCTATAGCCTGGCTGATCTTCGGGACCGCTTCTCCGAACCAAACTATATGGGGACGGAGCTGAGATCCGTCAGGCGCAAGGTCACCAAGATGTATCTCATCGTAACCTATATCAAACACCTTTGCCTCCGAATACCCGTCAGAATCATTGAAGCTGTCCACAGGACGCACCTTGGTAAGTTCTCCGTGCAGATGTATGACACGGGTACTGCCGGCAGCTTCGTGAAGATTATCTATATTCTGTGTAACCACAGTGACGTCATAATCCTTTTCAAGGGAAGCGATTGCCCTGTGTGCCGCATTCGGTCTCGCATTTGCCAGGTCACGCCTGCGCTTATTGTAGAAATCCAGCACTGTCGCAGGATCGCGATGCCATCCATCAATTGAAGCCACGTCCTCGACCCTGTAGTTTTCCCATAATCCGTCACTGTCCCTGAACGTCCTGATACCGCTTTCCGCACTGACACCGGCACCTGTCAGCACTGCCAACTTCTGTCTCATACCATACCTCCTTACATTTCCATTCTAGATATGCATCCAAAAAATCTTCATCCTGCAAATTTAGCACAAAAGCAGAAAATCAGGCCGGTTAAGGTAACCTTATTTTCACTACCTTTGCAGGATTATGAGAACAGAAACTGTGACATCGGGACAGAACCCGAAAATAAAGGAACTCCTTGCACTTCAGGAGAAGTCCAGGACCAGACGGGAAAAAGGACTTTTCGTGGTGGAAGGAAGACGTGAACTCGGCCATTGTCTGGATGCAGGATACAAGGCCAGGACACTGTTCGTATGCATGGAAATAATCTCCGGAAATGAACTTGGAGAAATCATAGGAAAGGCCTCAAGAGCAGGAGAATCAGCTGATGATGCAATGCCCAATATCATAGAAGTGCCATCCGCGCTCTATGACAAGATTGCATACAGAGGCGGTACGGAAGGGATTATCGCAGAGGTTGAATATATGGACAGAGGTCTGGACAGCATCAGGCTCAGCGGTTCGCCTCTCATAGTCGTACTTGAAAGCGTGGAGAAGCCGGGCAACCTCGGAGCGGTCCTCAGAAGCGCGGATGCCGCAGGAGCAGACGCCGTGATAATATGCGATCCTCTTACGGACATCTACAATCCCAATCTGATACGTTCCAGCATAGGCGCAGTCTTTTCAAGACAAATTGCGACAGCCTCATCCCGCGACACGATCAAATGGCTGAAAGACAACAAGATCAGTATATATACTGCCCAGCTGCAGGACTCCGAATGGTATTATTCCACAGATATGAGCGGCGGCACGGCAATAGTTATGGGCACCGAATCAACAGGACTTACAGATGTCTGGAGGCAGGCTGCAGATGCGCATATAAAGATACCTATGCTCGGACAGCTCGACTCCCTGAATGTATCAGTCTCGGCGGCCATTCTTCTGTATGAAGCTGTACGTCAGCGGCAAAAAGCAAAACAGTTATGAAAAAATTCGGTCTTATAGGCAATCCGATAGCCCACTCGATGAGTCCCTCCCTTTTCAAGGCAGCATACAGCAGGCCGGATGACCAGGGCGGAAGTCCTGAATTCATCTATGAACTTCTAGAAGGAGCTGGCTTTGAGGCTTCATACAAGAAATTCACAGAAGAATATGACGGAATAAACGTGACTGCCCCATTCAAGGAAAAAGCATTTGCAAAAGCCATCATAAAAAGCCCTGAATGCCAAAAGACAGGAGCAACAAACCTTCTGGTAAAGACACCGGAAGGTATCAAGGCATATAATTCCGATTATTCAGGCATCCTTCTGTCACTTCTGGAAGCAATGTATCCGGAAAAGGACCTTAAGGACCTCTACTCAGCAATCACCGTGCGCAGCATTGACAAACCGTCCGGACTGTCCGCTCTTGTCACAGGGTGCGGAGGAGCCGGCAAGGCAGCCGCCGTCGCTGCCGGAGACCTCGGACTTTCCGTAACATTAATAAACCGCACAGTATCCAAGGCTGAAGCCATTGCCGCCGCACTCCCCGAATACGGATTCAAGGTCAGGCGACAAGAAGATTTCCGCCAATGCTTCAAAGAGGCGGACATTGTAATCTACACGCTTCCCGGACCTGTCGAAGGCATATATGAACTCACTGGGGATGATTTCAGCACCAGGTCCGGATACGGGAAAATACTGCTTGAGGCAAACTACAAGGACCCTGCATTCACACCAGGGATACTTAGCGGAATACAGGCTGTAAACCCTGAATTCAAATATATCCCGGGCAAGAAATGGCTGCTGTATCAGGCATATACCGGATATGGGCTTTTCACAGGAAAAGCTCCTGACCTTGAAGCGATGACACAGGTCTTCGGACAATAGTTCCGATGCCGGCAATCTCTCAAGAATCTATGATATTTTATCCGAAAGTCAGAATTAATGATTATCTTGCAGAGTTTTTGATGCCCCGTAAGGGATGTCTGAAATTATAAGACACCATTATTAATTTGTCAAACAGAGAAACTGTCAGGATTTGCGGGAAAAGCGTTCCAGAAATATCCCGAAACAGTTTCCGGCATAAACTAAAATATATATGTCATTGAATAAAGTAATGCTTATAGGCAATGTAGGACAGGACCCTGAAGTACGTTACCTTGACGGCAATGCCTCAAGCGCAAAAGTGGCGACATTCAGACTTGCCACTACGGAGAGGTACAGGGACCGCAACGGCGAGACACGCGAAAACACCGAATGGCACACTATAGTGGCCTGGAGAAACACGGCGGACATAGTTGAGAAATTCGTCAGGAAAGGCACTCAGCTATATATTGAAGGACGTATCCGCACACGAAGCTGGGACGACCAGAGCGGCAACAAAAGATACACCACAGAAATCCTTGCTGACAATCTTCAGCTTCTCGGCAAAAAATCAGACAATCCTGCATCACAGGGCTATCAGGCTCCGCAACCGGCATACCAGCAGCCACAGCCTGCATACCAGAATCCAGGCTATCAGCAGAACCAGCAGCCTGCGTATCAGGCCCCTGCACAGCAGGACAATTCATCAGAAGACGATGATCTCCCATTCTAAAATCAGATAACACAATGAAATTAGACGTAGTTCTCGGCCTCCAATGGGGCGATGAAGGAAAAGGAAAAATAGTTGATGTCCTTGCTGGACGCTACCCTGTAGTCGCACGTTTCCAAGGAGGACCAAATGCAGGACATTCACTTCATTTTGAAGGTAAAAGTTTCGTATTGAGATCCATTCCGTCAGGAATATTCCGCAAAGATTCGATGAATATAATCGGCAACGGAGTAGTGCTGGATCCGATTACGTTCAAAGGCGAATGTGAAAACATCGAGTCAAAGACAGGCACGCCTGTAAAAGAGCGTATTGTCATCGCAAAGAAAGCAAGCCTCATACTTCCGACACACAGACTCCTTGACGCGGCAAATGAAGCAGCAATGGGCAAAGGAAAGATAGGCTCCACTCTCAAAGGCATCGGACCGACATATACCGACAAGGTCGGACGTGTGGGACTCCGTGTAGGAGAAATTCTTGCTCCGGACTTCGCTGAAAGATACAAAAAACTGAAAGACAGACATATCAGGCAACTCTCACAGATGGGATTTGAATGTGATCCAGATGCGGAGGAAGCTGCATTTATGGAGGCTGTCGAATATATCCGAGGATTCAAGCTCGTAGACTGCGAATATTTCGTCAATAATGAGCTGAAGACAAAATCCATCCTCGCGGAAGGAGCCCAGGGGTCTATGCTTGACATAGACTACGGTTCATACCCTTTCGTGACCTCATCATCAACTGCCTGCGCTGGAGCCTGCATAGGTCTTGGAGTCGCTCCTCATCAGATAGGACACGTCTACGGAATCTTCAAGGCATACTGTACAAGAGTAGGAAGCGGTCCTTTCCCGACCGAACTGTTTGACGAGACAGGAGATAAGCTGAGAAAGATAGGCAACGAATTCGGTGCAGTGACCGGACGCCCACGCCGTTGCGGATGGCTTGATCTGGTGGCATTGAAATATGCGGTGATGATCAGCGGTGTCACTGACCTGATCATGATGAAATCAGACTGTCTCGACACATTCGAGACTATCAAAGTCTGCACCTCATACAAGGTAGACGGACAGCAGACCAGCCAGGTGCCGGCAGATACATTCGCTGAGATAGAACCGGTCTATACTGATATGAAAGGCTGGAATACTGATCTTACAGGCTTCCGCAGCGAAGACGAACTTCCTCAGGAATTCAAGGATTACATCAAATTTATGGAAGATTACCTTGAAGTGCCGATCAAGATCATATCTCTCGGTCCGGACAGGGAAGCGACCATCATCAGATAATCATAGAGACATTCTACAGCACATATCTGACGAAATAATAACGGGGCTAAGTATTATTCAAGCCCCGTTTTCTTGTTCTCCGGTGAGAGTCTACCTCGACCTTATTTCCAAATATTCAATTCTCTGAGAGTTATTCTGACTTTTTAGTCACCCTCTTTCTTTTGTGTCATCACCCCACGACTCTGTCGTCTGTTCGCTGCGAACATTCACCGGATGATTCGCTTATCGCTCACGACCTCCCGTTCAACAGACCTTCTGCTGCAATGCAGCAAGCCTTCACATTACTGGTCAGCATTACTGCCACCTTCAGCAGCAATGGCTTGATAATCAATGAAAATATACTTAAGGTGGAGAACACCGCTGCCCACCTTCAGTTACAAACAATTGACAGTCAGTCTAAATCGACTGAAGGTGGTAACAGAGAACAGGCGGGATAACATAATTGATTATTGAAAAATATTTGAGGAACAAATATGCCGAATGCACGTCATAATTGTTTTGTCTTGTCATTCCGTTATCTGCAGGACAGCATTTCACGGATCAACGTGAAATCACAATTGTTTTTGCTTTTCCGTACCGGAGGCACAAAACATACGGATCGTGCCTGTTGCTGTGCGATGTCACATGGTGGGTCTCTGCAATACGATGGAATTCAATGAGTTATAAAACAGTATATCTTATATAGACAATACTGTTTTGCAATCAATTGACAGACAACATATTGCAAGCACCCACCATAGTTGACCACACTTGAAACAAAAAACAGGGTGACTTTTGAAAGTCACCCTGTTTTATCATATATAAGTCTTTGACTAAAGATCTGTCATAGCTCTCTGATAGTCCTCCATCGGAGCGACGAGAATCTCCTGGAACTCCTTCTGACCTGTACCGGCCGGAATGGCGTGTCCGCAGATCACATTCTCCTTAAGACCCTCAAGAGTATCCACACGGCCTCTGATAGCAGCCTCGCTGAGCACCTTGGTAGTCTCCTGGAATGAAGCGGCTGAAATGAAGCTGTTGGTCTTCAATGCAGCCCTTGTAATACCCTGAAGTACCTGGCTTGCCGTTGCAGGTTTAGCCTCACGAAGAACCATCATCTTGAGACCCTGTCTGTCAAGTGAAGAGTTTTCACTTCTCATCTCACGGGCTGAAATGATGTCGCCTTCTTCGTAGTTCTGTGAATCACCCGGATCTGTAACATAGAATTTGCCGTAGATCTTGTCATTCACATCCATAAACTGCCACTTGTCAACAAGCTCTTCCTGAAGGAATTCAGTATCGCCAGGATCATTGATCTGAACCTTGCGCATCATCTGACGAACAATGATCTCAAAGTGCTTGTCGTTGATCTTCACACCCTGAAGGCGGTAAACCTCCTGGATTTCGTTGACGATATACTCCTGAACCTTGATAGGACCGAGGATATTGAGAATATCAGTAGGAGAAACGGCACCGTCAGAAAGTCTCATACCGGCTTTCACGTAGTCATTCTCCTGAACAAGAATCTGCTTGGTCAATGGAACGAGATAACGTTTCTCAAGACCGGTCTTATTCTTGATGATAATCTCCCTGTTACCCCTCTTGATCTTGCCCATACTTACCTCTCCGTTGATTTCGGAAACGATTGCAGGGTTGGAAGGATTACGGGCCTCAAACAGTTCTGTAACTCGAGGAAGACCTCCTGTGATATCGCTTGACTTACCTATCGCACGAGGAATCTTGATGATGATGTCACCGATCTTCACATCGTCGCCATCGTTGACCATAACGTGGGCACCCACAGGCAAGTTATACTGTTTCTTACTCTCGCCGTTCTCGTCTACGATATTTATAGAAGGGTTCTTTGTCTTGTCACGGGACTCGATGATGACTTTGTCTCTGTTGAGAGAGTACTCATCGGCCATCTCCTCACGGAATGTTACACCGTCGATCATACTGTCGAAACGCACCTTACCGGCTGTCTCGATGATAGTGATGGCGTTATATGCATCCCATTCGCAGATGAGGTCTCCTTTGACAACCTTGTCTCCGTCTTTCTTGTAAAGGATTGAACCGTAAGGTACATCATACTGGGAGAATGTGATACCGGTGTTCTCATCGACGATGCGCACCTCGGTAGTACGGCTGACAACAATATCATTCTTGGTACCGTCATCATTGATTCTCTCAATTGTCCTGAGTTCTTCGAATTCAAGCTTGCCGTTGTACTTGGACTGGATGGAGCTTTCGGAAGCAGTGCTTGACGCAGTACCACCGACGTGGAAGGTACGGAGTGTAAGCTGTGTACCAGGCTCACCGATTGACTGCGCCGCGATGACACCGACAACCTCTCCCTTCTCGACCATACGGCCGGAAGCAAGGTTACGTCCATAACATTTTGCGCAGACTCCCTTGCGTGATTCACAGGTAAGCACTGAACGTATTTCCACCTGCTCGATAGGAAGAGACTCGATGAGGGCAGCTATGTCCTCTGTAATCTCCTCGCCTGCAGGAATGATAAGTTCACCTGTAAGAGGGTTGAAGACATCGTGTACGGATGTTCTTCCGAGAATCCTTTCACCAAGCGACTCCACAACCTCGTCCTTGCTCTTTATGGCAGTGGCGATAAGTCCTCTGAGAGTTCCGCAGTCTTCCTCGTTGATGATCACATCGTGTGAAACGTCCACGAGACGACGGGTAAGATAACCTGCATCGGCTGTCTTCAACGCCGTATCCGCAAGACCTTTACGGGCACCGTGGGTAGAGATGAAGTACTCGAGCACCGACATTCCCTCCTTAAGGTTGGAAATGATAGGGTTCTCGATAATCTCCGCACCCTGACCTCCGGATTTCTGAGGCTTCGCCATCAATCCACGCATACCGCAGAGCTGCTTGATCTGCTGTGTCGAACCACGGGCTCCTGAATCAAGCATCATATATACAGGGTTGAATCCCTGCTGGTCGCTTGAAATCTGTTTCTCGACGATACCGGTTATCTGGTTGTCGATAGAAGTCCAGAGGTCAATCACTTTGTTGTAACGCTCGTTGTTGGTAATGAATCCCATAGAGAAATTGTTTTTGATTGACTCCACGGTCTTGTATCCGTTGTCAATCAGAGACCTCTTCTCGTCAGGAATAAGCACATCACCGAGGTTGAACGAAAGACCTCCCTTGAACGCCATCGTATAACCGAGGTTCTTGATATCATCAAGGAACATTGCAGTACGTGCCACTCCGGTATGTTTGATGACCAGGGAAATGATCTTCCTGAGTGATTTCTTACCGAGGATTTCATTTATATAAGGAACTTCCTGAGGTACGAGCTGGTTTACGATTATTCTACCAGGGGTAGTCTCCACCATCTGATATCCCTCCTCAAGATTGAGCTTATTCTTAGGAAGTCTTACATTTATCTTGGCGTGTATGTCAATCGCCTTCTCATTGAGGGCGATGATGACTTCTTCCGGTCCATAGAAACGCATTCCTTCTCCCCTTGCTCCAGGACGTACCTTGGTGATATAGTACAGACCAAGCACCATATCCTGTGAAGGGACGGTGATAGGTGTACCGTTGGCAGGATTGAGGATGTTGTGTGAACCGAGCATAAGCAGCTGGGCCTCAAGGATAGCCGCATTTCCAAGCGGAAGGTGTACAGCCATCTGGTCACCGTCGAAGTCGGCGTTGAACGCGGTACATGCAAGCGGATGAAGCTGGATAGCCTTACCCTCGATCATCTTAGGCTGGAAGGCCTGGATACCCAGACGGTGAAGTGTAGGGGCACGGTTCAAAAGTACCGGATGGCCTTTCATCACATTCTCGAGGATATCCCAGATGACAGCGTCTTTCCTGTCAACGATCTTCTTTGCGGACTTCACTGTCTTCACAATTCCCCTCTCAATCAGTTTCCTGATGATGAACGGTTTGTAAAGCTCAGCAGCCATGAATTTAGGCAGACCGCACTCGTGCATCTTAAGCTCAGGACCTACGACGATCACGGAACGTGCAGAATAGTCGACACGTTTACCGAGGAGGTTCTGACGGAAACGTCCCTGTTTTCCCTTCAAGCTGTCAGACAGGGATTTGAGTGTCCTGTTGGCCTCGCTCTTGACTGCATTTGACTTCTTGGAGTTGTCGAACAGAGAGTCGACAGCCTCCTGAAGCATACGCTTCTCGTTACGGAGGATGACCTCAGGGGCCTTGATCTCGATAAGTCTCTTGAGACGGTTGTTCCTGATGATAACCCTTCTGTAGAGGTCATTCAGGTCAGAGGTCGCGAAACGGCCTCCATCGAGAGGAACAAGAGGACGAAGATCCGGTGGAGTCACAGGAATGACTTTGAGAATCATCCATTCAGGACGGTTGATTCCCTTTGACTCCTGGAACCATTTTACGATGCTCAGCCTCTTGAGAGCCTCAGCCTTTCTCTGCTGTGAAGTCTCCCTCAGCATCTTCTGACGGAGTTCCTTGGCAAGGGCGTCGATATCTATATCTTTGAGAAGATCATAAATAGCCTCAGCTCCCATTCCTGCCCTGAACTTGTCAGGATCGTCATTAGGAAGATTCTGGTTCTCAGGCATTCCCTCTATAAGGTCCAGATATTCTTCCTCAGAAAGAAGATCCAGCTTTGAGAGTCCTGTAGTACCAGGATTCGTTACGATATATTTTTCGTAGTAGATTACAGATTCAAGTTTCTTGGCAGGGATTCCGAGAAGCGCGGCAATCTTGTTTGGTGCTGATTTGAAATACCAGATATGAGCTACAGGGACAGTAAGTTCTATATGACCCATCCTTTCCCTGCGGACTTTCTTCTCTGTCACCTCTACACCGCATCGGTCACAGACGATACCGCGGTACCTGATTCTTTTATATTTTCCGCAATGACACTCATAGTCTTTTGTAGGACCGAATATCTTTTCGCAGAAAAGGCCGTCGCGCTCAGGCTTGTAGGTCCTGTAGTTCACTGTCTCAGGCTTCAGGACCTCTCCGGATGACCTCATTTTGATGTCTTCCGGTGAAGCGAGCGAGATGCTGATTCTTTCGAAATTGCTCTTGACCTTGTTTTCTTTATTAAAAGTAGGCATATTCCTAAAATTTCAAATTGTCTGTAAACTAATCCAATGTTACTTTCAGTCCGAGACCTCTGAGCTCGTGGAGCAATACGTTGAGGGACTCAGGAATACCAGGTGTAGGCATCAGGTCTCCCTTGACGATTGCCTCGTATGCCTTGGACCTTCCTGTCACGTCATCGGATTTGACAGTAAGAATCTCCTGAAGAACATTTGACGCACCGAATGCCTCAAGTGCCCAAACCTCCATCTCTCCGAAACGCTGTCCTCCGAACTGGGCCTTACCGCCGAGAGGCTGCTGAGTGATGAGAGAGTAAGGACCGATGGACCTTGCGTGCATCTTGTCGTCAACCATGTGACCGAGCTTGATCATATAGATGACACCCACAGTCGCAGGCTGGTCGAACCAGTCACCTGTACCACCGTCCCTGAGGTAAGTCTTACCGTATCTTGGAAGATTCGCCTTGTCGGTATACGCACATATCTCCTCAAGGCTCGCACCGTCAAAGATAGGAGTGCTGAATTTGACTCCGAGTTCCTCTCCTGCCCAGCCGAGCACGGTCTCGTAGATCTGACCGAGGTTCATACGTGAAGGCACACCGAGAGGGTTCAGGACGATATCGACAGGGGTTCCGTCAGCAAGGAAAGGCATATCCTCATCCCTTACAACCTTGGCAACGATACCTTTGTTACCGTGGCGTCCTGCCATCTTGTCACCGACTCTGATCTTACGTTTCTTTGCGACATAAACTTTCGCAAGCTGCATGACTCCGTTAGGAAGCTCATCTCCGACCTTGATCTTGTCAAGAACTCTTCTGTGTCTTGCCGCAGCCTCTTTATAGGCTATGCAGTAGTTGTTTACAAGTTCCCTGATAAGAACGTTCGTATTCTTGTCGTTTGTCCACTTGCTTGTGTTTATATCCTCATAGTTGATAGCCTTGA
>ERZ778514.406-NODE-406-length-41440-cov-5.951552_pt1 | contig 41440 bp, 38 predicted proteins | sample MGYA00510344_ERZ778514 | MGnify/ENA primary metagenome ERZ778514 (study PRJEB29527, sample SAMN07138968) | mouse gut metagenome | material: feces | host: mouse | place: China:Nanjing | collected 2016-01-25 ...
CTGTGTGAAGTTTTTAAGGTGCTATATTAGGGGGCTTTTGACCCCAACATCATATAAATATTACAATTAGTATATTTTTGCCTTTATACACCTTTATACAATTCTATTCCTCTTATAATCGTTAAATTGTATGGCAGGCGATTGATTATCTTGAAGCACGGAATGAGTTTGAATAGTTCTCACTTTTCTTATTCATTGTCCTTTTAAACTTATATCCGAATGAAATTTTTTATTAATAATATTTTTATAGTTGTACATTATTATACTATAACTATAAATCATTACAATTAATATATCACTATTTTTAAAGGACATTGTTTATGAAGGAAATCAATTTTCGGGAAATCGGAAGGAAACTGAAAGAAACCCGTACATCGAAGGGACTTACGCAAGAATATATCGCTAATATGGCAGATGTAAATACAAGCCATATCAGCAATATAGAAAATAATCGTGTAAAGGTTTCTCTTCCCACTCTGGTGCATATATGCAATGCATTAAACGTGACAGTTGATTATATCTTGTCGGAGGAATACACTGATACTTCCTCAGTTCTTGACGAAGAAATCCTACGCCATCTCCGCTCCTGTACTGTGAAAACCAAAAAACAGATTATTCAGATCATTCAGATCCTGAAATAAATCAGTGTTCACAGCATTCGATCATCAACTGCACAGCATATTGAAACCCAAGCTTAAACCCTCCCTCCTCTGCGATCATCGCAATCTCGTAGAAACTGTCTCTCTGCAATTCATATGCCTGTACACTGATACTGTCTTTTTCTTTTTTCAGCACATCTTCTACCTTACTCTCTAATTTCACTCTTTGTTCTCTGAAAGCTCCCGTCTCCTGCAGGATGTTTCTGTATATCTCTTCTATTTTATCCATAATTTTCCTCCATACTTTCTATGCTTCGCAGACTAAAAATCTGGCAGCCGCATGTCATCTCATCGTTCAGTTTCTCCTCCGCAACTTTTCTTCCTTCCGAAACGCCCTATATAGTGTGCATCATAATAAGAGCCCCGACAACCTCTGTCGTGGCTCTTTTCACTGCAATGCAAAATATTCTGGCTTTCGGCATCCTAAAAACGTTACATACAAAGCCTGCCCTTTTCTCTGTCGTAATAGTATGCCCTGTCAGAAAGCACCTCCTCCGCTTCTACCTGCGTCTGATTGATTTCTGCAACCAGAGCGGAAAGCTCCTCCTTTCCGGGAGCCGCACCTTCCGGGACAACGATCACTTCGTGAACACTGCTTGGAAGCACATAATAATTGCTCTTTAAATACATTCCAATAGCTTTCAGACGTCCCTCATAAAGAATGACTGCCGCACCGTAGCTGCGAAGTCGGTTGCTGAGCACATACATATCATCCTCCCCACATTTTGTATCTTCCGCTTCGCTTTCGCCAAACATCTCACAGGAAATCTCCTCTATAACAGCGCTCATAGAAGAAAATTCATCTGGCAGAAGCCTTGAAGTATTTTCTCTGGCCCGCCTGTAAAGTTTCTTTTTTGATATCTCCCACATATCCAAATGTTCATTCCGTACAGGCATGGTCGCAGTCCCATATCTGTTCACTTCCAGCAGCACACAGAACACGATGGCCAGATCAAGATAAGAAATATAGGGAACTTTTTTTAACATCTCCGTATTCGCCTTAAGATTTACCAGACGATAGATCAGCTTGTCTTTAATCTCACTGTAGTCGCTGATCTTTTCTTCTCCCCACGACTTCTGGAAGCGCACCTCATGATAAAGCCTCAGTATATCCGAAGTTATGTATTCCAAGGAAATCCCGTTCTGGAACTGCCGATAATACTCCTCTAAATATATAGTCGGAGAAATATTGATATTTCTTTCTGTCAGTGTAATCCCTCTGCGGATTGTGCCGTTATTCTTTTCCGCCGTATGGATACATACCGCTACATTATCTTTTACCGCCTCCTTCATTCTGTCTTCTACCGCCTGTACAAACTGATAATATGTCATCTATAAATACCTTCATGCAGCAGAGTACATTTTTCTTAAATCTTTTTCTTTGAAAATACAGCAGGAATTTTGCCAAAGACTTTTTCAGAGTTGAAATATATTATGGTAACACACATTATAAAAAAGCCTTGCCGAAAAAGCAAGACTTTTTTATCAAGATTCTGATAATCTTTTATGCTCTTGAAAGATAATCTCCTGTGCGGGTATCAATCTTGATCTTCTCTCCCTGCTCTACGAACAGCGGAACATTCACCTGCGCACCCGTCTCAACAATCGCCGGCTTTGTCGCGCCCTGAGCGGTATCTCCTTTGAATCCCGGCTCTGTCTCTGTAATCTCAAGCTCTACCGTAAGCGGCGGCTCTATCGCAAATACGCTTCCCTGATAGGAACTGAGCTTCACATTCTCATTCTCTTTTACAAACTTCAGCGAATCACCGACTGTATCTGCATTCACCGCAATCTGCTCGAATGTCTCATTGTCCATAAAATTAAAAAGATCACCGTCATTGTAGAGATACTGCATCTCTTTTCTCTCAATATGGGCATTCTCAAACTTCTCTGTCGGACGGAACGTCTTCTCCACAACGCCGCCGTTAATAATATTCTTCAGCTTCGTACGCACAAAGGCCGCTCCTTTCCCGGGTTTTACATGCTGAAACTCCAATATCTGATAGACAACTCCCTCAATCTCCACGGTAAGTCCATTTTTAAAATCACCTGCTGATACCATGCTAATCCTCCTTAATCGTGCCCGAAAAACACTTATCGTTCTTTTTCACTTTCTTAATTCTATAATAGTTTCTGCCTTTTTTCAACCTTTTTTTCTCTCTTTAGGCTTCTTCGGTAAAAGTACAGCACAATCCTCTCCAAGTACCGCTTTAATACAATCTGGATCTCCTCTCTGGGATGGATCGGTTTCACTAAAATACTTCGGATCCCTGTCCGCTTAGCCCCCCACACATCTGTAAAGAGCTGGTCTCCGATAAACAACGTATTATCTGTATCGGTTCCCATGATCTCCATCGCCTTTTTATAATTCTTCACAGAAGGCTTATGAGCATTGTATACATAGTCAACTTGTATCTTCTCATTAAACATCTGAACTCTCGGTTCCTGATTGTTAGAAAGCAGACAGCACCGGTACCCGATCGCTTTCAGTCTTTTAAACAGCCCGACCGACCGTCCATCTGCAGGAGCTCCGTGAGGAACCAGCGTATTGTCAATATCAAAGATAAGCCCCCGAAAGCCTCTCTCATAAAGCTCATCAAAATCTATGGCATACGTCGATGCCACATATCTGTCTGGAAAAAATATATCAAACATCATTCGTCATCCATTTCTGTCAGCCGCCGTACTAATTCTTCGCAGATTTCATGAACACTCTTATGATCCGTCCGAATTACAATATCTGCCGCCGACTCGTATTTACTGCGCCTCTGCTCCATCAGTTCGGATATCCCCTCCACATTCTTCCTTCCCCTAAGCACCGGACGGTCATCTGTATCCTTCACACGGCTGTAGATCACTTCAGGACTTGCTGTCAGAAGCACCACGCGCCCGTTCTTTTTCATCTCCGCCACATTGCGTTCACGCATTGCAACACCGCCTCCGCAGGAAATCACCGCGTTGCGCTCAGACTGCAGCTCTATAAGAAGCTCTGTCTCCAGATTCCTGAAATATTCCTCACCATACGTCGCAAAGATATCTGGAATGCTCATCTGCTCACGCTCTGCAATGATCCGGTCCATCTCCACTGTCTTCATAGCAAACATCGTACTCAGATATTCGGATATAGTCGTCTTGCCCGCACCCATAAAACCGATCAGAACAATATTATAGTTAAAAAGCTTCCTTGCCTGAATGCGTTTGCTGTTCTTGCGGATACAGGAAAACACATCCTCAATCTCCTTCTTATATTTGCTGCCTGAAAGCTTCTCTTCCAGCCGTCTCTGTTGTTTTTCTTCCTGACGCGGCTGTAGAATCGGCATACCGTACTCTTCTTTATATACCATAATTTTTTCAATAATCGTATTGCGCTCTGCCAGCGCATCAATAATCTTATCATCACACAGCGTAAGCTGCTCCCGGTACATCTCTAAATCGTTCATACCATCTCTCCCACCTTACAGTGTTTTCTCTTTGCACATATGGATGTATTATATCAACATCCCCTCATTTTCGCAAGTTATTATTTTGCTTTCTTAAGAGCCTTCTTCACATCTTTATGAAAATTTTCCCATGCTTTTTCATCTTCCACAAAATACTTCGGGCAGTTCTTGCCCGTCACATCATAATGCCGGATGATATCCTTCTCGCTGAGGTCAAATTTCAGACACAGCCATGCGCACAGCTGCACCATAGACTGGTATGTATCCTCCAAAAATTCTCCGCTCTCATCCGGATGGCAGCACTCGATAGACACCGTATCAATATTCCGGTCATTGGAAGCATAGGCAACCTCCCATGTAGGAACACACTGTACGATCTCTCCATCCAGTCCAACGATAAAATTACTGCTTGTCTTTGTCAGATGACTATCCTTAAGCCCCTCAAAATAATTCCGGTTCGCGATTGCGGTCGCCCCCGGATTCGCCGTATAATGTACGACAATTCCTTTAATTTTGCTCGTCTCAGTCCCCGGTCTTGAATAAGGGTTCACAGTGAGGAGTTCCACATCAATATCCGGCTTGGAAGCGTCAACCTCCTCCCCTTTCATCTCAAAATAATTCTTTGCGAGCAGCGACGGTTTCACAATTTTTATTACGATAAGCAATGCAAAAAAGACAGCCAGCAAAACAATACCCAAACGGATGCTTATCACCATCCGCCGGGCCTTTCGTTTCTGCTTTATGCTTGTCTTTTTCCTGCTTTTCCCCGCTTTTTGCGCCGTGCTCTGAGATACCGTTCTTTTTTGTACCGTTTTCTTCGTTGCAGCTTTCTGGGGGGTTTTTTTTGATGTAGTTTTCTGTACTGTCTTCTTTTGTTCTTCCTTATTCACGCCTGTACTCTCCATTCATGTCTCAGAGATTTTATATCATATTTGATGATATCACATGTTTCTGATAAAGGAATGAAAAGATAGTTATATTTTTATGAAGATTTCTGTCATGCTTCCGTATGGAATCTGTACACTGTTGTTGTATCATACACTTCTCCTGCTCTTACTACCGGTCCTTCAAAGTGCTCTTTGTGCACTGCATCCGGAAAATACTGTGTCTCAAAGCAGACTCCGTGGCGTTTCTTATACTCCGCGCCTTCTTTTCCGGCCTCACTTATCAGAAAATTACCAGTGTAAAACTGCATCCCCGGCAGATCCGTGACGACCTCCATGGCAATCCCAGTCTCTTTTGAACGCATTCCAGCCACTACACGCATTCCATCTCCATTAAGAACCCAGTTGTGATCATATCCCATTCCAAACACAAGAGCTTCATAATCGGCTTCTATGTCCTGTCCGATCGTCTTGTATTCCCTGAAATCCATAGGAGTGCCCTCCACCGGCACAATCTCTCCTGTAGGGATCGACTCCGCATCCGCTCTGGTAAATGAATCTGCTGCGATCATCACTTCCTGCTTAAGCACTGTTCCCGAAGCATGTCCGGACAAATTAAAATAGCTGTGATTTGTAAGGTTCATAAGCGTATCCGCATCCGAAACCGCATGATAATGAATTATTATTTCATTATTGTCCGTCAGTTCATAGGTGACCGAGATATCCGCGTTTCCCGGATATCCCTGATCTCCCTTTGGACTGCAAAGATGGAACGTAACACTTCGATCCTCTATCTTTTCTGCTTTCCACATCCGTTTATTATAATAGTCGCGTCCGCCATGCAGAGAATTTACGCCAGCATTGGCTGTCAGTTCATAAGTCTTTCCATTCAATTCAAAAGAGGCGTCCCCGATCCGGTTCGCTACTCTTCCTACGGAAGCTCCGAAATAAACATCGCCTTTTTCGTATGCGGCAGCGCTGTCATATCCAAGCACCACATCCTGCATTTTTTTATCCTTATCGGGAACAGCCGCCTTTACCAGCGCTGCGCCGTAATCAGTAACCGCTATCTCCATTCCGTTTTTATTTTTCATGAAATAAAGCTTTGCGCTCTCTCCTTTTGACGTCTTTCCAAATTCACTGACCATTCTTTCTGACTTCCTTTCTTTCCCTGCTGCTCCTATTCGTTCACACTGTAATTCGGCGCTTCCTTCGTGATATGTATATCATGAGGATGGCTTTCCTTTAAGGAGGCAGAAGATATCTTTACGAACTGCCCTGTCTTTTTCAGATCTTCCACCGTAGCGGCGCCGCAATACCCCATACCGGAACGGAGTCCGCCCACAAGCTGGAATATCGTATCCTCAAGCATTCCCTTGTACGCAACACGCCCTTCTACGCCTTCCGGAACCAATTTCTTGGCATCTGTCTGGAAATACCGGTCCTTGCTTCCGTTTTCCATGGCTGCAATGGAACCCATGCCGCGATATACTTTGTATTTTCTTCCCTGATATAATTCGTAATCTCCAGGACTCTCGTCACAGCCTGCAAGCATGCTTCCCATCATACATACGTTAGCGCCTGCAGCAATCGCCTTTGTCATATCGCCGGAATACTTGATACCGCCGTCAGCAATGATCGGAATTCCATATTTATCCGCCATCTCATAGCAGTTCATAACCGCCGTGATCTGAGGTACACCGATTCCCGCGACAACACGGGTAGTACAGATTGACCCCGGTCCAATGCCTACCTTTACCGCGTCCGCGCCTGCCTTGATGAGCGCTTCTGCCGCTTCCCCTGTCGCCACATTGCCTGCAATGATCGGAAGCTCCGGGAATTTCGACTTAACCATATCTACGGTACGCAGTACATTGGCAGAATGTCCGTGGGCGGAATCCATCACTACAACGTCAACCTTTGCATCTACCAAAGCCTTCGCCCTGTCTATGCAGTTCGCAGTGATCCCGATAGCCGCGCCACACAGGAGTCTCCCCTGAGAATCCTTTGCAGACAGAGGGTAACGAATCTGCTTTTCAATATCCTTGATTGTGATAAGTCCTTTTAAATTAAAATTATCATCAACGATCGGAAGCTTTTCTTTTCTTGCCTTTGCCAGAATTTTCTTCGCCTCTTCCAGTGTAATTCCTTCCTTTGCTGTAATGAGTCCTTCAGAGGTCATGCTTTCTTTTATCTTTTTTGTGAAATCTGTCTCGAATTTAAGATCACGGTTCGTAATAATACCTACCAGTCTTCTTCCTTCTGTGATCGGCACACCGGAAATCCTGAATTTCCCCATAAGATTATTGGCATCCTCCAGCGTGTGCTCCGGAGAGAGATAGAACGGATCAGTGATAACCCCATTCTCAGAACGTTTTACTTTATCTACTTCTTCTGCCTGCTGCTCGATGGACATGTTCTTATGGATAATACCGATTCCGCCCTGTCTGGCCATGGCGATCGCCATACGGTGCTCGGTCACTGTGTCCATACCCGCGCTCATCATCGGTATATTAAGCCTGATACTTTTTGTCAAATTTGTCGACAAATCCACCTGATTTGGAATTACTTCCGAATATGCAGGCACTAAAAGCACATCGTCAAATGTAATTCCTTCTCCAATAATCCTTCCCATGTTCATACCTCTCTTCCATATTTAATCAAAAATCTATCATAAGTGTTAACTGCTATCATAACGAATGAACGCTCTTCTTGTCAACAAAATCTTTCAATTTTCGATGAATTTTTTCACCGTACGTCACACAGCTTCTTATTGACGCACAACTTTTCGCGGAGCCAGCATGAAAAGTCCTTCAATAATCGTGTCATTCGGCTCAAAGATCAGCTTTGCCTGATGTCCGTCATGCGATACGATCAACGCGTACAGTCTCGCGTCCGCGCTGCCGGAACTTAAATTGATGACCTTCGCATTCTGAAACTGGTCAAGCCTTGGAGAGTTTATGGGCGCAAGAAGCTCCATGACATCTACATTCGCCGAAAAAACACGCTTTCTCTTTGATTTATTCATGATCTTATCAATGTCAAGATCTCCGTTCACATACAAATATTCATACTCCACATTCAGTCTCGTTATTAAAAACCACACAAGGGCAATGACAATAATCGGAACGATCAGTCCCATTGGCATGATAAATACAGTTAGCACGGACACGATCGCCACCGCAACTAAAACCGCCTTTATCACCACATCCTTCATATCCGTCTGCTTTTTAATCAACTGTTCTGTATAAAAGTCACTCATTTCCATATCCTCCATTGTTCTTTGCGGCGCAGATAGATTTTTCACCGCTTTTATCCTTACGAGCATTGTAACACACTTTATGCTAAAAAGGGAACTCTCTGCTAAAGAGTTCCCCGAAAATTCATATTTTATTTTACATCATGCCCATTCCTGCACCTGCTCCTGCCGGCATTGCTGGAGCGTCCTCTTTGATGTTAGCGACAACGGATTCAGTCGTAAGAAGTGTAGATGCTACGCTTGTCGCGTTCTGAAGCGCACTTCTTGTAACCTTTGCCGGATCAAGAATTCCATTTTCCACCATATCAACATACTCTTCCGTCAAGACGTCAAATCCTGTTCCAACTGAAGATTCGGATACTTTGTTGATGATCACGGAGCCTTCTAAGCCTGCGTTTGCAGCGATATGGAACAGTGGAGATTCCAGAGCCTTCAGCACTACATTCGCACCTGTCTTCTCATCGCCGCTCATCCCGGCTGCCATCTTCGCAACCTCTTTTGCCGCGTGGATATAAGCAGAACCGCCTCCTGCGATGATTCCTTCCTCTACTGCTGCTCTTGTAGCCGCAAGAGCATCTTCCATACGCAGCTTCGCCTCCTTCATCTCTGTCTCAGTCGCAGCGCCTACGCGGATAACTGCCACGCCTCCAGCCAGCTTCGCAAGTCTCTCCTGAAGCTTCTCACGGTCAAAATCAGATGTAGTCTCCTCGATCTGGCTCTTGATCTGAGCTACACGGTCAGAGATTTCTTTCTTGTCGCCCATACCGTCTACAATAACAGTATTTTCTTTCTGTACTTTTACAGATTTTGCACGTCCAAGCTGATCTAAAGTTGTCTCCTTAAGATCCATGCCAAGTTCATCGGAAACAACCTGACCTCCTGTCAGGATCGCGATATCCTTAAGCATCTCTTTTCTTCTGTCTCCGTAACCCGGTGCCTTAACCGCAACTACGTTGAAAGTTCCTCTGAGCTTATTTACGATTAGGGTTGTAAGAGCTTCTCCCTCAATATCCTCTGCAATGATAAGAAGTCTTGCTCCGGACTGCACGATCTGCTCAAGGAGCGGAAGGATGTCCTGAATATTGGAAATCTTCTTGTCTGTGATCAGGATATACGGCTCCTCCAGATTTGCCTCCATCTTATCCATATCTGTAGCCATGTATGCGGAGATATACCCTCTGTCAAACTGCATACCTTCTACAAGATCTAACTCTGTCTTCATAGTCTTGGATTCCTCGATCGTGATAACGCCATCGTTGGAAACCTTCTCCATCGCATCGGCAACCATCTCGCCAACCTCTGTATCTCCTGCTGAGATAGCCGCAACCTTTGCAATCTGATCTTTATCTTTCACCTTGCTGGACATTCCTGCAATCGCCTCAACTGCTTTCTCTGTCGCCTTCTTCATACCCTTGCGGAGAATGATCGGGTTAGCCCCTGCAGCAAGATTCTTGATCCCTTCGTGTACCATCGCCTGTGCAAGTACCGTTGCCGTCGTAGTTCCGTCGCCTGCCACATCATTCGTCTTTGACGCAACTTCCTTGATCAGTTGTGCTCCCATGTTCTCAAATGCATCTTCAAGCTCAATTTCTTTTGCAATCGTTACGCCGTCATTGGTGATCAGCGGCGCACCGAAAGATTTATCAAGAACTACGTTGCGTCCCTTTGGTCCAAGCGTTACTCTTACTGTATCGGCAAGCTGATTCACGCCCGCCTCTAATGCTCCTCTGGCTTCTGCGCCATATTTGATTTCCTTTGCCATGTTCTGTTCCTCCTGTTTCTATATGATTATTATATTTCCCTGAGTTTTTTATTCTACGATAGCAAGGATATCATCCTGCTTCACAATAATGAATTCCTCGTCATCAAGCTCTACTGTTGTCCCGGCATATTTTGAATAGATAACTGTCTGTCCGGCTGACACATTCATTGCAACTTCTTTTCCATCAATTGTTCCGCCAGGTCCAACAGCGACAACCTCTGCCTGCTGCGGCTTCTCCTTTGACTGTCCTGGAATTACGATTCCTGACTTTGTTGTCTCTTCTGCAACTAACTGTTTCAAAACGACTCTGTCGCCAAGTGGTGTTAATTTCATATTAAATCCTCCTTAATTTTATCTATATTTGTTAGCACTCATAAAAAGAGAGTGCTAAAAACTCTAGATATAAAATAGCACTCTCCACCTGTTTTGTCAACACACTTTATATTTAGTTTACAGGATTTTTATAAAATCCATTCCGCACATAGAATACAACTACTTTTCCAAGCTTATTACCGTATCGTTCCTTAATGACTCCTTCACACTTAATCTCCTCTTCTTCCACTTCCAGAATGCACTCATATACTCCGTCCAATGAAAAAAGCGGCAATTCAGACTTCCCTGTTAATAAATATATGCTCTCTTCCTTCGGATTATACGTAATAACCTCACAATGATATATATTTTCATCGAAATAGCCATTTTGCACGATCACTCTTATCATCCTGAGGCTGGCAGGACATTTCTCATACATAATAACTGCTACCCTTCTATAATATTTACCGCTCTTCCTTCAGCTTTTCAAGTTCAGTGAACACATAGTCGTTCACAACCTTAATATAGGTTCCCTTCATACCGGAAGAACGCGATTCGATCACACCTGCACTCTCGAATTTGCGCAGCGCGTTCACAATGACAGAACGTGTAATCCCTACCCGGTCCGCCACTTTGCTGGCAACAAGGATACCTTCCATCCCTTCGAGCTCTTCAAAAATATGAATGATCGCTTCCAGTTCGGAAAAAGAAAGGGTACTGATCGCCGACTGAACAATATGCTCCTTTCTTGTCTCCTCTGCATTCTCCTCATTGACAGAGCGCAGCATCTCAAGCCCTACCACAGTTGTTCCGTATTCACTCAGAATAATGTCGTCAATCTCATACAGCGCATCTTTCTTATAGATAAAAAGCGTCCCGAGACGTTCTCCCGCTATATCGATCGGGCTGATCAGCGCCTGATAGTGTTCTACGATCCCTTTCGAAAATCCAAGCGTCTCAAGATTGACATTCTCCTTCGTGGAAAGAACAATGAGGAAACGTTCATTCAGATGAAAATCAATATGCTTACCCACATCCTTCTCTATCAGTTCCTCGATATATGGAACGCCCTCGCATTTACTCCCGCCAAGCACTTTCCCTTTCTTACTGACAACCAGCACATTAGAATCCAGAATATCTGTCAATACATCGCAGATATCGTTAAAAACAACCTTGCTCGAATTATTGTTGTGAAGCAATTTATTAATTTTTCTCGTTTTATCTAACAATTGTACACTCATACGTTTTCCTCCGTTCTTTAGCGTAATATTATCACATAATTTTCGAACATTCAATAAATTTTACACATAATTTTATTCTTTTTGTAATTCCTGATCTTTTCTAATCTGCTTCTGCTTTTCTGTTGTCGGATTTATTCTCCACATATCCACACTGCTCATTACCGCAGCATAGTTTATTCCCTTTTTCCACCATATAACTTTTGCAGCGTGGACATTTTTTTTCAGACGGTTTTTGCCACGACATAAAACTGCATTCCGGATTGTCCTCACATCCGTAATATTTACGGCCTTTCTTTGTCTTTCTCAAGACAACATCCTTGCCGCACTCCGGACATTTCACACCGATTTTTTCAAGATATGGCTTCGTGTTCCTGCATTCTGGAAAACCGGGACAGGCCAAGAATTTTCCGTGAGGTCCGTATTTGATCACCATATTGCGTCCGCACTGCTCACAGACCACATCCGTCACTTCATCTTCAATTTTGACCGTCTCAAGTTCTTCTTCGGCATGTTTTACTGCTTCTTCAATATCTGGATAGAAATTCTCGATAATCGTCTTCCATTTCACTTTGCCTTCCGCAACTCCGTCCAAAAGACTTTCCATATTGGCAGTAAAATTCACATCTACGATCGTCGGAAATGACTGCTTCATCATATTGTTCACAACTTCGCCGATCTCTGTCAGGTACAGATTCTTATTCTCCTTTGCCACATATCTGCGGTTAATGATCGTGGAAATCGTCGGAGCATAGGTACTCGGCCGTCCAATGCCAAGTTCCTCTAATGTCTTTACAAGCGCCGCTTCTGTATAATGGGCCGGCGGCTGCGTAAAATGCTGCTTACTCTCAAAACTTTCCTTCGTAAGAACAGAATCTTTATCAAGTCCCTTTAACAGTACGCTGCTCTCTTCCTTTCCTTCCCCGGCCTCCGTATAGACTGACCGGAAACCCTCGAAAGAAAGTCTGGAAGCCGCCACTGAAAACCGATACTTTCCCGCACCGATTTTCACAGACGTTGTCTCATATTTTGCGGGCTGCATCCTGCTGGCCACAAAACGCTTCCATATAAGCTGGTAGAGCCTGAACTGATCTCTGGTCAGGGAATCCTTCACCACTGCAGGTGTTCTCGACACATCTGTCGGACGGATCGCCTCATGAGCATCCTGAATCTTCTTCCCATCTGCTCCCTTTGATTTTCCTTCCGCCACGAACGAATCACCATACTGTTCTTTAATATATTCGCGCACATTCCTGTCCGCTTCCTCAGACACCCTTGTGGAGTCCGTACGCAGATAAGTAATGAGCCCAACCGTTCCATTGCCCCGAAGATCAATTCCCTCATAAAGCTGCTGTGCGATCCGCATTGTCTTAGCAGTGGCAAAATTGAGTCCTTTCGATGCTTCCTGCTGCAAAGTGCTCGTTGTAAAAGGCACCGGCGACTTTTTTGTCCGCTCGCCCTTTTTCACCTCGTCTACTACGAACTGCGCAAGGTCTATTTCCTTTATGATCTGTTCCATCTCCTCTTTAGAACGGATCGTCACCTTCTGATCTTCTGTCCCGTAGAATTTTGCCGTCAAAGACTTTCTCTCGCCCTTCACCTTAAGATAGACGTCCAGCGTCCAGTATTCTTCTGGAATAAACAGGTTAATCTCTTCCTCCCGGTCTGCGATGATCCTTAAGGCAACCGACTGGACGCGCCCCGCACTTAAGCCTCTCTTCACCTTCGCCCATAAAAGCGGACTGATCCGATAACCTACTACTCTGTCCAGCATACGTCTGGCTTGCTGGGCATCGACCAGATCCATATCAATCTCTCTTGCATTTTTCAACGAAGCTTTTACCGCATTTTTTGTTATCTCATTGAAGCTGATGCGATACATCTTCTTATCCTCCAGCTTCAGCGCCTTGGATAGATGCCATGAAATCGCTTCTCCCTCCCGGTCCGGGTCAGTTGCAAGATATATCTTATCCGCTTTTTTAACTTCCTTGCGCAGATTTGCAAGGATCTCCCCTTTTCCGCGAATCGTAATATATTTTGGTTCAAAATCATGCTCGACATCAATCCCGAGCTGACTTTTCGGCAGATCCCTTACATGCCCGTTCGATGCGGTCACCACATAATTGCTTCCCAAAAATTTTTTAATTGTCTTAACCTTGGCAGGCGACTCTACGATCACAAGATATCTAGCCATAAAATTACTTCCTCCACTGTGAATTTATTTAAATTCTCACATAATAGTTTTTAGAAATTTCTTTCGCCATCCCCTGTAATTCCAGAGTGATCAAATGTTCCAGAACTTCCCTCGCCGAAAGATGTGTTTCTTTCGATAAACAATCTATGTCTTTCGGTGTAAAACCGAGACAACTATACACTAAATTTTCTGTTGTTTCAAGCTTTTTTTTATTTTTGTTTATTATTTGCAAGTCTTTTAGACATTTGATATCCATTTCGTCTAACAAATCTTCCGGCGAAATCAATATTCCCGCCCCCTGCTGAATAAGCCGGTGGCACCCTTGACTTAAGGGGCTTGCCGCCGGTCCCGGCAGCGCGTACACATCCTTCCCCTGTTCAAGCGCCATATCCGCGGTTATCAGAGAACCGCTCCGCTCCTTTGCCTCCATTACAAGCACCACGTCCGACAATGCACTGATAATCCGGTTTCTTGCCGGAAAATATCCGGGAAGCGGCTTAGTGCCCGGTATCTGTTCAGAGATGATCCCGCCTTCCCTCTGCAGATCCATATAAAGACCAAAATTTTCTCTCGGATAGCAGATATCCACGCCGCATCCCAACACTCCATAGGTTCTCCCGTTCCCATTCAATGCGCCTCTCTGGCCAAATCCATCGATCCCTCTGGCCATACCGCTGATGATCTGCACTCCTGCTTTCGCCAGCTTCTCTCCATATTGTAACGCCATCTCTTCCCCATAGTTCGTACATCTCCTTGCTCCCACAATTGCCGCGGAGGTCTTCTCCTCTTTTGGGAGCTTTCCTTTTACATAAAGAGCATAGGGCGGATTCTGAATCCTTTTCACCCTCTTCGGATACTTTTCCGAAAAATAAGGCACAAAAGAAATCCCCTGTTCTCCCATCCGAACATACTCTGCGCGGATATCTTTTTCTTTCACCCCTGTAACTGTCTGTACTTCTTTTTCCTTTAGAATGCCCATTGCCCGCAGTTCTCTTTCTTCTATATTATATATCTCTTCTGCGCTTTTGAATTTCTCCCTCAAAAGTCTTTTCTTTCCTGCAGATATCCCATAAAGGGATGCCAGCCAGTATTCATACATCATATGCAGTTACCTCCCCCAATATTTCTTATCTACTGTCCGGTATCCTATTGCTTCCTTCAGATGCGGCATACCAATTTCTCCTCCGCCCTCCATATCCGCAATCGTCCTTGCCACCTTAAGAATCTTATGATAGGTTCTGGCTGTCAGGCTAAGCGCGGTAAATGCCTGTTTCATCAGCTCCTCTTCCCCACTCCCTAAACAGCAGAATTTTTCTATCTGTCCAACACTCAGCATAGAATTGCTCCAAACTCCCGTCCCCTCATACCTCTTTTGCTGAATGTTCCTCGCCGCTTCCACTCTCTTCCGTATATCGGCTGACGTCTCCTGTCTGATGTTCTCCCGAATTTCTTCATATTGGATCCTCGGAACTTCCATACAGATATCGATCCGATCTAAAAATGGCTGACTGACACGAGAAAGATACTGCTGCATCTGCCATGGTGTACAGCTGCATCTTGAAAAATCAGGAAAATTGCCGCAGGGACATGGATTCATCGCGGCAGCAAGCATAAAGTTAGATGGAAACACATAATTTCCATGTGCCCTGTTGATATGGATTTTCCGCTCCTCCAAAGGTTGTCTTAACACCTCCAGCACAGATTTTTTAAATTCCGCCAACTCGTCCAAAAACAGTACGCCGCCATGAGCCAGACTGATCTCTCCCGGAGACGGTATGAGTCCTCCGCCGGCCAATGCAGACTTTGTCACCGTATGATGTACACTCCTAAAAGGTCTGCCTGTAATAAGCGGACGTTCTTTATCCACCAGCCCAAGCACACTGTATATCTTTGTGATCTCCAGACTCTCGGCATGGGAAGGAGACGGCAGGATCGTTGGAATCCTCTGCGCGATCATAGACTTCCCGCTGCCCGGAGGCCCGATTAATAACAGATTATGTCCGCCTGACACTGCCACCTCCACAGCTCGCTTCACGGATTCTTGTCCCTGAATATCTGAAAAATCAACCGTACCTGTCGGCGGATTCGCATACATTTCCCACTGGCTGCCGCTCTCCGGAAGTATCCTTGTCTCTCCCTTCAGATATTCCACTGCCTGTCTGAGACTCTCAACCCCGATAATCTGTATTCCCTCTGTCAAAGCGCCCTCAGGGGCATTGCCTTTTGGAAGTATACATCGGTCACACCCCATCTTTTTTGCCTCCGCAACGATTGGCAGTATTCCTTTCACTTCCCTGACTCTCCCATCCAGACTCATCTCCCCGACCACAACTGTATTCTTAAGTCTCTCTGCCGTAAGCTCTCCTAATGCCGAAAGCAATGACAGCGCGATAGGAAGATCGAAGGACGCGCCCCTTTTTCTGACTGTTGCCGGAGCCAGATTAATGATAATCTTCTTTGCCGGAATCTGTATTCCCGAATTACGAACGGCGGTTCTCACCCGTTCCGAAGCCTCCTTTACTTCCGCGGAAAGATACCCTACCATATGGAATACCGGAAGTCCGTTGCTGATATCCGCCTCCACATGAACCGGTTCTACATGCAGCCCTTCAATGGCCGCAGACATTACTGTGCTGAATGACATCTGCACACCCCTTTCTTAGATTGTAATGATAAATTGTGATGATTGCGGCCGATACAGCCTTTGAAAATTACCGGAAACCGATCGGGGGAAGCCGCCCCCTGTTTCCAGAAATGTGAGATAATTCTATCCGAATTACGGACAGATGTCAACCATATTTTGATAATACCAGTTTAAATACTGAAAAGGGGGTTTAACCCCCATCTCAAGCTCTAAAAATATTCACGCAGTTTTTCGATCGCACTTTTTTCGATTCTTGAAACATAAGAACGAGAGATGCCAAGTTGTTTTGCTATCTCCCGCTGTGTATATTCCTCCTCATTATACAGGCCATATCTCATCTTAAGAACCAGACGCTCTCTTGACGACAGCTCAGACTCTACTTTCTGGTAGAGCATCTTAATATCATCCTTAAGCTCTGCCTTCCGATGAGCGTCATCTTCATCCGTCTCAATAATATCAAACAACTGTATCTCATTACCTTCCCTGTCTGTTCCGATCGGTTCATAGAGAGAGATTTCTCTGGAGGTTTTCTTTTTTGCCCTAAAATGCATCAGTATCTCATTCTCGATACATCTTGCCGCATAGGTTCCAAGCCTTACACTCTTATCTGGGTTAAATGTGACGACTGCCTTGATCAGTCCGATCGTCCCGACAGATAAAAGGTCTTCGTTATCCTCCTCCAATGTCTGGTATTTTTTAACGATATGGGCCACAAGGCGCAGATTCCTTTCAATCAGAATATGCTTTGCCTCCAGGTCACCCTCCGTATATTTTTGCATGTAATAAGTTTCTTCAGCAGCGGTGAGAGGTTGGGGAAATGATTTCAAAAAAAGCACCTCTTGGCATACTTAATAATATTGTATGTGTGAGAGGGGGGTTTTGTGCTTTTCCATGTTTTTTTAATTTAGTGGGTGAGGCACAGCCCTGCCAGAGCATATTTCTACGGAACCGCGCTTTCGCTCTGGCCGAGTTGTGCCGCGAAGTGTATTAAAATACTGGAAAAGCACGAAGCTCCCTCTACATGGGAGCTTCGCGGCGGAGGATGTCGTAGACTTCTGCCTGTTCGGATAGTTTTACATAGAGTACTTGTTTGGGATGGGGAGCGCTTTCCTGACTTGCGCCGTCCTCATCGGTGATACTTAAAACTGTTGCAGGAATGTTTCGGCCGTCGGGCTTCATGATCTCAATCTCTTCGCCGACGGAGAATTTGTTGCGCTGCTCGATGCGGCAGACATTGCCGTTTGCTTCGCCTGCGATTCCGAGATAAGTGTATTCTCTTACGTAGGTATTATTGTCGTAAATCTGGCTTTCTTCACTGGGTTTTCCGAAGTAGAAGCCAGTAGTGAACTGACGGTAAGTACAGTTTGTTATCTGATTCAGGTACCACGGCATATTCTCTTTATATTTTTCGGGCGATTCCAGATAGTCGTCAATGGCTTTCCGGTAAGTTCTCGCCACTGTTGCCACGTAGAGAGCTGTTTTCATGCGTCCTTCGATCTTGAAGCTGTCGATTCCCGCCTCTACCATCTCGGGGATATGTTCAATCATGCACAGATCCTTTGAATTAAAGATGTATGTGCCGCGCTCATTTTCATAAACTGGCATATATTCACCGGGTCTCGTCTCTTCCACTACCGCATATTTCCAACGGCAGGGGTGGGTGCATGCTCCGTGATTGGCATCCCGGCCGGTAAAGAAATTACTGAGAAGGCAGCGGCCGGAATAAGAGATACACATTGCCCCATGGATAAAGCTCTCGATCTCCATCTCTTCTGGAATATGTTCCCGGATTTCTTTGATCTCTTTTAACGACAGCTCCCTTGCAGAAACTACCCGCTTTGCACCCTGTTCCCACCAGAACCGGTAGGTGCCGTAGTTCGTGTTGTTCGCCTGCGTGCTTACATGGCGGTCGATCTCCGGGCATATTTCCTTCGCAATCATAAAAATCGCCGGATCTGCAATGATAAGTGCATCTGGTTTCAGCTCTTTTAATTCTTTCAGATATTCCTCTGCTTTCGGAAGGTCATCATTATGCGCCAGTATATTCACCGTGACATGCACTTTCACCCCTCTTTCATGGGCAAATGCAATTCCCGCTTTCATATCATCCAAAGAAAAATTCTTTGCCTTTGCACGAAGCCCGAAAGCCTCTCCCCCGATATATACCGCATCAGCGCCGAATATGACCGCTGTCTTTAACACTTCCAGACTGCTTGCCGGAATCAAAAGTTCCGGATGTCTTTTGTCTCTCATTTCGTTCACCGTTTCTTTCTTATCTTCTAACGCTAAGTGCGATCCCATCCCCCAAAGGAAGGATCGACGTCTGAAGTCTATCATCATGCTTTAACTGATACAGATACTCCCGCATACGGCTGTGAATGGTACGGTTCCTTCTCTCTACCGCAAACCGGGACTTTATGATATCGCCATCCTGCAGCACGTTATCAGACACCAGCACTCCTCCCGGCGCAAGAAGACGTATGGCCTCCGGCATATACTGGATATACTGTCCTTTGGCAGCATCCATGAATATGAAATCATAGGGTCCCTGAAGAGTCTTCATGATCTCCAGCGCATCCCCTTCAAGGAGCGTGATCTGCTCCTTTCGTCCCACCCGCTTAATATTTTCAAGAGCTATCGGAATACGTTTCTCATAATTTTCAATCGTTGTGATATGGCCGCCCTCCGGCATATACTCACTCATTAAAATCGCTGAAAATCCGACAGCCGCTCCTATCTCTAAGATACGAAGCGGCTTTTTCATCAGCAGGAGCACCTTTAAGAAGCTCTGTGTCTCCTTTCGGATGATCGGTACGTGTGACTCTAAAGCCTCCTGCTCTATTTTTTCAATCATATCACTCTCCGGAAGTTCCAGAGAATGTAGATAGGTTATCGTTCTCTCATCTACAATCATCTTATACATCCATAATAATCGGCAGTATCATCGGTTTCCGCTTTGTCCGTCTCCAGATAAAATCATTCATCTTATCACGGATCACCAGCTTAATCTTACTCCAGTCTGCGTTGCGCTGGTGCGTCAGGCAATCTTCCACCGCATCCGTGAGTATCTGCCTTGCCTCTTCCATAAGTCCTTCAGACTCTCTTACATAGACAAAACCTCTCGATACAATGTCCGGCCCCGCAAGAAGCTGATTGCTTCCCCGCTCAAGCGTCAGCACGACGATCAGGATGCCGTCTTCCGCCAGATGCTGACGATCTCTCAAGACGATATTCCCCACATCGCCCACACCGAGTCCGTCCACAAGAATCTCCCCGGTATGAACTTTGTCCACAATCTCCGCCTTATCACTGTCAAGCTCCAACACATCGCCGGAATGGATAAGGAATACATTCTCCTTTGGTATGCCCAAATTTCTTGCAAGAGCCGCATTGGCATTCCTGTGGCGGAACTCGCCGTGTACCGGAATCGCATATTTCGGCCGCACAAGCGAATAGATCAGCTTTAATTCTTCCTGACATGCATGACCCGATACATGGGCATCCTGAAAGATCACATTCGCACCTTTCTCCGAAAGTTCGTTGATCACCTTAGATACCGATTTCTCGTTGCCGGGAATGGGATTTGAACTGAAGATCACGGTATCTCCCGGCATGATGGTCACCTTTTTATGCACATCCGCCGCCATACGGGAAAGCGCCGCCATAGATTCTCCCTGACTTCCTGTCGTGATCAGTACCGTCTTCTCAGGCGGATAGTTCTTAAGCTGATCTATCTCAATCAGCGTATTTGCCGGAACACTTAAGTATCCCAGCTCCTGAGCTACTTGAATGATACTTACCATACTGCGCCCTTCCACGACAACCTTACGGTTATATTTGCATGCGGAATTGATGATCTGCTGCACACGATCTACATTTGACGCAAATGTGGCAATAATGATCCGCGTATGCTGATACTCCGCAAATATATGGTCAAAGGTAAGTCCTACTGTGCGCTCGGACTGTGTAAAGCCCGTCCGTTCCGCATTAGTGCTGTCACTCATCAGCGCCAGCACGCCTTTCTTTCCAATCTCCGCAAAGCGCTGCAGATCTATGGCATCCCCGAACACCGGAGTATAGTCAACCTTAAAGTCTCCCGTATGGACAACGATCCCCGCCGGAGAATAAATGGCAAGAGCCGCCGCATCCTGAATACTGTGGTTTGTCTTGATAAACTCAATTCTAAACTGTCCCAGATTGATGGACTGTCCGTGCTTTACCACTTTCCTTCTCGTACTGCGAAGGAGATTATGTTCCGTAAGCTTCTTTTCAATGATCCCCATCGTAAGCTTTGTCGCATAGATCGGCAGGTTCATCTCCCTAAGCACATAGGATAGAGCCCCGATATGATCTTCATGCCCATGGGTAATGACAAACCCTTTCACCTTCTGTATATTGTCTTTCAGATACGTAATATCCGGAATCACCAGATCGATTCCGAGCATATCATTCTCCGGAAATGCCAGACCGCAGTCCACCACAATAATACTGTCCTCGTATTCAAAGGCAGTAATATTCATTCCAATCTTCTCTAATCCTCCGAGTGGAATGATCCGCAATTTTCCGTTGTTCTTTTTTTTCAAATTTCCACCTCCATATATTATTTTTCCGTCTTCTTAAGGCATTCTTCACATTGCCCGTAAAATTTCAGTTCGTGATCCATCACATGAAATCCCGCCTCTTTCTCAATATGGCGTTCCAATTCATCCAGCCAGTCATCCTTAAACGACTGTACCTTTCCACATGTCCTGCATATCAAATGATGATGGTGATGCTTTCCCTCTGTGCTTATGCCTTCTCCGATTTCATAACGCACGCATCCATTATCCAGATTAATGCGGTCCACCAACTGCATTTCCAGCAATAGCTGTACTGTCCGGTAAATAGTCGCAAGCCCGATCTCCGGGTAATCTTCCTTTACCAGATCATAGATATCCTCTACCGTCATATGCCTGTCCTTATGACACGCGAGTACCTCTAACACAAGTAACCTCTGATTCGTTACTTTAAGTCCTTTTTCTTTCAGCATCTGCTTAAATTTTTCCTGACTGATAGACATAAACACTACCTCTCAGAATCTTTCGTATACTATGGCATGTAAACATAGCTCTCAGGGTTCTATATCCACATCCTCCAATAGTTCCTCAAATACTTTTGAAATCACGCCAAGCTCATTATCATCGTCCACAATCTCGTAGACACTGTCCGTATCATCCGCAGGAGAGGTATCCCTCAAAATCAGACACTGCGCATCCCCTTCTTCCGAGTCCGTAACCAAAATATAGGAAACTCCGTTGATCCTCGTCTGCTCCAGCACAAAGAATTCCACTTCTGTCTTCATCTCTTCGGACATAAATTTGATCTTTTCCATTTTACCATCCCTCCAAGCCCGATATAGCCCGCTTTAATCAGCTGCCTGCCCATTCGGCAGCGAATTCAGATATCCCTGCAATATAAAAACTGCCGCAATTTTATCAATGTATTTTTTGCGGTTCTCTCGCCTTATATGATTCTCAATTAATGTCCGCTCTGCTTCCACCGTAGTCAGACGCTCGTCCCACATCACGACTTTAAGGCCGGTCCTCTTCGTCAGCATCTCACCAAATTCCCTTGTCTTTTCCGCCCGTTCTCCGATATCATTATTCATAAGCTTTGGAAAACCAAGTACGATCCGCCCCACCTCATACTCCGAAATCAACGCTTCAATACGCGCGCAGGTTTTCCTAAGCTTGTTCTCGTCCTTGCGGGTGATCGTCTCAATTCCCTGCGCCGTAATAAGCAGAGGGTCACTGATCGCAACTCCCACAGTCTTCGAACCATAATCCAGTCCCATAATTCTCATAGACATTATAACCAGCCATTATGCTCAATATACGTCTTGAGCATCTCTTCTACTAATTCGTCACGCTCCATCTTCATGATCAGGCTTCTTGCACTGTTATGACTCGTAATATACGTCGGATCCCCTGACATAATATATCCGACGATCTGATTCACCGGATTATAACCTTTTTCGCTCAGAGCTTTGTACACAATCTCAAGGATATCTTTTGCTTGAATTTGTGGACCGCTTTCTACCTGAAAAAATTGTGTGCTGCTTAAAGCTTTCATATACTCACGTCCTTCAAAAATACTTCTTTCTTATTCTAACCTAAAGCCATTCAAAATTCAATGCATTATTTGCAAATGGCTCTCAATTTCTACATTTACCATCTGATTCACTTGTTTTTGATTTAGTTTCTGTCTGATTTTGACATACTCCTTCGTATGCCCGATTCCGTAAAGTCCGTCTTCACATATCTCTACCTCTTCTATGAGAACTTCTTTCACGGTTCCTATGAACGCATTTTCAAAAGCTTCCTGCTTTTTTCTGCTCAATTCGATGAGCTCCCTGCTTCTTTCATTTTTAATCTTCTCCGGGACCTGATGCTCCATCGCGGCGGCTTTCGTCCCTTCTCTCCTCGAATATTGAAAGACATGTGTCTCATAAAAATTAACTTTATCAACGAAAGCTCTTGACTGCTCAAACTCTTCCTCTGTCTCTCCCGGAAAGCCCACGATAATATCCGTCGTAAGCGCCGGATTTTTAAAATATTTTCTGAGGAGACAGCATTTTTCATAATATTCCTCAGATGTATACCGGCGGTTCATGCGCTTTAACGTCTCATCACATCCGCTCTGAAGAGATAAATGGAAATGTGGGCACATCTTTGGCAGACTGCCAAGCTTCTTAGCAAATTCCTCTGTAATAATCCCAGGCTCCAGAGACCCAAGCCGGATTCTCTCAATCCCCGCGGTCTCATGAATGTGTAAAATAAGTGACAGAAGGCTGTCTTCTTCCCCCTCAAGATCCACCCCATAAGAGCTCAGATGGATCCCTGTCAGCACCACTTCCTTATAGCCGTTTTCCGCCAGCTTATGAACCTCATTGATCACACTCTGCAGCTTTCTGCTGCGGACTCTTCCTCTGGCAAAAGGAATAATACAATAGGAGCAGAACTGGTTGCACCCATCCTGAATCTTAATATAAGCGCGGGTGTGGCCTGCAGTCTGCGACAGACAAAGGTCTTCGTATTCTCTGACATGGCCGATATCGAGCCGCGCGTCAAGAACCTCTTTTTGCCTCTCCCTTTCATACTGCGCAAGAATCTCAGCAATATCTTTTTTTCGGTTGTTTCCCACAACAATGTCAATCACCTCGTCTGCCTGTCCGCCCTTTTCCTGCACATAACAGCCTGCCGCCACTATGACCGCCTCCGGATTCTTAAGCTTCGCCCGATGGAGCATCTGCCTTGATTTCCGGTCCGCCATATTGGTTACTGTGCAGGTATTCACAATATAGATATCCGCCTTCTCAGAAAACGGTACGATGACATACCCGTTCTCCACTAAAATCTGCTGCATTGCTTCCATCTCATAGGCATTCACCTTACAGCCCAAATTATGAAGCGCTACCTTTTTCATAGATAATTCCTTTCTATTTCAAACATTTCCTTGACTTTTCTAATATGTCCTTATAATATAATAATGAATAAAAAGACAATAAGGAGGTATTTTATGAAAACCGTACAAATTTCTTTAAACTCTATCAATAAAGTGAAGTCATTCGTAAATGAAATCACAAAATTTGACAATGATTTCGACCTTGTATCCGGAAGATATGTTATCGATGCCAAATCAATCATGGGTATTTTCAGTCTGGATCTATCCAAGCCGATCGATCTGAACATCCATGCCAGCGAATCCGATATCGAAAACATCCTCAATATTTTGAAACCGTACCTTGTATAATTTACACAAAAGTTCTATCTTTAAAAGTCAGTCAGACTCAGAAGCCGAGTCTGACTTTTTCATTTTCCGAATTATTTTATCTCGATCACTTCAGCTGTTTTGACCGCCTCTTCAACAAGCGCATCTATCTTTTCTGCAAGCTTTTCCTCTGAACGTCTTATGACGTCAACATTTGGCTTTGTCACCGGATGCTTCGCCACAAAAATCGTGCAGCAGTCTTCAAAGGGCTGGATCGAGGTTTCATAAGTGTCGATCCTTTCTGCTACATCCACGATCTCCTGCTTGTCGAATCCGATCAGAGGACGGTACACCGGAAGCGTACACACGTCATTGGTCGCCGCAAGGCTCTGCATTGTCTGACTCGCCACCTGACCGATACTTTCACCCGTGATCAGGCCAAGACACCCATCCTTTTCTGCAAAATGCTCTGCAATCCGCATCATGTACCGGCGCATGATGATCGTCAGCTCGTCATGGGGGCACTGGTCGTAGATATAAAGCTGAATGTCCGTAAAATTCACCACATGAAGCCTGATCGGTCCGGAATACTCCGCCACTTTCCCGGCCAGCTCCACAACCTTCTGCTTTGCACGCTCGCTCGTATAGGGCGGGGCGTGGAAATAAGTCGCCTCAATCCCGACCCCGCGCTTGGAAATCATATATCCGGCCACCGGACTGTCAATACCGCCCGACAAAAGAAGCATCGCTTTTCCGTTGGTGCCCACCGGCATCCCTCCGGCTCCCGGGATGATCTGTGAATACACGTACACCTCCTCACGTACCTCGATATTGACCATGACATCCGGGCGGTGTACGTCTACCCGAATCTCCGGAAACGCTTCTAAAATCGCCTCTCCCAGATCCCGGCTGATCTCCATAGAATTCTTTGGATAAGTTTTCTTCGAGCGTCTGGATTCTACCTTGAACGTAAAGCTCTTATCCTCATACATCTCATCCATATAGGCCACCACATCTTTTTTCAACTCCTCGAAACCTTTATCCGAAAGCCTTAACACCGGACAGATTCCTACCAGCCCGAATACCTTCTTCAGATGTTCTACCGTATCCTCATAATCATATTCTCCGCCGCAGTCCACATAGATCCGCGCCTGCTTTTTAAAGACCTCGAATTCGCCTTCCACTTCTTTCAGCGCACGGCGCACCTGACGAACCAATGCATCCTCAAAAAGATAGCGGTTCTTTCCCTTGATCCCAATCTCTCCGTATTTTAACAAAAATGTGTGAAATCTCATCTTCTCTCTCCTTAGTTTCTGATTGTATTAACGTCTCGTATATCTCCTGAGCCGCGGCACCAGTTCCTTTAAGACCTCCAATGTGTAATCAATCTCTTCGCGGGTTGTAAACTCTGACATACTGAATCTCAGCGTTGCATCCAGATATTCCTGACTTGCTCCAATCCCTTTCAGCACCCCGCTCACCTGCGGATGGTTAGAAGAACATGCAGAGCCGGAAGACACATAGATTCCCTTCTCCTCCAACGCATGGAGAAGCACTTCACTTCGGATTCCTGCAAAGCCCACGCTGATAATATGAGGCGCGGACGTCTCATCATACATCCCGTGAATCTTCGTGCTTTCAATCTGGGACACGCCTTCTATAAAGTGCTCCTTTAGCGAGCGCATTCCAGCCACCTTCTCATCCAGATTCTCGTAGATGGTTTTTGCCGCCAGACCAAGCCCCGCAATACCCGGAACATTTTCCGTTCCAGAACGGACATTTTTCTGCTGTTCCCCGCCGAATACAATCGGTTTAATCTTCACGCTGCTGTCAATATAAAGCGCGCCGACTCCTTTCGGCCCGTGAATCTTATGCCCGCTGACAGAGCACATATCCACCTTCAGTCTTTTTGGATAGATTCGATATTTTCCGAACCCCTGCACCGCATCTACATGGAACAGAATATTCTTATTATAGGCCTTCACAATACCTGCAGCTTCCTGAATGGGCTGCACAGATCCCACCTCATTATTCACATACATAACCGACACAAGAATAGTATCCGCACAGAGAGCTTCTTTCAGCGCTTCAAGCTTAATTCTACCAAAACGGTCTACCGGAAGGAATGTAACCCGAAAGCCTTCTTCTTCTAAATACCGCATCGTATTGATGATCGCTGGATGCTCGATTGCTGTCGTGATCAGGTGATTCCCTGCCCGGCGGTTCGCTCTCGCCGCCCCGATGAGTGCAAGATTATCGCTCTCCGTCCCGCCGGACGTAAAAAAAATCTCTTTCTCCTGCACCTTCCAGAGCTTTGCCAGTATTTCCTTCGCCTCTTTTATATACCTTTCTCCTTCCATGCCCTTTTTGTGCACGGAAGACGGATTCCCATAATCCTCACACATGACTTTGCGCACAAGATCTCCAACACATTCATATGCGCGGGTTGTTGCAGAATTATCCAAATATATTTCTTTCATATACCCACTTCCTGTTTTTCTTTTCTTATTTATAGAATATGTGGCTATTCCTCCAGTTGGAACATCAACACAGATAATGTCGTAATTCCTGCCGTTTCCGTGCGCAGAATTCTTCGTCCAAGCGTGACCGCCTCTGCACCTTTTTCCAGCGCCTCTGAAACTTCCGCTTTCTCGAATCCACCTTCCGGACCGATAAAGATGCCGATAGACTGCCCTGGCTGAATTGCTGCAAGTAATTTCTTAGTCTTATCCATCCCTTCCGCAAGCTCGTAGGGGATCAATCGGACGTCCAGCTTTGCCGCAAGCTCTAATGCCTCTTTCCACGACAGTACGTTTTTCACCTCCGGCACAATCCCCCGCCCCGACTGTTTGGCCGCACTTTTCGATATCTCTTGCCACCGGCTGACTTTTTTCCGGGCTTTTTTTTCATCCAGCTTAACCACACAGCGTTTCAAAGCTACAGGGATAATCTGATACACGCCAAGTTCCACCGCTTTCTGGACAATAAATTCCATCTTTTCCTGCTTGGGCAATCCCTGAAAAAGGTAAATCTTGGAAGGCAGTTCCGTATCGTTTTCCTCTCTCTGTATCACTGTCAGTATTGCTTCTCCTGTCTCCATATATTCCGTTATGCGGCACAGGTAACGGCAATTATTGCCGTCGCTGACCGACACCTCTTCACCCGGCTTCATGCGGAGAACATTTTTCATATGGTTCACATCCGACCCTCTAATTACAATCTCCGTCTCCTCTACCTGAGAAGGCGGCACAAAAAAATGCTGCATAAGGACACTCCTACTTTTTCTTTGCCACTACTGATACCCATTCGCCCTGGTGGTTCACTTCAAGGACTTCTAACCCCGCCTCATTTACCGCGTCCACTACCGTCTGCTCCTTATCATCAATAATTCCGCTGGTAATATAAACCGCCCCCTGCTTCATATGTGAAAAGATAACCGGCGTTAACGGCACAAGCACGTCCGCAAGAATATTGGCAGCTACAATATCATACTTCTCATAGCCGGCCTGATCCTGTACCTCCTTGTCATCTATGATATTGCCGATCATCACTTCATATTGATCTTTCCCGATCCCGTTCTCTTCCATATTCTCATAAGTTGCGGTAATGGCACAGGGATCAAGGTCCGTACCTACAGAATGTTCCGCTCCGAATTTCAGCGCCAGCATCCCTAGAATTCCGCTTCCGCATCCCACATCCAGCACATAGTCGCCTTTTTTTACATATCTCTTCAGCGCGCGGATACAAAGCTGCGTCGTCTCATGCATTCCCGTTCCGAATGCAGTTCCCGGATCGATATGAATCACAAGCTTTTTTGCATCCTCTTCCTTCACATGCTCCCACGATGGAATAACAAGAATATCATCAATATAAAACTGGTGAAAATACTGTTTCCAATTATTCACCCAATCTATATCCTCCGTCTCTGACTCCTCAATCGTACATTCTCCCAGATCAAGGAAATCGCCCATATCTTTAAGCTCTTTTCGCACATCAGAAAGAATCTTCTTCGCATCCTCCTCCATATCCAGATAAAAAGTAAGGTAAGCCGTGCCATCGTCTTTAGCTATATCAGGAAGAATATCCACAAACATCTGCTCTTTATCTTCCTTCGTCAAAGGAATCCCATCCTCAATCTGCACACCTTCAATACCAAACTCCGCCAGCATACTGCTCACGATATCCTCTGCCTCTGTCGTCGTCTTTAACCGAAACTGTTTCCACTTCATAATCATACCTCTCTGATCGTCCGCCCTGATACATTGCCTATTTTAACATCTGCAGCCAATAATGTAAACGTAATTGCTCCAATCAGTATAAACCTCTGTAAAAATTCAAATACATATGAAGATTAATACTGACATATCTCCAGAGCCTCTTAATAAATCCGGTATTGTCCGGCTCATCCGCCACGCACATGACATAATCCAATCCAAACTTCTTCGCGTAGTGGTTTGCCTTGCGAAGATGCCATCCATTTGTAACAACCGCACAGTTATGAAGCCCCTCTGCTTCCATAAGATCCTTGGATTTCATCATATTGTGGTAGGTACTCACCGATTCCGTCTCTGTGACAATCAACTCCTCGGGCACTCCCAGCTTCACAGCATAATCCTTCATGATCTCTGATTCGATATGCGGATTCTTCACATGCCCGCCGGTAAAAAACAGCTTTTCCACTTTTCCATCATGCCACAGCTGCACCGCCTTCTCCACACGCGTCCTCATCACTGCAGAAGGACTTCCGTTCAGATTCGCAGGGCAGCCGCAGACAAGCGCGCAGTCATACTTCTGTCTTTTCCATCTTTTTGCGGGACGCTCAAACACCTTTCGGAAGACAAATACATGTAACACGGCGTTTCCTAACAAACCTCCTAAGACCATTCCGCGAAAAAATACTTCGTCCCTCTTATATCTTCTTTTCCTCATATGCATCCTCCCTGCAGTTTATCAAACGTAATGATGTATACAACAAACCCCTGCATCCACTGCAGGGGCCTGCACTCTGATTTAATCAAGATCAATAAAATCAACCTTAAAAGTATCGTCAGGATCCGGTTTTCTATTCTTCTTCGGGCCATCGCCGCTTAGGAGATCGTCCAAATCATCAATGGTCAGTTCCTCTGTACGGCTCTGTCCTCCATAGACGACAAACTCATCAGAATCCACATTGTCCAGCAGATCGCCGTCTTCAAGACGCATCTCTTCCGTAGCAAAATCATCTTCCGCATATTCTATCTGAGCCGTCTGGAAATCTTCTTCCATACCCATATCTTCTGTAAAGCTCATATCCTCCGTAAAGCCCATATCCGATGTAAAGCCCATGTCTGACGTAAAACTCAGATTTTCCGTAAAATCCATATCCGACGTAAGGCCTATATCTTCCGTAAAGCTCATATCTTCCGTAGCAAAATCATCTTCATCAAAATCTTTCTTTTTCCTGCCACGTCCCGGCTTTTCCTGCTTCTTCTCTTTCCCTTTCTTTTTCTCCTTCGCAGGTTCCGGCTCCTCATCGTTGAGTCCGTATTCCTCGTAAAGCTCATCCAGCTCCGCATTGCGGTTAAAGAGCTTTATTACTAACGTAACAATCAAAATAACGATTATAATCAATCCCAATCCGCCAAACAGGACGATTTTCTGAATATTTTTCTCTATAAAATTTTCAACCTTACCAAGCAGTCCAGAGGTTTTTTCTTTTTCATCCGCACTGCCTTCCGGCACGAATCTCTGATAAGTATTTTCTTCTGCATCGTACCGGTAAAAATCGTTCTCTCCGTTGCTGTTCATGGCATAAAGCACATAATATCCTTCCTCGCCGGACTTCTGCCATACAGGAAATGTCTTTTCTTCCAATGTAAGCTCTGCTTCCTTGTATTCAGACGGAAGGCTCACTGCCGATGTGTCACTCAAAAGAATAATGGAAGTCTTATCGGAAATCACCAGTTCCTCATAAGGAGAAAACGTCGCGTTCTCTTCATTATATAAATAAAAGCTTCCGGCATCGCCGTTGAGCAGATACCCCAGTGTCACTCCGTTGTTAGCATTGGCAACCATCTGGCGTTCCTGACCATCCAGCGAAACGGTCGTACGCTCATAACCTGCCGGAATATCCCCCTCTGGAAATTTGTCGGTCAATATATAAGCCACTCCGCCAACTTCAACTTGTATATCATCAGCAGAAGCAGACGATGATCCTTTCTCCCCGTCTTCCTCTTTCTCTTTGATTTTCGAAGGATCGCCTTCGGCAATCTTTATTGTAGAATTTCCTTCCTCAAGCGAAAGCTCATTGCCTTCACCTGAAGTAATCGTTGCGCCCGCCACTGTAATCTGTGTGCTTCCTTCTTTCAGAGCCTGAAATTTCAGCATAAAAATCTGCTCTGCAGAACCACCGTTACTTGTACAGGTCACGCTGCCGTCCTCGTCTGATTCAGCGCCGTCCCCAGAATCAAAACTCAACGATTCACTGTCATAACTTAATTGTACCTCTACGTCTCCCAGAGAGCCTCCTGTGGAACGTACCGCACATTTCACTTCCACAATGTCCCCGACCTTAGTCTCCGGATCTGAAAATGATATCTTCCCGTCCGCTGCATTTACGACCATGGAAAAACACGGCACTGCCAAACAAAGCGCCAACAATACACCACTGATTCTCTTTGCTAATCTCATGCTCTTACCTTCTTTTTTATTCATTTTCTCACTCCTCCAAGAACTCTGTCTCTCCAGTGTCTTCATAGGAACTTTCCGTATCGCCGCCATCCTCTGAAGCGTCCGTATCCTCATAAGAAAGCTCGCCGCTGCCGTCTCCTTCTTCATCCTCTTGCGATTCAGCATCAAGCTCTGCCGGCCTTACTACACCGGTCTCATTCTCAAGCTCCGCTGAGATCGTCTGCACGGTTTCCGATACTTCCTCCGGCACCTGATTCGGATACAGGAACTCATGAAGCTCCCGCACATTCTCTGCAAGCCCTTGTGCCACAACCACATCTCCGGCCTCAGGATATGTAATCCCGTCCGATTTTTCAAAAGGAAAACCTTCGCTTTCACCAAAAGTATAATCCATAAGCGCCGATGCCAGCCCGATAATTTTTTTCAGACTGAAGCTTGTAGATACCTGAGGAAATACTGTGTCAATAATATCATTAATTGTCGCCAGATCCGTTGTCTTGATTTTTTTAAACAGCTTTTTGATCACTGTACGCTGACGTTCCGTACGCTTATAATCTCCGCCCTCTAATTTGCGCAGTCTCGAATAAGTAACTGCCTGCGGACCGTCCAGCTTATACGTACCTCCGCCTTCCAGCTCTTTCGCTTTCTTGCCCGCTGCCTTCGCCGTCTCCCCGATATATTTATTCATCATCTTGGCTTCTGCATCCGTTACCGTAATCTCAATCCCGCCCAGCAGATCAACGACATCTGCCATCGCTTTAAAATCCACCGTAGCATAATCTTCAATGTCAAGATCAAGGTTCTTGTTCAGCATATTGACTGCTTCCTCAGGTCCGCCCACAAAATATGCATTATTCGCTTTTCTGTACGTATCATTCATCTGTTTGAGAAGTGTATCCCGATATATGGAGGCCATCCGGATATCTTTACTCTCATTATCAATTGACACAACAATAATCGTATCGGCATGAGTCCCTTCCTCTAACTGCCCTTCTCTGGAATCACCGCCAAAAAGGGCGATCGTTGTATAGCCTTCCAGATCTATCCCTTCATTTACCTCGATATTGTCCATGCCGACGAATTGAAATTTGTCATATTTCGCCATGACATACGCCGTTCCCATCAGCAGCATCAATATAATCGTCTCAAAGAAGAGGATCACCGCCCTTAACCTCTTTTTCCGTCTTCGCCTTTTTCTGGCCCTCGCGGCTCTGACCGCCGCCAATTCTCTTCTTCTCGCCATACTTAGCCTTTCTTTTGTATAGTCTTATTCCAGTCTTTACCTAATACTACACTATACTACTATATTCTCGCGGAAAGTTCAACACTTATTCAACAGTAACTGATTTTGCCAGATTCCGCGGTTTATCGACATCGCATCCTCTTCCCACTGCAATATAATAGCCAAAAAGCTGAAGCGGTATGATAGCCAGTGAATTTGTAAAATATTTGTTCGTCTCCGGAATATAGATCACATAATCTGCTGCCCGTTCCACTTCTGTATTGCCCTCATTCGTAACAGCCAGCACGAAAGCTCCTCTCGTACTTACCTCAACCATATTGCTGAGCGTCTTTTTATACAGATCTTTCTGCGTGAGAACCGCCGCAACCAGCGTCCCTTCTTCTATGAGCGAAATGGTTCCATGTTTTAATTCACCTGCGGCATATGCCTCCGAATGTATATAGGAAATCTCCTTAAGTTTCAAAGAACCCTCCAGCGAAATCGCATAATCCACGCCGCGGCCAATGAAAAACACATCTTTCGCCGCCAGATAACGATTTGCAAAACGCTGAATCTTCCCTTTATTATTAAGAAGCATCTCAATCTGAGACGGCAGCGCGCAAAGTTCCGAAAGCATCTCCTGCAAAAGTTCTTCTTCCATCTGCCCGCGGGCGCATGCGAACTTCATAGCCAAAAGGTAGAGCGCGATCAACTGAGCAGAATATGCCTTTGTAGTGGCAACCGCAATCTCCGGCCCCGCCCACGTATACATCACATTGTCAGCCTCTCTTGCGATGGAACTGCCCACAACATTCACGATGCCAAGCACTCTTGCGCCACGCTTCTTCGATTCCCGAAGTGCCGCCAGCGAATCTGCCGTCTCACCTGACTGACTGATAACTACAACAAGAGTTTTATCATTCAGAATCGGTCTGCGGTAACGAAATTCGGAAGCCAGATCCACCTCTACGGGAATTCTTGCAAGGTCTTCAAAAATATATTTGCTTGTAATACCGGTATGATACGCAGAACCGCATGCCACGATCATAATTCTGTCAATCTCCTGTATCTCTTTATCAGACATGCCAAGCTCCTCAATCACGATCTGTCCGTCCTTAATCCTCGGTGAAAATGTATCGGTAACCGCCTTCGGCTGTTCATTCATCTCCTTTAACATAAAATGCTCATATCCGCCCTTCTCGGCTGCATTCACATCCCACTCAATACGCACCGGCTGCTTTTCAATCGGCTCCTCATCTACGCTGAAGAATTCCATGGAATCCTCTTTCAACCGTACGATCTCTTCATTCTCAATAAAATATACATCCCGCGTATACTTAAGAACTGCCGGAACGTCCGAAGCAATGATGCTTCCCCCCGCCGTGTGCCCTACGATCAGAGGACTGTCCTTCCTGACCGCATAAAGTTCATCCGGATGATCTTTAAAAATAATTCCGAGGGCATAGGACCCTTCCATCCGGTGCATGATCTTTGTCACGGCACGAAGGGGATTCCCATCATAATAGTAATCCAGAAGATGCGCAATAACTTCCGTATCTGTCTCAGAAACAAACGTATATCCTTTTTTCTCAAGCCTTTTTTTAAGCTTCAGATAATTTTCAATAATACCGTTATGTACGACCACGATACTCTGATTCTGATTAAAATGCGGATGCGCGTTCGTATCAGAGGGCGAGCCATGAGTCGCCCACCTCGTATGTCCGATCCCCATCGTTCCCGGCAAAGTCGCCCCGTCATGAGTCAGCTCACTTAACACCTTAAGGCGTCCTTTCGCTTTTTCCATCCCTATCTCTTTTCCATTATAAACTGCAATTCCTGCTGAGTCATAGCCTCTGTACTCCAGTTTAGATAATCCGTCTAAAAGAATCGGCGCCGCCTGCTGATTTCCAATATATCCTACGATTCCGCACATATTATAAACCTCCATAGCTTTCTATTTAAAAAGTAATTGTCTGTTTGCACTTTTAGACTACATTTTAGCAAATATCGTCTGAAATGTAAACAACAAAAGAAAAAGGCGGTATGCATCCGTATCCGCTTTTGCATACCACCTTTCGATTTTTGAGTTTTTTGAAACACTTTCCTCTTACTATCAGGCAGAGATTGCTTTACTCTGAAGGAGTTTCCGGTTCCACTGGTTTGGGTTCTGGCTCCGTCGGTTTCGGATCTGGTTTGGGTTCTGGCTTCGGTTCCGGCTTTGGTTCCGGTTTACTATCACCTGTATTTCCGCCGGAACTGTCTGTGCCTGTATTTCCGCCGGAACTGTCTGTACCCGCATTTCCGCCGGAATTATCTCCGCCGGAACTGTCTGTGCCTGTATTTCCGCCGGAACTGTCTGTGCCTGCATTTCCGCCGGAGCTGTCTGTGCCTGCATTTCCGCCGGAATTGTTTCCGCCTGTACTTGTACTTGGTTTCTTATTGCCACTGTTATTATCGTTATTGTTGTTATTACTGTTATTATTCTTATTGCTGCTATTATCGTTATTGCTGTTATTATCCGTCGTCGTAGTCTTCTTCGGCTTCACATACTCAGTCTGCCGCTCCTGCTCCCGATCCTCTTTTGTAGGAGTATACGTCTGCTGTTTCAGCGTAGAATCATCGGTTGCAGTTCTCTGTCCCACACGGCTTACAATTGCACTGTTCAGATTTGCCACCGTAGTAGACACATTATAATCCTTCCTGTCAAACAAAAATTCATGCAGCTTCACTACATTTGTATCCAGCGTGACCGGAATAACAATACTTCCAAGACCAGAAATCGTATCCGTCGTCTTATCAAACGGAAATCCTGAATTCTCCGTCAGCTTGTATTCCGTAAAGCTCTTGGCATAATATATGATATCTTTTACCGAGAAACTTGTCTTAATCGTTGGGAACACCTTATCTATTATTTTGTTGATCGTCGAAAGATCAGCCTTCTGCGCCTGCTCCACAATCTTTTCAATTACAAGCCGCTGACGTTCCGTCCGTGTAAAGTCACCGCCCGCCGTAGAACGGATACGCGCGTACGTAGTCGCCTGCACGCCATCCAGTTTCTGAGGTCCGGCTTTTTTTACCTCATGTGCCTTTTTCTTTGCTGCCTTCGCCGTCTCTTTTACAAATTTATTAAGATATTTAATCTCAACCTCCTGAACATCAATCTCGACACCGCCAAGCAAATCAATCGCATTAGCAATGGCACTCCAATCGACCGTCACATATTCTTGAATATCCAGATCCAGATTCTTATTCAGCATGTTGATCGCCTGTGTCGGGCCTCCAAACGCATATGCTGCATTACATTTTTGAAGCTGTCCGTCTTCAATATCCAAAAGGGTATCTCTGTATACAGAAACCATACGTACTTCTTTTGTCTCTTTATTGAGACTGGCTACAATAATACAATCCGTACGTGTACCCTTGTCAAGCTGACCGGAACGAGAGTCTGTACCAAACAGAGCCACATTCAGATATCCTGTTCCCAGATCCTGTTCTTCCACCTCTTTATTGATACTGATCGCATCATCCGGTATTTCCTGCGTATCTAATTTGCCCAGCTTCGATGCGGCGTATACAACCCCGGAAGCAGCAATTGCAAGGAATGTACCGCCCAGACATACTCCGATCTTCTTTCCTACACTCAGCCGTGTAAACCAGTTGCCCGATTTTCTCCTGCGCCTTCTTCGCTTCGCCATATCGTAATCGTACCTCTTTTCCCGTTTATTTGATTAATTTTATATTGCTTTTTTTAACATAACCTGTCTTTGTATTTCCGTTTATTTTCACGGAAATACGATACCAGCTTCCGCTGCTTCCGCTCACTGTCACCTTTGATCCTTTCTTTTTAATAACACCAAGATTCTTGGATGACTTCGATGCGTTTTTCCGAAGATTCAGCTTCTTGATCTTCGTCTTCGCCTTCACCTTCCCTTTCGTCTTAACGCTGATCGCTTTTGAATAGCTGCCGTATGCCCTTCCGTTAAATACAACCTTGTAAGGACGTATTCTGTATTTGTATCGTGTAGCTGCATTCTTACTCCCGTCCGTATAGGAATTCGATTTGCCGGAAGCTGTCTTAATATTAGAATATGCTTTTTTTGAAGAATTATAACGTTCTATATAATATGCAGTAATCCCCGATATCTTTGGCCATGTCAGTCTGATCTTATCAAACGCCGTGCCTTTTCCCGAGAACTTCACAGCAGTTAACTGCGTGATACCGGTATTAAACCCGATGCAGGTCTTTGTCCCATGCGGATAAATCTTATAGGAATAATTCACGCCCGCCTTCAGTGACTTGTCCGTATATGAGGTTCCTTTTACCCCCGACTTCACAATCGCATAACCGCCGCTTCCGCTTTTCCGGTAGATATCATAACTATCCGCGCCGTCCCATACGTCCCATTTCATACTGAGACCGCCTGCCGCCCTCTTCGTAATCCGCAGAGTATTATAATAACGGTAATTCAAATCCGTATATGGATTATCCTTCGTTTTAATTCCGTCCACTTTACCTTTTGAAGTATACTGCCAGTATTCGTATTCTCCCTCATAGCTGGTAGAATTATTGTAGTGAGCCATCCAGATCGGATAGCTCTGACTGATGTCCGCGGCATATGTCTTATCTTCATACATAGACTTACTTGCGTATACCATCGGAGTGTATCCAAGCGCCTTCACTCTGTTACAGAATGCATTGCAGACACTTGTCCCGGCGCTCTTGCTCAATTTTGCCTTATATAATCTTCCTACTCCCGTCGCCACATATTCAAAATCAAGGACAACCGGCAGGTCGATCTTGTATCCTTTAATATTCTTTACAATAAAATCCGCTTCCTGCTTTGCCTCCTTCGCAGAAACAGCCTGTGAAAATATGTACACGCCGATAGGAACACCTGCAGCGTTGGCATTCTTCATATTATTATAAGCCTGTGTATCAACTTTAAGCTTTCCGTTTTCATATCCCCGGTAAGCTACGCGTATGATCGCAAACTCAACTCCGTCAGCCTTCGCCTTCTCCCAGTCGATCGTGCCGTTGTGATATGATACATCAATCCCCCATTGCTTAATGCAGTCCTTGTATTTTGATTGATGTGACAATGCCTGCGTACGAATCGCACTTCCTGAAAAATCGCCCGTTCCTCTTCCTGTAAGGCGGTACTTTCCCGGATCTTCCGGATCGGCCGTAACCTTTTCTAAAGACTCCGGCTCATTATCTTTCTCAGATTCTTCCGCCTGTTCCTCTTCCTGCTTTACTATATCAGTCCGCGCTTCAGAAACATCCTCCTTCTGAGACGGTATCTCTTTAGTCTCAGTTTTCTGGCTTTCTTTGTCTTCTTCCTTTTGTTCCTCTTCTCTTAAAAGAGGCTTATCTGCAAGTACTTCTTCAGACTTATTGTCTTCCTTCAGCGTATCAGATTCTGATTCTGTTTCATTTTTTGAAGCTTCCGCCGGCACTTCATCTGAAGCTTCATCGCCAACTGCATCCTGTATTTCCTGTGAATTCGCTTCCACGTCCATCTCCTGCGCCAATGCTTCTGCCGGCAGCATCACAGTCATCAGACAGACTATCAAAAGACAGACAGCCTTATTATGTCTTTTTCTCATGCAGATATCTCCTCATAATTCATTCTTTACTAATTCTTTTAGTAAACTTTATATTCCAGTTTATTATACTAACAGTCATACCGTTTGTCAAACCGAAGAAACCGTTTTTAATCTTTTCTTAATATATAATCCACCATTTCAAAAAATTCTATACACTCAACTATACAGAAGCCTTTTTTTTTGGTAGAATAGATAAATATGAAAAATTGTTTATTAAGGAGATTTTTATAATGCAAACAAAACATCCACATATATCAAAAATGTCGCTTACAGGATTCGAGTTCATTCTGTTTTTCCTTATTTTATGCGGCGCGGCAATTCAGGTAACACTTGGCCAGCATCATGTGTTCTTTCTGTTCCTCCGTCTGATCTACGCTCCCGGCATGGTATTTTTGGCAGGGTTGTATGCGTCACAGGGTGATGATAATATTCTTCTTCTCTTAAAGCATGCTGCCGTCTATACTGTTTTGTTCCTGTTTTTCGGGCTTTGCAATCAAGTTCTTCTGAACCGCGAAAATCCCTTTGAAAGTATTATCCGCATGGTTACCATGCAAAAAATCCCGATGACTTCTGAGATGTTTTTTACCGCTTCTGTCCTTTTTTTGTGTTCTGCACTGACAGCAAGATATATAGAACGGCTTTATAAAAGGAAATATCTATGGATCATATCAGGGATTCTGGCATCTTTTATTTCTTTTTTTCCGTCAGATATATTTGGATATCCGATCATCGGTGTATTCATAGACTGCAATGTTTATGACTGTATTGCTCTGCTTCCGTATCTCGGATATTTTATTGCGGGAATCTTTCTAGGGAAAGCTTCTGGAGCATTTTCTAGAAATCTTTTTATCGGCAGTTTTGTTATAACATTTGCGGCCGTGGCGCTCGTCTTTACACCTTTAAAACCGGCGGCTCTGACTATAGCAGCCGTACTTCCTGTGTCTGTCATCTATCTGTTTTCCATATACTGCCCACCATACAGGAAGATGACTGAAAAAATCCTTATGCTCTATAACAGAATCGTCTTGATACTAAAAGACTGGTATCGGGACTTTATGACAAGCAACCGCAGGGCACTCCCCCTGTATTTTGCTGTATACACCATGATGTTTACAGTTATGGCAGTGTGCGTATTCTTTTCCTTTATTGAATATGGCAACAGCATTGCATGGATGCATGATGCGATTTCACAATACATTCCGAGAATCCATTATTTTACAAACTATGTACACGAATGCATTGCGCAGCTTTTGAAAGGTGATTTTAATTTCCCATCCTACAGCTTCCGCGTAGGGCTTGGCAACACAGTTCCTTTAAGCTATGAACCGGTTTACTGGCTGTTCGCCCTGTTTGATTCTTCTCATGTGGAGGCCGCTTACAATATCATCACACTGTTTCGCTTTTTTTTAGCCGGACTTTCCGCATCAGTTTTCTTTCTGTACCACAAGAGAGGATATTTTGAAAGTCTTCTAGGAAGCATGATGTATACTTTCTGCGGTTTTGCAATCTATGCGGGCGTGCTTCACGCGCATTTTATTGCGCCTATGATCTTTCTGCCTCTCCTCATGCTTGCAACAGAGGAAGTCTTCCGCAAAAAACGCTGGTACCTGTGTACGGTTTTTGTCGCTGTCGCGCTGCCTGCCAATTACTACTTTATCTATATGAGTACGATCGCAATGGGAATCTATTACATCGGACGGTTTCTGTTTACAAAAAACCGCGAAAGGAAAAACTGGAAATATTTCTTTACAACCACTGTAACGTTTGCGGGTGCTTACCTTTTAGGTGTCGTGATAGGAAATATCTCTCTGTTCACTTCCTTTGCCTCTTTTGTAGGTTCTGGACGCGCAGGGAATTCAGAGATAGCAACCGCCTCTTTATTCAACTATGGAAACGGCTGGCTTACGCGTCTGTATGCCTATTTTATTTCCGCACCCTCCTCTCCGGGAGCATGGTTGAAGCTTGGATTTATTCCTCTCTCCTATATCGCCGTTGTAATTCTTCTTATGAAGAAAGGCAATCAGCTTTTGAAATTTTTATTCCTGATCTGTGTTGCTTTCTGCGCCTTTCCGATCGCAGCATTTATATTCGGCGGATTCAGCACTATTACAAACAGATGGTGCTATATCTTTGCATTATTGGTTTCCTTTATTACGGTAAGATTCATCCCGGAATTCCGGAATCTGACCCGCAAAGAATTAAAGATTCTGTTTCTATCACTGTTACCTTATATGCTGATCGTATTCATGAACCGCAATTACCGCACAGAGCATACTTTAGTCTCCCTTGCTATTCTTCTCTGTAACTATATCGTTATTTTATGTATGAATGAAAAACTGAATATCATGAATAAATATATCGCTCAGGCTGCTCTTCTCCTTTTGTGCTGCGGCGCGTTGACATTAACCGCCTTTTATCAGTACCGCGACGGAAAAAACACCACCCCGGATTCTTTCGCGAAACGGAGGCACGTGATCGACGAGATTTCAGATACGCCGATGAGAGTACTGGACAACTATCCTGACGCCAGCTTTTACCGTGTATCTACTGCTGAAATCCCACGGAAAAACCTATGCTCCTCCCTTGTTATGGATTATAACAGTATCGCTACATTTTCCAGCACGATCAGCGGTCCTGTGATGGACTACAATGTCAGTATGGCAAACACCGCATGGAACCTTGTACAACTTGGCGGTTTTGACAACCGCACCTTTATGAACACCCTTGCCTGCGTAAAATATTATGCGCTGGCAGAAGATGAAACACCCCGTCTTCCATATGGCTATGAAAAAACTCCGGCCAAAGAAGGAACAAAAGGATCCTACAGCATTTACAAAAATAACTATGTTCTCCCCTTCGGCTGCACTTATGATAATGTCATAAGCACAGATGAGCTAAATAATTACAGTCCGCTGGAACGTCAGGAAGTGATGCTTCAGGCCGCCATACTGGAAGATAAACCAGACAGCACCCATTTTCAGGACAACTCGCCTGCAGCCACCGCTGTAGAAGCAACAATAACAGATTATGAAACCAAAGACATAAAAACAGATGGAAAGCTTGCCGAGATAACCAAACCAGGAGCCTCTCTGACACTTAAGTTCGACGGACTTGAGAACTCAGAAACTTATCTGGTATTGGACGGATATTTAAATCCCGGGAAAAATAACAGCCAGTGTACTGTAAATATGAATCTGGCCTGCGATCTCTACCGCCGTAATTTCACATTCCGCTCCATTAACCACACTTACAGTACCGGGCAAAAAAGCCACCTGTTCAATCTTGGCTACCGCAAAGAATCGGCTGATACTATTACCGTCACTTTCAATGAGGCCGGAATCTTTACTGTTGACTCCCTGAAGATCTACAGCCAGCCTATGGATAAGTATGCTTCCTATATTGGCAATCTGACGGAAAACAAACTGGAAAATGTAGAGATGATGTCCAACACCATAACCGGAAACATATCGGTAAACAAAGACAAGCTCCTTGTCTTAAGCCTCCCCTATCAAAAAGGATGGACTGCCTATGTTGACGGAAAAGAGACAGTGATTCAGAAGGCGAATCTCATGTATTCCGGAATTTTTCTCGAACCGGGAGACCATGAGATTAAGCTCATATTCAAACGCCCCGGCGTCAAAGCCTCTCTAACTCTATCTGCTGTCGGAATCGTTATTTTTATCATAGCCTTGATTATCCGGCGCAGACGTATTAAAATAAAGAAATAAACAAATATTAGGAGAAACTAAAATGATTAAATTTAATATCCCTCCCTGTACGGGAAAGGAAAATGAATATATC
>ERZ778514.418-NODE-418-length-40703-cov-6.631519_pt1 | contig 40703 bp, 34 predicted proteins | sample MGYA00510344_ERZ778514 | MGnify/ENA primary metagenome ERZ778514 (study PRJEB29527, sample SAMN07138968) | mouse gut metagenome | material: feces | host: mouse | place: China:Nanjing | collected 2016-01-25 ...
CGAACGCAATAAAGCTTGCTTGAAATTGCTGAGGCGAAGCTTATCTTATGCAAAGATAACGCAAGCCGAACGCAATAAAGCTTGCTTGAAATTGCTGAGGCGAAGCTTATCTTATGCAAAGGTAGCAAAAAAACAACTAACATCTGCCTGCCACTTAATAATTGTTTAAAGGGTAAAATCATTAACAGTTATTTAACATTTGCAATACACTGTAATTCAAAGAGTTACAAAAAAGTTACAAAAATACACTAAAAAAAACTCTAAAAAGAGAACAACGTATCAAAAAAATACTTACCTTTGCAACGTTTTAATAAACGAAATGATTGTTTTACAGAAAATTTAAAAAGCAAAGAAAATGAAAAAATTGGTTTTAATGTTCGTAGCTATGGCAGCTATCTCTTTCGCATCTTGTGGTGACAAAACAGCTAAGACAGACGCTGCTGATACAACAAACGTTGATACAACTGCTGTTGTTGATACTACTGCTGCTGACACAGCTGCTGCTGACACAGCTAAATAATTTAGCTCGAACAGTAAAAAGAGAACAAGACCGTCAGACTCTAAGAGTTTGGCGGTCTTTGCTTTATATACCCACAACCACCGCCATTACACGCGTAAATCATGATATCATGATTTACGACATTTTACTATAACTTCACTCTAACTGGAAATGTATGGGGCTGTATCAATATCAGCTTCATGTACCTACATGTTGCTTTTTTACATTTGATGCACCTTCATTGCCGAACACGTCATTACGGACGGTTGCCAATATAAAAAAACTTTCCTGCCGTCATCGTTCTGACGGCAGGAAAGAATGTTTCTGTATGCTTAATAACAATGTTTATGGACGTTACTTATACTCCTCCCACGACTTTATGTCTATGTCTTCAAGCTTAACCTTGCAGAAAGCGTGTATGAAAGAGCTTGCAAGACGGCTGTTTGTTATCAGCGGAACATTAAGGTCTATCGCGGCACGGCGTATCTTATAGCCGTTGTCAAGCTCGCTTGCCGTCAGGTTCTTTGGTATATTAACAACCATATCTATCTCGTGGTTGTGCAGCATGTCGAGAGCCTGCGGTGCCTTTCCCTCATCAGAAGGCCAGTAAACCTGCGTGTTCTCTATGCCGTTCTCGGCAAGGAACTTAGATGTACCGCCCGTGGCATACAGGTTATAGCCGTTCTTAACAAGGCAACGCGCTGCGTCAAGCATTGCCGCCTTCTGCTTGGCACCGCCTGTTGACAGCAGTATGTTCTTCTCTGGAATACGGTGTCCCACGGAGAGCATGCTCTTAAGCAATGCTGTGTTTGTGTCATCACCCAAACATCCCACCTCTCCGGTAGACGCCATATCCACGCCAAGCACCGGGTCTGCCTTCTGAAGACGGCTGAAAGAGAACTGGCTTGCCTTTATTCCAACATAGTCGAGGTCGAAAAGGTTCTTGCCGGGCTTCTCTACAGGCAGTCCGAGCATTACCTTCGTTGCAAGTTCGATAAGGTTTATCTTCAGCACCTTGCTCACAAACGGGAACGAACGCGAGGCACGGAGGTTGCACTCTATGACCTTTATATCGTTCTCACGCGCAAGGAACTGTATGTTAAACGGTCCGCTGATATGCAGTTCCTGTGCAATCTTCTTGCTAACGCGCTTTATACGGCGTATCGTCTCACAATAAAGCTTCTGCGGAGGGAACTGTATCGTAGCGTCACCAGAGTGGACTCCGGCAAACTCAATGTGCTCGCTTATGGCGTATGCGATTATCTCTCCGTCTTTTGCCACGGCATCCATCTCCACTTCCTTGGCATGCTCTATAAACTGGCTCACGACAACGGGATGGTCTTCGGACACGTTTGCGGCAAGCTTGAGGAAGCGTTCAAGCTCCTCCTTGTTTGAACAAACGTTCATTGCCGCCCCCGAGAGGACATACGACGGGCGTACAAGCACGGGGAAACCGACACGGTCGATAAAGCTGTTGATATCGTCCATCGACGTAAGAGCACTCCACTCCGGCTGGTCTATGCCGTTGCGGCTCAGCATTGAAGAGAACTTGGCACGGTCTTCCGCATTGTCTATATCCTTTGCAGACGTTCCGAGTATGGGCACGTTCTGCGCATCGAGACGCATTGCAAGGTTGTTCGGTATCTGTCCGCCGGTGGATATCACTACGCCGTAGGGGCTTTCCATCTCAATGATATCCATGACACGCTCAAACGTAAGCTCGTCAAAATAGAGGCGGTCGCACATGTCATAGTCGGTAGACACTGTCTCTGGATTGTAGTTTATCATTATGCTGCGGTATCCCTGCTTGCGTATGGTGTTGAGCGCCTGCACGCCGCACCAGTCAAATTCCACAGAACTTCCTATGCGGTATGCACCGGAACCGAGAACTATCACCGAGCGTTTGTTGTCACCGAAGCTGATGTCGCTGGCAACACCGTCGTAAGTAACATACAGATAGTTGGTCTGCGCCGGATATTCGGCAGCCAGCGTGTCTATCTGCTTCACAACGGGAAGTATGCCATAGCCCTTACGCAACTGGCGCACAACAAGCCCTGCCTTGGACATGTTGCCAAGTTCCTGCTCAAGCCCCACGGCACGGGCTATCTGGAAATCGGTAAAGCCGTATATCTTTGCCGTGCGAAGCAGTTCCTTGTCGAGCACGTTGACACTGGTACACTTCTTCAGCGTCTCGTCTATGTCTATGATATGCTTCAGCTTTTGCAGGAACCACTTGTCTATCTTCGTAAGCTCGTGTATCTGGTCTATGGTATAATCCTTGTGCATTGCCTTTGAGATTATGAAGATACGCTTGTCCGTAGGCTCGCGCAGGGCTGTGTCTATGTCGTCTATCTCCAGTTCCTTGTTCTCTACAAAGCCATGCATGCCCTGCCCTATCATGCGCAGTCCTTTCTGTATAGCCTCTTCGAAGTTGCGGCCTATTGCCATCACTTCACCAACAGACTTCATCGACGAGCCAAGCTCACGGTCAACTCCACGGAACTTGCTCAGGTCCCAACGCGGTATCTTACATACAACATAGTCGAGCGCAGGCTCAAAGAAAGCACTTGTTGTCTTGGTAACGGAGTTCTTAAGTTCAAACAGTCCGTAACCCATGCCCAGCTTTGCGGCAACGAAGGCGAGCGGATAACCGGTTGCCTTTGATGCAAGAGCCGAACTGCGGCTGAGACGTGCGTTCACCTCTATCACCCTATAGTCTTCGCTCTTCGGGTCAAAAGCATACTGAACGTTACACTCTCCGACAATGCCGATATGGCGTATAATCTTTATGGCAAGGGCACGCAGCTTGTGATACTCAGAGTTTGTAAGCGTCTGCGACGGAGCTATGACGATGCTCTCACCGGTATGTATGCCTAATGGGTCGAAGTTTTCCATGTTACATACGGTGATACAGTTGTCGTAACGGTCGCGTACCACCTCATATTCAATCTCCTTCCATCCTTTAAGGCTCTTCTCCACAAGCACCTGCGGAGAGAACGAGAAAGCCTTTTCGGCAAGTTTGTCCAGTTCTTCTTCGTTGTCGCAAAATCCGCTGCCAAGACCTCCGAGGGCGTATGCGGCACGTATTATGACGGGATATCCCAGCTCAGCGGCAGCCTTGCGCGTCTGTTCTATGGTCTCGCAAGCCTCGCTCTTTATCGTCTTTACATCTATCTCATTCAGCTTCTCTACAAACAACTCACGGTCTTCCGTATCCATTATTGCCTGAACCGGCGTGCCGAGCACCTTTACATTATATTTTTCAAGAACGCCGCTCTGATAAAGAGCCACACCGCAGTTGAGTGCTGTCTGCCCGCCAAAAGAGAGAAGTATGCCGTCGGGACGCTCCTTCTCGATGACACGCTCAACGAAATATGGCTGGACCGGCAGGAAATAAATCTGGTCGGCAACGCCTTCGGATGTCTGGACCGTAGCGATATTGGGGTTGATAAGGACTGTCTTGACACCTTCCTCACGCAATGCCTTCAGTGCCTGTGAGCCTGAATAGTCGAACTCGCCCGCTTCTCCAATCTTCAATGCCCCTGAACCCAGGAGCAGGACTTTCTTTATATTCTCGTCTTTCATCTCTCTTTTTACTTCAATGTTTCCACAAACTTATCAAACATAAACTCTGTATCCACCGGACCTGAACAAGCCTCGGGATGGAACTGGCTCGAGAACCAGGGATTAACCTTATGGCGTATGCCTTCGTTGCTGCCGTCGTTCATATTCACGAACAGCTCCTCCCAGTCGGCACCCAGCGTCTTTGCATCCACGGCGTAGCCATGGTTCTGGCTCGTAACATAGCACCTGTCGGTGCCAACCATGCGTACGGGCTGGTTATGCGAGCGGTGACCGTACTTCAACTTGTATATCTGCGCTCCGCCAGCCTTTGCCAGCAACTGGTTACCCATGCAGATACCGCATATAGGCTTGGCGGACATGCTCATCTGCCTGCGCACAATGTTCACGGCATCCTCGCACATGTCGGGGTCGCCGGGACCGTTGGCAAGGAAAAGACCGTCGAAGTCCATGGACGTATAGTCATGGTTCCATGGAACACGGATTACCTCCACGCCCCTGTTTACAAGGCAACGGATGATGTTGTTCTTCACGCCGCAGTCTACAAGGACAACCTTCTTGCCCGCACCTTCGTTATAACGTATGATTTCCTTGCAGCTTACCTTGTCTACGAAGTTCACGCCTTCATAGTCTGCCTCTGGTATATTGTCTGGCTCATCGTCAAAGAGAATTTTGCCCATCATCACACCGTGCTCGCGCAGAACCTTCGTAAGCTCGCGCGTATCGATACCCGTGATGCCGGGAACATGCTCACGCTTCAGCCATTCGGCAAGGGTCTCCACACCGTTCCAGTGGCTGTATTGCTCGCTGTAGTCGGCAACAATGATTGCGGAAGCATAAATCCGGTCACTCTCCATGAACGTTGCAAGCCCGTCGGCACCGACGGTAAAGGGCGGTACGCCATAATTTCCCACCAGCGGATAGGTGAGTGTCATCAACTGTCCGGCGTATGAGGGGTCCGTAAGGCTCTCGGGATAGCCCATCATCGCCGTATTAAAAACAACTTCTCCTGCTACCGGCTGATCATATCCGAATGACTTGCCATGAAATTTTGTTCCGTCTTCCAAGACTAAAGTTACTTTTCTCATCTTCTTATTTTATTAAGCCCCTGATGCAGCCGATATGCCTCCACCGCTCCAGGAGCCTATTGTTCAAAACTTTTGCTCGTATTGATAAACAGTCTCTATGAAATTTACAAATGCCTGATTTACGAGACGCACTCCGCCGGGCGTGGGATAGTTTCCTGTAAAGTACCAGTCGCCCTTATGACCGGGTATCGCCGTGTGCAGTCCTTCTATTGACTGAAACACGATTTCCACCGGTGCCGTCATGCCGTCCGGGCGCAACATCTCCACTATCTTGGTGTTTATCTCATCCACAGTGAACTCCCTGTATATGTCGCGTACACAGTTGCGCATCTCTGCCTTAGGCTTTAAAAGCTCTTCCTTGCAATTGTTGTACGTGTCTTCTATGAGTTTGTACATGCCACGGTCTTTCAGAAGCTCCACTGTCGCCCTGAAAGCACAAAACTCTTCGAGCCTCGGCATGTCTATTCCGTAATAGTCGGGATAGCGTATCTGCGGAGAACTGCTGACAATCACTATCTTCTTCGGGTGCAGCCTGTCCAGTATTTTCAGGATGCTCTCCTTCAGAGTTGTGCCGCGCACGATGCTGTCGTCTATTATGACAAGATTGTCTACATACGGTTCAAGCGACTCGTAAGTGATATCGTACACATGCGATGCAAGATCGTTGCGCGAGTTGCCCTCGGTTATGAAGGTACGCAGCTTTATGTCTTTCCATGCTATCTTCTCACTGCGCACATACTGGTGGAGAATGCTCTCAAGTTCGTCGCTTGTAGGTATGTGGTCCATTTCGGATATGCGCTTTATCTTCTGCTCGTTCACATATCTCTTAAATCCGCCCAGCATCCCATAGAAAGCCACCTCCGCAGTATTGGGAATAAAAGAAAAGACCGTATGCTCGATATCATAGTCTACCGCCTTCAATATGGTGTCTGTAAGCTGCTCTCCAAGCTTCTTGCGCTCCTTGTAGATGTCGCGGTCTGAACCGCGGCTGAAATATATGCGCTCGAAAGAGCACTTGCTGTCGCCCCGCCTGTCAAGTATCTTTTCTATGCAACTGTCGCCGTTCTTCTTCACAATCAGCGCATGTCCCGGCTCAAGCTCGTGTATGTCGTTGCACTTGATGTCGAATGTTGTCTGAAGAACAGGACGCTCGCTCGCAAGCACAATCACCTCTTCGTCCTTGTACCAGAACGCAGGACGTATGCCCCAGGGGTCTCTTACGGAGAACATCTCACCGCTTCCCGTAAGCCCGCACATCACATATCCGCCGTCAAAGCCCGACATCGTGGTCTTTAGCACGTTGGATATCCTTATGTTGTTTTCTATATAGTCCGTTATTGCGGCGTCTTTAAGCCCCCGTTCCTTTGCCTCAACGAAGTTACGCTCAACTTCACGGTCAAGACGGTGCCCCATAAGCTCCAGCGTAATATAGCTGTCGCTGTATATGCGTGGATACTGCCCCTGCTTTACCAGCTGTGCAAAAATCTCATCTATGTTGGTCATGTTAAAGTTTCCGCACAGACACAGGTTCTTTGCACGCCAGTTGTTACGCCTCAGAAATGGATGTACATAAGAAAGGCCACTCTTTCCGGTAGTTGAATACCGAAGGTGGCCCATATAAAGTTCGCCAGCAAACGGCAGGTGCTGCTTGGCATAGCTGACATCGGCAAGCTGTTGCGACGACAGGTTCTTATACTTGTCGTGCACCTTGCCGAATATCTCCGTTATGGCATTGGAGCCTTCCGCACGCTCACGGAACATATATTCAGAACCGGGGACGGCATCAAGATTGACACATGCCATGCCTGCGCCTTCCTGCCCGCGGTTGTGCTGCTTCTCCATCATAAGATAGAGCTTGTTCAGACCATACATCCATGTTCCGTATTTCTGCTGATAATATTCCAACGGCTTGAGCAACCTCACCATTGCAACACCGCATTCATGTTTTAAAGGTTCCATCATAATCCCTGACCTGTTATTCTATGAATAAAAAAACAATCCTTAAGCTTACCTATATCCTCATACAGCGGAACCGGTAACGGTCATGCCGCAAACATACTGTCATATTCTAAAAATATACAGGAAAATGCTTTCGTAACCATAATCCTGTATATTTTGACTTTATCATAAAGTGTCTATGATATTTATTGTATCAGTTTCTTACGATATTAACAACCAGCGATGCCACAGAGGTGACTATTCCTATTGCGGAGAACCACAATGTCGTACTGGTGCCTATCGCCGAATTCTTGGTCTTGACGCTGTTCGGCTCCACATATATGATATCATTCTGCTGCAAGTAATAGAAAGGCGAGTTTACGACATTGGCATCGTTAAGGTTCAGGCGGTGGAAACATTTCTCTCCCTTTGCATCTTCGCGTATCAGAAGGATGTTGTCGCGCTTGCCGTATATCGTAAGGTCGCCGGCATGTGCCAAGGCTTCGAGTATGTTCATCTTCTCCTGATCTACCGAATACACTCCGGGACTGTTGACTTCTCCCGTAACCGAGACCTTGAAGCTTGCCATTTTAACGGTGACAATGGGATTTTCCGCCTCTGACATATAAGGCTTTATCTTGCCCTTGATGAAGTCTTCGCACTGACGCTTGGTCATTCCGTCAACCTTCAGCATTCCGAGAACGGGAAAATTTATGTATCCTTCATTGTCCACGAGATATGTCTGGAGTGAAGACTGGCTGCCGCCAAGCTGTCCCGTGCTGTTAATCACTCCGGAAACCGCAAGGTTAAAAGGTGTCGCAGCCTTCGGGTCTGTCGTGCTTACGGTTATCGTCAGAAGGTCTTTCGGCATGATTTTAGCATCAAAAAGCCCTGCGGACGCAGCACAACGCAAAGAGTCGGCATTTTGGAAATATGCTATCTTCTTAGAACTTCCGCAACTACCAAGAACAAGTACCATTGTTATAATGAATAATGGTAAAATGATTTTCTTCATAATTAATTATCAGATATATCGTTAAATCGTTGCAAAATTAAGCCTATTTTTTGACATTTACAAATATTTTAAGTATTAAATGGCTTAACCTCTGCAAGTAACGGAAGTTAAAAAAGCGGATGATGTAAATATATAATATAAGGTATTTCTTTCCTGTTATCCAGACATGGATGAAACAGACCTGAGACTTACAGATTGTAACCGTATGCTTTCGTACCGGAAAAGGACAGCTTTAAGCATGCTAAAGGATAGCTTTAGCGCCACAAAAGCCATCCTTTCTGAACGCCGGAGATATCGGCTTAGAACTGTAAGCAAACAGGTCCGGAATGTAACAGACTGTAAGTGCCGGGCGAGATACTGCGGACCGGAGACAGGAAAAATCCCCTTATGACGCGAAAGGGATGCTTTCATCGTCATAAGGGGATTTTGTTTCAGTATTTATTTCCAGGTTTTCAGAACTTGAAATAGTTCTTTGCGTTGTTATAGCTGATATCCTCAACCATGCGGTAGAGGCTCTCCATGTCGTTAGGAAGCAGGCCTTTCTCCACGTCGTTGCCAAGGAGGTTGCACAACAGGCGGCGGAAATACTCGTGGCGGGGATATGAAAGGAACGAGCGGCTGTCTGTAAGCATACCTACAAAACGGCTCAGCAGACCGAGAACAGACAGTGCATTCATCTGACGTGTCATGCCGTCGAGCTGGTCGTTAAACCACCATCCGCTGCCGAACTGTATCTTGCCGGGGCAAGAACCGTCCTGGAAGTTGCCGAGCATTGTGGCGATAACTTCGTTTGCACACGGGTTGAGCGTATATAATATTGTACGCGTGAGCTTGCCTTCTGCATTAAGATGATCGAGGAAATGGCTCATTGCCTTTGCCGTGTTGAACTCGCCGATTGAGTCGAAGCCTGTATCCGGACCGAGCTTTGCAAACATACGGCTGTTGTTGTCGCGTATTGCACCATAGTGGAACTGCTGTGTCCAGTCGCTGTCGTAGTCCATTTCGGCAAACTTCGTAAGCATGCAGTGCTTGAACTGGCGTATCTCCTGCTGTGAGAGCTGCTGCTCGCGCATTGCCTTTTCAAAGATTGTCTCTATCTGGCTGTCTGTGTAAGGCTCGTCGTAGAACTCTTCTATACCGTGGTCTGACAGGCGGCAGCCGTTCTCATGGAAGAAGTCGTGACGCTTCTGCAAGGCTGTGATAAGGTCGTTGAACGTTGTTATCTCAACGTCGGCAACCTCTCCGAGCTTGTTTACGTATGCTGCGAAGTTGCTTGTATTATCAACAGCCATTGCCTTGTCGGGGCGCCATGCCGGTATCATCCTTATCTCAAAGCCGCTTTCCTTTGTCTGTTTGTGATAGCGGAGGTCGTCAATGGGGTCGTCGGTTGTACATACGCACTCCACGTTGTACTTGCGCATGAAGCCGCGTGCCGTATATCCGGGCTGCTGCAACTTTTCGTTACACTCGTCGAATATCTCGCGTGCCGTCTTCGGACTGAGCAGCTTGTCTATTCCGAAAGCTGTCTTCAGCTCAAGGTGTGTCCAGTGATAAAGGGGATTGCGGAACGTATAAGGAACGGTCTCTGCCCATTTTTCGAACTTTTCCCAGTCGCTTGTCTCCGTGCCGGTGCAATACTTCTCGTCCACACCGTTAGTACGCATGGCACGCCATTTATAGTGGTCGCCACCGAGCCACAGCTCTGTAATGCTCTTAAACTTATGGTCGCTCGCCACCATCTCCGGTATCAAATGGCAATGATAGTCGATGATAGGCATCTTTGCTGCATGATTGTGATAAAGATCCTGCGCCGTAACGGTATCAAGCAGGAAGTTCTCATCCATAAATTGTTTCATGTTTTTCTTGTTTTATAAGTGTTTATTATAGTTTGTAATTTATGTATATCAGTTATGCAAATATACACGTTTTTTTTTGATTTCAGCATATTTTAAATTATATTTGCAGAAAATAAGCTACGCCTCGGCAATTTCAAACAAGTTTGATTGCGCTCGGCTTGCATTATCTTTGCACAAAATAAAAGAATACGACAATGCCACTTAACAAAAAGGAAGTTACGGAAGATATCTGCATGCAGCGTACTGACAAAGTGCTGATGATTTATACGGGAGGAACTATCGGCATGGGAAAGAACCAGCAGACGGGAGCATTGGAACCGCTCGATTTTAATCATCTGATAAGCTACATACCGGAGTTTGCATCATTGCCTACAGCCGTGGACTGCTATCAGTTTACCCCGCCGATAGACTCGAGCGACATGTCGCCGCGCCTGTGGGCACAGCTCGTGCGCATAATTGCCGACAGGTATGTGCACTATGACGGCTTCGTGATACTGCATGGCACCGACACCATGGCATATACGGCATCGGCATTGTCGTTCATGCTTGAGAACCTCACCAAGCCGGTGGTACTTACCGGGAGCCAGTTGCCTATCGGACAGTTGCGGACCGACGGCAAGGAGAACCTCATAACAAGCATCGAGATTGCGGCGGCACACCATAAGGACGGGACGGCAATAGTGCCTGAAGTGTGCATATACTTCAGCGGACACCTGCTGAGAGGCAACCGCTCTACGAAAACAAACGCCGACGGCTTCAACGCATTTGAGTCTTTTAACTATCCGCATCTCGGCGATGCAGGGGTAAACATTATATACCATGAAGAGTATATACTGCATCCCGACTTCAACAAACCTATGGTCCCGCATTTCGCAACAGACCCCAACGTCATCGTCTTCTCTCTCTTTCCGGGCATACAGGAACACCTTGTCAGACACTTCACGGAGGCTCCGGAGCTGCGTTCGATAGTGATGCGGACGTTCGGCAGCGGAAATGCCCCGCAGCACAAGTGGCTTATGCGCCTGCTAAAGGAGTGTGCCTCGCGCGGAGTTACCATTGTGAACATAAGCCAATGTCTCGCCGGATGTGTGGAAATGGCGCGCTACGACACAGGATACCAGCTTAAGGGCACGGGTGTTATAAGCGGTTTCGACAGCACGGTGGAAAGTGCAATCACCAAGCTGATGTTCTTGCAGGCTCATCATTCTGACTATAATATAATAAGAAAAATGATGAACAGGTCGCTTGCCGGTGAAATAACAATATCATAACACATTGAAACAAATCATTTTTTTTGTAAAATAGCAATACGCCGTTTTGGAAGTTAACCCGAAATGGCGTATATTTGCATCATAGACATTTAAACGTCTGGAGTATCGATAAAACTTATTTTAAATATTAATCAACCAAGTAAAGGAGAGAATTATGAAAGACCTAAAAGGAACAAAGACAGAGAAAAACCTGTTGGAGGCATTTGCAGGCGAGTCAATGGCACGTAACAAATATACTTATTTTGCATCAAAGGCGAAGAAGGACGGGTATGTACAGATTGCAGCTATATTTGAAGAGACGGCTGCAAACGAGAAGGAGCATGCAAAACTGTGGTACAAGTTCCTGCACGGCGGTAAGGTTGCAGGAACAATGGACAACCTTGCCGATGCAGCAGCCGGAGAGAATTATGAATGGACCGACATGTATGCGCGTATGGCAAAAGAGGCACGCGAGGAAGGTTTCGATGAGATAGCAGAGAAATTCGAGGGTGTACTTGAAGTTGAAAAGCAGCATGAGGCACGCTACCGCAAGCTTCTTAAGAACGTTGAAGACAAGAAGGTATTCTCAAAGGACGGCGAATGTATATGGCAGTGCATAAACTGCGGACACATCGTCATTGGCAAGCAGGCTCCCGAAAAGTGCCCTGTATGCGACCACGCACAGAGCTATTTCCAGATAAAGCCTGAAAACTATTAACGGGATATACCATTACTGTATAAATATAAAAATTAAACCGCATGTGTCTTTAAACATTAAGCACATGCGGTTTTCTGTTTTTTACATTTATGATGTCACCTTGTTTGTCAGCTGTTCGGGACGGTATTCAAAGTGCATCGTATCATAATGATACCAGCGGCCTCCCCATACAAAGCCATGCTTCTCAAATATACGCACAAGTTCGGGCGGTATGCGGTTCTTGTATGCAATCTTTGCCGTCTCGCCCTTTCCTTTATTTGCCCACAACCAATAGTCTGACATCTTCACATTTATGTCTATCGCTATGCCATAGCTGTGTGCACTCATGCGCTTGGCACCGCGCACGTTGCGCCAATAGAATGTCGAGGCGGGCTTAAGATATTTGGCAAGGTGGGGCTTTGTCTTCAGTTCGGCGGCAACTTTTCTGAGTTGGCGCGATGCTCCGTTGACTTTGGTAAACTTTATCTTCTGTCCGAACCAGTCAACCGTTTCCATTCGTGATGAAACCTCTGAGGCACTCTTTCCGTACATCTTCTTGAACAAAGCCTCGCACCGGCTTCTGCCGGCATCGGAGAGATAGCCGGGTTTGGGAGACAGGGTGTCATAGCGCATGCTGAACATGTCTTCCACGTCCGAATTGTCAAGCATCACGGTAAAGCTCTTTTTCTTTCCGTCATCGTACAATATGCGCTCTCCGTCGGGAAATACGATATAGCCGTCTTTGTATTTCATTCCTGCATCAGGATAGACATCCATAAGGATACGGGCACCGGCAGGAACGGCGGTTACATTGCCGCCGCTCCTGCCTGAAGTGTCTTGCTTTAATGATGTTTCCTCACTGGTTGCAGCATCTGCCGGCTTTACACCCGGGTTGGATGAACAGCCCATGCAGGCAATGAAATACAATATCAGAAAGGCGTTCATCTTATTCATATTTCTTTATAAACGCCGCATTGTATTTTTCTATTCCCGACATCTTAGACGTTACATCGCCGTAAAGGGGCTTATACCACGGGTATTTGCTGAAATAAGCCTTAAGGTCGGCACTCTTGAAGATATAGCCGTGACGTGCATAAATCTCATTGCGGAGAATGCGGAGCTGTGGTTTACTCAGCGAACGTATGTCGTTGTATGTCAGTTTTCGTGTACTCAGAAGATTGCTCAAGGCACCACTGCCGCCTGCGGCTGCTGCTTCCGGCTGACTGTTGTCGGGCTGAAAAGCCTCATCCTCCTCAACAGGAGCCTCACCGGCTTTATCTTCTGTTTTGGCAAGTGCACCCGCCGTGGCATTGTCTGTCATAAGCAGAGCCACTGCCGAACTGTTATTCACCACGACAATCTGCCTGCCGCCGCCCAAGTCATACACAGCATTGCCAGCCTCGTCTTTTACAAGTTTACCTAATTTTGCCACATAGGCTTTTGCTGCATCATAAATCTCATCCGACTTTTCAGAAAGCTTTCCCGTTGCAGGAATAATGACGCTCAGCACTTTGGGTGCGCTTTCAGAGAAGCGGCAGTTGCCGTTACTGTCGTAAGAAGCCATGTTGTCTGTGAACACGGCTCCCACCGTGACGCTGCATTTCAGTATGTTCTCGCCATAGCTGTCGGATTTCATGCCCGTATATCTTTCTGGCTTCACCCCGGCATCTGTACTTGATGCTCCGCATCCGGCTATCTCAGCAGCCTTCATGCCATACTTATACTTACCGAAACCGTCTTTTGTTATGCCTGCTTCCTCAAACAAAGCCTCGTATGAGAAATAATCCGAGCTCACCTTTACACCGCCGAAGCTTAGCCCGACGTTGTAGATGTCGGTTTTCTTGGACATCGTGTTGCCTTCTGTGTCAATGAACGCCCAGTCGTCCATGCCTTCCTTCACAAGCAGATATTTCTCGGCAAACAACCCATAGACCCTGCTGTATGTGTCGTCGAAGAGCTTGTTGCCCTGCAAGTCGAGCAGTCCCTGCTCCCCTTTCTCGTTTTCGTATATCAGCATTTCATCGGAAGCAAACGAAAGGCTCTTGTACTTTGCACGTATAACAGTCTCGCCGTCGATATTCTTCAGTCCGCATCCGTCGCCGTCATTGAACACAAAATGACCGTTATAGACAAAGCCTATGCCGCGTGTCTTCGACGATGGTTTCACAACCCATTCGCCCTTTTCATTCATAAGACCGCCTTTGGTCTTAGAACCCTCATCTTCAATCTCAACAGGCAGAAGACCTTCTTTAAAGACAGGTGCCATGTCTTCCATGTTCTTCACAGAAAACTCGGATGTCACGTTGCCACTCTTGTCAAGCACGCAATACTTGCGCTCCGACTTGCCGGCATCCTTATATTTGTTGTCCACGGCAATGAGCTTGCCCTCGCTGCATGTCTTTATGTCTGCATACTTAGGTTCTATCACCACCTCACCGCTCTTGTTTATACATCCGTAACCGGCTGAAGTGCGGAAAACGGCTATTCCTTCACTGAATTCATAAACATCCAAAACACGTTTTCCCTCAACTTTATCAAGCGTGCAAACCGTCTCGCCGTCAAGATTTATCAGCTCTATGCTTTGATTTTTGCGTACAACGGGAGTAACGTCCTCTCTGAACGAGACAACCTCGAGATATTCCTCTCCGAGCTTCTTCGGTTTCTCCTCCGCTGTATACAGTTCCCAAAGTCCGTCTCCGTTCTTTACGAAGAAGCGCCCATTCATCGCAACAGTCGGCTCTTCCTTAAATTCTCCTGAGAACAACACCTTGCCATCGGGTGAAATCATACCCCAATAGCCGTCCTTCTCTTCCTGAAAAGGAAGATACTCTATGGGAGGACTGAAAACGGAAGACTTTGAGCATGCGTTTAAAAGCATCACTCCACAAAGACAAAAGAAATAAAACAGCTTTTTCATGATATTAAGATTAAATTAAGATTATACCTTATTATATATAGGATTTATATGGAATGACAGCACCCCACGTTCCCTATTGCATCCCCCTACTCCTTACTACTTACCACCTAATACTTACTCCTTCTCTACTTACTACTTACTACTTTCTCCTTACTCCTTCTCCCAAAAACTACATCCTGAACTTCAGGCACTCGCTTATGCGCTGCATCGTTGTAAGGCGCGTAGGCACAAGCGGAAGGCGCAATACGTTCTCTATCATGCCCATTTCGTTAAGCATCGCCTTAACACCAGCGGGATTTCCGTCGACAAAAAGAAGGTTGAAAAGGTCGGTGAACTTATGGTGTATCTTGCGCGCGCTCTCAAACTCTCCCTTCATCTCAAGGCGCAACATGCGCGAGAACTCTTTCGGAAGAGCATTGCCTATAACAGATATCACGCCCACGGCACCACATGCCACCATGGGAAAAGTAAGGGCATCATCACCGCTGATTACATCAAAAGAGTCGGGCTTGTTTTTTATTATCTCGTCCACCTGTTCCAAATTGCCCGCCGCCTCCTTTATTGCCACGATGTTGGGGCAGTCGTTTGCAAGCCTTACGGTGGTTTGTGCTGTCATATTCACGCCTGTACGTCCCGGCACATTATATAATACAACCGGCAGTTTTGTTGCCTCTGCTATCGCCTTGAAATGCTGGTAAAGCCCCTCCTGCGAAGGCTTGTTGTAGAAAGGACATACACTCAGCACACCGTCTATTCCCGCGAAGTCGCCGGTTTTCAGCTCCTCCACGACAGCAGCCGTGTTATTTCCTCCGCAGCCGATGAGTATGGGCAGACGCCCTCCTACCCTCTCTATCACCAAATCCTTGATCTGCTTCTTCTCGTCTGCCGTCAATGTAGGGGTCTCGCCAGTCGTTGCCAATATGCAAAGAAAGTCCGCACCGTTCTTTATCTGATAGTCGAGCAGCCGCTTCAATGCTTCATAATCTACACTTCCGTCCGACTTAAAAGGAGTGACAAGGGCAATGCCAAGACCCTTGAATATATTTCGCACCATAAAAAATTAAATATTTCTGATTATAATCAGCTGCAAAAATACTATATTTCAAGCTAAAAACAAAACAAAGGCAGCAGTTTTCTTATAGATTGTGAGTTTTGATTTATAAGAAAACATCCGGTATAAGAAAGTGTTCTTAAAAATTTCAGTAGTGAAATATATCTTGTCTCAATCTTTCTGGACGTCACACCATGACAACACAATTACATAAGCACACCAACTCTCCATTAATTTAATTATTTTTAATAAAGTTTACGAAGATTTACACGGCTTGATTCATGTCCAATTTAATTGCAAACAACAACAAGAAGAATATTTATCTGTAAAACAACGAAATAATACATTTTTAATAATCCAGTACTCGTTGTTGTGAACGGATACTCCATTACATACCAACGGATACTTCCTTTTCAAGTATTATATATCTCCTTACCATGTAAGAGTTGACCTTTTAGAACGCAAAAGGTCAACTCTTGCATGGTAACGGAGTATCTATTGAAAGTAAAAAAGCATTGAAAAAACATTATCTTTTGGAAGCCACAAAACAAAATTATCATTTTGTTCAGAATAAAAAAATGCACAATAGCATTCCTTCAATTATCAATCACTGTCAGATAAAAAATACAATCATGCCTCTTCTTATGCAAAGAAGATTCAAATCAGGCGCACTCTAATCTGTTTAAAATTACTGCGCCAAAATCTATCCGATGCAAAGATAATCAAAAAAACGAAACATTGTATTAATGATAAAGAAAATAATTATAGAAAAGCTGCAATCTATTTGCAATATAAAAGTTCTTTTCTATACCTGGATAATTTATTATACAAGTTAATCAAACCAGTCTTTAACTCTATCCCATAAAGTTTTTTTATATGGCTGTGTTTCTATATATGATGGATCGTCATCTATATAAGAAAAACTTATATTCGTATTATAATGCTCGTCTTTCAACTCTACGGGGGACATGGCCATGATTGTATTAAGGAACTTTTTAAGCTCTGGGTTAGGAATATGAACAAAAACATATTTCTTCTCACCGACAATAATAACGGCAGCCCAGGTGTCATGCCAGTTTGACTGGATAAAAGGATTAACTAAATTATCTATATCTTCTATATCTGAAATACATTCTTTTAATTTATTAAACTCCTCTGGTCGCAGTTTTTTTTCTTTTTGCATCCTAACTTCTTCAAAGAAATTGAAGTCAGATAGATTCCCTTTTAACTCATGGTCTTCGTAAAGGATTTCACCATAAAAATGAGGTCCCAGCTTTCCTGATGAAACTCTTATTATACCATCATTAGTAATTTCTATTAAATAGTTGTCAACAGGAGTTCCCAAGCGTGTTAATAAACATTTACATAAAATGTCATTTTCCTTTCTCATTCGTCTGTCACAAGATGCAATACATACTATAGACAGCAATACAATATAAATTAAATATTTCTTCATGTCTTGTCTGCTTTTAATATTCAATTCTTTTATTTAAATCCTGTTCTTTTCTCAGTTTATTCTCTGTGTGGGTATAATTTCCTCTTATACCAACGGTTTCAAGCTCTTCGGTTTCAGCTTCTGTTTTCATAATATTTCCATTTTCTGTTTTATATGTATAGTCTGACCTATTTTCCCAATACACCGCCTTTCCGTTCATCGAGCGGTGTCCGTGTATCAACTCATGTCCAAGAACTATATGTGACGGGATTGCTTCTTCCTTTATTTTTCCTGTCTTCGGATTACGCGTAAGGACTGTAGGGTTTTGTCTCATATTATAGTAAATAGACACGTCTGTACCTTTGCCGTTCAATGCGTCCATCTGGTAACGGTCATGCTCGCGACTATTGTCTGCAGACGGTCTTATGTCCATGCTACGTTCATGGTTTATCAGCTCTGAAACAAGCCTTGTCCCGTTTACGAGTTTCTTATCACGGTTTCTTGTTCCCCGTGACAAGATGATAACCATACCGTCCGAACGCCTTACTCCTAATTTGTCGTTCGTCAGCTTTTGTAATTGTCCTAATACGGATATGCGTTGCTGCCTGTCACCTACAATAACTATTTTTCTTCCGTCCGGATCTATCGCATTAACTGCATTGTTATTACAATAAACATACGGACTAATATCCGGATACTTCTCCGCCAGAGGGTCAACAGCATGCCAGCGTGCCAATACAGGGTCGTACCACCGCGCGCCATAGTCATACCAGTCCAAGGCAAGAAGACGCTCCAGCTCCTTGCCGTTGTATTTGTAGCGTTGCCTGCTGCTTCCTGCGCTCTCGCCGAACAATGCGCCGAAGGGATAGTAGTGGTTCGTTTCTTCTAACGTGCCGTCAGCAGAAGCTACCACGCGGACATTGCCCTGATGGTCCGTGAGATAGAAATGGTATACTGGCTGCTTGTTGCTGAACGTTACATAGCCGCCGTCGAAGAGTATACGGTCAGGTATCAAGCAGAGGTCTTCATAGATGACGTTGCCGCAATAGTCTGTACGGTGTGCACCGTATATCAAGATATACAGATTGTCGCCAAGCTGAGGACGATCTTTGCCTATAAGTGAATCCCTGATGCCGGGACCAACAGGATCATCTAAACCGCCAAGACTGTTCCCAAAACCGGATTGTCCGGATGACAGGGTTCTTATACCCGGCTCATGCAGGCGGGGAAGCTCAAGCATGTAGTTGGCTTGCAATTTCTCGCCCGTGGCTGAATATGCAAAATTCATATACCTGCCAGTATTAAACTGTATGTGCTCAGGCTTGAGGATAATATTGTATGTAATATCTGATATGCCCCTGTTCTTGTCACACACCATGTTACCGTCATCGTCATAGAGATATTCCGTTTCCTCGTCTGCACCGTCTGCGAAGTGCATCGCTCCCTTGTAGCAGGGAATATCCACGGCATTGCTCACCTTTACAAGCCGGTTGCCATCATACTCATAGAACAGGTCGTCAACCTTACCGTATGTGCCGTCGTCCTGAAGACCGTTGCGGCTCAGCGACTCGATGTTTCCTTGTTTGTCGTAGCTGTAAGAAGTGCTGTACCTGTCATTATTCTCATTGTTTTCCTCAGTATATATTGCCCCGCTCAGGCGCGACAGGCCGTCATACCTGAAGCTGTAACGCCGCGTAACATCGTTCAATGAGCTCCATTCAACAGATGCCATGTTCCCGTTGAACGCCGTTCCCTGGCCATCATGGTCCATACCATAGCACACCGACATGTTGAACAGGCTGCCGGTTATGCCGGTTGTCCACGAGCGTGCGTTGTACTCATAGCTCTGTAAAAGTCCCTGACCGCCGTTGCGGCTGTCGCTCCTTACATGGCCGAGTTCATCGTATGTCAGGTTCCTTATCGTTACGGGAGTGCCGCCGTTCACGCTGTGCGTGACGGTAAGCAGACGCCCGGCATGGTCGTATGTGTTGGACGTCTCTACCGTCGTGGTGGATAGACGTGGCTGTATTTTTGATGTATGCACATGCAAGTGTGCCGTCTCCTGTCCAATAAAATTATATGCATAATAGTGTGCATCGGTGCCCGACAGATGGTTTGTTGATTTTGTCTGTATTATACGCTGACGGTCATCATAATATATTGCCTCATGAAGATATGGCACTTTCATGTCATTGGAAGAAAGGCAGGCTGAGACGGTTCCCGTGAGCAGGCCGTACGCTTTGTTCAGCTTCTTGCCGTAGCCCTCTTTCCAGGTATACATCAGGCTGTCGTTTCCGGATAAGAAATCATATCTGTCATAATAACTTACTTTCAGAAGCTTTGGCGCAGACAGGCTTATGCCTTGTATCTCATAGCCCATGAATTCGTCTGACAATCCTGTATAAGTACAATATGGCATGGTGGATATGAATGGGGGATCTGCTTGTATCGGGATGTTGTATGAGCAGATTCCAGTGATACATTCCCTGCCGAATATGTCATATATATGGAAGGTGCTCTCGCCGCGTCTGCGCTGCCCGCCGGTCTGCACATACATCGGACGGTCTGCACCGTCATAAACGGTAAGTACAGGTTCTACACCTGGAAGCTTCGAATAGCAGCGGCGTCTGCGCCGGTCGTATCCATATATGTAGGCATAGTCCTTTATGTCTGCCGCATCCAGTGTGCCGGACGTGTATTTGTCCGACAAGGATGGAGGTATCACTGCCACAAGATTACCCTCGCCGTCGTACACATAGTATGTGTCGTATAATATTTTTGAAGCACCGGCATGATCTATGGAACGTGACAACAATATGCGCCCCATCCTGTCCTTGAACACCAATACCGCATGCCCGTCCTCATCCTCCTTGCGGGTCACCAGTAAAGAGCCCGCGACATGGCTGCCTGATATGGAAACATGCGGCAGTGTATTGCCGCTATTTGAAGTATTATATTGCAGGCAGTTCAATGTATCATTACCAGAAACATTGGTGAGATATTCATATCTTACAGCCTTGCCGAGAGCATGCCAGACCTCTCCCGGTCCGGTTGTGCTTGTCACCGCCCCGCCTGGCATCGGTTCATATTCACAGGCAGTGAAAGGATGCGTGTCATTCCACATACCGGCAGCTGCGGCTGAAAAGCCGCTGAACGGCGTGTACTGCCCCGGTGATGAAGGCGTTACGGATGTGGGGAGCCATTCACGTGCCTTGCGGCCATGTGCGTCATACTCATGAAATATAACCAAATCATTATGTGCCGTGGTCTCATCAACCTTGACCTCCTCTTTTAGCCTGCCGAAGCCATCATAATATTTTACGGCAAATCTGCCGTCAGTGTCTTTACCAGTAAGACTGGTAAACGACACGACATTGCTGGTATTGGCACTCACCGGAAAATGCACGGGTTCTGTGGCAAACTCATCTTCCGCAGTGGGCAGAAATATGAATACTTCATCAAACGGTGTAATCATATCATCATCCTGACAGTATGCTTCTTGCCCCAAAAGCAACAGGACCAATAACAGTATTCTCATTTCACTGGTTTTCATCATTGCTCTTAGTCTTATAATGATATTCATACTGGTTAAGTATTCTCTTTCTATCTTTATATGCGTCCATGTAGTATTTCTCGTATAAACGCCCGAGAGGGTCATACTTGTATACAGTGGCAGTGCCGTCCGGCAAAACAACGGCATAAAGCTGCATGTCTGAATTATATAAGTAAAAATGGAATATGGATGATTTCATCCAATTTCTGAAATATGTCACGCCATAATAAGGCTGGTCGTACATGTTTCGTATTTCATATTCTGATATTTCCGATTCTTTCCCTATACAAGTATCTGCTTCCTCTACAGTCGCATTTTCTATTTCGAAAAACAGTTTCTGACCTTTAAAGCCCCAATAGTATAAATTCTGCTTGCCGTCTTTTTCCACCACCGTCGGTTTGCCGTAAGCATTTACAGCAGTCACTTTAAAATCGGTTCTTTGGGTCTGTTCATCACCCCACGATGTTGTCTTTGACTTAATATATGGTATTTGTGTCGCAGTGGAACCATATTCATATTTTTCTGTAGTTACAGCATTGCCTTCCACCGTTTGTTTTTCCGATACCGGAGACAATATGTTAAGTTGTTTCATCCAGTCATATTCTGCACTTTCAGAAGCATATTTATATGTTATCATCCGTTCTTTACTGCCACTTATCAGAAAACGTTCTTTGTCTATTAACTTATTAGGATTGTAAGAATATGTATTATAAGAATTATATGCCCCGCTTTTTGTATATGTGGTGTCACGGGTAATCACGGGGAAATATCTGTAGGTATGCGTTGCGGCAAGCCATCCAGCCTTACCCGTCATCAAATTAAACGGTGAATTATTAATTATTATTTCTTGCTGGTATGCCGTCTTAATGGTATTGCCGACTGTTTTTGCATATTCGACGGTCTTTTTTTGTTTTAGATTATCATGGCTGTCGTAAACTTCTTCAGACAACAACTTTCCACGTTCATACGCATGGCTTGTATAAGGCGATATGGCATCACCTCCATTTGCCGTAGAATACGAATATTTCTCGTCTTTATGATAAATCCCGAACATGTCTTTGTCGTAATTGGAATACCGGTATTTAGTATACCCCAAGGATTTGCCCGAACCGTCAAGGGTCTCTTCTATTACACATGAATAGCCTACATCTGGTGTATTTTGATTGGTTATGGGCATCTGAAAACCATTTGCTGACTCCAAATGTAAAATGACATTGTTATAAGTGTAATCCATGACATGAACAGGATCGCCTCTGGATATACCGCTGCTTTTACCTTTTTTGTCTTCCCTATAATAATATTTCTTTGAAGAAACCAACATGTCGTTTTCATCAATGTTTTTTATTTCTGCTATACGCAATCCTCCCGCATTCCCGTTCTCTTCGATAATGGTGTCATGGTCTGAGGACATTTTTTTTGAATAATCGTGCAATTCATAAGTAAATTGTGTCCGTCCTCCCGTAGGATATGTGATTTCTGACAGGGTTTCTGCTTTTGTCGCATAAAAAGAAGGAGGCGTTTTTGAAATATTGGGGATGGCATTTATTTCATAATCAGAACCATTATAATAGCCCCATGAATCGGTTTTTGCCAATAAATATCTGTATGGTAACTTTCGCTCCAAATCATATTTGAATTTATATACAGGCATATCGTAAACGGATGTTTCATTGGGTACATCATATCCCCAAGGTTTTGGTATTAATTTAGGAATTCCTGTTCTCATACAAATTAACGACAATTTCATTCGTTCCATACCGGTTAAAAAATAATCAAAATAAATGGATTTGCTGTTCTGGCTATAATTATTAATTATAGATATACGGTGCAATATCTTTTTGGTTAGTCTGTTTGCAATGGCTCGCCGTGTCTCCATTTCTGTTCCACGTTCTCCGATATCCATATAAAACAAAAACTGGCTGGCAGGGTCTTCTATTGAGTTTGAATAGTTTGATCCTCTTGTTCCATCACCTCGACCTGACTTCCAATACAGAGCTTTGTTATCCCTGAAAAAACGTTCTCCATAATTGTTTTGCTCGAAATATGTAAAGCTGATTGTTTCGTTAAGTGTTTCAATAGATGTGAGACAAGCGGGAAACAATAAGAAGCCGGTAAAACCTCGTAATCCATTTTGGTATATACTTGGTTGTTCTGATGCTGCGTTGTATAAAGTCTTTTTTTGCGGTACATATCGTATATCGCACATTATAGAAGATGTGTCATAATTGAATTTTATAACGCGCTTGTCTGTCGTTGTTATTTTTGTCAACCGCCATGTCACCGGTATCAAGGGGTTCGTAGTACGTGCGTAATAGGGTACGCTGTATTCAGTGGCATTAATACCGCCGAACTCGTAACGGCAACCATCGGGCGTGACAAGCGTGAACTTGTTGAAAAATCTGTTATGGTCTTTTCTGTCTGACCAGCCTGACGTATCAAAACGTTTTTCAAGTTTGCTGCGGTTTATAAAGCCTTCACCGTTTGCAGGGTTGAACTCTACCTTTATGTCATGGTCGGAAACAACAGTCCATCCTCCATCCTCGTTATAATAGAAATTCCCAGTATATCCGCAGAAGCTGAAAGAGAACTCGTCGGGCGTAAGTTCAAAGAAATCATCTCCTCGCAACTTATCTCGAGTCATTTGACGAAATGACTCATTTGAGATATTCTTCATTTTATAAGAATGGGAATAAAAGCCATGCGGGACATTGTCTTCTCCGCATAACTCGTCGTACATGCAATTTACAGTACGCGTTATATAGCCGCCGGCAATAAGGTTCCAGCCTAAGCCCATTGAGCCAGATTGTGAGTGTGGCTTTACCGATGCCAGGTGATAATTTGCTGATAAAGGAAGGACATAATCGCCAACCTTTATGTCGTACAGAGGTATCGAAATATCGGGTATGCCTGTATAATGGCCTACGGGAATTGTACCAAACATGCCAAGACCGGCGACTTCGGGAGACGGAACGTTGTGTACCGGACCGACCTGGGCACAGGCAGGCAAGAATGCGAACTGAACCAAAAGCATTAACTGTGCCTTTATGTTGTAAAAAAACTTTTGCATAGCCATCATTTTAATGATATGGTTTGTGTATATCTGCATCCGTCCACATCTATATAGACAATGTATATTCCCCTTCTGCACCCCGACATGTCAATGTTCTCAACGTATGCGCCTGCCAGCACCTGCCTTTTGCCGCTGGCGAAAACAAGTTTGCCATCGTGTGTGGATATTCCGTATGACACTTCCGACAGCCCGTCAAGACGGTATTCAACCGTGACAGACGAATTGCCTTGCAGATATATTTCGTAATCAACCAGCTTGTTACGAGTATCTCCGTTTGTCTCATCATCGGGTGCAAAATGCCGTGCGTAGCTGTATCCGGTATCATCGCCCATGCCTTCTTGCACGGAAGGCGGCAGATAGAAGACCTGTGCATAAGGTTTGTGTTCGCTTCCGTACACATAAGTAAGATGTGTCTCCAACACCGGATATCTGTATCCTGCGGCATACCATCGGTAAATGTCGGTTTTCAGAAGATAAGGTTTCTTGTCCAGCCAACGTTTTATGCTGTCTTCGCCCAACGGTGTTGACGATATTGCCATTATACTGTCCGACGGATAACTGGAACCTGCCAGAAAACGCTCGGTATGTATACGCGTAACACTGTGCAGGGTATCGCCTCCGGGAACAACAATGGCACCGCAGGCATCGGCCTTGACGCTGTATCTGCCGAAACTCCTAACCGCCACCTTGTCACAATATGTGCCGGTACCGTGGAAAAAGCCCGAATATGAGTCACCGTATGACATGGGGAAGCGTAAGAACACCTCCTTCTTGTCATAGCATATCTTTGTGGAATTGTTTTCGAAACCGTCTATGAAAAGCGTGTCACGGCAGAGCTTGTAATAATATATCGTACCGTTCTCTGTGTACGCCACACGTGCTGTACTGTCGGAAACATCACGTATTTTCGCCTTGTTGCCTTCACTTATGATGTCAACATCGCTTATGTCCCACAACACACTTTTACCACTAACGCTCAGGTCTTTATAAGACAGCTCTTTCTTGACAAGCACATCGCCGTCGCGAAACATATTAGACATCATCCGTATGCCACCTTGACCATGGCAGACAATGGGCAGCATACACATCAGCAGAAATACGGCACACCTCATAGGCAGAACTATTTATGTGCCGTAAATATACGTAAAAATATTGAGAATAGGATAATTTATACAAAAATATATAAGTAAATTGTGCACAACACGCCACACTCCCTCATGTAAAGACGGGAGCGGCGGCAGTTGCTTAAAGGCGCTATTTGGAGCCGAAGTAAAGGAATATCATTCCGAGCAGCACAAGGGCAAGGTCGACAACCTTACTCTTAAGATTTTTCTCATGCAGTAGCGCGGCACCAAAAAGGAAAGACACTATCACGCTGCCGCGGCGCACCATAGAGACTATACTTATCATGGCACCGGGAAGGCTGAGGGCATAGAAATAGACAAAGTCGGCAACGCTGAGAAAGATGCTTACGAGAATGATGCCCCAGTCCCAATGGAACGGTGTGGTGTCTTTGCGCTTGGGATACCACAGAAGCATGAGCATGACACCCATCATCAGGCACTGGTAAATGTTATACCAGCTCTGCACAATCATACGGTCAAGCCCTACCCCACCATTATCCGCAGGTGCCATGAGGTACTTGTCGTACAGACCGCTTACAGCACCGAGCATTGCCGCCGCAACAATAAAATAAATCCAACGGTCGTGCTTGAAGTCGATGCCTTCTTTCTTTCCGCTGCGGCTAAGCATGAAGAACGAGGCAACAGCAAGCGCCACTCCTATCCACTGGTAAAGGTTAAGACGCTCGCCGAAAACGATGAACGCGCCGAGAAGTACCATGACGGGACGTGTGGCGTTGATGGGACCGACAATTGTGAGCGGCAGGTTTTTCATGCCGAAATACCCGAACACCCATGAGGAGAGCACAATGCAGCTTTTCAACACTATATATTTGTGTACCTCCCAACCACCGGAAGCTACATGGAAGATAGAGCCGTCAAGCACGCCTGAGCCTGCCGAGAGGATGATGAACGGAAGAAATATCAACGATGAGAACAGCGTATTAAGGAAAAGTATGGGAATGACGGCATTATCCTTCAATGCCTTTTTCTTAAACGAATCATAAAAACCTAACAGCGTTGCCGAAAGGAATGCCAATACCAACCACATTATTAATTAAGAGTTATGAATTATGAATTAAGAGTTAAGAGTTATGAATTATATGAGCCACAAATTATTAATTATAAATTATTAATTATAAACTAAAAATCAGAACTTCACTTCCTCAAGAAACAAGGCGTTGCCAGGCATGCTCTCGCCCGCGCCCGTGCGTTTGCGTCCCTCTACAATGCCACGGAAGTCGTCTACGCTTATCCGTCCGCGCCCCACATCTATCAGTGTTCCAACAACGGCACGCACCATATTGCGGAGAAAGCGGTTGGCAGTTATAACGAAATGCCAGCTGTTGGATGTATCCTGCACCCAACGGGCTTCCGTCACATTGCACAGCGTTGTCTTCACATCGGTGTTGCTCTTGCAGAATGCGGCAAAATCTTCGTAATCAAGCAATATCGCCGCAGCACGGTTCATCGCGTCAAAGTCAAGGGCGTAATGCAGTTCGCATGAGTATGCGCGTCTGAAAGGGTCTTTTGACAGATGTATATAATAATGGTACGTGCGCGAGGTGGCACTGAAGCGTGCGTGCATGTCACCGTCAACGGGTCTGATGCCACTCACCGATATGTCGCGCGGAAGCATCCTGTTGAGTTTATAGACAAGATTGGCGGTATCGAATATCTTTGCCGTATCCATGTGTGCAACCATCATACGTGCATGCACGCCGGCATCGGTGCGCCCCGCTCCTACCACCTGCACATCTTCACGCAACAGGACGGACAGAGCCTTCTGAAGTTCTGCCTGAACAGAATTGCCGTTGGGCTGCACCTGCCATCCGTGGTAACATGTACCGTCGTAACTGAATGTTATAAAAAAACGTTGCATCGCCTTACTCTATTGTTGATAAAACAGGTGCAAAGGTAAGGAATATTTCGGAAAGCGGGAAGAAGGGAGGGGAAAAGTAGTAAGGAATAAGGAGAAAAAGGAGGAAGGAGAAAAAAGGAGTAAGGAGTAAGGAGAAAAGGGAGTAAGGAGGAATGTATAAGTATGGCTACACTTAAATAATGCTATTGCATTTACTCCCTATACTTACAACATTCCTCCTTACTCATTTTTTCTCCTTACTCCCTTTTCTCCTTACTACTTACTCCTTCTTAGTCCCCATCGCCCTCATGGCATTAAGCACGGCAAGCACGGTAACACCGACATCGGAGAATACGGCAGCCCACATTGTCGCCAGACCCACTGCACCGAGCAAGAGGACTGCCACCTTAACGCCTATCGCAAAGACAATGTTCTGCTTTACAATAGAAAGAGTACGCCGTGCTATAGTCATGCCCTGAGCCACCTTTGCGGGATTATCGTCCATCAGCACAACATCGGCAGCCTCTATAGCCGCATCGCTTCCGGCAGCACCCATCGCGATGCCTACATCAGAGAGCTTTAACACCGGCGCATCGTTTATGCCGTCACCAACAAAAGCCACTGTGCCTTGACCGCGGCGGCGTCTTATTATATCCTCCATCAGCTGCACCTTACCGTCTGGTAACAACCCGGCGTGCACCTCATCTATTCCAAGTTCGCGCGCAACACTCTCCGCCACATCACTACGGTCACCGGTTAGCATCACGGTCTGTTCCACACCGGCACGCCTGAGACCCGACAAAGCTTCTGCCGTTTGCGGCTTGACCGTGTCAGATACAACAACGTGCCCAAGATATTTACCTTCTGATGCCACATGCACCACAGTACCGACAACGGCAGGGGCGACAAAAGACACACCGGCACGCGCCATAAGTCTGTCGTTACCGGCATATACAGGCTTGCCGTCGACGTATGCCATTATACCCTCACCGGCAAAGTTCTCCGTACCGTCAACCCTCGACTTGTCTGTCTTCTGCCGACAAGCCCCACGAAGGGCTGCGGCAACAGGATGGTCCGAATATATCTCGGCAAGGGCAGCTGTCTCCACAAGCGCTTCTTCTCCAACGCCTTCTACCGGATAGACACCGGTAACGGTGAAACTTCCATTTGTCAACGTCCCAGTCTTGTCGAACACCACGGTACGCACACGTGCCAATGCCTCTATGTAATTGGAGCCTTTGAAGAGTATTCCCCGGCGCGATGCGCCACCGATGCCGGCAAAGAATGTCAGCGGCACAGAAACCACAAGTGCACACGGGCATGATATTACAAGGAATATAAGTGCGCGGTTAAGCCACAGCATCCACCCGCCATCGGCAAACAAAGGAGGCACAACGGCAAGCAGCACCGCTGCCGCCACAACAACAGGAGTGTAATATCGTGCAAAACGTGTAATGAACTTCTCTGTATGGGCCTTTCCGTTCTCGGCATTCTCAACAAGACTGAGAATGTGCGCTACGGTAGACTCACCGTATGTTCCCGTGGTCTTTATCCTAAGCATGCCGGTAAGGTTCATGCTTCCGCTTATCACACTGTCGCCGTCACCGGCCTCACGTGGCATGCTTTCGCCTGTAAGTGCCGAAGTGTCGAGCGAAGAGTTGCCAGACACAACCGTTCCGTCAAGCGGTATCTTCTCGCCCGGCTTAACCACTATTACCGTACCGGCAGGCACTTCTTCAGGAGCCACACGACGCAATGTGCCATCCGCATCCTCCACATTTGCATGGTCCGGACGTATATCCATAAGCCGTGAAATGGAGTCGCGGCTGCGGTCTACAGCCACATCCATAAAAAGCTCGCCTATCTGATAGAACAGCATAACCGCCACCGCCTCTGGATACTCGCCTATGGCAAAAGCGCCGATTGTTGCCACCGACATCAGGAAGCACTCATCAAACACCTCACCGCGGAAGATGTTGCGCACCGCCTTTACCACAATATCGCCACCTATTATTATATAGGCTGCCACACACAACGCCACCGTCACAATCTGCGTAAACGATGTTACGTATGACAATACGAGCAACAAGCCACTTGCCAATATACGCACCAAAGCTATCTTATGTTCCTTTTCCATATCTCTCCTTTATTTTTAGTTTATGCAAAAATATGAAAAAGGACTTGCAACTTGGTTGCAAAAGCACGTATGAAAACTTAGAATATAAAATGTTCAGGTTTTATAACATATTTGTTGTAAATTTGTTGAGATATCCATTATGATCTTACAACCATTATACTTACCTCGTACAACAGATATAATGGTATTGCCACAAGTACCAGCGTCATAATGTCCGGAGGTGTTATGGCTGCTGCCACGACCATGATAACCATGAATGCGTGCTTGCGATAGCGTGAGAGCATCCTTGATGTTATCAAGCCCATTTTTCCGAGCGCATAAGCTATTACGGGCAGCTGGAACACCACGCCCATAAGCAATGTTAGCGTGGTAAACGTGGAAATGTAGCTGTCGAGTGTTATCGTGCTGTGCACCTTTTCGGCAACGCTATATGTTCCAAGAAAACGAAACGATATAGGAAAGAGTACGTAATAACTCATCAGTATGCCGAGGATGAACAGGGCATATACAACGAACAGGGTATACACGGAGTATCTGCGTTCGTTTTCATAAAGTGCAGGCGATATGAAACGGAACATCTCATATAATATATAAGGTGACGCGCTGAGCAAACCGATGTATACAGATGTAGTGATATGTGTCATAAACTGGCTGGAAAGATTGGTGGCTATCAAGTCTACATGATATTCATTGAAGTGAAATTCCGAAAACCCGGCGGCGTGCGCTGTACGTTCTATCAGCCTGTAAGTTACGAATTTCCATTCGCTTGGAGCAAGGAGCAACCGCCATACCGTGTCTTTCATGCAGAACACAACGGCGGCTGCCACTCCTGTCACACTGAGTATGCGAAAGAGCATGAGGCGAAGAACTTCCAGATGCCCGCCGAAAGTGAGCAGCCCGCCAGTCTCTTCATTATTCTTTGCCATCAGTTTCCCGTTCGTTTATATTGTCAGTCTTTGGCTTTTCCACGCCATCTTCACGACTTTCATCTTTGGTAAAATCCGAAGGACTTTCCATACCTTTCTTAAATTCCTTTACGCCCTGGCCGAGTCCGCGCATCATCTCTGGCAGTTTCTTGCCGCCGAAAAGCAGCAGTGCCATGCCACCTATGAGTAACAGTTCGGTCGTTCCTATGAATAATAACTGGTAAATCATAATCGTCTTTTTTGTAGTGTTTTTTGGGAGTAAGGAGGCAAAGGAGTAAGGAGGTAAGTAGAAATGCTATTCTACCTTTACTCCTTTAACTCCTTCCTCCCTTTACTCCTTACTACTTTATATCCTTATTCTTAATTCGTAACTAAATATATTTCACACGTGTCGAAGTTTATCTCCCAACTACCACTTTCTGTGCTTTCCCACTGGTACTTCTCCGCCATGCGGTCCCACCACGACTGGAACTTAGTACCTGTTTCTCCAAGGTCTTTAACCAATTTCTCATACAGCTCGCTATTGTCCGCCGTGAGAATCTTTGCAAGTTCGTTCAGTCCGTTGCGACGCTCAAACAGCGTCTGGATTTCGTTCTTTTCCTCGACAGTTACTTGTCCTATTATTTTCTTCATATACTTTTTATAATTCGTCCTTTTTGTCAAATGGGTCTAAATAATCTATTTCCTTTATCTCCTGTTGTGGCAGGAACGCACCGTGTTTCCGAATAGCAGCCAGCAATTCACGGCTGGCATTCCGTTCAAGGTGAGCCACCACACACTGCTCATGGCTTGGAGTGTTCAGCTCGTATGTAGTCTTGCGGTTCAACCATACACAACGCTTGCATTGGCAGGCATCGCAATTACGGCAAAGGGGGGCATAATCCAACCTGTATAATTGCGGATTCTTGATGTCAAGCCCTGTCTGCAAGTCACCGATGCTGAACTTTGCCTTGCCTAAGCCATAGTCTTCATCATCACCGGCGAGATAGAACGCGGGACATATATAGAACTTCCCGTCGGGTGCAAGCGTAATATTTGCATCGCCCGCACCGCAGTTGTTCATCTTGTCAAGCATCATACGGTCGGTAAGAATGTTCAGCTGCGGCGACTTGCCGTCAGCATATAACCTTTCCAACTCTTTTGACAGCGAGGCAAGTACGGAACTGTATGCCACGAAATCATCTTCCGTGAACTTTTCCATGTCCGTTATCACGACATTCAATCTTGCTGTTTTCTCCAATGCGGCTGATATTACTTCGTGTTCCTTAAACAACTCCGTCCTGTCCGTGCGTACCACACAGACACAATCTTTGACAAAGTCCATATCCCTCAGCGTATGGCATCCCTCCACAACAACCACATCAGCACCTGTGCCGTTTCCGGCGGGCATTATCTTCGTGTGGTCTATTGTCTCTATAAGGTCATTATACTCCTGCGGCAATCCATAATCCGGATAGACAAACTGGATGTTCAGGTTCTCCTTCATGGCGAAAAGGATACCGGCCTTCAGGTCGTCAAGACCTATAAGGCGGCGTTCTTTCTTGCCATTGTCATAGTGGCAGAACGAAACGGAAGTATCGTCCAATAATATAATAAGGTATTGCAACATGGCTTCAGCAGGTTATTTCGTTAGACTTAGGCTTGTTTCTCTCATACTCCTCACGCTCGCCCTCAAGCTCCAGTTTGCGGAACAGCTTGTTCCAGTAGTAGTTGTTGGCACGCACACGGGCTTTGTGCATCTTGCAGATGGCGGTGCTGCGCTGATATACTGTGCTTGTACATGCAGCGTCATAGTTCTCTCCCTGACACCACGCGCAGCCGCTTGCCACCTCGCAGTCTATGCACTCCTGAGGAGACTGCGTGCAACGGTCGAGCGTAAGGAACGGCCTCAGCCTGTTCTTGTCTATGCCGTCATGCACGTTACCGATAACCCACGCTTTCTTGTCACGCAGAGAATACTGCGCGAAACGAGTACAGGGATAGAAAATACCATTAGCATCTACAGCCAACATACGTCCCGCTCCACACCAGTTGTTGTTCTCCAGCACCTTGTCCATGGGCTTGCCTATGCTCTCCGAGAAGAACGAGCACGCGTAGTCGCTGTAGTACCCGCCGTCTATTATAGCATCGGCGAGCTTCATCAGCTGTTCCTCGAGAAGCTTGTCGTCATCCTCCTTCCACACGTCCTCGAACACGCAGTTGATGTTTACCTCATGGATGCCGAGGGAGTACAGGTGCAGTACGCTCTCGCATATATACGGGAGGTCGGCACTGCTTATCGTCACCTTCGTCCCGGCACCGGGAAACTGTTCAAGCCACAGGGGGATGTTCTTCACGACATCGTCGTATGAGCCGCGCTCATCCTTTGGCTTCGGCATAATACCCTGTTCCATTTCCGGTGTTTTCCAAATACGGTTCATGTCGTGCTTGCGGCGTGTACCGTCGATGGTGATGCCGATGGACAGATGTTCGCGGTTCTTCTTTATAAAGTTTTGCACCTTTTCCGTATGATAGTTAATACCATTCGTAGAGAAAGAAAAGCGGTAGGAGTTAAACCAGTGATGGTTTCTCTTGAACATCTCCGTCTTCAAATAATCACAAATCTTATCAATGAGGTCTATCTCCAAGAACGGCTCACCACCGATAAAGTCCCAAATGACGCTTTCCTCTGGAAAGTCATCCTCATGACCAAGGATATAATCAATGGCTGACTTGGCTACATCCCACGACATGCGCTCCTTCGTGTTCTTGCCGACAAGATAACAGTACTTACATGCAAGCTGGCAGTCCTTCGTAACGATGAACGTAATGCTCTTGGCGATTCCAGACTGCCAGCCATGGTCTTGTTCTTTTATTTCATCCATAGATCATCTATAGTTTGATGATGTACACCGTCCATAACAGTCACCCTTGCATGTCTTCTTACATGCTCCCTTGCATGAACCGGAACAGTCGTTTTGACATCTCCACTCACAAGTTCCTTTACAACTGTTGCATCCACCCTCGCAGGTATAACGGCAGTCATTATGCACAGTCTCGGCAGCCTTCACAATGGCTGGAGAGCTTGCCAACAAAATACCACCTATTATCGGCAATACACCCGTTGTCACTTTCTTGAAGAAATTTCTTCTGGAAAGTAAATCTTTCTCATTACTCTTCATAAGAACATAATTATTATATAAAAAAATCAACGTAAACAATTCTTGCAGGTTGTATCACAATAACCTTTACATGTTCCATCGCATTCTCCAGAGCAATTACCGCCGCAACCTTTACAGCCTCCCTCACAACCGCCATGGCAGTTTCTTTGGCATGCTCCCCAGCAATTATCATCGCATCCCATAGGATGTATAGTTGAAGCTTTTATTGTATTAGATGTTCCACCTAATATAATTGCTCCTAAAATAGGTAACGCACTTTTTGCTGCTTTCTTAAAGAACTGTCGTCTTGACTGAAGTTCTTCTTTTCTTTGTTTCTTTTCCATTTGTTTCTGAATTTAAAGATTGAACATAAAATTATCAGTTATTTGCTTTTACATATTTCCTCATCTAAACCTACCTTGACAATTAGGGCATACCCACCTGTAATCTTTCACATCCACGACACCTCTGCCACCACAATAATTACATGGATCTGAGAGTGTTCCATTTCTGCGCATTTCTTCTCGTGTCCTACCTGTTCCATACCAGCCTTTACCTTTACACGCCCTGCATGTTCGCTCTCCGACTTTTACAAGCATTTGTCTTAGTTGTACATCGCAATGAGGACAATAACAAGCTTGTTGCATCGGAACATTAGTCTCTTGCTTGTCTTCCGCAAAGGACAATGCCATTGTAAATATGGCAATAAACATAATACAAAATAATTTCTTCATAATTGTAAATTTATATTAGTAAATAGGAATCATTCATTTAAGCACTTGTATGGTAACATGTTTCTGTACAAAGGTTCTTGCATGTTTCTGTACATAAATTCCTGCATGTCGATGTACAATAGTTGCCACATCCATAGCCGTTGCCGTCATCATAGCTGCGGCTTCCTCCGCTATAACTTCCGCCTCCCGAACCCATGTTTGAAACAGAGTTCATCAGTGCGTTTTGAAAAATATCGCAACTTGACATCATTAGTCCGAGCATTGGCAGTGCCGCATACGCTGCTTTCTTAAAAAAGCATCTGCGTGACAGCGGTTCATTGTTTTTCTTTTCCATATTCTTTTTTAGTGTTTATTTAATTTTCAGTAGGTTCATAGTTGCATAGAAGGATGCCTTGTCGTCATCGCTGTCTTTGATTGACTCAAACAACTTTTTCGCTGCTTTCTTGTCTTTAGGAATTCCGCATCCTCCCTGTAACAACAGCTCGCCGAAATAACATATGGCACGATGATTACCTGTTTGCATTAGTTTTGTCAGTTCTTGTGCTCCGGCTCTTGTGTCGTAATTGGCAACTTTCCCCGTGCAATTAGCCCATGCAAGTTCCGCTTGTCCTGTTATGTCTCCCTGTTCCGCTGCTTTTTTATACCACGACAGTCTTTCATTCTCATCAGAACAACAGAAATCCGCAATAACTAAAGACGCCTTTGCTGAGCCTAACTCCGATGCTTTGGCATACCATTTCTTTGCTTCTTCCTTTGAGGATTTTACTCCTCCCAAGCCTCTTTGATAAAATTCTGCCACAGCACATATTGCATATTTATTGCCTTGTTCGGCAGATTTCATAAAATATTCAAAAGCCTGTTTGTCATCTTTTTCAAGTCCTCCGAAACCGTCAATAAGATATCCTCCATAATAATATTGTGAGTTGCTGTCTCCCAAGTCAGCACCTTTCTTCGCATAATATACTGCTTGCTTGATATCTTTAGGAACGTCTTCTCCTCTTTCATAAGTCAGGCTGACAAGTCCGCAGGCAAGACAGTCGTCAAGATCTGCTGCCTGTTTAAGATATTTGAAAGCAGCTTCTTTATCAACGGTGGTATTACAATATCCCTCATGGTATATTATGCCCAGCATCCTTAAAGCCTGTGGCGAATTACGTTCGGCAGCAAGACGGAACCAGTATAGCGACTGTTCCTCATCTGTTTGCAGTCCGCACAAACCTTTATTATAACATCTTCCGATTTCAAACATAGCGTCTATATTGTTCTTTTCTGCTGCCATTCTAAGATATTTCATGGCTTCTGTTTGGGTGCTTTCTGTGTCTTTCAAGATGGAATACATCCATAGCTGTGCCGATGTATTACCCATGTCAGCAGATTTCTTGAACAACTCCTTTGCTTTCTCACGATTCATGAATATGCCGTCAGTGCCGTTGTAATAGTCTTCAGCCTGTTTCAGCAGTTCCTCGCTTGTCGGAACATTCTTTGTTACAGCAGTTTTCTTTACTTGTCTTTTTTGTGCGTATGCATTACTGACACCGCTTAGCAGGCATGTTGTCATCAGCACAATAGATAAATAGTATTTCATAATCATATAATTATTTAGGTTGTTTTTATTAGGGACTATATAAAAACTGATATATACATATCACCATCCATCATCTTTATATAATGTTATATCACTTCTATATCCGCCTTTTACACTTTCTTCTCCAATTTTATATCCACCATCTCCATAATAACTTATAATCATATAATCACTATAACATATTGAGCCTGTTTCCACAGATACAGAACAATGTATGCATTGCTGTTGAATCATACCTTGAAGCAGTGGTGACTGTATAAAAGGCTGAAACCTGAGCCTCAATGTCATATATTAGAAATCAAGTTCATATACGAAAGACCAAGATCGGCTATAGTCCTTATCATATCGCCCTCTTTGTTCAATTGTCTCTATGAGACTTCCTTCTTTCAAATAAAGTGTTACCGAGTTGTAAACACGTGGGTAGTCCTTGTCAAAGTAAAACTTACCATTATGGAATGTGTAGTCTATTGTACGTTTTTCATTTAACGCTCCTTCATAGTATGTTCCGTCATTAAAATGATCTTCATATTTATAAAGAATAACAACCCATCCATCGCTTACGCATATGCGATAAGTAGCAACATCCCCCAAATCGTTTGTACGTGTCCATGTTCCGATATATCTCCTCATTTCATCGGTATATTTTACCCGTGCATCTACAAGATTTGTAGAGAGGGAAAAAAGCAGGAACACATAAAATATTTTTCTGATATTCATTTTAAATTATAATTATTAATTATCTGCAACCAAAAGAGTTTTTTATATTTTAAACATTAATATTACCATGTATAATATCACCATCCATCATCCTTATATAATGTTATATCACTTCTATATCCGCCTTTTACACTTTCTTCTCCAATTTTATATCCACCATCTCCATAATAACTTATAATCATATAATCAGTATAACATATTGAGCCTGTTTCCACAGATACAGAACAATGAATGACATCATGAGAATACTTTATGCGCTGTCCCCTATGTCTGTCATCAGCATCCCAGTCGTAATCATTACCTAAATCAATTGTGAAACGTAATGTATGCCCTTGCCGTGATACATTCTCACATGTTGGCCAATAATTCATTTCAGAACCGGGACGTTGAGTTTTTATCCTTACAGTATACTCTGAGTCTATTTTGTTGATTCTTATGTACATTTTGTTTTGCGTGTCCCTCCATTCACCATTTTTATATAACCGTCCTGGAAATGTCCCCACCCAGTCGCCACAAAACTCATCACTTGCCTGTGCGTAAGTGTTACAGACATTACAGAACAACAGGAGCATCAGTACATATACCGATATACAGCCTTTAATCCTTTTCATACAAGTAAAAATATTTGGTTTCACTTCATCTTCGCCACATCCCCAATGATGTTTTCCACCACGCTTACAATCATAGCCATTTCCTCAACACAGCACCACTCATATATACTGTGTTCAGCATGCTGTCCAGAGAATATGCAGGGACCACCTGGTATTTTATCGGGCATGCGTGCCGAAAGCATTGAAGATGTAGTACCGCCTCGCTCATAACGGGGGTTAAGTGACATAGAAGTTTTAGCAGCGGCATTCTTTATCAGCTCAGGAACATAATCCGGCATGGAGTAGGCAATGTTCTCATATTGCAGTGCAGGTTCGCTACGGGTAACCTTGACAAACGGAAATGCGCGGCTTGTCTTCACGAATGCACTGTCAAGATACCGGCGTAAGGTATCGCCCTCAGTCTTATCGAAATAACGGAGTCGTATCTTAGCAATGTACTCATCGCGGATTTCCTTGCCAGTGTTGTCTTTCGGATGCTCGCATGAGTAGCAGTGGATATATCCTTTCGTCCCGAAACTTGCACTCGGATGTACAGAAGGAGGCAGACATCCTATAAAATAAGACGAGGCGGTGAGTGCATCGCCGTATTTATTTTCAAGGCCATGACTTGGATGTGCCAGATTTCCTTTAAAGAAAACCGTCTGACCTATTGCCGTGAAGTTTGCCACAGAGAAAGCATGCGGGTCATCGCCATCAACATCTATCACGATATCAGGTCTTGTTCCGAACACCTCCGGGTCATAACGGTATGCCGCCTTGCCAACATCCTCGTTCTGAGAAAGCATCACCATAACACGCCCATGCTTGAACTTTGGATTTTTGATGAGTTCTTCTATCATGGTGACAAGCACCGTGCAGCCTGTCTTGTCGTCGGCACCAAGAAGAGTTGAACCATCTGATGTTATGATTGTCATACCTTTCAAGTTCTTCAAGTGTTCGCCCTGCGGCATGTCGGAACCGAGCGTAACACCGTTTCCAAGCTGTATGGTGCCGCCATCGTAGTTTCTGTGTACCTGTGGTCTTATTCCCTTGCCAGGTGCTTCAGGCGTAACGTCCATGTGAGCCATAAACAATACCGACGGTACGCTGCCCTTTACGTTTGAGGGAATGTCAACATATATGTAATAGTCATCAGACAAAACGGTCTTTACAGACTTCCCTCCAAAAGATTTTATCTCGTTGTATATATGAGTAGCTATTTGCTTCTGACCTTCTGTCATAGGAAAAGACTCCGGGTCGGAATCGTCTACCGACTGGCTTTCTATGCCTGCGTATGCAAGGAAACGGTTCTCTATTTTTGTGTTACGCATGTTATTATCCATACATGTTGGCGTGTTCGTGCCTTTCACCAGTTGCGGCTTCCCCGTTTCTTGTGCTAAAACCGGTCTTGAAATAAGGCATGCCATTGCAACTGCCAAAACGAGAAACTGTCTGCCGTATGAATTTTCAGATACAGCCTTGTTAAAAAGGAAATTATGGTTCATGATATAATATTTAATGTAGCCTATAGAAACCCAAATTCGGCTGTTAAATATTGAAATGAAAGACGTGGGTATCTATACTTAGTCTCTTATCCCACGTACAGGCTCTCGCATTGCCTAAGACAAGGATAAGCAACACAGTAAGCCCACGCCGTTGAATATTATATATGTATCATCCTTGCAGGCGTGCAGGGACGACTAATATAGTAATATATCAAAGTGTGGACGTTCCGTGGCTATTCTTCCTGTCTTATTAGATTTGCGAGATCTGTACGTAGAAGAAACGCTTGAACGTCCTTTAACCATCAATGTACCTCCCTGTTCCCACTGGAACTAAAGGATTGGCACAAAGATAAACATATTATGTGACAATCGCAAACTAATATTTACTTTTTGTTTGTTATAGTGACATTTTCACTTCTCCTGCCGGATTTACATACCATATACGTGTCTTGCCGTATTTAGGTTGCATGGGAAAAGTATACGTATAGTTTTTCTTTTCAGCCGATACATGGTAATTGTCATATACAATGAAGGCAATAAAGCCTAAAATCAATATGATACCCAACCCCAATCCGCCATATATGATGAATCCGTATCTGCCGGTATCCTTGTCTTCTGGTAATGACGACTTTTCTGATACTGTGTTGCTTGCAGCCTTATCTGCAGCCATTATATTCATGGCCCTGCTGTCACCAAGGCTTTTTTCCTGCGGATATAGTTTTTGTGAAAATCCAAATTCAGCTGATTCCTTATATTCGGTTCTCAGTTTCAGTTGCCTTCTTGGATGTATGGAGTCAACACCTGTCAGAATATGGCTGTGTACATACATGTTGCTGTGTAACGGCATCCTATACCTATATATGTCATTTTGCCGGGTTGCCATTATTACTCTTGATGCTACAGCTCCCGCTATTGCCGCCTTTTGTGTGCTGCGCACTGCCGCTTTGAATACTTGCGCATGAATGTGTGTAGGCATAAGACACATCAGCATTGTTGCCAATATAAAAATAAACTTCTTCATAACTGACGTTTTTTAATTGTTAGACATGTTGCAAATATATACAATGAAACTTATATATCACAACTTTCTGTATTTATGGCATTCATTCTAATATTAGAATTATAATTATATAGTCAGGTAATATCCCATATTACATCATTTTCCGTATATCCGCATTTCCTTTTTTGTCATACAACATGTTGTCCATGATTCTATATACGGCACGACAACGGCATTTTGTATCGTTGTATGAAAAACAGAGTGAATTATTTATCCAGGTGTTTCCTGTCATATCTATACTTGTATTCTGAAAACAAGTCCAATACTTGCATGTAAGCGGAGTTCCACCGAATAACGTGAACAGAGCCTTATACATCTGGTTGTTTATAAGCGTGCTCATAATATCACTTTCATCGAAAGAAGGCAACAATGCTGAATATCTCTTATAAGCATCGTTCCAACACATCTCTTCATCCGTCAGGTCGTTCAGGCCTATAACAATTATCCTCTCGTCATATTCCAAGGTGACTCCTATCGGCATGTATGCCTCGCGCTCTTTCAAGAAGCACCACTGATGTTGTGATAAATAATATACATTCCCGTCACGTTCCACAACCAAAGAACTGTCTTTGGGAAATGAAGACAGTTCTGAACACTCATAACCATTTTTGTCAAGAATGCTTCCGTCTTCCGAAATATTATAAAAAATGCGTATCCACGAACTGTTGTCATATGACATGGCATACAGATCTCTATCTTGATATATATATATTTCCTCATCTTCATCTTCATCCCACAAATACATCGGCTTGTGCAATATCTCTCCACCAAAATAAGCAAGTGAGTCGTTTATATTCAAATCTTCACATATATATATGTGTATCAAAGTAGGCAACAGCCTTGCACATTTGCTTAACATTTTATTGTCAGTCTTTACATACGCCGTGTTTTTCAATGAAACTATGAAATTGTAGTCTCCAAACATCACGGTTACTCCTATTGGGATAAATTCGTGGCGTAAGCCGTCAATGCATTTCCATTGTTCTTTTGTAATATAATACGTCACACCATTGTGTTCTGCAGCCAATGACATATTGACCGGCTTACGACTGAGTCGCGATGTCATGAAACATGCGTTTTGCAAATATCCGTTTCCCATCCTTCTGTTTTTTATTAATAATAATGTTTATGGCTTCCAGTTGCCGATGTAAAGATAAACATATTATTAATCTATAGAAAGGGATGATGGCGTTTGCACGGTATTTTAATATTACTTGCCGCTATTTTGTATAAATACAATATTTTATTCTTTCACAAACTCATCCAATATGTCTTTAAAATACAACGACGTATTGTCTGTCCCGGATGACATAATAGCCTTGATACCGTTTCTTTCATCTATTACCTTTTTCTTAACTTTGCTGAATGTTACCCTT
>ERZ778514.420-NODE-420-length-40623-cov-9.591254_pt1 | contig 40623 bp, 34 predicted proteins | sample MGYA00510344_ERZ778514 | MGnify/ENA primary metagenome ERZ778514 (study PRJEB29527, sample SAMN07138968) | mouse gut metagenome | material: feces | host: mouse | place: China:Nanjing | collected 2016-01-25 ...
CGCCGACGTTGATGGTGTAGGCTGCGATGTCGTAAAGCAGGTTCGTCTTCACGGCAATGTTCTGACTTCGCGCTCCGGTGCCTGCTAAGGCTGCGAACAAAAGCAGAACAAGTTTGAAACCGATTTTCTTCTTCATGCTCTTATTGGGTATGGTCGTATGTAATTGCTTCTTTGCAAGAACCCATTCGGGAGAGCAAAATTAGTGTATTTTGATTTAACTATCAAACAAAATAGCCCGCTTTTTCGCCGCCCCCCCCCTCATTTTTCTGAAAAATATGTTGATAATCAGCATGCTGCGAATTATGCTGAGGTAAAGATATGACGGCGTTCGTTCGCGATAGTTTTTACGAACGACGGCGACAGATCGTAAAAATATTACATTCTTCGCGCGGCTTTTTCCGCCTGCGGTTTTCTACCTCGTTGTGGCCGAACGGGTTGCGGCAGCGCGATGTCTCTTGCAAAGAAACCTCGCCCGCCGGCGCCCCGCTCCAATATATTATAAGGTGTCCGCCTGCGCCTTCGCCGCCGCTCTTCCGGGCGGGGTTTCGTAATATCGGGGAATATTCGTATCTTTGACTTCGTCGAAGATACTTCGCCTCAACAAAATCCAAACAAGTTTGGTTTTGTTTTCGGCTTATTCGTATCTTTGCCCCGCCCCGTAGTCTAAACCTTCGTTCGATGAAGATCAAACTCTTTACGATTCCCAACCTGCTGACCCTCTCCAACCTCCTCTGCGGAGCGTTCGCGCTGGTCGCGGTGTTGGCCCACGGCGACCTCACGCTCGCCTTCTGGCTGATGATTCTGGCCGCCGTGTTCGACTTTCTCGACGGCTTCGTCGCCCGTATGCTCCGCCAGAGCGGCCCGCTGGGCGTGCAGCTCGACTCGCTGGCCGACGACATCACCTTCGGCCTGCTGCCCGCGGCCATCCTCTTCGTCGTCGGCGAGCGCATGCCCACCCTCTTCGCTCTGCCCCAGTGGACCCTCTGGGCCGTCTTCGTGCTCGCGGCCTTCTCGGCCCTGCGTCTGGCCCGCTTCAATATCGACGATACGCAGCACACCGAATTTCGCGGTCTGCCCACGCCGGCTGCCGCGCTCTTCTGCGCGTCGCTGGGCATGCTGGCCGAGCGCGACCTGCTGACGATCCCCTGCGAGGCGGTTCTGGCCCTGGCCGCCGTGCTCTCGCTGCTGCTCGTCTCGCCCGTGCGCATGTTCTCGCTCAAGTTCCACGGCTTCGGCTGGGCGGGCAACGAGCTGCGCTATGCGTTCCTCGCGGCCTGCGCGGTGCTCGTCGCGTCGCTGCGCATGTGGTCGCTGCCCGCCATCATCGCCCTCTACGTCGGTCTCTCGACCCTCCGCTGGGTGCTCCAGCGCGCGAAAATCGCTGAAAAATAGGCGGGTTTTCGTATTTAAAAAATTTTAATTATCTTTGCGGCGACAATTCGGTCATGACGCTCGGAAAAAAAATAGCGAACATCCTGCTCTTCGGCCTGCTTCTTGCGACGTCGGGCAGCGTGCACGCGCAGCGTCTCGACGCCAAGGCGCTGATGCGCGCGCAGCGCAACGGCCAGGGCAATCTCTACGGCTCGAACCCCTACGAGCAGCAGCAGGACGACGAGGAGCAGCCGGCCGACACGACCAAGCAGGAACGCCGCATCCGCAAGCCGCTCGAATCCTACTTTTTCGACGATTCGATCCGCGCCATGAGCAATTTCGTGTGGCATGCCCGCAAGGATTTCAACCGCGTGGAGATGGCGCGCATGGACACGACGCTCCTGGACTACCGCATCGACTACCCCTTCTACCGCGAGGACGTGGGCGACGTGGCGCAGGGGGCCCTGGGGCAGACGTCGTTGCCGCTCAACTATTTCCGCCGGCCGCAGTTCTTTGATTTCCAGTTTGCGAGTCCCTACTACGCCTACATCGCCACGATGGAGAACGTCCCCTTCTACAACACGAAGCGGCCGCTCATCCGCATGCACTACGCCGAGTCGGGGCAGAAGCGCTTTCGCGAGGAGAACTTCGGGGTGATGGTGGCGCAGAACATCTCGCCTTCGACGGGCGTCAACGTCGACTACAAGGCGCGCGGTACGCGCGGGCTCTACGCCTGGTCGCGCACCAAGAACCACAACCTCTCGGTGGCTATCAGCCACACGGGCAAGCGCTACTCGCTGCATGCGGGATTCTACAACAACCACATCGAGCAGCAGGAGAACGGCGGCGTGGTGGGCACCTGGGCCATTGCCGACTCGACCTTCGAGATGCCCTCGGGCGTGCCGATGAAACTGGCCGGTGCCGAAGCGCGCAATCTCTACCGCAACAACGCCTTCTTCGTCACGCAGTCCTACGCCATTCCCCTGCAGCGGGTCACCGAGGAGGACTTTTCGCTGGCGGGGCTCTCGTCGGTCTTCGTGGGCCACTCGCTGGAGTACGGCTCGTGGAGCAAGGTCTACACCGACCGCAACGTGCCCTACGTCGACGAGCGCGACCACCGCGACGAGAACGGCGACTTCGTCTCGGCCGAGCACTCCTACTACGAGGACTGGTTCATCAACCCGCTCGAGACGCGCGACTCGCTCTACGAGCGGGTCCTCTCCAACCGGCTGTTCGTGCAGGCGCAGCCGTGGGACCGCAACGGAGTGGTGGGTACGATCGACGGCGGCGTGGGCCTCGACGTGCACACCTACTCGCAATTTCTGCCCGCCGACTTCCTCTCGGGGCGTTATTCCCGGGTCCGCAAGACGAGCTATTTCGCCTACGGGGCCGTGTCGGGCAAAATCAAGAAGTATGTCGACTGGGGCGCGAACCTGCGCTTCTACCCGTCGGGATACCGGGGCGGAGACCTCTCCATCGGCGCCCATGTGGCGCTGCGGGGGTCGATCCGCCGACACCCTCTGATTCTCGAAGGACGCTTCGCCATGGAGCGCCGCTCGCCCAATTTCTGGCAGGAGAATCTATTCTCGAACCACTACGTGTGGTCCGCTCCTTTGAACAAGGAGAATGAGACTCGTTTCGAGGTCAAGTTCTCGGTTCCCGACTTCGCGTTCGAAGCCGGGGCCTGGCAAGGGGTCGTCTCCGACAAGATCTACTACGACGCGGAGAGCCGCCTGGCCCAGCACAACGGGAATGTCAGCCTGACGAGCGTGTATGCCCGCAAAGATTTCCGCCTCGGCGGACTTCATTTGGACAACAGGGTATTGTTGCAGTGGAGTACGGATCAAGAAGTCGTACCCGTTCCGCTCTTGAGCGCCTACCTCTCGTACTACTACGAGTTCTGGGTCGTGCGCGACGTCCTGCGGTTGCAGGTCGGCCTCGACGGCCGCTATAATACCGAGTATTATGCACCCGGTTACAATCCGGCGCTGTCGGCCTACTACAACCAGCGCGAGACGGAGGTGGGGAACTATCCCTACGTCGACGCTTTCGTGATGGGCAAGTGGAAGCGAATGCGGATCTTTCTGAAATATCAGCACCTGAACAGGGGTCTGTTCGGCAGCGGAGCCTACTTCTCCGCGGCGGGCTACCCGCTCAATCCGGGCATGTTCAAGATCGGCATTTCGTGGGGTTTCTATGATTAGCGTATTGTTCTGCAAGGCACAGCTGCCCGCAAAACAATCCTTTATGTTAAAGAAGACCGTTCTTACCTTCGCGTTCTTATCCATTCTGACCACTTTCTACGGCTTCAATGCCCGCTTCGCCGCCTCGACGTTCGCCGTCGACGGCGAGATCGCCGGCGCCGCACTGCCCGGCCCGGACGATGCCACCGTCATCTCGACCTACGACGAGATCTTCCGTTCGATCAGCGAGCGGGAGGGGCACGACTGGCGTCTGATGAGCGCCATCGCCTACCACGAGTCGCGCTTCACACCCGACCTGACGTCGCGCCGCGGCGCGCAGGGGATGATGCAGATCATGCCTTCGGTGGCGCGCCAGTTCGACGTCCCGGCCGAGCGCATCTGCGATCTGGAGACCAATATATGGCTGGCCAACAAGCTCTTCTCGGAGATTCAGCGCTCGCTGCGTCTTCCGGCCTCCGTCCCGGAGCGCGACCGCATGAGCATTGTGCTGGCATCCTACAACGGCGGCATCGGCCACGTGAGCGACGCCCGCCGCCTGGCGCGGGTCAACGGCGAGAACCCCGATTCGTGGGAGGTCGTCGCCCGCTACCTTCGGCTGAAGGCCGATCCCGCATACTACGGACACGAAGTGGTCCGCTGCGGTCGGTTCACCGGCAGCAGCCAGACGCTGGCTTATGTCGACGACGTGATGGGCCGCTACGGCAAGTATTGCCGCATGGCGAGCCGGTAGCTGCTGTCGGATATACCGAAGGCGGAACCTTTCCTGCGAGGGAGGGGTTCCGCCTTCTTCTTTTGGGGACCGTTCCACCCGGCCAAGAGCCGGGTTTTCTTTTTTCGCTTGTGCGGACCGCAGCCAGGGGTGGCTGCGGGCTGCTGCGAAGCCAAAGGCTAAGAGCCGGGATATACTATGCGGCCCGCGATGGATACCCCCCCCTCATTATTCATTTTTAATTATTCATTGTTCATTGCCGCAGCCCGCGGCCGCCGGTCGATGCGCAGCGGCGGCAGACGGTCGGCCGTGAGCAGTCCGTAGAGGTAGTCGGCGATGTAGTCGACGGCCCGCTTCATCCCCTGCATGTCGAGGCTCTCGGGGGTGTCGGTCGGGCGGTGGAGCGTCGCGTGGTCGGTGGTGACGAAGAAGCTCACGGGGATCATCCGCTGGGCGAATGCGTAGTGGTCGGAGCCCATCGAGAGCCGCTCGGGCTCGGCGACGAGGCGCAGCGCCGTATCGCGGCGTGGCGTGCGTGCGACGAAGGGCCCGAGGTCGGCGATCCGGCCGCCTTGGAGAAGCAGCGTGTCGCCCCGCATGCGCCCCAGCATCTCGAGGTTGACCATGTGGCCGATGCGCACCGAGCTGTCGCGCAGCATCCGCTCGAGTTGTCGCGATCCTACGATCCCCAGCTCCTCGGCGCCGAAGAGCGCCACGACCAGGTCGCGGCGGAAGCGGTCGGCATAGGGCCGCAGCAGCCGTGCGAGCTCCACGACGGCCGCCGTGCCCGAGGCGTTGTCGTTGGCGCCGGGCAGCAGCTCGCCCGCCGCGATGTGGAGGCCGATGCGGGGCATGCGGACATCGACGCGGTAGCGTCCCGCGTGGTCGTAGTGGGCGCCGATGAGGAGCTTGTCTGCCTCGGGGTGGCGGCTGCGGACGACAGCCACGATGTTGCGGCTCTCCGCGAGCCAGGGGCCGGCGAGCGCTTGCCGGCGCCCCTCGTCTACGCCGCGGAGGTCGACCGCTACGGCCATGTCGCGCCACAGCGGTTCGCAGCCCGCGTCGCGCAGCCGCTCCTCGAGGTAGCGGGCGGCGCGCAGGTCGTCGCCGCTGCCGGCGCGGCGCCCGCCCAGCGAGTCGGAGGCGAGTACCTCGATCGTGCGCAGCATCCTGTCGGGGTCGCTCGCGAGGGGCGGACGGTCGTGCCCGGTGCATCCGGCCAGTACGGCGCCGAAGATGACTACGCCCAGGGCGAATCGGTAGTAGAATCCGTTCATGGCTTTTTCGTTTTTTTTGCGTCGCTTCCGTCGTGGCGATGCGCGGCGGGAACCATGCGGGTGTGGCGGGCGGAGGCGGAGCGGGTTCGAAAAAGAGTGAATGGCAAGGGTCAGTGGCGCCGGAGCGTCGTCGCGCGGCCGTTGCGGACCACCTGCTCGATCTCGGCGAGCATGATGCGGCCCTGGTAGACGTCGCTCTGATCGGCGAGATGCAGGTGCAGCGTGTCGCCGCGCACCTCCACGTCGCGCGGGGTGACGCGCAGCTCGACGACGTTGAGCCGCTGCCAGGCGTTCTGCACGTAGAGCATGCCGGCCGAGGCCTTGCGGCCCGTGATGTCGACCACGCGCAGGTCGTTGTCGGCGATGCGCTGCATGACGGGCAGCAGTTGCCGCTCCGTGCGGCGGGCCAAGGCGCCGTTGACTATGTAGGAGAGGGCCGGGAGCACTCCGAAGAGCAGCAGCCCGGCCAGGGCGATGCGGTTACTCGTTCTTTTCATAGGTCAGTTTCTTGTAGGCGTCCTCCACCTCCCCGGGCGTGATCCCCAGCAGGGCCATCTGCCGCACGAAGTCGGGCAGCGCCTCGGCGTAGAAGCGTTCGCGGCGGCGCGCGACGATCGCCTCGCGGGCGTTGTCGGCGACGAAGAACCCCACGCCGCGGGCGCTGCGCACCGAGCCGTCGAAGGCGAGGCGCTCGTAGGTGCGGACGATCGTGTTGGGGTTCACGCCGAACTCCACGCTCAGCTCGCGCACCGAGGGCAGCTGCGCCCCCTCGGCCCATCGGCCGCCGAGGATGCGGTCTTCGATCCAGCCCTTGATCTGGAGGAATACGGGTTTGTTGTCGGACAGTTTCACTATAGGGTTCTCTCTTTGAATCGGTAATAGCTCCACAGATAGATCGCCGCGGGCAGCAGCAGGTACCACAGGTGGACGAGCGCCGTCTCGGTGGCGCACGAGCACCAGCCGACGCGCGAGACCCAGCCTCCGCCCGGGAGCGGGAACGCGAAGTCGGTGTGGACGAAGGGGTAGTGGCGCGTGCCCCAGACGATGGCCGCGGCGACGGCCGCCAGGGGGATCGCGACGGCCGCCACGCGCCGTAGGCCCGAGCGGGCGACGGTCGCCACGGCGTGGAACCACACCAGCGCGTAGAGCATCGCCGGGGCGTGGCGCAGCGGAGCTTCGGCCGCGGTGATGCGGGCGAAGATGGAGTCGGCGGCCAGCAGCGGCTCGGCCCGGTGGGGGTAGAGCGCGACGAGGTGGCGGAGGGTCAGATAGTCGCCCGCCCACCAGAGGGCGAGCGTCGCGGCGGGGAAGAGCACGAGCGTGCGGCCGATCTCCCACGCGAACTTGGCCTCGGCCGAGGCGGGCAGCAGCAGCGTGGCGTAGCTGCGGCGCGGGTCGCCGTAGCCGGAGAAGAGGGTCGTAAGCGCATAGATGGCCGTGGCGGCGACCCAGAGACGCGCGCAGAGGATGCGGTTCAGATCGACGGCGAGTATGAGGGTCCCGTCGGTCGTGGTGTTGGCAAGCCGCGCGGCGTAGCAGGCGGTCGCGACGGTGCAGAAGGCGGCCAGGGCCAGCAGGTCGCGCAGGGCGTGTTCGCGCAGCGTCTGCGCGACGAGGTTTTTCATGTCGTTCAGCATAACTCCTCCTTTCCCGAGAGGCGGCGCGCGACGAAATCTCTGGTCTCGGCGCTCTCGTGCAGTGCGTGGTACAGCAGTTCTATATCGACGTCGGTCTCCTCGCCGTCGTCGTTGGGGGCCAGCGTGCGCAGCCCGTCGGCGTAGAGCGCCCGCGCCTCCTCGTCGCGGCCGCCGAAGCGGAGGGCTGCGGCGATCTGCTCGAAGCGGGCGTTCAGGGCGATTGTTCCGTCGCCCACGATCACGGCCGCCGAGAGCAGCCCGTGCAGGTCGGCGATCTGGTGGGTCGAGACCACGACCAGGCGGTCCGTGGTGTCCCACCCGGCCAGGAGCTGGCGGAAGGAGCGCTTGGCCTCCAGGTCGAGGCCGTTCGTCGGCTCGTCCATGAGCAGCACCGCAGGGTCGGAGGCCAGGGCGAAGGCGATGAAGAGCTTCTTGCGGTTGCCCGTCGAGAGGCGGTCGACGCGCACCGAGGCGCTGAAGTCGAGGCGGTGCAGCGCCTCTTCGAATGCCGTGTGCGAGAAGCGGGGGCGGAAGCGGGCGTAGGTGCGCTCGAAGGCGCCGAGCGAGAGGGCAGGGAAGGCGATCTCGTCGGGCATGCAGATCGTCTCCTCGAGCAGTGAGCGCCGGCGCTCGGAGGGCGCGGCGCCCAGCACCTCTACGCTGCCGCGCAGCGGGGCGAGCAGCCCGGCCCAGGTCTTGAGCAGCGTGGTTTTGCCGCTGCCGTTGGCTCCGAGCAATCCGTAGATGTGGCCCGGGGCGAGGGAGCCCGAGAGCCCCTTCAGTACGGGGCGTCGTCGGACATACCCCGCATCCAGATCGTGTAGTGTAATCATATTGGCGGCTTTGTGCTCCCCTCCGGCCGTGGCCGGCCCCGCGCGGTTCCCGCTCGCGCATCGCTCGACGGCAGCAAATCGGTGCTTTCTCTGTGTACTATTTAAGTAATACAGTGCAAAGGTAGCAAACGATTCCGAATATCCAAACCTGCGGGCGGAAATTTTCTGCTGCTGCCCGCAAACGACGGCCGGATCCCCTCGTGCGAAGGGATCCGGCTCGTGTCGTTGCGTGTCGGTGGGGGCGGCGCAGGCCCTCGGGCGGGCGGGGTGGCCCTTCGTCGGGGGCTGCCGCTCGCCCGGATCGCCCGAAGAGCGGGCCCGCGCGTCAGTAGTGGCTGAACCCCTGCCAGTCGAGGGCTACGGGGGCGCCGTCGCGCAGCCACCTCAGGCCGCCCTCCGCCTCGATGCGGCCGATAGGGTAGAGCGGCGCGCCGAAGCGGTCGCGGAAGGCGGCGGAGAGGCGGTCGGCTTCGGCGGCGGCGGCCGTGAGCAGCAGCTTGTAGTCCTCGCCCCCGCAGGCGGCCGTGCGCAGGTCGGCACCCGCGGCCACGGGGATGCGCTCCGTGTCGATCGCGGCCCCCACGCCCGAGAGCGCGAGTATGTGCCCGAGGTCCGAGGCCAGCCCGTCCGAGAGGTCCATCATGGCGTGCACCTCCTCGCGCCGGCCGAGCCACACCCCCTCGTCGACCTGCGGCTGCGGGTTGCGGTGCATGGCGGCCAGCGGCGTGTCGCAGCGGCCCGCGAGCAGGTCGCGGAGTCCCGCGCCCGAGGCGCCGAGCTCCCCGCCCACGAAGACCACGTCGCCCGCGCGGGCGGCGCTGCGGCGCTTGATGCAGCGGTCGGCGCAGCGGCCTATGGCCGTGACGTTGACCGTGATGCCCCCCTCGGAGCGGGTCGTGTCGCCCCCCACGAGCGCCACGCCGTGGCGTGCCGAGAGGGCGCGGTAGCCCTCCATGAACTCCTCGGCCCACGCCCCCGCGGCGTCGGCCGGCAGGGCGATCGAGAGCAGCGTGGCCACGGGCCGCGCGCCCATCGCCGCCACGTCGCTCAGGTTCACCGCCAGCGCCTTGCCTCCCAGCTCGCGCGCCGAGGTGGCACGGCGCAGGAAGTGAACCCCCTCGGTGAGCAGGTCGGCCGTGAAGAGGAGCGACTCGCCCCCGCCTACGGGCAGCACCGCGCAGTCGTCGCCGATCCCCTCGAACTCGTTCGAGGGGAGGTCGGCGAAGCTGCGGCGGATGGCCTCTATGAATCCGAATTCGGTCATCGGGCGGCGGGTTGCTCCGCTTCGATGCGGAAGGCGTAGCGGTAGGTCGTGTCGGGCCGGATCTCGTACTGCGGACGCGGCTGCGGGCCGCAGCTGGCGTTGCCCAGGCCGCGCTGGATGCAGTCGAGCGTCAGCACCGTCTCGGCGCGGCGGATGTCGCGCAGGTCGTGGCCGTACTTTACCTCCCACAGCTCGCGGTCGGTGTAGTGGGTGGCGCTGAAGTCGAAGGGGCGCTCGAGCGCCGTGATGCGCAGGCCGCGCCCCGCCTCGTCGGTCAGGGTGAGGTAGCGCACGTCGGTGCGTCCGCCCATGGTCTGGGCGCGGACGTAGGGCTCGGCCATCGCGTCGACGGTCGACTCGTAGCGTCCGACGTAGGCGGCGTTGCGGCGGTCGCGGTAGTTCTCGATCGGGCCGCGGCCGTACCAGGCGATCCGCTCCAGCTCGGGCGAGAGGAGCATCCCGAGGGCCAGGCGCGGCTGGCCGAAGGCGGCGCCGGTGGTGAACGCGGCCTCCACCTCGACCCGCCCGCTGCTCAGCAGCGTGTAGTCGATGCGGTAGCGGAGCGTGTCGTCGCCGATCGTCGCGCGGTAGGCGGCCGTCACGCGGGCCCGGCCCGCCTCGGCCTCCCAGTCGAACGACTGGAGCTCGATCTGCGGCTCCACCCACTCGCGCGGGTCGTTGCTGATCGAGCGGTAGCAACTCAGTGCGGGGCCCTGACGGCGGTGGAGCATGTTGCGGCCGCCGTAGCGCAGCGTCGTCATGCGGCCGCTCGGGCGGTCGAAAGCGATCTCCACGCCCGGGGCGATGAAGCGCAGGTCGTGCCCCTCGGTGAAGGCGCGGAAGGGCTCCGCGGCGTCGGGTGCCGGCTCGCCCGCGGCGGGCAGGGGCGCCGTGCGCACGGCGATCTGCTCCGTGGCGACCGTGTGGCCCGCCTCGGCCCAGCGCGTGGGCCGGCGCAGCACGACCTCCAGGTCGAGGAAGTATTCGCCCTCGGGGCCCACCTCTTTCATATAGGGGAGGTCGACCGTGCAGCGCGCGCCGGGTGCCGTCGCGGGCAGGGGCGTCTCGCCCGAAGCGACCGCCTCGCCGTCGCGGCGCAGCGTGTAGCGCAGCGCGAAGCGGTCGAGCGGCAGGAAGGCGTAGCGGTTGTGCAGCTCGACATGCCCCTCGGCGGGCGACGTGAGCGTGATATACTGGTAGACCTTCTTCACCTCGTGGAGCTTGGCCGTCACGCGGCGGTCGGGCGTCACGATGCCGTTGCAGCAGAAGTCGCGGTCGTTGGGCACGTCGCCGAAGCTGCCGCCGAAGAAGTAGCGGTCCGCGGCCTCGCCCGGGCGGTTGATGCCCTGGTCGACCCAGTCCCAGATGCAGCCGCCGATCATGCGCTCGGAGCGGTTCTCGATGTAGTCCCAGTACTCCTCGAGGTTGCCGATGGCGTTGCCCATCGCGTGGGCGTACTCGCAGAGGAAGTAGGGTTTGTCGCGCGGCTGGCGGTCCTGTTCGATCATGCTCTCGATCGAGGGGTACATGCGCGAATCCATGTCGGCGCGGTCGTTCTTGCCCTCGTAGTGGATCGGGCGGTCGTCGAGGCGGCGCATGGCCTCGTATACGGCGTCGAAGTTGCGCCCGCCGCCCGACTCGTTGCCCATCGACCAGAAGATGACCGACGGGTGGTTGCGGTCGCGCAGCACCATCCGCTCGGCGCGGTCGACGAACGCGGCCTCCCACGAAGGATTGTCCGAGAGCGACATGTTGCCGTGGCACTCGATGTCGGCCTCGTCCATCACGTAGAGTCCGTAGTAGTCGAAGAGCGCGTACATGCGCGGGTCGTTGGGGTAGTGGCTCGTGCGGATCGTGTTGAGATTGAAACGTTTGAAGAGCAGAATGTCCTCGATCATGCTTTCGACCGGCACGGCCTTGCCCAGCTGCGGGTGGGTGTCGTGGCGGTTGGCGCCCTTGAAGAGTACGCGGGCGTTGTTGACGTAGACCCGGCGGTCGCGGATCTCGATGCGGCGCAGGCCCACGCGCTGGCTCGTAGCCTCGAGCGTGCGGCCCGCGGCGTCGAGCAGCTCGATGTCGGCCGTGTAGAGGTTGGGCTCCTCGGCGCTCCACAGCGCCGGGCGGTCGATGTCGATCTCGGCCGCGAGTGTCGCCCGGCCGTTGCGCGCGAGGCGTCCGGCGGCTGCGGTGCGCTCGCCGAGCGCGCGGCCCTCGTCGTCGCGCAGCGTCAGGCGCACCGAGGCGCCGGCGACGGCCGCTCCGGCGTTGAGCAGCTCGGCGTCGAGGTGCAGCGTCGCTTTCGAGAGGTCCTGCGAGAGCGTGTGGGTGAGGCGGATGTCGCGCAGCCGCAGCTGGGGACGGGCCACCAGGTAGACGCTGCGGTGGATGCCGCTCAGGCGGAACATGTCCTGGTCCTCGAGGAAGCTGCCGTCCGACCAGCGGTAGACCTCCGCGGCCACCGTGTTGCGGCCCGGCCGCACGTAGCGCGTGATGTCGAACTCGGCGTCGTTGTTGGCCCCCTGGCTGTAGCCCACCTTATGGCCGTTGATCCACAGATACATGGCGCTATAGACGCCGTCGAAGTGGATGAAGATCCGCTCGCTGCGCCAGTCGGCCGGCAGCGTGAAGTCGCGGCGGTAGGAACCCACGGCGTTGGGCTCGGCGTTGACCGTGTAGCGGCGCTGCGCCTGGATGAAGGGCGGGTTGTTGCGGAACGGGTAGGTGATGTTGGTGTAGATGGGCGTTCCGTAGCCGAGCATCTCCCACGACGAGGGGACGCGGATCCGATCCCACCCGGAGACGTCGTAGGCGGCTTTGTAGAAGTCGGCGGGCCGCTCCTCGGGGCGCTTCGCCCAGTGGAAGCTCCACATGCCGTCGAGCGGCATGCGCCGCGAGGTGCTGTCGACGGCCCAGGGGCGCAGGTAAGCCTCCGAACGGTGCATCTCCTCCGCATCGGCGTAGGGGGTGAACCAGGCGCGCCCGGGCTCCTTGTTGATTGCGTAAATGCGCTCGTTCTCCCACTCGCGGGTGCTGCTGTAGCGCATCGCCTCGGCCGTCACCTTGAGCTTGGTGGGGACCAGGCGCCACCGCTGGCTCGCCTTCGAGGCGTCGGGCGCGAGCTGGAAGAGCGGCTCGCCCACCAGCCCCGCGTCGGGGTAGCCGAGGTTGTAGCCCGTGGCCACGGACGTGAGCGTGTAGCTGCCGTCCTCCTGCGGCGTGAGGCGCCACTGCTGATTGGGATTCTTCGGGTCGGCGTCCCACTGGATCACGGGGCACTCCACGGCCCCCTCGCCCGCGTTGTCGAGCGCGCGCTCGGTCAGCGGGCTGAAGAGCTGGTAGCACCCCTCGCCGCAGGGGCGGAGCTGCCACACCTGCGACTCGCGGGCCGCGTCGTGGGCCGAGATGAAGAGGCGGGCGCCCGATTCGAGCGCCTCCTGGTTGTCGAGCGCCAGACCGCCCGAGCTCAGCACGACGTAGTTCTGGCGCGGGTCGATCGTCTGGCCGGCCGCCGCGCCGGCCGCGAGCGCGACCAGCGAGGCGAGAAGGATTCGGATGTATTTCATGTCGGAAGGTTTATTTCAGCAGTTCCGATTGGCGGTAGGCGCCGGAGGTGTGGAGCGCAGGGCAGGCCACGCCGTCCCGGATGCGCAGCCGCACGTAGCGCGCCTCGACCGGCGCGAAGCGCACGGTCCGCTTGTCGCCCGCGCACGTACGGTCGGCGACTCCGGGGATGCGTCGGTCTCGTCGCTGATCGCCGGCGAGTCGGCCGGCGCCGCCAAAAGCAGGTGTCTGAAGTGCATGGTTCCGTCGTTTAGGGGGGGGGAGAAATCAGGACGATTCGTCAGAAACGCCGGTTGCGGTTCGCGCGTATCCTCCCGCCGCGCAAGTTAGCGAATTTAGGCGAGAAGTAAAAAGCGGGAGGGGATAAGTTGATAATTGAACGTTGAAAATGTCCGATAGCTCTTGCGTCTGTGTTATCCCGAGCCTCCGCTCCCGTGTCATCCTGTGCGCAGCGAGGATTCTTGCTCATAAGCAATGCCGGGTTGCGGCCCGGGGTGGTCGCGCGGCCTCGGGAGCGGTTTGCGTGCCGATCCTTCGCCCTTTTGTCAAATAGGCAAAAATTCGTATCTTTACTCCCGCAGGAACGGTTTTTGTTCCGCCCGATCCATGATGAAACTTCTGATTGTCAACGGCCCCAACCTCAATCTGCTGGGGCGGCGCGAGCCCGGCGTCTACGGCGCGCGCCCGTTCGACGACTACCTCGCCGAGCTCCGCGCCGCCTGCCCCGAGGCGGTCGTCGACCTCTTCCAGTCGAATGTCGAGGGCGAGCTGGTCGACGCCTTGCAGCGCGCCGAGGGGCGATACGACGGCATCCTGCTCAACGCCGGGGGCTACACCCACACGTCGGTGGTGCTGCGCGACGCCGTGGCGGCCATCTGCGTGCCGGTCGTCGAGGTCCACATCTCGTCGATCCTCGCGCGCGAGGAGTTCCGGCGCGTGTCGCTGCTCGCCGACGTGGTGCGCGGGTCGATCATGGGCTTCGGGCTCGCCTCCTATCGCCTGGGGGTGGATTACTTCCTCCACGGCTGAGCGCCGGAGGCGCCGCGCCCCCGAGCGGGGGCTCTTGTCAGGTATCAGGTTTTTACAGGTTAGGTTATATATTATGTACAGAATGAAAAAAACGAAGGTCGTGGCTACGATGTCCGACTTTCGCTGCACAGACGAGTTCGTCCGCAATCTCTACGACGCCGGCATGGACGTCGTGCGTATCAATTCGGCCCACGTCACGGAGGAGGCCGCCACGCGCATCGTCGAGACGGTGCACCGCGTCAACCCCTCGATCCCCGTCATGATCGACACCAAGGGTCCCGAGATCCGCGTCACGGCGATCGCCGCCGAGTACGGCGACTCGATCCTCTTCGCCGCCGGCGACCGCGTCGAGGTGCGCGGCAGCGACGGCTCGGACGACACCACGCGCGAGGTGATCCGCATGAACGTGCCCTGCATCGTCGCCGACATCCCGGTCGGCGCGCGGCTGCTCATCGCCGACGGCGAGCTGGAGCTGGCCGTGGAGGAGAAGCGCGAGGGCGCCCTCGTCTGCCGCTTCCTCACGGGGGGCGCGCTGCGCTCGCGCAAAAGCGTCAACGTGCCGGGCGTCTCGATCGACCTGCCGTCGGTGACCGAGCGCGACCGCCGCTTCATCGAGTGGGCCATCGGCCACGACGTCGACTTCATCGCCCACTCGTTCGTGCGCAGCGCCCGCGACGTGGCGGCCGTGCAGCGCATCCTCGACGCCCACGGCAGCCCCATCAAGATCATCTCCAAGATCGAGAATCAGGAGGGTCTCGATCACATCGACGAGATCATCGAGTCCTCCTACGGCATCATGGTGGCGCGCGGCGACCTGGGCGTCGAGCTCCCGGCCGAGGCGATCCCCAACACGCAGCGGCGCATCGTCGAGAAGTGCATCGCCGCCAAGCGCCCCGTGATCATCGCCACGCAGATGCTCTACTCGATGGTCCGCTCGCCGCGCCCCACGCGCGCCGAGGTGAGCGACGTGGCCAGCGCCATCTACCAGCGTGTCGACGCCGTGATGCTGAGCGACGAGACGGCCATGGGCGACTTTCCCGTCGAGGCGGTCGAGACCATGGCGCGCATCGCCCGCGAGATCGAGCGCGACGAGACCCACTTCAAGCCCATCGTCGACATCGACATGGTGTCGGTCAACCACGAGATCACGGCCCAGCTGGCCCGCTCGGCCGTGCGCGCCTGCACCAACCTCCCGGTCCGCTACGTCGTGCTCGACACCAAGACCGGCCGCACGGGGCGCTACCTGGCGGCCTTCCGTGGCCGCAAGACGGTCGTGGCGGTCTGCTACAGCCTCCATGCCCAGCGCATCCTGGCCCTCTCCTACGGCGTGGTCTCCATCCTGCGCAACCAGGAGATCGACGACAAGTACCACTTCCTGGTCGACGCGCTGGAGTTCCTCGACCAGTGGCGCAAGCTCCGCGACGAGGACCTGCTGGCGATCGTCGGGGGCAGCTTCGGACCCGACGGCGGGGCCTCCTATGTCGAACTGGCCGACGTGCGCAACATCCGCGGGCGCAACGCGCGGATCGTGGCCGCCCAGCGCGCGAAGTAGGCCGTGGAGCAGGGGCTGCGGGATAGGGTGGCGCGCGGCGTGGCGTGGAGCTTGGCCGAGCGGATCGGCACGGCGCTCGTGCAGATGGCGGTGCGCATCGTGCTGCTCAACCTGCTGCTGCCCGAGGATCTGGGCGTGGTGGCGATCCTGCTCGCCTTCGCCACGGTGGCGCTGGTGGTCGTTGACAGCGGCTTCTCGCAGACGCTCATCCGCGGCGCCGATCCCGCAGCCTCCGACTTCAAGTCGGTCTTCGTCTTCAACCTCGCGGTCTCGCTCCTGCTCTACGGACTGCTCGTAGCCTCGTCGCCCTGGGTCGCCCGCTGTTACGATATGCCCCTCGTGGCGTCGCTCGCGCCGCTCTTCTATCTGGTTCTCCCGGCCAATGCGCTGTGCGTCATCCAGACCACGCTCTTCGTGCGCCGCTTCCGCTTCGCCCTGCTCTCGAAGGTCACCTTCGCCGCCTCGGTGGCGAGCGGCGCCGTGGCCGTGGCGATGGCACTGGCCGGATGCGGCATTTGGAGCGTCGCCGCCCAGCAGGTGCTCATGCTGCTCTTCCGCGCAGCGCTGCTCTGGACGCTCGGCGACTGGCGCCCCTCGGCACCTTTCGACCTGGGCGCGCTGCGGCGCATGGCCCCCTTCAGCCTCCGCCTGATGGCCACCGACCTGATCGCGGCCCTCTACAACAAGATTCCCCAGCTCTTCCTCGGGAGCATGTATGCGCCCCGCACGCTGGGTTACTACGACCAGGCGCAGAAGCTCAAGGAGCTGCCCCTCACCTCTACGATGTCGGCCGTGCAGAGCGTCGTCTTCCCGGCGCTGTCGCGCGTGCGCGACGATGCGCCGAAGCTGGCCGAGAGCTACCGCCAGGTGGCGATGATGACCGCTTTCGCCCTCTTTCCCGTCATGCTGGGCCTCTCGGCCGTGGCGCCCGATCTGTTCGCAGCGCTGCTCGCGCCCAAGTGGCGTCCCACGGTGCCCTACCTCGAGGCGGCGTGCCTCGTCGGGCTCTTCTATCCCGTGGCGATGGTGGCCTACAACCTGCTGAAGGTCCGCAGCGACGGCGCGATCATCGTGCGTCTGGAGGTGGTGAAGAAGCTCCTGCTCACGGCCGTTTTCGCGCTGACCATCCCGCGCAGCGTCATGGCCGTCGTCTGGGGGCTGGTCCTCTTCGCCTTCCTCGAGATGGCGATCAACCTCTGTGCGGCGCAGCGCTTCACTACGCTGCCTTTCGGGCGGCTCGTGCGCACGCTGCTGCCCGTGGCGCTGCTCTCCGGGGCGATGTACGTCGCCGTGCGCTTCACCGCGGCGGTGATGCCCGGCGGACCGTTGCTGCGCCTGCTCTGCGAGCTGGCGGTCGGCGCCGCGGTCTACTTCGCTCTGGCTGCCGCGTTCCGCCTCGAAGCCTTCCGCATCGCCCGCTCCATGCTGCGCGCCCAGTTGCAGAAGGGGACACGGTAAGGCGCTGCGGCGGGTGCTGTGCGGGTGCCGGTAGGGTGAGCTGTTGTGTTCGTGTCGGTCGGGTGCTCTGTTGTGTGTTCAGGTTGTGCGCTGTGTTCGTGCTGGCCGTGTCGGTTGTGCGCTCTGTGGGCTGTGGTTGGGTGCTGTGTTCGTGCCGTGTGTACTATGCAGGCCGTGTGTTTTTGGGGCCGCAGTTGTCCGCTGTGCCCGCGGTGCCGTGCAGTGTGTATCGTGCTTGTGCAGGTGCCGGATGGCGCTGCGGAGACGCCGGCGGTCGGGTAGCGGGGTGGGGGAGCGTCGGTTGCGAGGCCCGGCAGCTCCATCGTCCCTCCGGCCATGTCTGTCCGGCTGCTTCCCCGTCCCGCCCGCGACAGCCCCTCCCCCGGACGAAAAACGGCGGACACCTTTTCGGTATCCGCCGCTACACCCTTCCGGGGAAGGGGGCTATTTAACTGCGTTAACAATTGCTTGTGTGTAAGTTGTTAATATTGTGAAAATTACACATTATAGATGCAGGGTGGTAACGATTTGGTAATGCAACTGTTGTGCTAATTTGCTTTGCATTGTCATATCGATTTTACATACTTCAATGAACCCATGTACAAATATACCGAATAATTACTGATTTTGCAAACCTGTCTATTAGCCGTATATCGATTGGTTGAACGGCCTTAAACGGCACACGCGGGACGGCACGTGGCAAGTGGTAGAAAATGGCTTTATTTTGCATTCGGCCCGTCTAATCGGGGATTGTTCAACTTAATCTTATCAGCTATGGAATGTAAAATGATCGAAGCGGGAGCTTACGACGAATTGTGCTCCCTGCTCCATCGCGTCTGCGAGCGTGTGGAGTGCCTTGGTTCGCTGTGCCAGCCTCACAAGCCCGACAAGTGACTGACTCAAGAAGAAGTCTGCAAGGCGCTGCACATTACCAAACGGGGCTTGCAATACTTTCGTCAGCAGGGCATCGTACCCTATACGGCGATCGGCAACAAAATCTTCATCAAGGAGGCGGACGTCCAACGTCTGCTGGCGGCCAACATGATTACCCCTAAAAAGTAATGGAAGATTTCATCACCCGCAACTCCGCCGAGTACGTCGAGTTGCGCAAGAAAGCTCTTCAGGCCTTGAAGTCAGTCAACCGCCTGATCGACGAGCACCGTCCGTCGATCTTCAACGAGGTGTATCTGACCGGCGAGGAGGTCCGGTGTATGTTCGGCATCAGTCGGCGCTCCCTGCAAACCTATCGGGACGAACGGATCATCCCCTACACAACGATCGGAGGCAAGTTTCTGTACCCGCAGTCCGGGATATTCGGCGTTCTTGAACGCAACTACATGAAAAATCTGCGTTAAATGAGCAGGAGACAGGAGGACGTTAATCCTCCTGTCTCTTGATGAAGTTGCTCGGATGAATATCTAAAAAATGTATTCCTTGCAAAGGGACTTCGTTAAGGCCATCCGCTCTTCAAATTCTTCAAGGGTTAGTCTCTCTTAAATGCTTTATAAACATATGAGTACGATTTTTTGTCCAGATTTCCTTCTACGACAGCTGCATCAATATTCTTCTCTGCTCGCTCTATGGCCAACTCCAATTTACCGTAGGTGCATAGATTCTCTACCCATGTAGTATCTGAAAGATACTTTTCTTTTTTTAGCAGTTTTTTCAAAGGTTTTTGCAGATTAGGAAAGCATGGTTTCAGGTGTGGAGCCAAAACACACACAACCGTTCCATAACTCTTGAATAATCTAGTATCATCCACAAAGTGAAGCAAGAACCAATACTCAATACTCGGCATACTAGGGCATATCGTAACAGTTCCATTTGATATTTCTTTCTTGAATTGCTCCTCGAAAGCTTTATGTTTTTTCAGTTTCGCTTCGTTATCGTATATTGTATCCCAGTCAAATACGCAAAATATCTTCACATCGTTATTGACACTCAATATTTCATTTATTCTTTTTGGGAAAGCCTCCGTATAGTTTGATTCATCCCCAAAGTATTTTGGCCTGATGTTGAATTTATAGTCCGTTTTGTCGTTGATATGCGTAAAATAAAAACGTTCAGTATTCGTGCCGCCACTAATCAGAAATGGGTGGAGTTCGCCCATCTCTCTTACTCCGTCGTCCTGCTTTGGGGTAGAATCAGCGGCGGCCGCTTCAAAATAAGGGCGTTTCTCTACGCCTTCCGCTATTTCTTTTTTCTCCATAGCGTCATCCCATTGTCGCGCCAAAACGCTTGTTTCTGTAGGCTTCTCTTATTGACGAAAGACGATTGATTCCTTTAAAATCGGTTAGTTTGTACAATTCCGTGATGCCCGATTTCTGTTTCTCCGTAAACCATACTGAATCTTTTCTAATTAAGTCATCCAGCAAATCCAATAACCCGTCATTATGCGTAGTAACAATAAGTTGAGATCTTGAATGCGTCTTCAGATATTCAAACAATATTTTTTCCAATAACATCGGATGCAACGATGTTTCCAACTCATCTATCGGTAGTATCGCTTCGCTTTTAAATGCATTATATATGGCAGCCTCAATTCCAAAAGTCCTTATCGTGCCCGTTGACTCATATTGTTTATCCATTTGGTAGATTTCTGTCCCATTATTATTCTCTACCGTATGTTCAAATGTGGTCTGAATCTGTTTTATTGTTCGCTCTTTTCTAATGCGTTCTATCTCCTTAATAGAAGCCTCATCAGTATCGTCCTGGTCTTCTGTCAAGAATTTAATAACTTCGTCTGGAAGTTGTTTACTAATGATATTTGACGAAATATCAGTGATGTTGAAATCCGCTTCATGCAGGAACTTCACAATATAAGTAATCAGCTCTTTGTTTTCCGAAGCCTCTTTTTGTGCGTATGAAGTTAGTCTTGTTGTCGGCGATATAACAGGCATTAGATGGTTTCGCATCCACTCTTTTGCTGCATCAATTAGTGGAAGACTTACATTTACTTGATTTCGTGCAACAAAAAAGGATGTATTTTTCAAACAATTCACATTGATCATCTCTTTTGCAGTAGCACTAATTTTTTCTGCTTTAGAATTAAACTGAATGTCAGACTGTCCGTCTTTCAGTCTTCTTTCAAACAGCATTGTAGGCTGTGTAGTTTTATAATATGATAGCTTTTCCAAATATACCTGCTGCTGGTCCAGTTCCAATTGATAACAATACTTTGTGTCCTGCACAAAAAATACCACTTCAAAACATGACGGCTCGTCAGCAGACGTTCTATCAAATTTAAAAGGAACTACTCCAGTCTTCGAATCTAAGTCTTTAGGTTTAGACGACCAGAAATATGACAAGAAATCTAATACTTCCAATAAATTAGATTTCCCTGAAGCATTATAGCCATATACGATAGCAAAGCGTAGCAGTCTTGTATTCTCATTGATTGTAACAACCTGCGATTCTTCTGCAAATTTATCGTTAGTAGCCGTGAAGTTGAAACTTACTTCATCTTTGAACGATCGGAAGTTCTTAATTTTTATTTCCTGAATCATATTAACATCTGTTATTTGTTGTAAAGATATAAATAAAATCCTATATGCTATGCTTCTATTTTTTATATTTGCGCATTTATTGTAATTCTGTTGTATTTTTGTTGTAATAGGGCGATCCCATCTGCTAAACCATATTCATTAGTTAGCAGTGATTGGGTTATGAAAATAAGAGAAGGACTTCCCGAATCACCGGACCCCTCTAAGCTATACCAAACATATTAGATTGGATACGTCAATTCAATGCCAACAATGGATTAGCTTTGGACCTTTATGTTCTTTCCGATCAAATCCTGTTCCTAAATTTCAACGGTACATGCATAGAGCCTACTGTGTATCTTGAAAAGTTCGGAATTCGAGGTCAACCATATTCATGGGGAATTAGGAAACGACAAGAACCCCATCATCTTCGGCTATGGCGACGAGTTGGACGACGATTACAAGGAGATTTCCAAGTTGAACGATAACGATTATCTGAAGAATATCAAATCCATCCGTTATCTGGAGACGGACAACTATCGCAAGCTGCTTTCGTTCATCGACTCGGCTCCGTTTCAGATCTACATCATGGGGCACTCGTGCGGCAATTCGGACCGCACGCTGCTCAATACGCTCTTCGAACACAAGAACTGCGTATCGATCAAGCCGTTCTATTACGAGAAGCCGGATGGTACGGATAACTATATCGAAATCATCCAAAATATCTCGCGCAATTTTAATAACATGCAGCTAATGCGCGATCGTGTTGTGAATAAAACTTATTGCCGGCCGCTCGTGCCGCAGACTCGATAATTCGATACGGAAAACGGCAACGACTGAATATCGTTGCCGTTTTCGTTTGGTCTACCGCCCCATGTCGTCCCAGCCGGGCGTGGTGATGGTATCCTGCACCTGCGGGCATCGTCGGATTTCGAGGTCCTCTTTTTCGTAGAGGTTGCATGCCGCGAATGCGGATGCGAACAGGGCTGCGATTGCCGCAGCCGCGCCGATTCTGATTATTCTCTTTTTCATGGTCGTCAGTCTTTTAACAGTTCGGTGATTTCGGGGTCGAGGTTGCCGCGATACTCCATGCGCTCGTCGAGGCGGCAGGCTTCGAGGAAATGACGGCGGCCCTCGGTCTTTCGTCCCAGCCGCGCGCAGACGATGGCCCGCAGGTACTCCGTCACGGCGTCTTTGGGCAGCGTGGCGAGCAGCTCCAGCGCCTGCTCGTCATGCCCCATCGAGAGATGCGCCACAACCGTATTGCGGTCGCCGTAGCCGTCGAGGAGGTAGAGTGCCTGGGCATATTTCCGCTTCCGCAGCAGCTCCACGCCCCGTGCGTAGGTCGTGTCGGGTTCGGTCGTGTGGATCGTGTCCTTAACCATACCCTTGCGGCGCAGGTCGTAGCGGCAGGTTACGGCCCGCAGCCGCGGATAGATTTGTGCCTCGATATAGGCATACTCTTTCGGAAACCGCTCCCGGATCATCCGCTCGCGTCGGTCGGGGTTCTTCTCTGCGGCGATCAGCTTCAGAATGGCCTCCCGATTCTCAATCTCCCGGTCGGTGCGGATGCGCGCGGTCAGCTCGTCCCAGTCCTCGGCCACCCAGCGCACGCTCAGTAGCGTGTCGAGCTGCCGGCCGAAGCGGCGGACAAGGTAGCGCTTGAGTGCCTGCGCGCGGCCTCGGGCCAGCGCTTCGTTCGCCGTGTAGCGGCCCTCGGGCGAGGCGGTTGCCGTGAGCGTCATGGCATCGACGAAAAACTCCTCCTGCCCGACGATGCGGCGCATCAGGTCGGCGACTTTGGCCAGCTCGCGGCCATTGTCGGCGAGCGTGTCGACGACCTCCGTTCTACCGACTTGAAACCGGATGTAGCTACGGTCGATGACGGAGACGTACTTGTCGACGACCTTGATGCGGTAGCGCGGCAGCGTATCGACGAATGAAAGCATCGAGGAGACGACGTAGTCCAGCGTGTCGGAGGGCGGCAGTCGATAGCTGCTGTCGTCGATGCCGACGACCTTGCCTTCGAGCGTCACGGTCATGCGCTTCGAGGTCTCGTCGGTCGGGACCTCTTCCGAATAGTAGTAGGTCATCATGCCGCGGCGTTCGACAACCGAATCCAGTCGCGCGTCCTCCGGGTAGGGAAACTTCACGAAGCGAGCGAACGCGGCCTCGCGCCCGAGGGTGTCGGGCCGGAAGCGGTCGACATAGGTTTCGTACTGCCAGTAGTCGCGCTGCTGCAAGAGCGAGAAGCGCCCTCCTCGGATTACGAGGTCTTCGAGTTCCATGCGTCCGTCGGGCTTGTGCAGTACGGGCGTGACGACCACGCTGCGACTGCCTCCCAGAAGTTGCTTCGGTAGCGAGACGATGAAGTCGAGCACCACGCGTCCATTACGTTCGGGCACGGAGCGCATCTTCGCCACGACGGTCACCTGCTCGATTTCGAGCGACATCACGCGCTCGCCGTCCGCGAGCGTGTCGACCGGCGCGAGGTAGAAGGTGTTGCTGTCGCGCTGGAGCTTCACGACCTGCGGGCGGTAGTCGGACTGCCGCTCATGCCGCTCGGCGCGCGAGAGCTGCGACAGCCCCGGTGCTACCTGCCGCCGCGCAAGCGGCCCTGTGACCGAGCAGCCGAAGCAGAGGCACAGCGTGCCGATGACGAGGCCCGCCGATAGAATCTTGTGCGTTTTCATGGCTAAAAGAGGTAAGAGAACGACACACCCAGCCTGGAGGGGAAGAGCGTCCAGCGGCGATAGTGGTAGAGATATTCGTCGTCCCAGTCCCCGACGGTCGGGTCGCGGCGCGTGTCGCGCGTGCGGAACAGCCCGATGCCGGCCTCCACGGCGACGTTCCACCGTGTGGTGAGCATCCACGAGTAGCCGTAGCTCAGGCCGATGCCGAATGCCCGGCCGTCGTAGCGGCGGGTGCGGCTGCCGAGGTCGTAGCCGACATACGAAAGGTGCGCACCGACGAAGTGGCCGACGAACGATTCGTAGAGCCAGTAGCGGCCGCCGAGCTGCACGGCATGGAAGCGGGTCGAAAGCCGGTCGGTGCGGAGGGGATTCCAGTAGCCGGAGGCCTCGATAGTCCATTTGTCGGCGACCGACACTTCGGCCCCGAGGTCGAGGGTGGCGGTCAGGGCCGCCAGGGCGTTGGCCCGCACGGCGAAGATCTGCGCCGCGGCCCGGTGAGGGGTGCCCCACAGCACGGCGAGCAGTGCGAATGATAAAATGAGTTGGCGTTTCATGATATGGATTATTGTTCGGTTGCAGTCTTGTCGCGGACGAAGCAGGCGTACAGCGTGTCGGTGGCATACTCGGCCTGGAACGCGCAGCGGGCGGAGGAGGTCTGAAGCTCCTCCAGCCCGGGGTCGCGGTACCACCCGACGAACCGATACCCCGGGCGGGGCACGGCCGTCAGCGTACAGCCGGCATGCTCCATCAGGATGAAGCGGTCGCATCGGGTACCCTGCAAGGGCCGGTCGACCAACGCGCCCCGCACCTCGATGGAGCCGCGCGCGAGCTGCTCCGTGCCGTCATCGTGGACGCGCGCATAGAGGACGTTGGCGAAGCGATGGGCGATGCGGAGCGTCCGGCTGAACCCGCCCGCGTCGGATGCCGTGACCGTATAGACCAGGCGGGCGTTCGTCTCGTCGAAGAGGTCGGGGCAGTATTCCATCCCGTAGCGTGCGGCTCCGGCCTCCGGAACCGAAAATTCATGGGGATATTGAACCGACGCCCCGTTCAGGCGCAGCGCGGTGGCATCCCCCTGCTCCACGTCGATGCGGATGCGCAGGGGCAGGTCGTTGTTGCGGCCTTCGACTTCGAGGTGCAGCGCGCGGCCATCGTCCTGCATGCAGTATCCGTCGATCGCGGCCTCCTCCAGATCGTCCCATATGCGGAGGATGTAGGAGGATATGCGCGTGTCGACTTCGTTGTCGCCCCGGATCGTGATGTCGAGGGTGTGGCTCGTGTTGGGGCGCACGTTGAAATCCGAGGTGGCGTTCTCACCCAGATAGATGCGATAGGCCAGCACCTTCTCGCCGCGCGTCGCGCGGATCAGGAGATAGGTGGCGTTATCGGGGGCGTTATCGCGGTTCTTCAGCCGCGGGTCGGTGATGGCGGGATTCGTCCCCTGCGCGTTGGGCGGCAGGTAAAGGATGCCCGAGGCCCCGCGCCCCGAAAGCATCGTGCCGGGCATGTCCGCGTAGCCGCCGGCCGGGGGCATGCCGTCGTCGAAGAGAGAGAACGACTTGGGAATGGAACATACACGCATGGAGTGCAGCTCGATGTCGGCGGGCGCGACGGCGATGTGGTAGGCTACCTTTGCTACCCGGCGGCGGAGTTCGAGCGGCGGGAGTTCGACGGCGGCTCCCTGCGAAGAGCGTATCGTCGCGTCGAGCCGCCCCGCCATCGGCAGGGCGGCATAGTCGGGGGCGTAGGCAACGGCGCAGGCCGCCAGCTCTGCCGGCGGGAGGGCACCCATGTCGCGGTGCATGTTGGCGACGGCGTAAATTGTGTAGTCGCCCGGCGGGCACTCGAAGCGCAGGGTCGCGGCGCTCTGGTAGCGGTGCAGAACGACCTCCCCGGCCTTGTCGCAGAGGTAGAAGTTCAGATCGCGGATGGCGGTTTCATCCGTCAAGCGGGTCGAGACCGTCATGCCCTCGGGGCGCACGGTCAGCCGAACGTCGAGCATGGACGGAAAAGCGCACTCCTCCTCCGCGCCGGAGGCGCATCCCCAGAAGCCCGATAATGCAGCCAGCAGGGTCAATATCAATAATCGGTTGTTCATGATAAGTGTATATTTAAGTCGTATTACTCTTTACTCTCGGACGCCGCGGATGGCTTCGGCTGTGTATCGGAAATTCCGGGTCGAGCCTATATAGGGCGGCATCGTCGATGTCGAGAAACAGATCGCCGTGCAGGTCAGGCCGTCGTATCCGACAGTCCCTTCGGAGAAGTTCCAGAGGTAGGGAGCATTCGTATGGACACGACCGACACGACCCGCATCCGAAAACCAATTGCCGTTGAACGATCCTCCCAAAGGATAACGGGTCCGGTGCGAAGCGTTGCAGCTTACCTCGACATAGTGCGGGGCATGCACGCCTGCCCGTCCGATTCCTGCGAAATCTCCGGCGTCGGGAACCCTCCACCCGGGCGGACAGGGATCGTAGATCGTCTTGACTCCTGTCTCGCTGATCGTGGTTTTGCCCCACAGGTGCGGCTGCGGTGTGTAGAGCCAGTCCGCAATGTCCGGTTCGTCGCTCCCGGACGGAAAGGACGCCGCCTCCATGAAGGTCGTCGGATGGGCTACGGACCACGCCACGGTCATGAGTTCCTGCACGTCCGATGTCTCCGCGGCCGGAGAGATGGCGGCATAGCGGAATCCGGTACCGTAGACGGCAGAACCGGGTGCGGCTCCCGATGCGAACTCCCCGGCATGAAGGAAGGGATCCTTACGGCCCCACTGATAGACCAGACCGCAGGATGCAGGCTCCGTGCAGTCGGCGGTCAGGGCCCCGAGGTTCCGGTCCATGAAGACAGCTCCCGAGGCGTAGGTCTGTGCCGAGGCTGCGGGATCGTAATCCACCGCCCATATATGCCACGACCAGATGCAGCGGCCCTGTTTGTCGAACAGCCCGATCAGGGCGTTGCCGTGGTCTGTGCCGGTCGTGAAGCGGATCCGGCCCTCCTCGAACGCTATGCGCCCGACGACGGCTCCGACCTTCGTGCCGCTCTCCCAAAGAACCCGCGCCTCGTGTCCCGCAAGCGGATGAGGGGTGATGCCGGGTGTCACGCGTCCGTTGCCCATCGTGCGGGCATCGAACGAATAGCCGGTCTGCAATTTCGGGGCTATGTAGCTGTTCGCCGTGCCGTCGGCATCGAGCGGCGTATATCCGTCAGGGATGAACCGGGCGAAAAGGATGGCCGAGGTTCGTTGCGGTCGGTAGGCGTATTCCGCATCGGAAGCGAGCAGGCGGGTGTGCTTCGCGTCCGCGAACCATCCGTCGAAGCGGTAGCCCGCCTTCGGCACCGCCGTCAGCGTACAGCCCGCGGCATCCGTCAGGATGAGACGCTCGTTCGACTCTGCGGCGAGTGTCTGCGTGTGGAGCGCGCCCCGCACCTCGATGGTACCCCGGTCGCGGGTCGCGGCCATGCGGTCGTGAATATATCCGTAGAGCACATTGGCGTAGCGGTGCTCGAAATCGAACGATTGACTGAAGCCTCCGTCGTCGTAGACGGTGACGGTGTATGCCAGGGTTGCGCTCGCCGGGTCGAAGAGGGCGGGATTATAGTCGAGTTCGTAGTCGTTCGTGCCGTCGGGATCGTAAAGCTCGAACTCCCGGCAGTCGTTCACGACCTGACGATCCAGCCCGAGCGAGGTTCCGTCGCCTTGCTTCACTTCGATTTCGGCGTGAAGGGCCAGGTTGTTCCGCTTGCCTTCGATCTCGATATGGAGCGTGCGGCTGCTCTCCTGGATGCAATAGCCGCCGAAGCTCTCCTGCTCGACGTCATCCCATACGCGCACGGCGTAGGAGGAGACGCGCGTGTCGATCTCGTCGTCGCCGAGGAGGGTGATCCGCAGGCGGTGCACGGTGTTTCGCCTTACGTCGAAGTTGTCCGTGTTGTTCTCGCCCAGATAGACCCGGTAGGCCAGTATCTTCTCGCCGCGCCGTGCCCGGATGAGCAGGTAGGAGGCATGTTCGGGTGCGTGTTCGCGGTCCTTCTGCCGCTGGTCGGTAATGGCAGGGTTCGTACCCTGCGGATTGGCGAATTGATAATGCTCTCCTGAAAAATGAGAGGTCGAGGTCTCGGGAACGAGCAGTCGGGGCCCGGCCACGCAGTCCGCCTTGTCCACGAGGGGGCCAGCCTCGCCGAAAAGCGCCGTCCGGCGCGGGAGGTTGCAGGCCTGCACGGAGAGCAGCCGGATGTCTGCGGCCTGCGGTGAGACTGCGATGCGGTAGTCGATTTTGGCGACCTGACGATGCAGCTCGATCGCAGGAAGCAGGAGGTCGGTCCCGGCGGAGAGGCGGACCGGGATTTCGAGACGGGCCGCCATCGGCAGTGCGGCATAGCTGTTCCGATGCGCAACGGTGCAGGCGTCGAGTTGCGAGGCCGAAAGGTCTCCCAGGTCCCGGTGCAGGTTAGCGACGACGTAAATGACGTAATCGCCCTCCGGGCACTCGAAGCGCAGAGGCGTGTCCGTCGTGTAGAGGTGCTTCGAGAAGGCGTTGCTTTGTCCGAAAAGATAGAAGTTGATGTCGGTGATGGCGTTTTCGTCCGTCGAGCGGGTGAAATGTTCGGCATCCGACGACACTACGGGGACCTCGACCGTTATCTGCCGACCGGTGTGGGGCAGGTCGATCCGGGTATCCCGGCAGCCCACAAGCATTCCGAGCAGAAAAACGAGCATGAAGGATCGGTTCATAGTCGTGCGTATGTTTGAGGTTGAACGACGGATTCTCCCGCCCCGCAAGGCGGGAGAATCCGAATCATCGAAAGCGATCAGGCGCCGAGGTCGACGGTCTGCGTGACGGGCGTCTCCCAGTCGGCGACCGAGACTGACACGGCACACTCCTGCCCTGCGAGGCCCGTGATGTTGGCCGCGATGCGGTAGTAGCCGTTGCGGAGAATCTCGCCCGCGGCCTTGCCCGCGAGTTCGACCGTGTAGGTCACTTCCGAACGGTCGTCCGTGGTCGCGGCGTTGCCGTCCAGGTCGTATGTGGCGCCGATCTCCAGCAGCACGCGGCTGCCGGCGGTCTGAGGTCCGTTCTCGTAGAGGTAGAACAGGCTGTTGAACGTCCCCGACGCGGCGGTGGGCGTCTGCGTATGGGTGAAGGTCATCGCGCCGGGCGAGGGCGCGGACCCAGCCATGACGAGCGACTGCGAGGCGGCTTTGGAGAGCTTCACGGAGCGGATGGTGAGCGTGTCGCCGTACTTCTTCGAAAACTCCGGGTCGATCGTCGTCTGAAGGGCGACCTTCGCGACGGTGCGCTTGAGCGAAATGCCTACGTTGGTCGTGGAGTTTACCGCCCCGACCGTCAGCATCTTCATGCCCGACATGACGAAGCCGCCCGGGCGCAGGGCCTTCGAGGAGACCTCGGCGAACGTGCCGTTGTAATCGGCCGCGGACCGCTCGACGAGGGCCGTGAGGTCCGCGCGGCTCTTGACCGACGAGGCGTCGAGGTTGGCTACGGCGCAGAAGGTGCAGGTCGCGCCGGCGGCGGACTTGGGCAACGCGAAAGTCGCCGACCTGGCCGCCAGCTCGGCGGAGGTGAAGTCGCGGCGCACGATCAGCGAGCCTGCGTTGTCGAAAGCGAAGACCGAGAGCGACGAGAGCGACTTCTCCCACGCCTCGGCCGTGGCCGTCGTATCGAAGAACGCGCGGGTATCGACAGCGTCGGTCAGCGTAATGCAGACATTCGAGCCGTCGGTATCGACGGGCGTCGGAGCGATAGGCTCGTTGTCCTTGTTGCAGGCGGTGAAGAGTGCGGCGGCCATAGCCACCGCGGCAAAAAGGTGTTTTTTCATCGTTTTGAAAATGTTGATTAAAAGAAAGTTGGGCTATTCCATGATGCCGGCCTCGACGATCCACCGGCGAATTGCGCTCCGCAGCTCCTCTTTGAGCTGCCCGAACTCCGGCTTTGCGGCGAAATGATCTCCGACGGGGTAATTCGAGAATATCGGAGCCAGAAGCCGGAGCAAACGGATCGTCAGGCCGTAACGCCGCCGCTTGTCTATCTGCGGATAGTCGGTTGCGAGAAGCAGGCTCACCGTATCGAACTTCGAGAACAGCCAGCCGCGAAACAGCTGTTCGTCGGCCTTGCGGAGTGCGATTTCGGCGGCACAGCCGTCCCGAATGCGATCGGCATAGGTCTCGTAAGCGAGGCGGCTTCGTTTGGCAATCGTCGCTTCTCTGAACTGTCGGTGCGGATGCCGTTCGCTCAGAAACCGTTCGAGGCGCTGACGAAACCACGGTTCATCGCGTCGTTCCATTGCCGGGCTGTATTAGCGTTTACGACCGCGGCTCTGCTTCGGCTCCTCGCTCCGGGCCTGCAGGTTGTGCTGTTTCTGTTCCTGCTCCTGACGCCGCTGGTTGGAGAAGTCGAAGACGACGCCGTTGCTCTTCGGGTCGATGCGCAGTACGCAGGTGTAGGGCTTGCCGTTCTTGCCGAGAATCGGCTTTTCTTTCTCTTTCGAGCAGTCCAGACCGTCGGGACCCGTCAGCGCCGCGCGCTGGCGGTCGTCGAGCTGCTTGTCGAGCGACGCGGGGATGTAGGGCCGGTTGTACGCGTAGTCGGTCATCCGATACTCGCGGGAGAAGACGTCGAACTGCACCGTACCGGCATAGGTCAGGTCCGGGATGTTGCGGGCCTGGCAGCCCTCGACGCGGAACCGCCCGCCGGTCATGGCGATCTCTTTCTGGGCATCGGTCAGGCGCACGCCGTTGAAGTAGCCGATCTCTTTGACTTCGCGGTGCGGCACGGTGACGAAGCGGTTGGTCGCGCGGTTCAGGCCGACGTGGCACCACTCCTTCTCGCCCGTGTGGGGATTCGGCAGCTCGACGAGACGGTCGAGGGTCCGCCCTGCGGCGAGCGTCTCCCTGTCGCTGGTCGAGAAAGCGAGCTTGTACTCCTCCCGTTCGTATTCGGGGCGGGCCAGCACGCTCTGAAGCCCGATCTGCACCTCGTTGTTTTTGTCCCTGTACGGGCTGAGGGCGAACTGCCCGACGACGGACATATTGCCCAGCCTGAAGTTCAGATCGTGGATCTCTTTGGTCGGCAGCCCGAGCTTCATCGCCTCCAGCTCCTGCGGCGAGACGATGATGCCCATCTGCTGCAACTCCTGGAGGTGCAGGTCGGGCGTGTCGAACTTCACCTTGTCGAGCTGATAAGAGGTGACGGCATGGTCCCGGAGCGTTTTCAGGCCCGCTTCGTCTTTCGGGTCGTTCGTGAGGTTGTGCAGCGCCTGCACGACCGCGCCGACCTTATCGGCCGCGACCCGCAGGAAGCGGAAATTCTCCTTGTCCTTCTGCGATTTGAAGCCGGCGATGAAGGCTGCTGCGGCCGGGCTGTCCTTGAGCTGAAAGAAAGCCGGGGCGTTCTCCGAAAGGGGCTGCGTCGTGATGACTTGATAATCGTTGCCCGAATGCTTGAGGTCGGAGACGGCCTGCACGGCATGGTTGCTCTCATCGTAGAGCAGCAGCGTCTCCTTGTACTTGGGATCGGCCTGTTCGGGCGCTTGTCCCGGAATCTGTTTTTCGTCTGACATAATAGAATTGTTTAGTGGAACAATGGTTTATGCCGCGAATATAGATGGCTGCCAGCCAGTTCGTTTCTGCTGGCCGCTCCATGCCGTCAAGGGCCGTTCAATAACAGAACGAAAACAAAAAATCCGACCTTGCGAGTCGGATTCAAACGAATACTATGAAGAGACTTTGTATAAACTTTAATCTCATTTGATAATTTCGATAGTCTCGAAATCATCTTTGAAATCTTCGAGCAGCATCTCAATAAAACGGCCGATATAGATAGCCTTGTCACTATCGGACGGAACTGGCTGGTTTTCCCAATACCTTATCTCCACGATTACATGCGTATCAGTAGCTGTAAGATTCAAGAGAGCATGATCGCACCATTGTTTAGGACTATGTGTTAAGAGTTTTAGGCCTTCTTGGCTTTTTTTTATCGTCCACGTGCGAGCATCACTTTCGACATGCTCAAAAATTTTTTGAATGAGGCTTTTCCCTCGGGTAGTAGAAATTTTTATTTCCATTTTTTGCTTATTGAGATTTAATAAAAACGAAGGAGGCACTATGGCACTCCTTCGCATGAATTACTTTTTGGATGGTTTCTTCGGGCCATCCGAGGTATTAGGCGTTGACCTGTAGTGATTGGGAACTTTTTTCCCATCATCGGTCGTATAGCCATGTACATATACCTTCTTTTTTCCGGCATCTGTTTGGGCCATAATAACAAAGATTAGGTCATCCGAATTCCCCAGTCGAATGAACGCTGTCAACATTTTCCGGTGTGTATGATACCGGTCGGATTTTGAGGAGACGCCAAAAGTTGTTTTTGGGAACAATTATTGTTACTTTTGTACATCCATTTACAGTGAGGACTGTATTGGACCTCTCTCCGACTGAGAGGTTTCAGCGTAGGTTGCCGCCTACGCTTTTTCATTTCTTCATGAAATATGCCAAATGTAAAAACGCTTATTTTCATGTCAATATGTCAGTCGGCATAAGCCAAATTGTCGGTCGTTTGTCAGAACAGTCCTATTCTTTTTTCTTCGGCAGCAGCTTCGAGAGTTCCGGGTCAGCTTCGATGCGCGTTATCTCCGTTGCGACGATCCGCTCCACATCGGTCTTGATGCGGTAGTAGTTCGCCTCGATGACCTCCTCCATGCAGTCCTGGCCGGCATCATCGACGAAAGAGGTCATCTCGGGGATCGGGACGTAGGCAGCCGTCTCGGCCTTGACTTTCGCGTTGTCGATTATGATTTCGGCATGGAAAATCTTCTGCTCGATGCGCTCGTCGAAGTTATCCGACACGGCCCCGACGAACATGCCCTGCGTGAGGTTGGCGATCTTCGAGGGCGGAATCAAGGCGTCGAGCTGGGTGTTGGTCGAGGTCGTCATGCTGTCGTTCGAGACGGAGTGCGACTGCCGCATCTGGACGATTTTGCCGAAGCGGTCGGAGAGCGTTTTCGAGGTTTCGCCCACGACCTGCCCCGAGAAAATGTTGCCGACCGTATTCTGAATTACTTTGGCCTCCTTGTCGCCGTAGTCGCGCTCCAGCTGCGAGAAGTCCTGAAAGCCCAAGCAGACCGCCACTTTATTGCTTCGCGCCGTGGCGATCAGATTGTCCAGGCCGCGGAAGTAGATGGTCGGCAGCTCGTCGATGATGACCGACGACTTGAGTTTGCCCTTCTTGTTGATAAGACGGACGATGCGCGAGTTATACAGCCCCAGCGCCGCTGAATAGATATTCTGCCGGTCCGGGTTGTTGCCCACGCAGAGAATCTTCGGCTGGGCCGGGTCGTTGATGTCGAGCGTGAAATCGTTGCCTGTCATGACCCAGTAGAGCTGGGGCGAAATCATGCGTGACAGCGGTATCTTCGCCGAGGCGATCTGTCCCTGCAACTGGTCCTGCGCGCCCCCTTTCCAGGCATCCATGAAGGGCGAGAGGTAGTTCTCCAGCTCGGGATAGGAGGTCAGAATCGGAAAGATTTTCTCGTAGGGTTTATTCAGAAACTCGATGGCGTGGGGAAAGGTGCAATAGCGGCCGCCGTCGTAGATTTTCAGATACCAGATAATTGCCGCCAGCAGGATGATCGGCGAGTCGACGAAGAAGTCGCCCTGCTTCTGAATCCACGTCTTGTTCAGGTTGAGCATGATGGTGTACGCCGATTCGTAGGCGTCGGATATGTCGGTCATCGCCTCGGGTGCTATCGGGTTGCAGCGGTTCGATTTGCGTGGGTCGTCGAAGTTGATGACGCAGAACAGGGGGCGGACCTTGTAGGCGTCCAGATGCCGGAGCAGGTGGTTGTAGGCGATCAGGGACAAGTCGTCGAACTTGAAGTCGTAGATATACATCGAGAAACCTTTCTCGATATGCTGCTTGATATAGCTGTTCACCACGGCGTAGGATTTGCCCGAGCCGGGCGTGCCGAGTACCATCGTCGCTCGGAATGGGTTAACGACGTTGATCCAGCCGCGGCGCCACTGCCCGCGGAAGTAGTATCGGGTCGGCAGATTGACGGAGTACTCATTGGAGAGGCAGCGGCTCTCCTGCTCGAAGCTCTCGTTCTCGTTGTTGAACGGGTCGTCGGCCAACCGCTGCTTCATCAACCTGCCGAGCCAGACTCCGGCGGCCAGCAGACATAAATAACCGGCAACGAGCGTAAGGGAGTAGCTCCAAAACCGAATGCCGGAGCCGAAAGGCAGAAAACGCAGAAAATCGTTGAAAAAGAAGAGGAGCAATCCAACGGCTCCGGCAACTGCAATATCTCTGCGGGATATGTTCTCATCGCGAACGCTTTTCGTGCCGTAGCAGCTCAGCGCAAGGAGTACGAATGCGCAGAGTTTGGTCGTAACGGAATAGGAAAACAAGGCGGTCGTGCGCTGGAATCCGAGCAGGATTCGGTCGGCGACCGGAGCGGTCAGACTGTGCGCCGAAAACCACTCGTAACAGAACCAATAGAGGTTCAGAAGGAGAAACAGAGCGCTCACGGCGCGTATGAACTGGATGATGTTCTCCAGCGACCTTAAATCATCTTCCTGCTGCATGGCGTTTTTGCCGGCAAGGTAAGAATGACCGAAGCAAAACGGATAAGATGGCCTCTTCGGGCCGTCAAGGGCCGTCCGCGTTACTTGACGCTCAATTCGAGCAAAGTCCGGCGGAGCGTGTCGACGATATTGGTGAGCTTGGTTTTACGATTCAAAACGGCCCAGCGGCAGGTCTCGGGATTCTTGAACTTGATGCCGCACAGCAGCTCGAACTCTTTGGTCAGGTCGGTCAAAGAAGCAGGCGAGCCGTCGGGAGAGCAAAAGAATCCGATGGCGTGCAGCGGCGTGAGGATCTCCATCAGGTCGGTCGGCGTATATTTCTTCGACAGCCGGAACGGCGCTTTGCGGACTACGGCACCTTCGCTCAAACCGGGATATTTGAGCTGGAGCAGGATCGCCCGTTTCTCGAAGTCGAGAATCGAACCCGCGGATTGCGCATAAAGATAGCGGAACGATGTCTGATCCCGGATATTCAACTTCAGCCGCTCCAGCGTTTCGCCCGTTCGGGTGAGTATCCGCAGCTTCTCCAACTTCGACTTGTTGCCCTGCACGACTCGCTCGATGCGGGCGAGGAACCGATCGTACTCCATATCCAGCAGCACCTGCTCCTGAATCGTGAACTGCGCATGGAGCGACGACCGTAGCAGGGTGATGAAGTCGCAGTTGTCGAGAATCTTGGAACTTTTCATAAAGACCGTGTTACTTTGCTCGATAATATTCGAGCTTGCGCACCTCGAACAGATATTCGTATTTTGCACGGAGCAGTTGCGAGCGAGCCTTTACCGCAGCGGTAACGGAAGCGTTGTAGTCGGTCACGGAGGCAGCCCCGAGGTCGTATTTGCGTTCCACCTGACGCGCGGCCTCCTCCGCTACGGCGACGTAACGCTGTGCTCCGAGGTATTTCGCCCACGCCGTGCGTGCTTTAATCAATGCCTGCGTGACCTCTTTTGCGACCTGCTTTTCGACTGTGTGCAGGGCATATTCCGCACGCCGTATGGCGAGTTTCTGCCGCTGTACATTTTTTCGGGTCGTGAACTTGCCGAAAATCGGAATATTGAGCGACAGAGACACGTAGGTGCTCGCATTGTCCTTGTACTGCTCGAAGAAGGGATAGGCATCGTAACGGTAGGTGCCGTCGGGGTTCTGGAACATCTTCTGCCGGGCGTCCGAATAGCTCGACCCGTAGCCTGCCGAGAGGGAGACGGTCGGCCAGTAGGCCGCCCGCGCGATTTGCAGGTCGCGGCGTGCGAGGTCTATCTCCACGCGCGCAGCCTCGACTTCGGGGAGTCCCTGCGCAGCATCGAGAAGAGCTTCGGGGTCGTCGGCCGCATCGGAGCGGGTCATTTCCGAGACATTCGGGGAGACCGTTCGAAAAGAGGTGTAGTCTTCCAGTTCGAGCAGCTGACAGAGGTTCAGCCGCGCGAGGTCGTATGCATTGCGTGCCGTCAGCACGTCGTTCTCCGCATCGGCCAGTTGGGATTGTATCAAAAGCAGGTCGGCCAGCGTAGCTTTGTGCATTTCGACCTTCTTCGCCGTTTTTCCCTCCTGCACTTTCAGTTCGGAGACAACTTGTTCGGCATCGCGGATCGTCTCCTCAGCACACAAAATTTCTAAATAATAAGCCATAACATTCAGCCGTACATCGTTGCGCGTTTTCTCTACGGCCAACAGCGACGAACGAAGGTCGAGTTGGGCCCGTTTAAGATTGTACATGTTCCGCAGTCCGCTGAATACGGTTATGTTCGCCCCTATTGAAGTACTATTGCCGCCGACGGTTTGCTGTTCGACAAACTCGTAGGTCGTAGGGTCGAGCACACGGCCAGTCGAAAGCGAGTAGCTGTTCGATACGGAGATGTCGGGCGCATAGCCCCAGCGCGACTCCGAGAGTGCGATGCGCTTCTCTTCGGTCGAAAGCTCCTGCGTCTTGATTTCAATGTTATGTTCGTAGGCGTAGGCAATGCACTCGTCGAGCGTCCAGCGGCGCTCCTGGGCGTGGGTCGCGACGCAGCCCGTCAGAAGGAGTGTGAGCAATAACGTACGCATGGCCATTATCGGTTTTTGAAGAGTGAGACAATGGGCTGGATGAAGCGCTCCAGAAGCCGCAGGTCATCGGTGATGATCTCCGCCGTGCCGTCCATCTGCTGAATCATTGGCAGCTCGCGGCCGTAGCTCGTGGTCATGCCCTCGGGGAAGAGCACCTCGGCCAGGTAGACGATCGCTGGGCCGGCAGAGGTCTGCACCTCTTCGGGCACGGCCGCGAGGGCGCGGATCTCGCCGCGCAGCACCCCGAACTCCATATAGGGATAGCCGCTCAGCCGCACCTGCACGCGCTGCCCCGTGCGGACCTTGCCGAAGCCCGCCGAGGGGATTTGCAGACGGCCGATCACCTCCGTCGTGCCCGAGGGCAGGATGCTCGCCAGACGATCGCCGACGGAAACATGTTGGTTGGCACTCCAATAGCCGGCAAGGGTCGCACGGCCCGAAACAGGAGCTTCGAGGACATATTGCTGTCTCCACTGGGCGATCTGCGCCGCAAGCTGCTGGCGGCTCTGGGCAAGGGCGCGTTCGTATTCGGCGGTCTCGTTCTCCTCTTGTAGCGAAAGCTCGACGAGTTGCTGTTCCGACTGGATGATTTGCAGTTCGGTGGCAGTCAGCGAAGCGTCGAAGCCGGCCTTCGCGTTCTGCTTGGCGAGGTAGTTCTGGGCCGTCGTTTCGTAATCGGCGGCGGAGATGACCGCCTCGGCCAGAAGCAGGGAGTCGCGTTCCAGCGTGCGGCGGCCGTAATCGAGGTCCTGCGTCTGCAAGGAGCGCTGACGTTCGAGTTTGGCGTAGTGCTCGTGGTTCTTGGCAATCTGCTCCCGCAGGAGCTGCTGCTTGCGGGCTATATTGCCGGCGGCGAGGTAGTGGCGGAAGTCGCGGCATTTGCTTTGGTAGTCCGCAAAGGCCGGTTGTAGGTCGCCGAGGCGGTAGGCGGCATCCAGCCATGCGGCGCAGACTGCCTCCGCAGGTGCAAGGGACGCATCGGCCGCGAGGCTGTCGCTCACGCATTGCACGTCCCGCCAGAGAGCCGGATTGCGCAGCACGGCGACAACCTGGCCCCGCACCACCGTCTCGCCGTCCGTGACGCACAGCGTGTCGATCGACCCCGCGTAGCGCGCGACAAGGTCGGCCGGAGGGTTCAGCGTGGTGATCGTCGCCGGGGCCTCGACCGTGTCGGGGTACTTCACGAACCAGCAGCCCACGAGGATGCCACACAGGATCGCGAAGACCACCGTCACGCCACGGCGGACCACCCACCCCGGTGCCCGGCCAAGGATCGCCTGGGCCTCTTCGCTGTAGAAATCTTGTCTGTAATGCGGCATGATCTTATTGGTCAATGGTTTTCATATCCGGCATCTTTAAGGGCGATATGGATTTTTAGAAAATCTTCCAAATAATCTTTATATATAGAGCAAACGTCATTATTATCATTGTCAAATTCATTTTGAATCCGCTGTATCGGACATCCGCCTTCGCAAATCGGCAAATAAGCGCACGTAGTACATTGTGCGTCCTCGAAGGGATCAGCGCCATACAATTGCCGATTAAGCAACGTTTGATTGATATCGATGATTTTTCCCGTTTTACTTAATTTGCCGATAGCAAATCTCTTTTGGCCGATCATCTCCCAGCATTTATAGGCATATCCTTCAGGATCAAATGAAACAGCTCGTTGATCTCGAATCGCACATTCAGTACAATTATTATTGGGGTATCGCAACCATGGCGTATAAATTTTATGCGTGTGCCATAAATCCAATATAAACTCAGATGTCTCCTTTCTATTAAGAAAATGGGGATTTTTAAAAGTCCTTCTATTTCGATCTTGCACTATTCCCGGGGAAATCGTCACATTCTTATTTTGATATCGATTGGCCAAGAGGTTGAACAATGACGCATATTCAGCCATGTTGTCATGGGTCACGTTTATCCGAAAAACGACATTTATTTCCGGGGCTGTATCAGTCAATAAATCGACATTGGTTAATACACGGGAAAAGACGTCTTTGTTGTCAGGCGTGCTTTTGATTTTGTTGTGTCTTTCTTTGTTTCCGTCCAATGTGATTTGGACAGATTGTATGTTTATTTTTCGCAGAATCGGAATAACGGATTCCGATAAAAAGTATCCTGTTGTGATGATATTGGAACTGAATTCCTTATTGAATTTGGACATGAGTTTGTCGTAAAATATTTCCATTTGATCGATAGCGATCAATGGTTCTCCGCCAAACCAGGTTAAATAGATCTTTTGTAATTCTGGTATGGATTCGATATGTTTTACAATAGCATCCATAGTTTCTTCGGACATTCTGCCTTTTGGCTTTTCTTTCTCAAAACAATAGAAACAGCGAAAATTACACTCCATGGTTGGGGCAAGCGTTAGATGCATGAAGTTTTTTTGCCCGCGAATCGGAAGAATCATGGATTTATATAACAGGAAATCATCCTTCTGATTCTCTGTGATGAAATATTTATTCTTTAATATTCCCCACAAGTCAGGATCAATTGAGTTTTCCTCCAGTGTATGGCCTGTTTCACGAGCGTGCTGCAAGTCAATATATATGTTTTCGCCAATGGAAAGCAATGCATTTGACAGCGTATTATATATATAATATTTGCTGTTTGAGCGAAAGAAAAAGGTATAAATCGACACTTTCATAGTTCTATGGTATAGTGTTGAAAATAAGGTCGTAATCTTGATTCATGCTCACGTTGTTCTCCTTGCATAGCAGTGCCGGAAGGATCACACCGTAACGTTTGCCGGGCTGCAAGGGTATCGGAATACGGATCACCAGCGTATGATCGTCCGCCCAGTATTCTGGGTCCTCTTCGTGGTCGTCGTACCATGAATCGTCGTAAAGGGGAAGGATCGATTCGTCGTCGAAGGTCCGGATGGCAATAAGTCCCGTGTTCATCGGATGCGAGAAACGGATGCGCACCTCCCGAATATCGGCAGGGACCGCCGTTCCGGAGGCCGGGAACGTGGAGACGACGTAGGGCGGTTCGTTGTAGATGCGTTTGATCGTTTCGATATTTTCACCGATGCTTCGCATGAAGCCTGCAAGTTGCGGCATGAAGTCGGAAAAGGCAGGATAGAGTGAACGGTTGCTGGTAAAATTGTCCATAAAGACCAATCCCTCTTCCGCCCAGATAAAGCCCATGTTTCGGCATCGACGGATTGCAGCGGAAAGATCGTCGCCCAGCATTTCACGGCAATAGATCATGCTGCACAGTTCGTTCAGGTATTCGCCGCAGACGATTCGCGGCGCTCCGTAGCCTGCTGCTGTCAGCCTGCGGGGCAATGCCGCGAATAGCTGTGCTCCGGCGGGTAGCAGTTGTTCATTGTATTGAGGAAAAATCCGATTGGTAAAATAGTGAGAAATCTCGTGGATCAACACCCCCTCCGCCGCATTGCCGATTCGCTCTCTGGGCTCGCGGGCCACTCCCATCAGCACCCCGATGCCTTCGAGCCCCATGGCTCCGAGCACTCGTTCGCTCAGGGCATAGTTATGGACTCCGTATGCCGGACTGACGAAAACGGATAGTTCGGGGAAAGGCATCCCGTAAAACCGCTCGAACCAGTCGGGGTGTACCGTCTTGTCATATAAACGGCGAGTTTCTTCGACATAGGCGTCGTAGAGCATGCGGTGATCGCGGAAAAAACGGTCGAAATGCGAACGTCGGTAGAAATCGTCGAGCAGCCGGACATAGCGTTTCAGGTTATCGGCCGTCCAGCGGGGATCCACCCGTTTCAGATAGTCGGCCACATCCAGCGAGGAGGCGAGCCGCACATGCCCCTTCTCGATGCGCAGCACCGCCGCAGCCACCGGTGCCGAATTGTAGGAGACGACGGCAACGCTGTCGGGAGCGTCGCGCATCGTGCGGATAAAGCGCATCAGCGGATGGTCGCCGAACGCCTCGAACGCGCGGCGGATATCCGCTTCGTAGGAGGGCGGAACAGGCTGCATATACTCTTTGGCACCGGCCAAACGCCAGACGATCGCCGAGAGCTCCTGGCGTTCATCGACGCAGATGCGCGGCTGGGCCGTCGCGCACGGCATGCCGGCTATCATACCGACCAGAAAGAAAAGGATGAACCTCATAACAATCATACGAATTAAAGGGTTTCTCGAAGTATATTTATCTATCCCTCCGAGAAACCCTTATTGCGGTTTACGGAATTAAATCGGTCTGAATCGAATCGATGACCCCTGCTCCTCCCGGTTGGCCGGAATATCCGCCTTGCAGGTTACAGGTTAACTTGTTGCCCCTTTCACAGCTTTTGTACTTGATAGGACAGATAACGGTGTCACCCGTCTGACGAAACGTTGTGATCCCGGACGATTCGCAGTTCAAGGTACCGCCACCCATAACCCAGGACATCTGCTGCTTATCCAGACGCCCTTCTTCGATAATTTGAAAATTTTTCATGTTTTGTTTTTTTAGAATTCATAATTTCAGGCTATTTAATACTTGAATGGCCCCCGAACCTTTAGGCCTGATTATCTGTGTGGCGGGGTTTCTATGTGCAATTGCCTTTCTGTGTTTTAGTTGAACTTATGAGTTGACGGACTCGGTTTTGCTTCCTCGTGGGAAGGCTTTTTTATTTCTGTTCGGCTGGCAAGGCCACAAGGATCGGTTTAATAGTTTATCTGTTGCAGTTTCAGTTTCCCAACTCCAACTGGTTCTTGACCAGCTCGTAGTAGTATCCGCGCCGGGCCGTCAGCTCGGCGTGTGTGCCTTGCTCGACGATGCGCCCGTGGTCCAGCACGAGGATGTTGTCGGCATTCTTTACGGTCGAAAGTCGGTGTGCGACGACCACGACGGTCTTGTTTTCGAACAGACGTTCGAGGCGCTCCATGATCGTGCGTTCGTTGTTGGCGTCGAGCGAGTTGGTGGCCTCGTCGAAGAAG
>ERZ778514.422-NODE-422-length-40475-cov-7.990054_pt1 | contig 40475 bp, 25 predicted proteins | sample MGYA00510344_ERZ778514 | MGnify/ENA primary metagenome ERZ778514 (study PRJEB29527, sample SAMN07138968) | mouse gut metagenome | material: feces | host: mouse | place: China:Nanjing | collected 2016-01-25 ...
GAACCAAGAATGACAGGACCAGAATCTGTAGTGTTACCATTACACCATATCCCAAAATGTCTTTTGCAATGTGCTTAAGAGCTGATTGCGAGTGCAAAGGTACTATATTTTTTTTTCTTTGCAATAGTTTTTCCTGTTTTTTTCTAAAAAAACTCAAATAAAGGGGTGCTTTTTCGTGGATTTACGATAAATCAATGTACCTTTGCGCCATAACAACAGCTTATTTAATGGAACAGACAGAAAAGTTAGTCAAGGCTATAATAGAGGGTATACAGGAGAAGAAAGGACGCGGAATAACGGTTGCCGACCTTTCTGAAATAGAAGGAGCGATATGCAGCAGGTTTGTTATATGTGAGGGAAATTCGCCCGCACAGATTGAGGCAATTGCCGATGCTGTGGGAGAAAGCGCAAGGATAAATGCGGGAGAGAAACCTGTTAATATCGTAGGACTGAGACATGCGCAGTGGGTGGCAATGGACTATACGGACGTTATCGTACATATTTTTCTGCCAGAGGCAAGGGAGTTTTACAACCTTGAGAACCTTTGGATGGATGCACCATTGATTAATGTTCCTGACCTTGACTGATGTCGGGACGGGCAGACAATCGGATTTTTTATTTTTATTACTTATTTTATAAAGGGCTGATGCCGATAACTGGCGTTCTGCTATGTTGTAATGATGGCAGACGGCGAAGACAGGCTGATGCCGATATTGAAGAATATGGAAAAAGACAAGACCCCAAAGATGCCGAAGTTCAACATGAACTGGATTTACGGCATTGTTATAGTAGGATTGCTTGCGGTATATTTTGCCGGTGGCGATGCCGTTGCCGGAAGCGTGAGCAAGCCTGTGTCGTATACAGTATTCAAGGAATATGTTAACAGGGGATATGCATCGAAGATTGTTGTAAACAAGGATGAGAGCAAGCTGAAGATGTATGTCAAGCCCGAGCACATAAGAACTGTATTCCGTCAGGGGACAGACCAGACAGGCAAGGAGCCTTACGTGAATGTTGAGTTCGGAAGCGTGGATAACGTAGAAAACTTTATAGATACGGAGCGTAAGGCGGGAAAGTTTTCCGGTGAGTATACATACGAGAACAAGCAGGGCAACAGCTTCATGAACATTCTCATCAGTTTCGGACCGATAATATTCCTTGTGCTGATATGGATGTTCTTCATGCGCCGCATGGGAGGAGGCTCGGCTGGAGGTTCGGGCGTGTTCAATGTAGGCAAGAGCAAGGCAAGGATGTATGAGAAGGGTGGCGAGCTGAACGTGACGTTCAAGGATGTTGCTGGACAGGCTGGTGCAAAACAGGAAGTACAGGAAATCGTCGAGTTTCTTAAAAATCCGCAGAAATATACCGAGCTTGGCGGAAAGATTCCCAAAGGTGCGCTTCTTGTGGGTCCTCCGGGAACGGGAAAGACATTGCTGGCAAAGGCTGTGGCTGGAGAAGCAGGTGTTCCGTTCTTTTCCATGAGCGGTTCAGACTTTGTTGAGATGTTTGTCGGAGTTGGTGCGAGCCGCGTGCGCGACCTGTTCCGTCAGGCAAAAGAGAAGTCGCCGTGCATAATATTCATTGACGAGATAGACGCTGTGGGCAGGGCGAGGAGCAAGAACCCGGCAATGGGCGGAAACGACGAGCGCGAGAATACGCTGAATGCGCTTCTCACGGAAATGGACGGTTTCGGGACAAACAGCGGTGTGATAATACTTGCCGCGACAAACCGTGCGGACATGCTTGACTCGGCACTCCTGCGTGCCGGGCGTTTTGACAGGCAGATACATGTGGACCTGCCCGACCTTAATGAGCGCAAGGAGATATTCCTCGTTCATTTGAAACCGGTGAAGACAGATCCGTCTTTGGATATAGATTTGCTGGCACGACAGACACCGGGCTTTTCGGGTGCAGACATTGCCAATGTATGTAACGAGGCGGCGCTGATAGCTGCGCGCCACGACAAGAAGACCGTGGAACGTCAGGACTTTCTCGATGCGGTGGACAGGATAATCGGCGGTCTTGAGAAGAAGACAAAGGTTATGACGGCTGCGGAGAAGCGTACGATAGCCTTGCATGAGGCGGGACACGCCACGATATCATGGTTCTTGGAACACGCTAATCCGTTGGTGAAGGTGACGATAGTGCCGCGCGGCCGTGCCCTCGGTGCTGCATGGTATATGCCGGAGGAACGGCAGATAACCACAAAGGAGGAGATGCTCGACGAGATGTGTGCCACATTGGGCGGCCGTGCTGCCGAGGAACTGTTTACCGGACATATATCCACAGGGGCGATGAACGACTTGGAGCGCGTGACGAAGAGTGCCTACGGCATGATTGCATACGCCGGAATGAGCGACAGGCTTCCCAATATATGTTACTATAATAATAATGAATATAATTTCCAGCGTCCTTATTCGGAAACCACGGCAAAGGTGATGGACGACGAGGTGCTGGCGATGATAAACAGCCAGTATGAGCGTGCCAAGCAGTTGCTGACCGAGCATAAGGAAGGTCACAACAAGCTGGCGCAGCTGCTGATAGAGCGTGAGGTCATATTTGCAGAAGACGTGGAGAACATATTCGGCAAGCGTCCGTGGGTGAGCCGTTCGCAGGAGATAATGAACGAGGAGGGAAACGCTGCCGGCAAAACTGCGGAAGATGAGGCGGAGGCACCGGCTTCCGGTGTTGTTGAAACAGAGGAAAAGGAATAGGAGAGGAGCACGATATGTCGGAGAAACAAAGCAAGATAGGCAACCTTATCGTCAGAAGCATAACGGGAGTGCTGTTTGTTGCAGCAATAGTGACGTGTTTTCTTGATGCCATGGCAATGGAAATGCTCTTTGCCATAGTGACGGGACTTACTATGTGGGAGTACGGCGGACTTGTAAATGGCGTCAGGGGCGTTACCGTAAACCGTTTTATAAGTACAGTGGCAGGTGTGTATCTCTTTCTTGCCGTAGGCGGATTTTGCAGCGGACTGGTACAGACGGGAGCTGTGTTCATACCGTATTTGCTGACGCTGGTATACCTGTTCGTAAGCGAGCTGTATGCGAAGAACGAGAATGCCGTGAACGACTGGGCATACACCATGCTCGGACAGATGTATGTGGCGTTGCCTCTGTCTATGATAAATGTGCTGGCGTTCAATGCAGCCACAGACGGGAGCATACGTTTCAACTATATCATTCCGCTGAGCATATTCATATTTCTTTGGATGAACGACACTGGCGCATATTGCACCGGCTCGCTGATAGGGCGGCATAAGCTGTTTCCGCGCGTCAGTCCGGCAAAGAGCTGGGAAGGAAGCATCGGCGGTGCAGTGCTGGTAATGGCTGCCTCATGGATAGTGGGCACTTATGCCATAGACCACGGTGCCGATGTGCTTACTGTACCGCAGTGGCTGGGGCTTGGACTTGTCGTTGTGGTGTTCGGCACGTGGGGCGACCTTGTCGAAAGCCTTTTCAAGCGCACGCTCGGAATAAAAGACAGCGGTACGATACTGCCTGGACACGGTGGTATGCTTGACCGTTTCGATTCTTCGCTTATGGCAATGCCGGCGGCGGTGGTATATCTCTATTCGCTGACTTTATTCTAAAGATGGGCGATAATGGGCACTGGCTCTGAAAGAGGGATGTGCCGCAACGCAGGAGAAGCCGTGCATGCCAACTCCTGATATTAGGAGGTTATAATCAAAACTTGTTTGTAAGTTTTGTTTATAACCTTATTTTTTATTATATTTGCCGATATTATAGACCTTTATAAAACGACATGGTTATACAGACGGCATGCAGGGAGCATGCAAATGCAATAGCGCGGCTTATAATGCAGGCGATGAATTATGATTGTTGCAGGTATTATGCCGGACCGGAGCATAGTCTTGAAGACTTTGAAAGGATGATGACGCGGCTTGTGGAAGCCGAGAACTCCCAGTATAGTTATAAGAACACACATGTGGCGCTGGATGATGACGGCAGCGTCGCAGGTATCTGTGTGACCTACGACGGCGCAAGGCTTCATGAGCTGAGGGAGGCTTTCATAAAAGCGGCGCGCGAATTTTTCGGGCGCGACTACAGTACAATCGGCGACGAGACATCACCGGGTGAGCTTTACATAGACAGTCTTGCCGTGGACGAGAAGCATCGTGGACGCGGAATTGCCGGTGAGCTGTTGCGTGTTGCCATTGCCAAGGCGGCAGACATGGGTATTCCTGCCGGGCTGCTTGTCGACAAGGGTAATCCATTGGCGGAAAGGCTGTATGTCAGAATGGGCTTCAAGCATGTCGGCGATACCGTGTGGGGAGGTCATCCCATGAAACATCTCCAATATCACCATAGATCAAAGAAAACATAATTATATGCAGAAGAGCAAATATCTTGTTGCCAATGACCGGGATTCCCTTTGGGGACTTACGGTGAGCACCGTGGGCTATGACGAGCTGTCGGCGGACGAACCTTATCCTACGCAGGGGCATGCCGACGGATATTATTTTGATATATCAAGAGGACGCGTGCTCAACGAATACCAGATGCTTTACCTGCTGGAAGGGGAGGGCGTGTTCTCGTCGGAGCATGTAGCCAAGACAAGGATAAAGGCAGGAGATATATTTCTCCTGTTTCCTGACGAGTGGCACAGCTATCATCCGGCACCAGGCTCAAACTGGAAAAGCTACTGGATAGGTTATAAGGGAAGGAACATGGACGACCGTGTGCGCTATGGCTTCCTGTCTCCGGAAAAGCCTATATATCATGTGGGATACAGCAGCGACATTGTGCATCTGTACGATTCGGCAATAGCCGCGGCACGCGAGGAGGCGGCATATTCTCAGCAGATACTTGCAGGAATAGTGAACAATCTTATCGGAGTGATGTATTATCTTGAGCGTAACCTCGAGCTGAACCGTAATAGCGGATATGCCGACCTTATAAATAAGGCGCGCGACCGTATACGCCAAAGCGTGGAGACAAACCTCACGATGCAGCAGGTGGCGGAAGAGCTGGGCGTGAGCTATTCCAACTTCCGCAAGCTTTTCAAGGAGTATACGGGTATGTCGCCCGCCATGTTCCAGCAGGACCTGCGCCTGCAGCGTGCAAAGGAACTGCTGTCTACCACCGGGCTGAGCATAAAGGAGATTGCGTACAGGCTCTGCTTCGACTCTCCTGATTATTTCTCAAGCAAGTTCAGGATAAAGACAGGATGCAAGCCGAGCGACTACAGGGGACAGATGAAGTAGAGTTGGGAGTAAGGAGTAAAGGGAGTAAGGAGTAAAGTAGTTAAGAGGTAGGTAGTTAAGGAGAGGATAGGAGTTGTTTGTAATATAACCGGGAAGACAAATTTGTCACTCCAATATTATAATAAAATATATGGAGGCTTCCTTATTGTCTGGACAATATCGCTTGTTGTCAGAACAATATCGGGAAGCCTCCATATATTTTATAATGCCGTTACGGTGTATCTCTTATTCAGTTACTTGCCGCAGCTTGGTGTCCATGGCTTCAGCTGCTTGAAGAAATCGTTGCCCTTGTCGTCGACGAGGATGAACGCGGGGAAGTCCTCCACGTGGATTTTCCATACAGCCTCCATGCCAAGCTCCGGATATTCCACGCACTCGATGCTCTTGATGGAGTTCATTGAAAGCACAGCGGCAGGACCGCCGATGCTTCCGAGATAGAAGCCGCCGTGTTTGTGACATGCGTCCGTCACTTCCTGTGTGCGGTTGCCCTTGGCAATCATCACCATGGAGCCGCCGTTTGCCTGGAACTCGTCCACGTAGGGGTCCATGCGGTTTGCCGTCGTGGGCCCCATCGAGCCGCAGGGCATTCCCTCGGGTGTCTTTGCCGGTCCGGCGTAGAGCACGGGGTGGTCTTTGAAATACTGCGGCAGCCCTTCACCTGCGTCGAGGCACGCCTTCAGCTTGGCGTGGGCAATGTCGCGTGCCACGATTATCGTGCCGTTGAGGCTTACGCGTGTCGATACGGGATACTTGCCGAGGAGCTTGCATACTTCGCTCATGGGCTGGTTGAGGTCAATCTTTATCGCGTTGCCCTCTCCCGCCTTGCGCAGTTCTTCGGGGATAAGCTCGCCGGGGTTGTCGTCAAGTTTCTCAATCCATATTCCGTCCTTGTTTATCTTTGCCTTGATGTTGCGGTCGGCAGAGCAGCTCACGCCCAGTCCTATCGGGCAGCTTGCACCGTGGCGCGGAAGACGTATCACGCGTATGTCGTGGGCAAAGTACTTGCCTCCGAACTGTGCGCCGAGACCAATCTTGTGCGCCTCGTCAAGCAGCTGTTCCTCCAGTTCTATGTCGCGGAAGGCGCGTCCTGTCTCATCTCCCGTTGTGGGCAGGTTGTCGTAGTAATGTGTAGAGGCGAGCTTTACGGTAAGGAGGTTCTTCTCCGCCGACGTTCCTCCGATGACAAATGCTATGTGATAAGGCGGGCATGCAGCCGTGCCGAGCGTCTTCATCTTCTCCACGAGGAAGGGGACGAGCGTGCCGGGGTTCTGTATGCGTGCCTTTGTCTCCTGATAGAAATATGTCTTGTTTGCCGAGCCGCCGCCCTTGACCACGCAGAGGAACTTGTACTCGTCGCCCTCCGTAGCCTCGATGTCTATCTGTGCCGGCAGGTTGCAGCGCGTGTTCACCTCGTCGTACATGTTGAGCGGAGCGTTCTGCGAATAGCGCAGGTTCTCTTCCGTGTATGTCTTGTATACGCCGAGCGACAGCGCCTCTTCGTCGCAGAAGCCCGTCCATACCTGCTGTCCCTTTTCGCCGTGGATTATCGCCGTGCCGGTGTCCTGGCAGAAGGGCAGCTTGCCCTTGCATGCCACCTCGGCGTTGCGCAGGAATGTCAGTGCCACGTATTTGTCGTTGTCGCTTGCTTCCGGATCTGTAAGTATCTTCGCCACCTGCTCGTTGTGCGCGCGGCGCAGCAGGAAGTTTACGTCCCTGAACGCGGCGTTCGACATCATTGTCAGTGCCTCGGGGCTTACCTTCAGTATCTGTCTGCCTTCAAACTCTCCCACGGACACGCCTTCCTTTGTCAGCAGGTAATACTCCGTGTCGTCCCTGCCCGTCTGGAACATGGGCGCATACTTAAATTGCGGTGTTGTTGCCATGATTTATTGATTTTATTGTTTGGTTATTGCTTTGTTGCCTGCAAAATTAGGTATTATTTCTAAATAACAAGGATAAAACGGCAAGATATTTTGCGCGCGTGCATGTGGCGCGCGTATGCCGCAGTGTGCCGCGCCGTTGCATTTAAATGCCTGAAAGCCTTGCTGGTTCGGCGAAAAGGCTTATCTTTGCACATGCCTATTCACTGGTTTGGGCAAAAAAACTAATTTAAATAACACTGATGAAACTTAGATTTATCTTGACCGCCTGTCTTGCCGCAGCCATATCGCTTGCGGGACAGGCAAAGGACTACAGGTACACGACCGTTGAGGGCGACCTGATGAACACGCGTATCTACACGCTCGACAACGGACTGAAGGTCTATCTGTCCGTGAACAGGGAGAAACCGCGCATACAGACATATATTGCCGTGCGCACGGGCAGCCGCAACGACCCGGCGGAGACAACGGGATTGGCTCACTACCTTGAGCATCTGATGTTCAAGGGAACGACGAAGTTCGGAACGTGGAATGCCGCGGCGGAGGCTCCGCTGCTGGATGAGATTGAGGCGAAGTATGAGACGTACCGCCGCCTTTCCGATCCGCAGCAGCGCAAGGACTGCTACAGGGAGATTGACAGCCTGTCGCAGCTCGCCGCAAAGTATTTCATACCCAACGAGTACGACAAGATGATGTCGTCGATAGGCGCGCAGGGCACCAACGCATACACCGGCAACGACGTGACGTGCTACGTGGAGGACATTCCCGCCAATGAGGTGGAGAACTGGCTGCGCGTGGAGGGCAACCGCTTTGCCGACATGGTGATACGCGGCTTCCACACAGAGCTTGAATCGGTCTACGAGGAATACAACATAGGACTTGCCGACGACATGGACAAGGCATACACGGCACTGTTTGCCAAGGCGTGCCCCGGTCATCCCTACGGCACGCAGACGACGATAGGCACGCAGGAGCACCTCAAGAACCCCTCGATAACGAACATAAAGAACTATTTCAAGCGCTATTACGTGCCGAACAACATGGCGGTGTGCATGGCAGGTGACATGGATCCCGACAAGGTCATTGCGCTCGTCGACAAGTATATGGGCGGTCTCAGACCCTCTCCCTCGCTCTCGCGTCCGGAGTATCCCGCGCTCGAGCCTATTACAGGCGTCCGCGACACCACCGTGGTGGGTCAGGAGGCAGAGCGCCTGCTCATGGCGTGGCGCTTTAAAGGCTCGTCAGACATGCAGGCAGACACCCTTGAGGTCATCTCGAGGATGCTGGCAAACGGAAAGGCGGGACTTTTCGAGATAAACCTCGAGCAGAAAATGCTGGCGCAGGGCGTCGGTGCTTTCTTCTACGGTCTGAACGACTATTCCGCGCTCGTGGTGTCGGGCACGCCCAAGGACAGGCAGAGCCTCGACGAGCTCCGGCGGCTCATCTGCGGCGAGATAGGGCGGCTGGGACGCGGCGACTTCTCCGACGACCTGCTCCCGGCTGTCGTAAACAACATGAAGCTCGACTTCTACAAGTCGCTGCAGAGCAACGACGCGCGCGCCGACATGTTCGTAGACGCCTTCGTAAACGGCAAGAAGTGGGAAGACGTCGTGCACAGGCTCGACAGGATTGCCGGAATGACCAAGCAGCAGATTGCCGCCTTTGCCCGCAGGTATCTGCGCGATAACTACGCCTGCGTATACAAGGTGCAGGGCAATGACACGACATTGAAGAAAATCGAAAAGCCGCAGATTACGCCCATACCGACCAACCGCGACAAGAGCAGCGCCTTCCTCGAGGCTATAACGGGTGCGAAGACCGAGCCGATAGAGCCGCGCTTCGTAGACTATGGCAGGGACATGACCGTCACGAAGACGCGCGGCGGGCTGCCGATGCTGTATAAGAGGAACACCGACGACGGGCTCTTCGACATGACGTTCTACTATGCCTTCGGCTCGGAGGCAGACCGCGCCATGGTGCTTGCCCCCGGATACCTATATTATATAGGTACGGACAAGAAGACGCCGGCGCAGATCAAGCAGGAGTTCTACAGCCTGGCGTGCGACTACTCGGTCAGCGTGTCGTCAGATGCGGTCTACGTAAGGCTCACCGGACTTAGCGAGAACATGCCGCGGGCACTCGCGCTGTGGGAAGACTTCATACGCAATGCCAAGGGCGATGCCGCGTCGTACGAGAAGTATGTCAACCTGCTCATGAAAACCCGCGCCGATGCCAAGAACAACCAGCGCGCATGTTTTGAGCGCCTGCGCGAATACGCCATGCACGGTCCGTACAACCGCTATACCAATACCCTGAGCGAACAGGAGCTGCGCGCCGCCGGTCCGCAGATGCTCCCCGACCTGCTCAAGAGGCTCTGCGACATGGAGCACACCGTGCTCTACTACGGTCCGTACAGCGAGAAAGAGGCATCGGCAGTGATTACCCGATACCACAAGACGCCGAAGAGGCTGCTCCCCGTGCCCGCCGGCAGGGAATACGGCGAGGAGGAGACGCCAGTCAACGAGGTTATGATTGCGCCCTACGACGCCAAGAACATATACATGGTGCAGTATCACAACGAGCGGCTGCCGTGGAACGAGGCAGAGACACCCGTGCAGGAACTTTTCAACGAGTATTTCGGCGGGAGCATGAACGGCGTGGTCTTCCAGGAGCTGCGCGAGGCGCGCGGACTTGCCTACAGCGCGTATGCAAGCTACGAACGCCCGTGGCGCAAGGGGCACAGTGAGTCGTTCTATACGTACATCATCTCGCAGAACGACAAGATGACCGACTGCATACGCGTCTTCAACGAGATACTCGACACCGTGCCGCGCTCGCAGGCTGCGTTCGAGATTGCACGCAACAGCCTCACAAAGACACTGCAGAGCCGCCGCGTGACGCGCGCCTCGGTGCTCTATTCGTATCTCAACGCGCGCCGGCTGGGCATAGGCTACGACCTCTACCGCAGCGTATACGAGGCTCTGCCGCGGCTGACGCTCGACGACATCGTCGGCTTCGAGCAGAAGCGCATGGCTGCCAAGCCCTGCCGCTACATAATCCTCGGCGACGAGAAAGAGCTGGACATGGAGGCACTCGGCAGGATAGGCAGGATACACCGCCTCACCACCGAACAGATTTTTGGATATTAATGCCTGAGGGTGTTGCAAAGCATGAAATTATGTCCCTGCAAACTTAAAAGCAGAGCTTAGCGACACCCTTGCATCATCCGCCCTTGCCGTCTGACGGCAAAGTGTAAGCTCCGGCGGCAGAAATGCGGCAGGATGTCATTTTGAAAACACGCGCGAAAAAATTCGTTACAGGCTCGGAAAAAACGTCCGGCGGCTCCGCAAAATCGCAGAGACGCCGGATTTTTTTCTGCGGACGTTCAACAATTCTCTATAGACGTGGGATTTTTTCCTGTGGACGTGAGATTTTTTCCTGTGGACGTGAGATTTTTTTCTGCGGACGTGAGATTTTTTCCTGCGGCACGTGAGATTTTTTTCTGTGGCACGTGAGATTTTTTCCTGCGGCACGTGAGATTTTTTCCTGCGGCACGTAAGATTTTTCCCTGCGGACGCTCAAAAAAATACTGTAGAGGTGCTCTATGTGTTAAAACAGTGCCTGTTTTTAGTTAAAAACATCGTTCTTAGCCCCTTTTTTGATGTACGGTTTACATCCGTGGACGGCATCTGCGCGCGTAAGTATCAGTCAGAGAAGTATTTGCAGCGTCCGTCCCGTTTTGTGCCCGTTTCCGTACTCCCCCACAGGGTCTTACGAAAAACGGCACGCATTTGGCGTTGTCGGAAATCAATGTGTAAGCAAAACAGGCACTTGCGTTGTCAATATGTCAAATATGACCTTTAGACCTTAAAGACACTTAAGACTTCGGCATACGATGCCTGCGCTGCGTCCCCCCCCCCTTCTTTTCCAGAGGAGGGGCAGGGGTGGTTTGAATAATTCACCGGACCCACATCTTTTTTGTCCTTCGCCGACGTGTTTATTTCCCGAGTCTTGAAAGAAACTCCCTGACCACTTCTTCATCCACGTCGCCGAGCAATGCCTCTTTCCTTGCGTCGTCTGCTATCCCGCCGCGCCATTCCGCCCATGCTTCCTTGCCCTTGCGGCTAATCCGGCGCATGTCATCGTCCGTAATTTCGCCGATGCCGTAATATTCCCTTATCGCAGCGCATGCCATGTTCCACGCCCATTCGCCGTAGTTGTCGTTCATTTCCGCCATCCGTTCTTCTATTTCAGCGATGCAGCTCACTGCGCCGGTCCTTATGTCGGCGGCAAGCCGTTCTGCCTCTTCTTGCGGTAAGAGCATGCCGGCAAAGTCTGTCCATGTCCCCGTGCCGCGGATACCGTCGCGCCGTGCGTGTCGGTTGGCGTTCACTGCTTCGCCGAAAAACATCTTTATCGCCATGTCATACAGGCGTATGCCTTTTTTCAGCGCGCCCTCGCGTATCACGCATGTGCCGTATATGTATTCGCCGTTGCCGCTGCCGTGTCTTTCCAGCAGCCGTTCCAGCTCTTCCTTGCCTTTCATGACCTTTTGTATGGTGTAGGGGCTGAGCCATTCGAAGTTGATGATGCTCCTTCTCGCGTTGTGCGGACGCATGTCGCGCTCCTTCCACTTGCCCGTGTCTCGGTACGTCCCCACTGTCACGAGGTTGCGTCCCGGCACGAGGAATGTCTTCCCGCCCGAGGCTATGACGTATGAAAACGGCATGTCTGACGTGTCTGGATGGCTGTCTATCTTCCCCATGCACATGGAGAAGGCGCCTATGGTTGCCGGCATCAGTATGTGCGCGCCGCTTGCCGTCTTGGCTCCGCGTTCCAGCGTGCCGTAGTGTATGGGTCCGAGCTTGTAGGCGTGGTTGCTGTAGTTGGTCGCCGAACCGGCGTTGTAGAATGAGAACATGCCGCCGATGAGCAGCGTCGACTTGTGGTGGCTCACCGTGAACGGTCCGCAGAAGGCGGCGCAAGCCTCGCCGTTGTCCATGTGCGAGTTGGCGAAGAACACGCTGTTCTCTGCCGAGAAACCCCTGCCTATGTGGCACGCCTCGCCTACAAGGCAACCTTTGAGCTGGGCACCGTCGGCTACTGTCGCTCCTGCCGATATTATGACGTTGCGGCATATCACGCCGTTGCCGACGTATGTTGCCGCACCGCCGCCGGAGGCAACGGTGCAGTTGTATAGTCCCGACGCGCACCTTATCTCGCAGCCGTCTTCTATCATCGTGCCCGTTATCTCGCCTGTGTTCGTAATCCTTACGTTATTCCCGATGGCGGCGCGTGGCTTCCTGCGAGCCTTTGTCCCGGCTGCAATGATTGTGCGCAGCCTTTCGTGCAATGGCTTGTCACTGGCTTTTGTCACCATGAAGGCGGCAACCTGAGATGTCAGCCCGTTGTATATGATTACGTTCCCGTCGCCTGCTTCGTTGAGCACGGCTATCGCCCGCCCCTCACCGTAGTCGGCGTCGGTGTCGCCAGCAATCCTCCCTACGTTTGAGATGAGGCATCCATCGCCTATGTCATACCCGAATATATGGCTCCCGATGTTCTCTATGAGGCAGTTGTCGCCTATCGTGACGTCGCACAGCGTGGCATTGCGTATCCCGGCGTGGCGCATGAAACCGCGTTCCACTTCAAGCAGCCCGCCGGATGCCCCGATGCTGACTTTCCCGTAGAACGACGCATTGTGCACGTGGTCCGTGCAGAAGCCTTCGGCAACGTCCACGCTGTTCCAGTCTTCGGCGCGGCATCCGTTGCGTTCAAGCCGTTCTATCTCGCCGGCAGTAAGGTTCCTGTGTCTTTTCATTTTTCAGAATGTTTTAGCAGATTGTTGTGCGCATGCTTTTGCGCAGCGGTTTTACTCGTAGTCGTTGTAAAGGAAGTCGTTGTAGGGATACTTCTGTACGTGCAGCTCGCGCACGCGCTTGTAGAGCACTTCGCGCAGCTCGTCGATGTTCTCCTTCTCGCGTGCCGAAATGAACAGGCAGCTGTCGTCCATCTTAGCCATCCACGTGCGGCGCAGCTCGTCGAGGGTCACGTTCTCCTTCGTCAGCGGCGTAAGGTCGTCGGGCTCTTTCTCCACCCACGTGTAGGCATCGATTTTGTTGAATACTATCATTGACGGCTTGTCCGAACATCCAAGCTCTCCCAGGGTCTTCTCCACCACGTTTATCTGTTCCTCAAAGTCGGGGTGGGAGATGTCCACGACGTGTACAAGCAGGTCAGCCTCGCGTACCTCGTCGAGCGTGGACTTGAATGAGTCGACAAGGTCTGTCGGCAGCTTGCGTATAAATCCTACGGTGTCGGCAATGAGGAAGGGCAGGTTGTCTATCACCATCTTGCGTACCGTTGTGTCAAGCGTGGCAAACAGTTTGTTTTCAGCAAATACCTCGCTCTTTGAAAGAAGGTTCATTATTGTTGATTTTCCCACGTTGGTATATCCCACGAGTGCCACGCGTATCATCCGTCCGCGGTTTTTGCGCTGCGTCGTCTTCTGCTTGTCTATTTCGGCGAGACGCTGCTTCAGCAGGGTTATGCGTTGCAGGATGATGCGCCGGTCCATTTCGAGCTGTGTCTCTCCCGGTCCGCGCAGTCCCACGCTGCCTTTCCCGCCTCCGCTTCCCGAGCCTCCGCCCTGTCGCTCAAGGTGTGTCCACAGCCTTTGAAGGCGCGGCAGCATGTACCTGTGCTGTGCGAGCTCCACCTGTGTCTTTGCCTCCGCCGTTTGCGCGCGCATGGCAAATATGTCGAGTATAAGCGATGTGCGGTCCAATATCTTTACTTGCAGTTCTTTCTCAATATTCCGGAGCTGTTTGGCGGACAGTTCGTCATCAAAAATCACCATGCCCACCTCGCGTTCGGCATCTTCCTCGTCCTTTATATACTGCTTTATCTCTTCAAGCTTGCCGCTGCCTACGTATGTGACGGCGCTCGGTCCGTTTACTTTTTGTGTGAAACGCTTTACAGTAACGGCTCCGGCGGTGTCGGCGAGAAACTCCAGTTCGTCGAGATACTCTTTAGTCTTTGACTCATCCTGGTTCTTTGTTACCAGTCCCACCAATACAGCCGTTTCTGTTTTTGCCTCAGATATTACAAATTCTTTCATCCTTTTCTTATGATAATAAGTACAAAATTAATGAAAATCGTTGGAAATGCCGAATAAAAAGGTATAAAAGTCGGTGAATGACCTAATAATAAGGTATTTACGGATACAAAACTGGAGGGTGGAGGATCATCGGCAGTCATGCCGCGGCAGTTTCCGTCAGGCGGATGATATTCAATGAAGATGCGTTGGCGTGCGCATTTATCATTTTCTTAATATGGATGTTACCGTTATGAAATATCTGCACGATACTTTTGCATCAGTAAAAACAAAAGAAGTGTATGTAAATGAAAAGAAAACTTTATTTGGATTTTAGTAAATTAATGTTGCTTGTCCTGCTGTCCGGGCATGTATGGACATTGAATGCCGGTATTGTAAAAGGTGTAATAAAGGACAGGAAGGATAAGGAACCGCTTGCGGGTGCCACAGTCATGGCATCTGCATACGACAAGGGGACGGCTGCCGGCATGGACGGGCTTTACTGTCTGGAACTGCCCGCCGGAACCTATACGCTGACCGTACGTTATATAGGATATAAGCCCATTGTCAGAGAGGATGTGAAGGTTGCCGATGTTGGTGAGACCGTCATTGATTTCCTTATGGAGAGCGATGAGAGGACGCTTGGAGAAGTGTCGGTGACGGCTGTCGCACGCCGGAATACAGAAACGGCGCAGGTGCAGGAGCAGAAACGCAGTCTCGTTGTGCAGACAGGCGTGTCGGCGCAGCAGATTGCGCGCACGCAGGACAAGGACGCTTCGGAGGTGATACGCCGAGTGCCGGGCGTGTCAATCATCAACGAGAAGTTTGTCATGGTACGCGGACTGTCGCAACGGTATAATAATGTGTGGCTCAACGGAGGTGCCGTGCCCAGTTCGGAAGCGGACTCGCGGGCGTTCTCGTTCGATATCCTGCCCAGTTCCCAGCTTGACAACATGGTCATCGTCAAGAGTCCGGCACCCGAATATCCCGCCGACTTTACGGGCGGGTTCATTCTCGTCAATACGAAGCAGCTGCCGGAAGACAACGGACTTAACATCTCCGTGGGACTGGGAGCCAACGACCGCACCCATTTCCGCAGTTTTACAGCCTCGCGGGGCAGCGGCATGGACTGGCTGGGACTGGGCAGCGGAAATCGCTCGCTCAGTGCCGGGATGAACGGTTCTTTACGCGCCTATCCGGGATATGAGGGTGGAAGCAACCCACGCCTCGATGTACTCGGCAACGGGTTGAACAACGACTGGACCTTGCGCACCAAGCATCCCCTGAGCGACCTGAAGCTGAACATGAGCTACAATCATACATGGAAAACGGAAGAAGGGCAGAAATATGGTCTGCTTGCCGCCCTGAACTATTCCAATACCTACAAGACACAGCTTGACATGGAAAACTCGCTTTACGGTCCGTACGACACGTCGAACGACAAGCCGGTGGCACTTAGAAAAGCCACCGACAATCAATACAGCAACGACGTGCGGCTTGGAGCTATGCTTAACCTCTCGTTGCACCCGAGGGACAACCGCCACTATTTCGAATGGAAAAACATATTCAACCAGATAGCGAAGAACCGCTATGCCGGGCGCACGGGATTCAACGCCCAGCCGGACAACATCAACGACATGGAGTATTATTACTCGGCACGCACCACCTACAACACCCAGCTGACCGGGCGGCACACTTTCACCAATGACCGCATAGACTGGAGCGTCGGCTATGCCTACGCCAACCGCAACCTTCCCGACCGCCGACTGATAGAGCGTACCGACCGCACGGAGCAGCGGATGGGTATATACCGCATCAGCCGTGAATTCACCAGGCTTGACGAGCACATTGTTTCCGCAGGAAGCAACTACCGCAAGGATTTCCACTTCGGCACATTCGAGCCGACACTGAAAGCAGGGGCATACGGGGAATACCGCACACGCACCTACCGCACGCGGCAGTTCCAATACGGCTGGCAACCGGACAACACGCTGCCGCAGGGTTTCCTGTTTGCGGATGACGTACAAGGGGATGTGCTCACCGATGCCAACTACGGTCCCGACAAGCTGTATCTCTACGAGGAGGTGAACTTCCTGAACAATTACGAAGGCAACCAGACCCAGTTTGCCGGATATGTTGGCATAAACCTTCCGTTGGGAGCTTTCAACATCTATGCCGGTGCGCGGTACGAATACAACCGTCAGGTGCTGAAGATGAACACCCGCCAGTTTGAGGAGAGTCTGCAAAGCACGGCTTACGGCAACAACGACATTTTCCCCTCGGTAAACCTGACTTACAAGCTGAATGACAGGCACCAGTTGCGTGCTGCTTACGGCAGATCGGTAAACCGCCCTGAGTTCCGCGAGCTCTCCACCTCCGTGTACTATGACTTCGAGCTGGGCAGCAGCGTCATGGGCAACTACGACCTGAAACCGGCATACATCGACAATTTCGACCTGCGTTACGAATGGTATCCGTCGGCAGGCGAACAGATATCGGTGGCTTTATTCTACAAACATTTCAAGAATCCGATAGAGTGGACCTATACCGTGGCGGGAGGCACCGACCTCATCTACTCCTTCATGAACGCACGGGGAGCCAACAACTACGGAATAGAACTCGACATACGCAAGAACCTGGGCTTCATCGGGCTGAAGGATTTCTCCTTCTCCTTCAACGGAGCATGGATAAAAAGCAAGGTGCAGTTCGAGCCGGGAACGAACAACATTGACCGTCCGATGCAGGGGCAGTCGCCTTATCTCATCAACACGGGCATCTTCTACAACAAGGTGGAACGGGGCTGGAGTGCCGCAGTGCTCTACAACCGCGTGGGCAAGCGCATCATCGGCGTGGGCAACCGTTACGGCACAGGGGCTGACGGCTCGTCGCGCAACATACCGAATTCCTACGAGATGCCGCGCAACAGCCTCGATTTGTCCGTCGGCAAGAAACTCGGGAAGTGGGAACTGAAAGCCTCCGTACGCGACGTGCTGGCTGAGCGTTGCCTCTTCAAGCAGTTCGAGGATGTCACCGTAAACGGACAACCGCGCACTATTGAGGAAGTGACCCGCAGCTACCGCCCGGGGCGCAATTTCAATCTGACAATAGGTTATAGTTTCTAATTATATCAATGTTTAATCAAACAAAGAAAGTATGAAAATTGAACTGAAAAGATGGGGACTGGCACTCATGGCAGTTGCCGCCCTGACAATGTCCGTAACGATGAGCTCCTGCTCTTCCGACGATGAACCCACTGCTCCTGCAAAGACAGACCCGGAAGTAACCTACAAGGGCAATGTGGCATATAGCAACGGCATCCTGTTCAACAACGGTACGGAGCTGGGTAACGGCACGCAGAACTTCCATTTCACGGGTGATGTCACGCTGGAACGCGGCACCTACCTGCTGAAAGGCTGGGTGTATGTCGATGCTGGGGCAAAGCTGCGCATCCCTGCCGGAACAATTATTAAGGGTGACAAGCAGACAATGGCGGCACTAATCGTGGAGCCGGGCGGTTACGTGGAGATGAAAGGCACGAAAGACGCTCCCATCGTAATGACTTCGGCGCAACCTGCCGGACAGCGCAGACCGGGCGACTGGGGCGGACTCATCATCTGCGGCAAGGCTCGCAACAACCAGGGCACACAGCAGATAGAAGGCGGTCCGACCACAATACACGGAGGCAACAACGATGCCGACAATTCGGGTATCTATCAGTACATCCGCGTGGAGTTCGCAGGCTATCCCTTCGATACGGACAAGGAAATCAACGGCATCACCTTCGGCTCGGTGGGCAGCGGTACGACCATAGACCATTTGCAGGTGTCCTACTCCAACGATGACTCTTACGAATGGTTCGGCGGCACGGTAAACTGCAAGTACCTGGTGGCTTACAAAGGCTGGGACGATGAGTTCGACACGGACAACGGTTTCAGCGGAACGGTGCAGTACGGCCTTTCCATCCGCGACCCGCGCATCGCCGACACCTCTCAGAGCAATGGCTTTGAGAGCGACAACAATGCCAGTGGTGCGGAAACAACCCCGTTTACCTCGGCAACATTCAAGAACATAACCTTCATCGGTCCGCGTACGGCAAAGAACAGCGACTTCAGCAACACCTCCGACTATATAACCGCCGGCAGCGTGTTCCCTGATAACGGTTCCAAGTTGGGACTTTTCCAGTCGGCAATTCAGATACGCCGCAGCAGCAAGCTGAATGTGGAGAACACCCTGGCGGTAGGATACCCCATCGGTCTTATAGTGGATGGCGAGAAGGGCAACACCGTGAAATATGCCAAAGAAGGCGGATTCCACCTGAAGAACATCATCTTTGCCGGAATGGGCGTGATTGGTACGGACAAGAACAAGGAGTACGCAGATTATCTTTATGATTATGCAACGAAGACGGAAGACCACACCAAACAGTCATATTCCCACACGTTCTTCTTCAGTGAACCCACGAACAGGGAGATGTCCGAAGCCGGTCTGAACCTCATAGACCCCAAAGGAACCGGACAGAACTACTGTCCGTCGGTAACGCTCTCCGACGGCAAGGGCGGATATATCGGAGCTTTCCGCGATACTTCTGACAACTGGCTGGACGGATGGACAAACTTCGACCCGCAGAATACGGTGTATTAGTATTAAAGGAGTAAAGTATTAAAGGAGTAAAGTATTAAAGGAGTAAAGTAGTAAGGAGTAAAGTAGTAAGGAGTAAATGGAGGGTATGAAATAAGTAGTTGATTCTTTATTACCCCCTCATTCCGATACAGTTAATATGTTACCCCGTTTCTGTCAAATACGGCAGAAATGGGGTTTTATGTATATCATCTTTTATTATTCAAAATTTTCGCAAAATCACATATTACTTTTGTGTCAGAATTAAATTCTATAAGCAAAAGAATATGAGGAATTTTATTTTAAGTGTATCAGTGATATTGGCTATGCAGGCTGCCGCACAAACCGGAGGGACAGTGACCGGTATCCTGAAAGAAAAGGCATCGGGCTTGCCGATGGAGTTTGCCACCGTCGGTCTGCATGAAGCGGAAACAAAGAATGTGAAGAACGGCTGTATGACAGACAGCACCGGTCAGTTCCGGTTAGAAAAGGTTCCCGCAGGAAAGTATTACGTTGAAGGCAGCTATGTGGGGTGTACTCCAGTTCGTTCTGATGTATTCACGTTGGAAAAGGGACAAACGACAGATATCGGCACATTATATATATCAGAGGGCGAACAGCTTGCCGAGGTCGTGGTTGAGGGACGTAAACCGTCATTCACGGCGAGACTCGACCGTAAGGTGTTCAATGTCGGTCAGGATCTGATGAGCTCTGCCGGTTCTGCCAGTGACTTGATGCAGAATATTCCGTCCATAGATGTTGACTTGGACGGCAGTGTCAGCCTGCGCGGGAACAGCAATGTCACCATTCTTATAAATGGGAAACCGTCTGCCATGATGGGCACAAAAACACGTGGAGACGCCCTTAACCAACTTTCGGCAAGCAGTATAGAACGTATCGAGGTCATCACCAATCCGTCTGCAGAATACAAACCGGACGGCATGAGCGGTATCATAAACATCGTCTTGAAGAAAGATGCGAAACAAGGTCTGAACGGAACGCTTAATGCCAACGTGGGAAGTTACGGACGGCAGAATGCAGGTATTAACCTGAATTACGGTTTGGACCGATTCAATATCTTCGGCGGCTATACCTTCCGCCGTGACCGTTATGACCGCAGCATTATCGACCATCGTGTTTCTCCATCGGACATCATCAACCAGAACACTTACGGGCTTGGTCGTCCCGTGTCACATGCTTTGCGCCTTGGCATGAACGCTTCGCTGACCAACCGGGATATGCTGGAAGTGGCAGGAAGTTACAACCGCCGTCGTTTTAAGCGTAACGAACAAGTCGAATCTGTCACGGAAGATACAGACGGAGAACTTTCCGATTTCTATTTCCGCGACCGAGATGCCTTGGCAAAGGAGAATATGTGGGAAGCCACGTTCAAATATGCTCACCGTTACGGCAAGGATAACGAGTGGGGCGTGGACTATACTTATTCTTCGGAGTCGGAAGACGAGATGAACCATTATTCCACGCTGAAGATGGAAGAAGAAGGAAGGAATAACGAGGCGGTATGGGATGCCAATTACCTGCACATCGCCAGGCTGTATTGGCAGCACCGTTTTTCTGACCGAATCAGATTTATGTCGGGCTATGAGCTTGAATATCTCAAAGCCGAACAGAATTATCATGTGGCGGACTGGAACGGTACGGAATTTATGCCTGATGCAGAGTGAAGCAGCGATTTCACCCATTTCATGACCCTTCATTCACTCTATACTACATTGGAAATAACGGCAGGACGATGGAACCTGTTGGCGGGATTGCGTGGAGAGTATGCTGATATTACGAATAAACTTGTTTCACAAGGGCAAGACCTTGCCCAAAACTATTTCAACCTTTATCCTACGCTGCACCTTTCACGCCCTATGTATAACGGCAATGAACTGATGATGAGCTACAGCCTGCGTGTCAATCGTCCGGAAGGAAGTGACATGAACCCTTTTGCAGAACGTATCAATCCCCTCAGTCTTGAAGCTGGAAATCCGGATTTGAAACCCGAAAAAATACATTCGCTTGAAGCGGGATGGCTGTGGCGTATGGGAAACGGAGGCTCTCTGATGAGCACGGTGTACTATCGCTACATCACCAACCAGATAACAACTGTTTCCCGATACATAGAATCCGGGGTGTTGCTTACCACGAAAGAGAACCTGCAGTCCAGTCAAAATGCCGGTATCGAACTTATCTGGAGCTGTCCCGTTGCCCGATGGTTTGATTTCAACCTGAATGCAAACGGTTACTACAACCAAATTGATGCCTCTAAGCTGGGGTTCGGCAAGAACAAAGACACCTTTTCATATAGCGCACTGTTGAATGCCAATTTCAGACCGTTCAATCATTATATGGTGCAGTTGAATGCCCGCTACCGCTCGGCTACGCTTGTTCCGCAAGGCCGCCGCGATGCCGATGTCCGTATCAATCTCGGAATGAAGTACGATATACCGTCGATAAACCTCTCTGTCATTGCTTCGGTAACGGATTTGTTCGACACCTACCGCAAGTCCTATACGCTCGACACTCCCGAGCTGAAGCAGAAAGTGGAGAAGCGGCGCAACCCGCGTATATTCTACATTGGTGTCTTATGGCAGTTCGGCAATGGCAAAAGCAAACGGCATAACGCAGATCCCGAATATGATGAAGGGCTGTGACGAGAAATTATATTTAAATATGTTCAGGATTTGACAATAAAAAACTTCAGATATATGAAAGCAAGCAGAATAGTAAATCTTACAGCGGTATGTTTCATCGTGTTTAAGTCTGTAGCCTGTCTTGCCCAGACAGATACAATTAGTAATGATACAGCCATAGTTCATAATTCAGTTCCGCATGTCAATACGTATGGTGGTGATGTTCATGAATTTAATCATTCAAAGCGGTTGGGTACATATTCACATTTAGGTAAATCCACTCTTCGGCAATATCCCAATCCTTATAGGTTTAAGCCGCTACAACTTATTGTCCCCGGTGCTCTGATAGGTGTCGGTATTATAGGATTGGAAAGTGACTGGCTGAAATATCAGAATGGGGAGATACGGGAAGAGCTGCAGGAGAATATCGACCGCAAACTGACTTTTGACGATTTTTCCCAATATGCCCCGATGGCGGCTGCTTACGGGCTGAATTTATGCGGTGTGAAGGGACGGCACGGTTACGGCGATTTGACTATTATTTTGGGAACGGCATACGCGCTTATGGGGTCTACGGTGTATGTGATGAAAAATGCGACGAAGGTGGAACGTCCCGACGGAAGTGCCAAAAATTCGTTCCCATCCGGACATACTGCCACAGCATTCATGGGAGCCGAGCTTTTGCGCAGGGAGTATTGGGACGTTTCGCCATGGATAGGCGTGGCAGGATATGCCGTTGCGGCGGGAACAGGCTTTTTCCGTATGTACAACAACCGCCATTGGCTGACGGACGTGATTGCCGGTGCTGGAGTAGGAATACTTAGCGTGCAGGCGGCATATTGGCTTTATCCTGTCATATCCCGGAAATTCTTTCACAGGCGATATTTAAAGAATATTTATATATCACCGTATATGTCGGAGTACGGAAAAGGCTTGAGTTGTACTATTACATTTTGAGGAGTTTAAATGTTTATAAGATAGTTGTGGATATATTCAAATAACCTTTTTCTCGGCATTGTAGTACATTGATGGATGTAAAAGCATGTAAACGTTTACGTAGTTTTTTTAATTTTAAATACTCTTTGTTTTGATTTGCGTCAATATAATACTTACCTTTGCCGTATATCAACACAGATTTTCAGAATTACATGCTACATTAATACTAATAACTAAGACATTCAGAATGGTAATTAAAATAGCTTCGACGGGGTGTCGAGGCTATTTTTTTATGTTTATCATATTTGATTATATTTACCTTAGCCCTTTTATTTGCATTTGCCGGTCGCCTTTGTTAGTAAATATTAAAACGCATGTATGCCTTTGGGTGATTATGGTTGATGATTTGTCTTTTTAATGAATAAATAAACAGGTTAAAAGGACTTAAGCTCCAAATAATCTTAATTGATAAAAGTCTGTCTCTATGAAAGACCTTTCCGGGGAAGATAATAGGAAAAGCGAGTTTGCCAAGGTATATGAAAATAACTGTGGCCGTATCTATAACTATGTTATGATGATGACAAACGGTAATACCTATCTTGCTGAAGAAATAACCCAAATAACGTTTGTGAAAGTTTGGGAACATATCGGCGCACTTGACGATTATGAGCATATTGAAGGGTATATGTTACGCACGGCAAGAAACCTGTTCCTCAATCTGTGCAACCACACAGTTATCAGACGCCTGTATGATACGTATGTAAAAGAAACGCAAGAGAAGACCGAAGATACGACCGAAGACGAAATAGACCGTCTTTACATGGAACAATATCTTGGCACATTGCTCAACAAGATGTCGCCCATGAGATGCAAGGTGTTCAAGATGAGCCGCTATGAGGGCAAGAACGTAAAGGAAATAGCAAGCGAACTGGGGCTTGCACCCAAAACCGTTGAAAACCATCTTTACCTTGCTTTGAAATATATTAAAGAAAACTTCAACAATATGTTCGGTGCATGAACAGCGTCATGTGCCATACGCAAAGTCATTGTATAACAATAGCAAACCATAAGCAATGGACGAAATTCATCCGAAATTAATAACAAAACTGGTTGACAAAGGTTCCACCAAGCAGGACATTACCGACGATATATCAGGAATACGCTCTGATAACGGCTTCTGTGAGTGGGTGGAAAAACAGATCAAAGACGCATGCGGACAGCTCGATCCGGATACGCGCAAGCGGCTTGATCAGTCGATAAAAAGCAAAATACAAAAGCTGCACTCTTCACGATTCCGCAAATATAAGATTATGGTGGTTGCCGCCGTAATAGTAGCCGCATTCCTTGGAGGTGCCGCCGTGTGGATGACAACCATGAACGACCGTGCCGAACCGTTGACCCTTACCATCGCTACCGGCACATCAGAGAAAGCCAAGGTAACGCTGCCTGACGGTACGAAGGTAAACATAAACGACAATACCACCATACGTTACATACGCTCCGGCAAAGACGATACGAGGCTGGTGGAATGCAACGGAGAAGCCCTCTTTGACGTGGCTCACGACCCCGAGCACCCGTTCATAGTAAAAAACGGAGAGCTTAACGTCCGCTGTCTGGGCACGGTGTTCAACGTAAAAGCCTATGACGACGACCCGACGGTAACGGTAACGCTTGTTGAAGGCAGCATCTGCGCATCATCACGGGAGTCGAGCATCACAATAAGTCCGAATACGATGGTTACCTATTCCAAGAAATCAGGCAAGATGGATTCGCAGAAAATAAACGCTGCTGACTATACGGAGTGGACCGACGGCTACCTGCGTTTCAATGATGAGAGCCTGGCATCGGTAGCGCGTACTCTGCAACGCCGGTACAACGTGAAGATAAAAATGCCGGGAAACATTGCTGCCGAGCACATTACCGGCAGCATAGGCAACGGCGACATAAAAGACGTGTTGCGGATGATATGTCTCACGTCAGACCACAAATTCATTCAAGAAGGCGATTCGCTGTACATAATCTACTGACAGACTATAATATGAAATCATTTTTATTACCTTAAAAAACATCAAGACACATGACCCAATTTAAGATTACACGATTTGCAGGACTGTTGCTTCTGATACTCGGATGCAGCCTCTGCCTGTCATGCTCTGACGATGAAGACGACACACGTCTGCCTTCGTTTGATGAAATGACGATAACCCCGGCGCAAGACGTCTACCATGTAGGCGACCGTATAACATGCTCGATAAGGATGACTTCGCCGGCAAGTTCCAATCTGAAGAAAGCGACATGGTGGTTTTACGCCTCATGGATGTTTGCCGGAGATGAGGACGTTGATTTTCAGGAAAGCGAAAACAACGTGTTCACATCATCGACGATAACTCTTACAAAGGCAGGCAACCAGACCCTATACTTCTTCGGACGGTGCGAATATCCGAAGTTTGATTTCCGCAAAGTGGAAATAGCCAAGACCATAAAGGTTGTGGAATAAACTAACCTAAACATTTTTACTATGAAAAGAAACAACAAAATGTTTACACTATTCATCAGAAACATAAAGTCGGCGATGATAGTGGTAGCATTGGCTTTCGCCATAACCGCCTCAGCCAACATAACAATAACATTCTCTTCACTGCCTATGCGAAAGGCATTTAAAGAGATAGAACGCGTATCGGCACTTAAATTCTTATACAACGAGCAGCTGCCGGGACTTGACTTAAAAGTAAGCATTGCCGTGAAAAACGCTCCCGAAGCAGCCACGCTCGATAGGCTGTTTAAAGGAACTCCTCTCACTTACAGACTTGAAAAAGGCAACGTAGTGGTGGTAATGGAGCGTAAAAATACACCTCCGGCACAGACCGCAAAGAATGCGGACGATAACACATCAATGGCTGTCAGGGGAACCGTGACCGATACGTCGGGCGAGCCGCTGATTGGCGCATGGGTGCGTGTAAAAGGCACAAAGACCGGTGCTGCGACCGATATTGATGGACACTTTGAGATAAAAGGCGTAAAGAAAGGCGACTTCTTGGAGGTAAGTTATATCGGGTACGACAACCGTGACATGAAAATCGACGACCGTAAAGAATACGCTATACAGCTGAGCGGGAACACGCAGGTTCTGCAAGACGTGGTAGTGGTAGGCTACGGCTCGCAAAAGAAGGTGAACCTGACAGGAGCGGTAAGCGTGATTGAGAGCAAGGACGTGAACGGCAGACCTACCGGTAACGCCGCAACCGCGCTGCAAGGAGCCGATCCGGCACTTAACATACAAATAGGTTCGGGTGCGCCAAACTCATCGGCTTCAATAGACATCCGAGGCACCACGTCTATCAACGGCGGTTCTCCTCTCGTGCTTGTGGACGGCGTTGAGATGAACCTTACACGCGTCAATGCCAACGACATTGAGTCTGTTTCGGTTCTTAAAGACGCCTCGGCGGCAGCCATATACGGTGCGAAAGCCTCTGCCGGAGTTGTTCTTGTAACAACAAAGTCGGGCAAGCGCGATGCCCAGCCTACTGTCAGCGTAGACCTCAAGGCAGGATGGCAGGCTCCGACGGTATCCACCGACTATATAACCTCGGGTTTTTGGTCGGCATATATCAACGACCTTTTCTATTATGAGCATGCCGGACGCAATTACACAAGTTATGACGACCAGGACATGGCACAGCTTTGGATGAGGCTTGACCAAGGCAAAGAGACCGCTGAACGTCCGTGGGTAGTGCCCGACAGCCGCAGCGGATACTACAAATACTTCGCCAACTACGACTGGTACAACCACTTCTTCCGCAAGAACTGCCCCGTACAAGACTATAATATTTCCATTTCGGGCGGCTCGTCCAAGGTCAGCTATTATGTCAGCGGCCGTGCATACCTCTCCGACGGTATGATAAGACAGAACAACGACAAGTTTAAAAGTTATTCGTTGCGCGGAAAACTCAATGTGGACATAACCCCGTGGCTCGAATATCGGCTTAACATGAGCACGTTCAAGTCGGACTATGACTACCCCGGAACCAACAGCACGTCAGACATATTCAAGTATGCCTGCCAGCATGCGCTCGCTTTCCTGCCCTCAACCAACCCCGACGGAAGTTTTGTGGCATACAATCCTCATACCACGACAACGGCACGTATGGGTATGAACGCATTGCTCGGCTACGGCAAGCACAAGAATTCCCAGGTTACACACGAGTACCTCCTGAAGAACGAATTTGAACTGAAGCCGCTCAAATGGTGGAACATAATAGGCGACTATGCCTACTCTTTTCGTAACATGGACTACATGGGACGCCGTGTGAACGTGCCTTACAGCAACATGCCGGGCGTGATAGAGACTATGGGCGGCGAAGACTGGGCACCCTTAAAGACCAGCTTACACGTACTACGGAGAGCGTGACACGTCAGACCTTCAACCTTTATACCACGGTGTCGCCATCTTTCGGCAAGCACAATTTCAAGTTTACCGCCGGCATGAACACCGAAATCTACCACTCAAAGCGCTTCAAGGCAGTAAGGCTTGACCTTATGAGCGAAGACGTCAACTCGCTTAACGTAGCGACAGGTATTGTCGACGAGCTTACCGACAATCGTAATAACGCGGTTACACAGGGCTATTTCGGACGCTTCAACTACGACTACGACGATCGCTACCTGTTAGAGGTTTCAGGACGTTATGACGGCAGTTCACGCTTCCACAAAGACCACAGGTGGGGCTTTTTCCCGTCAGCATCGTTGGGATGGCGCATCAGTGAGGAAAAATTCTGGAAGCCTTTGAGCAGTTGGTGGAACAATTCAAAGATAAGGTTTTCTTACGGTTCGCTCGGCAACCAGCAAGTAGGGTATTACGATTATATATTGAAGCTTAGCACAACCGGTACAATGGACAAACTCACATTTGACGGTGTAAACCGCGTGCCTTACGCTATTGAAGGCGATCCCGTTGCCGGCGACCTCACATGGGAGAAAGTCATATCCTATAACGCCGGTGTCGACCTCGGCTTCTTCAATAACAGGCTGAGCCTTAGTCTTGACATGTACATACGCGACACCAAGGACATGCTCACCTCCGGAGCCGAATTGCCCAATGTATACGGTGTCAAAGTGCCACGTTCCAACTGTGCCGACCTGCGTACAAGAGGTTGGGAACTGGGCATCACATGGCGCGACAGTTTCACCCTGCTCAATTCTCTTTCAAGTATAGCCTCGGCGCGGGCATCGGCGATCACACAACAGAGATAACCAAGTTCAACAACCCCGGGCGCCAGCTCGGCATGCACTATGTGGGTGAAAAGCTTGGTGAGTTGTGGGGATACACCATCGACGGACTCTTTGCCACCGACGAAGAGGCTGCCGCCTACAAACCGGATGTGTCGCTCGTGTGCTCCGACATTCTCAATGCGGGTCCCGTGCGCGGTCTTCATGCCGGTGATGTCCGCTACGTAGACCTTGACGGCAATAACATTATCTCCGACGGAGACAAGACTGTAGACAATCCGGGCGACATGCGTATCATAGGTAACACCACTCCGCGTTACAACTACAATTTCCGCGGTTCGTTTGAGTGGAAAGGCATAGATTTCTCCATCTTCTTCCAGGGAATAGGCAAACGCGACTGGTATCCGGGTGCTGAGGCTAACACGTTTTGGGGACCTTTCGGTCGCTGTTACCAATCGTTCATACCTGCGGACTTCATGAATAATGTATGGAGCGAAGACAACCCCAACGCATACTTCCCGCGCTATCGCGGCTATGAGGGACGCAGTTCCAACTCCATGGGCAAGGTCAACACACGCTATATGCAGAGTCTTGCCTATCTCCGCCTGAAGAACCTCAACATTGGTTATACCCTTCCGTGTCTCAAAAAGACCTTCAAGGAGTTGCGTGTCTACTTCTCTGCCGAGAACCTCGCTGTGTGGTCGCCTTTCAGGAAGCACTGCAAGACCATCGACCCCGAGACGGCAATGGTGGCAGAAGACGATACGGCAAACGATTATGGCTTCTCCAAGACATTCACCTTCGGTGTATCCGTGATATTCTAAGACATAATAAAACCTGACGACAATGAAAAATATCATAATAAAAACGATAACATGCGCACTTCCATTCATCATGGGAAGCTGCGTGTCAATGGACGAATATCCTGAAGACCGCCTTAGTCCTGATACGTATTTCAAGACTCCTGTCGAGCTTGAATACTACACCAACCAGTTCTATGGGCTTATGCCGCAGCCCGGTGAGTTCCGCTGGTACGAAGAAGAGGGCGAGCTTTTCGTGCCCACAGTCCTCAGCGAAGAAGTGCTGGGCAACCGTCCCATACCGGGCAAGGCAAGCGATGTGGGTTGGAACTGGTCCATGTTGCGTCATATCAACTACTATCTGCAACACTCACAAAATTGTACAGACGAGGCGGCACGCAAGAAGTACGACGGAGTGGCATATTTTTTCCGCGCATGGTTCTACTACGAAAAGCTGACACGTTTTGGCGAAGTGCCTTGGTATGACGAGCCTTTGGCTTCAGACCAGACCGAACTGCTGTGTAAGCCACGCGACTCACGCGACGTTATCATCAATCATATAATAGACGATTGCGACAAGGCTTTCGAGCTGATACCTGAGGGCGGCGACATCTATCACGTGTCGCGCTGGGCAGCACTTGCGCTGAAATCGCGTGCCACACTGTTTGAAGGAACATTCCGCAAATACCACATGGGCGACCCGTTCAATGCGCAACGCCTGCCGTACGAAGACCTGTTGCGCACGTGTGCCGATGCCTCACGCAAGCTGATGGATGAGAGCGGGCTTTCACTCTTTGACAATGGTAGTGCCACTCCCTACCGGGACCTTTTCACCACGCTTGAAGGCTATCCGCAAGAGGAAATATGGGTGAGACGTTTCGGCGAAGTTGTGGGCGGTGCCAATAATGCCAATGAAAGTTCACGCGGACGTGGTTGCGCCATGACAAAACGCTTCATGATACTCTATCTCAATGCCGACGGGACGCGATATACCGACGACCCCAACTGGAAGACGAACTCGTTTGTCGACGAATGCAGGAACCGCGACCCGCGTATGGCGCAGACCGTCATCACTCCGGGCTACAAACAGCTTGGCGAAACCAAGGTGAGCGCGCCTGATATAAAGAATACCGGCACGGGATACCAATACTGCAAGTATGTAATGGAAAAGAAGTATGATGCCTACATGACGTCGCGTTGCGTCCTGCCCATCTTCAGGCTGGCTGAGGTTATGCTCAACTATGCCGAGGCACTTGCGGAGATTGAGGCATTGACGCAGGACGACCTTGACATGTCGGTCAACCTTATACGCCGTCGTGTCGGTATGCCAGACTTGATAATGAGCGATGCCAACGCCCGCCCCGATGAGGTGCTCGCTTCTGAGGAATGGGGATACCCCAATGTAGACAAGGGCAGGAACAAGGGCGTAATACTTGAAATACGCCGCGAACGCCTTGTCGAGCTGCCGATGGAGCTGGTTCACTACAACGATATACTGCGCTGGAAAGAAGGCAAGACATACGAAAAGCCCTTTTATGGCATATACTTCCCCGGTGAAGGCAAATACGACCTGACCGGTGACGGCAAGCCCAACGTATGTCTGTACACGGGTAAAAAGCCCGGCGGACTGGGTCTCGTGTTCCTTGAAATAGGCAAGGACATAAAGCTGTCGGAAGGCGACCACGGATTTGCCGTTGAGCATGGCGGTGCAGAAACGGCACGCAACTGGAACGAAAACCGCGACTATCTTTATGGCATTCTTTCAATAGAGCGCCAGCGTAGCGGCGGTAAGCTGACACGCAACAGAGGGCGGTGTGCTTTATGTCAACAAGGCAGACCTGACCGTAAAGAACTGTGTATGGAAAGACAACTATTCAGACAAGAACCCCGTATGCTTGAAGAGCAACACCGGCGGTGCAGGCAACGGAGTTATCGTTCTTGACGGTTGCTCGTTCACGGGCAATACTTGCAAGACAGACTGGGCTACAAGTTCCAACGGCAAACACGGCGGTATGATAGGCTTCAAGGGCGAGGCTCTCTACATAGTAAACTGTACCGCCGACGGTAACGGCTTCCAGTTAAACAACAATGGGGCTTTCGTCCGCAATGACGCATCACTTCCGCTGTTCATGGCTTACAACACGGTTGTCAACTACTATACGGTGAGCACCAAGAACGCTTACGGTCAGATGGCTTCCATAGCAAAAGACACACCGCTCTATATGGTGGGCAACATTATGGTGAACAAGGATGACAACACGGCAAATGACAGTAAGTTCGGCTGCGTCTATCTGCAGGCTGGTACAGGCACCGACAACGTTAAAGACGGCGGATACAACTATATCGGCGGACTGAACCAAAGCGGCAAGAACTACAACATAGCCGCAACAGATGTGCTGAACGCCACAACGGCGTCGGTGTTTGGCTCAAGTACGCCCGAGGTTAAGACTGCCGTGAACGGCGCACTCTGCATCGCGCCGGTTGCCGGCTTGCGTGCAATAGACACCAATGCAGCAGCTGCAGCCGCCTCCGCATGGAAGTATAGCGAGACGGCTCCTACGCTTGAGGCTCTCGGTATAGACCTCACCAAGGACATCTGCGGCAACGCACGTCCGGCAACAACCGTATCCGGTGCCTACGACGTTGACGCCACAAGCGGCGGCACAACGTCCATAGCCGACGTTGCATGTACAGGCAACATGATAAAGAGCCTTGGCAACGCACGCTACAGCGTCACAGGTAAGGGCACAGTAACCGTTGCCGACATTGCAGGGCATGTGATGATGACTGCCGACATGGCAAAGAGCAGCATCGTTGACCTGAGCAGTTATCCCAAGGGCATATACCTCATAGCAGCAGGAGGAAAATGTGTTAAAGTGGTAAGATAATACGCCATGAAACGGGTGTGATATGTAAGAGGATTGTAAAAGGATATCTTTTGGCTTCTAAAAGGTGGCGTTTCAGGCTCTGATATGCCGCCTTTCAGAAGCTAAAAAGCCGTCTTTTAGAACCTAAAAGGTATCACCTTGAAACACAACATGTTACAATATGAGGCGCAAGGACCTGGCTTTTGCCTATCCGGCACAATCGCACTGCTGTTAAAATCACTGCACGCTACATGGGCACGACAGCACTTCAGAACCCATGCACGCGGCTAAAAACAAGACCATACAACCATAACGAATGAAAAACAAACATACCCTATCACTGGCTCTTGCCTTCTTCATGCTTTTTTCATGTGGCTTTGAGACCTATGCCGCTTCGGGCAAACTGCACCGTTTCGGCACGTACAACATCAGATACATGAACAAGGAAGACAATCAAGCCGACAACTTCAAGAGCTGGCACAACAGATATCTGAAGGTGGCAGAGCTTATTCTGAAATACGACTTTGACATTATCGGCTTGCAGGAAGTTACCGGATACAACAACGGCGACCCGCAGCGTGTGAACAAAAGCACGGGCAAGAGCCAGCTTGACGACATGAAGGACAATCTTAAAGGCTACGACATGGTGGCTTGGGAGCGCGAAGGCAACGACTATCAATACAAGCTGATAGCCTGGAAAGCCGACAAATACGAGAAGATAGAAGAGGGATACATTGGTCTTTCGCCCGAAGGCAAGATTGGTTCGCAGGGCTGGGACCCGCAGTTATACCCCATAAAACGCCGCGCCGGGTGGATAAAATTCCGCGACAAAGCCACCGGCGAGGAATTCATCTACTGTGTCACCCACATGAACTACGGTGCTTCGCTCGACGGAATATACGGCAACCGGCTGTTGGCAAGCAGTCTCGTAAAGATAGCAGGCAACCTGCCGGTGGTGCTCGTGGGCGACTTCAACATGCGCCGCAATGACCATGAGAAGTCTTACCGCGGATGTGCCGCCTACCTTGACGATGCATGTCTCACGGCGGATGTAAACGAATGCCTGCCTGTGGAGAACGGTCAGACGGACAAGACAGCCACCGAGTGGACCACCATGGCAAACCCTTCAAAATTAAAAGGCTCTGAATTTGATTATGTGTTCGGACGTAACATCGACTTCAAGGAACGCCATATCCTTACAGATTATTATGATTATAACGGCGAACCGGCACAGCCTTCCGACCACATGCCCATACTGGTGATATGCTCTTTGCGCGATCCGCGCGGACAGATGACATGGCATGTGTCGCCCGCAGGCAGCGATGCCGGAGACGGAACGGCGGCGACACCGCTTAAAACCATATCCGCTGCCTTGGCAAAGGCTCAGAGCGGCGATGAAATCCGCTTGGCTGAAGGCTCCTACGATGAGGCTCTGACAATAGACAAGTCGGTTACAATAGCCGGCGGCTACGATGCTTCGTTCACCAGAGTGAATTCGGTATCGGTACTCAACGGCAGCGGCAAGGACAACGTCATATCAGTGCCAAAATACTTCAACCTCACACTTAAAGACCTTGAAATAAGCGGCTGGACGGGCAAATCTGCCGACAAGGACGGCGCGATACACTTTGCCGGAAATGATATCCGCCTTGAACGCATACATTTTAAGAACAATACTGCATTCCAGACCGGCGGCGCGGTATATGCCGCATGCAACGGATTTACAGCCGTCGGGTGCACCTTTGAGAACAATGATGCAAAGAATGCCGGAGCTGCAATATGGCTCAACGCATGGGCAGACGCGCGTTTCGACAACTGCTTCTTCACGGGCAACACCGCTCCCACGGGCGCAGCGGTATATGCCACGTCGGATGCGGCAGATCCCACGCACATAGAATACACATGTGCACGCAACCTGTTCAACGGCTGTTCGTTCACGGACAACAGATGTACGAAGAACGGCACCGTGGCACTTGACGGCAAACTGGCAAATATACGCAGCGTGTTCATAAACTGTACCTTTGCCAACAACTCACTGCAAGGTGCCACCGGACTGCCCGCCATGACAAAGAAATACGGCGGTACGGCAATAAGTGCCAGCCTCACGGACAAAGGTTCGCACAACTGCCACAACTCTACTCTCGAGATGGCACATTGCACCGTCGTGGCAAACACGGCAACATTCAAGGGCTCTAACAAGGCAAACTTCGGCGGAGCGGCAATCAATACGTCTGGCGGAGAAACCAGCCTTGTCAATAATATCTTTGCCGTGAACGTGACTGAGGCGGCAAACGGCAATGCCGATGTCGTGGCTGATGCGGCAAAAAGCGTACGTAACATCTATTCGGCAAACGGTTCCATATCATATAATATAGGTATGGGCGACATGTATGCCGTGTCGGCAGACGAGGCTATGGCGCTGCTTGATCTTGTGAAGGACGGCGATGTAATAAAAGCGAACTTGTCAACGAAAGAGGGCTTTGCACCTGCTGTGGTCCTGAGAGGAACCTGCTTAGGCTCAACTGCCGTCAATACAATCACCAAGGCGAACCGCAATGTGGAACAGATATTCGGCTTAGACCTCAACGGAGACGGACTTACAAGCGACATACTGTCGAAAGACCAGTTTGGCAACGCCCGCAACGAGAAGACCATGCCGGGCGCAATGGAATACGGCAGCACCAACGGTATACCGTCGCTCTCCACGAACGGCAGTCAGCTCAGTGTGCACCGCAACGGCAACAACACTTTCATCATAACCGGTCTGCCTGCCGCAGCACGCGATTGCCGCGCCTATTCGCTCGACGGACGTTGCGTTGCCGTAAGTAAGGTAACCGATAATACAGCCTCGATGACGCTTAACGTCAGTCCGGGCATATACATACTGCACACTGTTTCGGGAAAGGCGAAAATCCTTGTCAGATGAAAACAGGCAAAATCTTACGTGCAGCAGTCCTTGCAGCAATAATGCTTGCCGGTGCCGTCAAGGTTCCGGCGGGCATGGCTGTACGACCCGCCAAACCTGTAAAGGCAATTAAGATAGAGGTGTGGAAAGACGGAGCGCCCGACAGCAACGGACTTGAAAACACGGACGAAACCGTAAAACGCGGCATGGTGATGAACGTGTCAAAAGCCGTGCTCTACGTCTATCCGGCACCGGAGCCGACAGGCATGGGCGTGGTGATGTGCCCGGGAGGAGCCTATCGCAAAGAAGCCGTCGACCTTGAAGGACGCGACATGGCACAATGGTTCAATGCCCGGGGTATCACATTCGCCGTGTTGAAATACCGTTTGCCCAACGGCAGGGACAGCATTCCGCTGGAAGACTTGCATCAGGCAATGCGCATAATGAGGCAGCATGGCAGAGAATGGGGGCTTGACAACTGCCGTGTAGGCGTTATGGGAGCCTCTGCGGGAGGGCATCTTGCCGCCTGTGGTGCCGTGATGCCTGCCGACAGTATGGCTAAAGCCGACTTTCAGATACTCCTGTATCCGGTGGTAACGATGGAAGAGCTGTCAAAAGGGCGCACGCGCGATTATCTTATGGGTGAAAATCCGCCTCAGACCCTGATACAAAAATACACGGCAAAAAATCATGTGACAGCCTCCACGCCTCCTGCTTTCATAGTAATGGCGGCAGATGACGAGAAGGTGAGACCCGTAACGGTAATGGAATACATATCCAAGCTAATATCTTCCGGCGTGGCGGTGGAGTTTCATCTTTATCCCTTTGGCGGTCACGGATGGGGCTTCCGCGACATGTTTGTCTATAAACAGCAGTGGACCGCCGAGCTTGACCGCTGGCTGGACAACCTCAACAGATAAAAGGATGGCACGCCGCCGGCAGGCAAACGAAAACACACCGGCTGAAACGCAACCGCACGTATTACCGGTATTGTAGCAAAAGAAATATGCTGCGGCAGCATTATACAAGACTTCTATCTTGTGAAAAGAACATTATAACATGGAATTTATCAATAATATAGCTATATGGAAAAATACAAAATACAGCGTTTCAGATTTATCTTTTCACTGTTGCTGATGCCCTTTATCTGCGTAATGGCATACGCCGGAGAACCCGATCCCTGGCTGCTGACTGTGGAAAACCCTGATGCTGACAACTACTACGGCATAAGTGTGGCAAACGGGCAGATGGGTATTCTATCTTCGCCGGAGCCACTGAAAACAGGCAAACTCGTACTTGGCGGTGTCTACGATGTATCGGGACGCGCACGCATAAACCAGTTTATGCCTGCCCTTAAAATGCTCGATATCGACATGCGTATTAACGGGCGTGCCGTAAACCGCCGCTCGGTAAAGGACTTCACGCAGACTCTTGACATGCGCCACGCCTGCTTCAAAGGCTCGTTTACCATGACCGGCAGAGCCAATGTGGAATACTCTTACATGGCACTGCGCAATCTTCCATACAACTGTATGATGACAATAACGGTAACACCGCTTGAAGATGTGATGCTGGAAGTTTCAAACATTCTCACCGCCGGACCGATATGGAAAGACCCGGAAGAGAACTTTACCAGTGTGAAAGACGGCGACCGGACTTATTATATTGCCTATACCACGGCAAAATCGCCGGTTAAGGGCATTGTGATGGGGGCTTCGTCGGTTATGCTTCCCGACACAAGCTACGCGTTGCCGCTTATATCCCATAAGCTGGGAGACTACGGCGTACACTCGCAGGCTTTCTCAATAAGCCTGAAGAAGCACCGTCCTTATACCCTGCACGTTGTCGGGACGCTGATGTCTGACGTCAATACGAAAAACATTGTGAGCAATGAGGTAATGCGGCAGGCATTCTACGTGGCAGTGGAAGGTGCGGAGCGGTTAAGGAAAAAGCATCTTGACGAATGGGATGAACTGTGGAAAAGCGACATAATAATTGACGGTGACGCCCAAAGCCAGCAAGACATTCATTCCATGTTGTACCATCTGTATTCATTTGTCCGCGCCGGCTCAGGGCTTTCCACATCGCCGATGGGACTTTCGGGCGACGGCTATTCCGGTCATGTCTTTTGGGATACGGAGACGTGGATATATCCTCCGCTGTTACTGTTGCACCCCGAACTGGCACATGAAATGCTCGAATACCGCTTCAACCGCCTTGACGGGGCACGCCAGAAGGCTTACACCCACGGCTACAAGGGTGCCATGTTTCCCTGGGAGAGTGCGGCAAGCGGCAACGAGGAGATACAGTATGGCAACCTGTACGGGCATTATGAAGTGCACATCGGTGCCGACATTGCTCTCGCCGCGTGGCAGTATTATCTCGTAACACGCGACACCGAATGGCTGCGCACACGCGGTTATCCGCTGCTTGAGGCAACCGCCGACTTCTATGTAAGCCGTGTGGAACGTGATGACAAAGGCTCTTACATACTGAAAAATGTGATAGGTGCGGACGAGCGCAACAAGAACCTGCATGGCGGGAAGACTGTTGACAACAACGCATATACCATTGGTGCGGTGAAGGCGAACCTGCACAATGCCGTGCTTGCGGCGCGCAAGTTGGGGCTTGTTCCTCATCCCGGGTGGAGCGAAGTGGAACAGAAACTCAGCTTCGAGCATTTCGACAACGGTCTGATACGTGAGCACAGCACATATAACGGCGAGGACACCAAGCAGGCAGACGTGGTCTTGCTTGCCTATCCTTTAAACTTCCTGAAATCCAAAGAAGACGTAAGCCGCAATCTGGAATATTACCTCCGGACGGTGCCGAGAAAGAAGACTCCGGCGATGTCGAAGGCTATATACTCCATTCTCTATTCGCAGACCGGCGACAGGGATAAGGCATGGCAATACTTTGAAGAGTCATACCTGCCCAATCTTAATCCGCCTTTCAGGGTGATAGCCGAGTTTGACGGCGGAACAAACCCTTATTTCATAACCGGTGCCGGCGGAACCTTGCAAGCCGTGATGATGGGTTTCTGCGGACTGCGCATTGATGAAAAGGGCATATCACAACTGACACCGCAACTGCCAAGACACTGGAAATCGGTAACATTGACAGGCATAGGACCGCAGCATAAGACAATAAAAATAAACCAATAAACCTGTTTTACAATGAACAAATTAATCTTAATCGCCCTTTCAGCGGTACTGTCCATACCTGCAATAGGGCAGAACCGCTCTGACACAATCAGGGCAAAGCTTCTGAATCCTCAGTGCAAGGAGGTGCTCGTGGCATGCCACCGCGGCGACTGGCGAGGATATGCCGAGAACACGCTTGAGGGAATAAAGTCGGCAATTGACCTCGGAGCCGACATAATCGAGATTGACCTGCGCCGCACAAAAGACGGCGAACTGATTCTGATGCACGACAGCAAGGTGGACCGCACGACCAATGGCAAGGGCAAGGTGAAGGACCTCACGCTGGCTCAGATAAAGCAGTTGCGTGTCAAGAACGGCGTTGCCGGAGTAACGCCCTACGGCGTTCCCACATTCCGCGAAGTGATGACGGAGTGCAAAGGCAAGGTTATGTTCGACCTCGACAAGTCATTCGACTATTTCGATCAGGTGATGACGGTACTTGAAGAGACTGGAACCACGTCGCAGGCGATAATGAAAAGTCAGGCTCCGGCAGACACCGTGATACAGCGTTACGGGCGTTATCTCGACAAGATAATATACAAACCGCTTGTAAAATTGGATAAGCCGGAGTCTGTAGACATGGTGCGTGATTATCTGGATAAGCTCAATCCGAAAGTAATGGAGCTGGGATATGTCGATACGGTCAATGCCCAGGCACCGGTAGTGACCGGAATGCTGAAGCAAAAAGTGCGTATATGGTACAACGCCTTATGGTCTACACTTGCCGGGGGACACGACGATTTCGTCTCTTTGGAGCATCCCAAGACCGGCTACGGCTACCTTGTGGACACGTAGGGAGCAGGCGTTATCATGACCGACCAGCTGCATCGTTGCCTCTGTTACCTCGTAGAGCACAAGAAGAAAGACAACTATGTGTTTGACGCTGCTGAAGAGAAGTGGATGAAAGCACGTAACAAGGCACGCTCACGGGAGTCGGACTGGGCGAAATTCTACCGTTACGAAGAGGCTAACAAGTCGCTCAAGCAGGCACCGGCGGTGGTGTTTATGGGCAACTCCATCACCGACACATGGGCAAAGACACGTCCCGAATTCTTTACATCCCATAATTATGCGGGGCGCGGAATATCGGGGCAGACATCATCGCACATGCTCGTACGCTTTCAGGAGGACGTTATCGCGCTGCATCCAAAGGCGGTGGTGATACTCGCCGGCATAAACGATCTGGCGCGCAACAACGGAAAGATAACCGTTGAACGCATATTCAACAACATCAAATCGATGTGCCAGCTCGCCCGCATAAACGGCGTAGACCCCTGCATAGCGTCTGTTCTGCCGGCATACCGTTGTCCGTGGAACAAGAGCATATATCCTGGCGAGGACATCGTAAAGCTCAACGGCATGTTGAAAGAATATGCCAAAGCCAACGGCATAACATATATAGACTACTACTCGAAAATGGTGGACAGCCGCGGAGGATTGCCCGACAAACTGACACACGACGGCGTACATCCCACTCCGGCGGGGTATGAAGTGATGGAAGGCATTGTTATCAAGAGTCTCAAAAAATACAAATAGAAATGAAAAAGCTCCAAACTAAAATATTAATGATACTGGCGGTACTCAGTTGCAGTGCTGCCGTATCGTTGAAAGCAGGCGAGCCGTGGGAACTGACACGTGCCGCAGGCAACTTCAGACAGTATACAGTAGCCGACAGCACACACGCCTCCGCGCTGGCAGTACCATGTGGATTTTCCCTTTTCTGCATAGAACATTATGGACGGCACGGCTCCCGTTTTCATACCGACTATGCCCGCCACGATTCTATTTTGGCTTTTCTCAATCGCTATGAGGCTGTCCATGCACTTACAACGTGCGGTACATCACTGTTTGAAGAGGTGAAAACGCGGCGGATGGCAATGACAGACAGGCTCGGCGAACTGACTCCTGTGGGTGCCAACCAGCACAAGGCAATAGCACGGCGTATGACCGAACGCTATCGGCAGCTGTTCGGGTCTGAGACCCGTTTTAGGGCAATATCATCGCCCGTGGTGCGTTGCGTGCTGTCCATGGCAAACGCGATAGGGGAGATACGTGGACTTGTGCCGGGGCTTGATGTTTCCATTGACGCGTCGGCAACCGACCAGCCGATGCTGCGTAACATGTCTTCGAACACCGATAAAGGTTACATCGGTTCAGGCAAAGGGGCGTTGGAAGAATATTGCAACGCCAACCCCACATCGCGGCAGTGGCTCTTTAAAATTATCAAACCCGAGTATGCAAGTGCCGTAAGCGACGAGGAGGCGGAGATAATGGCTGACAAGCTGTTTGATATCCTTGCCGACACGCCGTCGGAAGGCATGCTTTCGCCCTGCCGCGACATATTCAGCGATAATGACATAAGTCTGCTGGCACGCAAGCGTAATGCCCGCTGGTTTGTGGAATGCGGCGACTATCTGCCCAGTGGAGGCAGGGGTATGAATACGGCACTCATGCTGCTTGACGACATGATAAAGCGTTCTGATGAGGCAATGGCGCGCCATACGCCGTCGGTCGATCTGCGCTTTGGGCACGAGTCGACACTGTTGCCGTTGCTATGTCTCATGCAGATAGACAGCTGCGGCAGAGGATATGCCGCACTGTCCGACCTGCCCGGGCATTGGGAAAGCGGTGAGGTGTTCCCTATGGCGTCAAACTTGCAACTGATATTCTGTCGTAATTCAGCCGGGAAGGTGTTGGTAAAGGCTCTGCTTAACGAGAACGAAGCTCAGCTGCCTGTGGTGCCGGATTTAGACGGGTGGACAGATTGGGAAACACTGAAAGCCTACTATATTAAGCGTATTGCATGGCAACGCACGCGTCACAGCTGACAAAACTGCTTCATATAAGTTTCCGTTCTTTATTTAACGAAAGGGCGGGGCTTGTATGTGTTGTCTCGATTTATTTTGAGTTCTTAGCTTTTTGAAAAGCTCTGAGGCATAATATTTCTTTCTCTTATCATTGCTATAATATAATAAGGTGTCATGTTTCTCGTTCTTCTTGACCTTTATCAATTCTTTCAGAAAAATCGAATAAAAATTGAAAAAAGTGGTGTAAAAGTCTTGCATGTTAGGAT
>ERZ778514.425-NODE-425-length-40271-cov-9.929555_pt1 | contig 40271 bp, 35 predicted proteins | sample MGYA00510344_ERZ778514 | MGnify/ENA primary metagenome ERZ778514 (study PRJEB29527, sample SAMN07138968) | mouse gut metagenome | material: feces | host: mouse | place: China:Nanjing | collected 2016-01-25 ...
GTTGCCCTCGGCGTTCTCGAAGTCGATGGGGTTGACCTTGTGGGGCATGGCGCTCGAGCCTACCTCGCCCGCCTTGATGCGCTGCTTGAAGTACTCGGCCGAGATGTACATCCACATGTCGCGGCAGAGGTCGGTGAGGATCGTGTCGATGCGGCGCAGGCAGTCGAAGATCGCCGCCAGGTTGTCGTAGTGCTCGATCTGGGTGGTGTACTGCGAGCGCGAGAGGCCCAGCGTCGTGTCGACGAAACGGTTGGCGAAGGCCACCCAGTCGATCGCCGGGAAGGCCGCGTGGTGGGCGTTGAAGTTGCCCGTGGCGCCGCCGAACTTGGCCGGCACGGCGATTGCGTCGAGCTGTGCCAGCTGCTTGTCGAGGCGCTCGACGTAGACGCGCAGCTCCTTGCCCAGCAGCGTGGGCGAGGCGGGCTGGCCGTGCGTGCGGGCGAGCATCGCCACCTCGCGCCACTCGTCGGCCATCGAGGCGAGCGCGGCGCGGACCTCCTCCACGGCGGGGCGGTAGACCTCCTGCAGCGCCTCGCGCAGCGAGAGGGGGATGGCCGTGTTGTTGATGTCCTGCGACGTGAGGCCGAAGTGGACGAACTCCTTGCACGACTGGAGGCCCAGCGCGTCCATCTTCTCCTTGAGGATGTACTCGACGGCCTTCACGTCGTGGTTGGTGGTGCGCTCGATCTCCTTCACGCGCTCGGCGTCGGCGGTCGAAAAGTCGGTGTAGAGGGTGCGCAGGGCGGCCTTCTCCGCGTCGCCCACCGCGGCGAGCTGCGGCAGCGGCAGCTCGGCCAGAGCGATCAGGTACTCCACTTCGACGCGGATGCGGTAGCGGATCAGGGCCTGTTCCGAAAAATAATCGGCGAGTTTTTCCGTTTTGTCACGGTAGCGCCCGTCGACGGGCGAGATGGCGGTAAGAGGGGTCAGCATGTCGTTGTGTGATTCTGTTCCGACGCCAAAATTAAGGAAATAAATTGAAATACGCATAATTTTCCCTACCTTTGTAGGGGCTAACGACACCCGTTGCGATCATGAAATTGCTGACCGACATACTCGATGCGCTGGCCGCCTTCGTGCGGCGCAACCCGCTCTTCACGGTGCTTGTGCTGGCGCTGGCGATCGGCGCCCCGGCGCTGCTGCGCGGCATCGCCGTATTCATACTCTACTTCTTCATGGGAATCATTCTTTTGGGCGTGGTGCTCGCCCTGGTCGTGCGCTGGCGCCTGGCGCGCGTGCGCCGCGAGATGGAGGAGCGCTTCGGCGCCGGAGGCGCGGCGGGCTTCGGCCCTCGTTCCGCACACGGCGGGCGTCGCGACGGCGGCCGCGAGGGCGACGTGGAGGTGCACCGCACCGCCGACGAACCCCGCAAGCGGGTGTCGAGCGACGTGGGCGACTACGTGGATTTCGAGGAGACCGACCACCAGTAACCGACCGCCCATGTTCCGGACATTGCAACTCATAGGCAGCTACTTCATCCTGATGGGGAAGGTCTTCTCCCGTCCGGAGAAGATCTCGATCTACCGCCGCCGCATCCTCTACGAAATGGAGGCGCTGGGCATGAACTCGATCGGCCTGACGGCCATCATCTCGATCTTCATCGGCGCCGTCATCACGCTCCAGATGTCGATCAACCTCGACTCGCCCTTCATCCCGCAGACGCTCATCGGCTACGCCACGCGCGAGACGATGATCCTGGAGTTCTCGTCGGCGGTCGTGGCGCTGATCCTCGCCGGCAAGGTGGGGTCGAGCATCGCCTCCGAGATCGGCACCATGCGCATCACCGAGCAGATCGACGCGCTGGAGATCATGGGCGTCAACTCGGCCTCGTACCTCATCCTGCCCAAGATCGTGGCCTCGATGCTCTTCTTCCCGCTGCTGACCATCCTCTCGATCCTGGTGGGCATCTTCGGCGGCTGGATGATCGCCTACGCGACGGGCATCATGATCCCGGCCGACTATCTCGACGGGCTGCTGCTCGACTTCCGCCCCTACTCGATCACCTACACGCTCATCAAGACCGTCTTCTTCGCCTACATCATCACCTCCGTGTCGGCCTTCTACGGCTACAACGCCCGCGGAAACTCGCTCGAGGTGGGGGCCGCGTCGACGCGCGCCGTGGTGGTGAGCTGCGTGGTGGTGCTGCTCTTCGACCTCATACTCACTCAAGTGCTGCTGATATGATACGTGCCGAACATATCGTCAAGGCGTTCGACGGACGCACCGTGCTCGACGACATCTCCGTGGAGTTCGAGACCGGGCGCACGAACCTCATCATCGGCCGCAGCGGCTCGGGCAAGACCGTGCTGCTGAAGACCCTCGTGGGGCTGCACGAGCCCGACTCGGGGCGCGTGTGCTACGATCGGACCGACTTCACGTCGCTGGGCTTCGGCGAGCGCAAGGCCATCCGCAAGGAGATCGGCATGATCTTCCAGGGCGGGGCGCTGCTCGACTCGTCGACCGTGGAGGAGAACGTGCGCCTGCCGCTGGACCTCTTCACCGAGCAGTCGGAGGCCGAGAAGCGCGAGCGGGTGGACTTCTGCCTGCAGCGCGTGCGGCTCGAGCGCGCCAACCGCCTCTATCCGGCCGAGTTGTCGGGCGGCATGATCAAGCGCGTGGCCATAGCCCGGGCCATCGTCATGAACCCCCGCTACCTCTTCTGCGACGAGCCCAACTCGGGCCTCGACCCGCAGACCTCGATCGTCATCGACAACCTCATCCACGAGATCACCCACGAGTACGGCATCACCACGATCATCAACACCCACGACATGAACTCCGTCATGGAGATCGGCGAGAAGATCGTCTACATCCACGAGGGGCACAAGTGGTGGGAGGGTACGCGCGAGGAGATCCTCCACGCCGACAATGCCGAGCTCAACGCCTTCGTCTTCGCCTCGGCGATGGCCAAGCGCGCCAAGCAGGCCGTGCGGTAGCTCCGCCCGGCCGATTTGCGGGCCGGCGCGGCGAAAAAATCGCCCCGGTGTTGCATAATCTACTTATATTATATAACTTTGCCGGGCGATAAAGAGAACGTTTTACCAATTCAAATAATTAAACTATGGCAACTATCAAAATCGGTATCAACGGCTTCGGCCGTATCGGCCGTATGGTTTTCCGTGCAGCCTGCACGCAGACGGACAAGTACGAGATCGTAGGTATCAACGACCTTTGCCCGGTAGACTACCTGGCATACATGCTCAAGTACGACACGATGCACGGTCAGTTCCAGGGCACGATCGACTACTGCACCGAGAAGAACCAGCTGATCGTCAACGGTAAGGCGATCCGCGTGACGGCCGAGAAGGATCCCGCCAACCTGAAGTGGAACGAGGTCGAGGCCGAGTACGTTGTCGAGTCGACGGGTCTGTTCCTCACCGAGGAGAAGGCTCAGGCGCACATCGCCGCAGGTGCCAAGTACGTCGTGATGTCGGCCCCTTCGAAGGACGCTACGCCGATGTTCGTATGCGGTGTGAACACCAACACCTACGCCGGCCAGAAGATCGTTTCGAACGCTTCGTGCACCACCAACTGTCTGGCTCCCATCGCCAAGGTTCTCCACGACAAGTTCGGTATCACCGACGGTCTGATGACCACCGTTCACTCGACCACCGCTACGCAGAAGACCGTAGACGGTCCCTCGATGAAGGACTGGCGCGGCGGCCGTGCCGCTTCGGGCAACATCATCCCCTCGTCGACGGGTGCCGCCAAGGCTGTCGGTAAGGTGATCCCCGAGCTCAACGGCAAGCTGACCGGTATGTCGATGCGCGTGCCGACCCTCGACGTGTCGGTCGTCGACCTGACCGTGAACCTCGCCAAGCCCGCCAAGTACGACGAGATCTGCGCTGCCATGAAGGAGGCTTCGGAGGGCGAGCTGAAGGGCGTGCTGGGTTACACCGAGGAGGCTGTCGTATCGTCGGACTTCCTGGGCGACGCCCGCACCTCGATCTTCGACAAGGCTGCCGGTATCGCTCTGACCGACACCTTCGTGAAGGTCGTATCGTGGTACGACAACGAGTGGGGTTACTCGAACAAGGTCCTCGACCTGATTTCGGTCATGAAGGCCTACAACAAGTAGTCTCTACCCGACTCAATGAAAAAGCCCCCGGAGCGATCCGGGGGCTTTTTTAATGCATAATTCACAATTTATAATTCATAATTGGGGCGGGGTGTCGCCGCCTTCCATTTTCAACTTTCAACTTTCCATTTTCCATTTTCAATTCGCCCTCGGGCGGCAGCCAGCGAAGGGCGGCACGAGCAGCGCGAGTTGCGGGCCTTCGCCGCCGGTGGCTGCGGCCCGCCGGCCTTCGGCCGAGAGCTTGTTTTCTGTTTTCAGACCGCAGCCAGCGGAGGCAAGCTGGAGGCGCAGCCGACAGAGCAGCCATCCGTCGGGGGATGGCTGCGGGCTGCCCGGCCCGAGGGGCCGGAGGATAAGCGAGAAGCGGAAACAGGGGCTGTCGGATGTCAGCCGTTTCTTGAATTGCCGATTGAGGCGCCTTTATTGCGGCAGGCCGTAGCCGGCGAAGAGGCGCGAGAGGAGCGAGCAGCCCTTCGCCCGGGGGCGGCTACGGGCTGCCCGGCTAAGAGCCGGGGTTTACCCCCCCCCAATACGGATTATGAATCGCCCTCGCCGCGCAGCTCGACCGAGGCGCCCGACCAGGGGTTGATGGCGAAGCGCTCGCGGCGCAGCAGGGCGCCGTCGCGGCGGATCTCCACCTCGAGCGGGAAGGTGCGCGAGGCGGAGATGTCGTTGTCGGCCGGCAGCGTGTGGGGGATGACGTAGAGGAAGCATACGAAGCGCGCGCAGGGTTCCGTGCGCAGCTCGATCCGCCGTTCGGCGGCCCCGGCGGGCGGCGACGCGAGGTTGCTGCCCACGGCGGCCAGCTGCGACGAGGCGGAGGCGAAGCCGGTGCGGCGCCCCTCGGCGTCGAAGCAGCCGCACGTGAGGGCCACGTTGTAGCGCCAGAACCCCTCGTAGAGGCTCTGCACTTCGATGGTGAATGGTGCGTCGGCGGTCATCGGTGCGAAGATACGATAATTTGGCCGCAACGCCAAATCGGACGCGGCGAGGGGTAAAACTCGTGCGAATTCTTTGCGAATGTCCTATTTTTTCGTAACTTTGCGCACTAAATGCGCATAGATGGAGCAGATCGAAGAGTATACGATCCCCTTCCGAGGGCTTAAAAGCGGGATTTACGAGTACGCTTTCCGGCTCGCCAAGCCCCTCTTCGAGGCTTTCGGCAGCACCGAGATCAAGGACGGCGAGTGCGCCGCCCGCGTGCGCATGGAGCGCCGCGAGAACGGGCTGTCGTTTGACGTGCAGATCTCGGGCTCGGTGGTCGTGGAGTGCGACCGCTGCCTGGAGGACTGCACCGTGGGGATCGACTTCGAGGGCCGCATCGAGGCGAAGTTCTCCGAGGAGGTGCGCGATTACGACGGCGAGGTGCTGTGGCTCATGCCCGGCCAGAGCGAGGTCGACCTGGCGCAGTACCTCTACGAGAGCGTCGTGCTCTCGCTGCCCTACCAGCGGGTACACCCCGAGGGGCAGTGCGATCCGGCGATGATGGAGCGCTTCCGCATCGTCTCGGGCGAGGAGTTCGGCGCGATCGAGCGCGAGGCCGAGCAGCGGCAGCCGCAGGGCGAGTGGGAGAAGCTCGCGGCCCTGCGCGAGCGCATGCAGGCCGAAGAGGCCGGGGCCCCCGGAGCGGACGGCGAAGAGCCGGCCGAAGCAGCCGATGCGACCGGCGTGCCGGAGACGAAATGACGAATACGTTGAACTTATAAATAAACAGGTAAAATGGCACATCCCAAACACAAAATCTCGTCGACGCGACGCGACAAGAGAAGAACCCACTACAAGGCAGTTGTCCCGACGGTCGTAACCTGCTCGAACTGCGGCGCCGCTACGCTCTACCACCGCGTATGCCCCGAGTGCGGTTTCTACCGCGGCAAGCTGGCCATCGAGAAGAAGGCCGCCGAATAAATCGGCCGGAAGCGGCTCCGCGCGGTGTGCGGAGCTCTTTCTGTTGTAGTGAACAGGCGTCGCACCGTCCGCGAGGGCGGCGCGACGGATTGCGTCGTTCGCGCGACGGGGCCCGAGGCTCCATCGCCGGCGGCGCGGACCTTTAAAACCAACGCACTATGTTAAAGATTGGTGTAGATGCCATGGGCGGCGACTTCGCCCCCGAGGCTGCGGTCCGGGGCGCCGTCATGGCGCTCGACGCCATCGGCGCCGAAAGCCGCATCGTGCTCTTTGGCGACGAGGCGCGCATCCGCGAGCTGCTCGCCGCCGAGCAGTGCCCGGCCGAGCGGTTCGACATCGTGGCGACCACCGAGGTGATCGAGATGGGCGACCATCCGGCCAAGGCGTTCCAGGCCAAGGCCGATTCGAGCATCACGGTCGGCTTCGGCTACCTGGCCAAAGGGCTCGTCGACGGCTTCGCGAGCGCCGGGTCGACCGGCGCGATGATGGTCGGCTCGATGTATGCCGTCAAGCCCATCGAGGGGGTCATCCGCCCCGCCATCTCGTCGCTCGTGCCCACGGCGTCGGGGCGTCCGGCCCTGCTGCTCGACGTGGGTCTGAACGTCGACTGCAAGCCCGAGGTGCTGGCCCAGTACGGTCTGATCGGCTCGATCTACGCCGAGGCGGTGCTCGGCATCGAGAACCCCCGCGTGGGCGTGCTCAACATCGGCGAGGAGGAGACCAAGGGCAACGCCCAGTCGAAGGCCACCTACGAGCTGCTCAAGGCCGAGGAGCGCATCCGCTTCGTCGGCAACGTCGAGGGGTCGCACATCTTCTCGGGCAAGATCGCCGATGTGATCGTCTGCGACGGCTTCGTGGGCAACACCGTGCTCAAGATGGCCGAGGGTCTCTATCGGATCAACAAGGCTCTGGGCGGCGGCAACGCTTTCTGGGACGCCATGAACTACGAAAACGTGGGCGGCACGCCGGTGCTCGGCGTCAACGCTCCCGTGCTGATTGGTCACGGCATCTCCTCGCCCAAGGCGATCCGGAGCATGATCCTCTCGGCCGAGCGCTGCATCCGGTCGGGCTTCACGCACCGCTTGCAGCAGGTATTCAACAGTTAGTAAACGCCGATCGCCGGCCGCGGCGGTCCGGGCCCGAGGGTGCCGGACGCATCGCCGCGACGGGGCCGAAGCCCCTCCCTCCGCTGCGGCGGGGCGTGCGGTCGCGAAATTAAAAGTCAAGTTAATGGGAAAGATTTCAGCAGCCATAACGGGCGTGGGTCAGTACCTGCCCGACTATCTTCTGACCAACGACGAGCTGAGCCGTATGGTCGACACCTCGGACGAGTGGATTACCTCGCACACCGGCATCAAGACCCGTCACATCCTCAAGGCCGACGGCGTGGGCACCTCCTACATGGGAGCGCGCGCCGTGCAGAACCTGCTGGACAAGACCGGCATCGATCCGATGGAGGTCGACGTGGTGATCTGCGCCACGATCACCCCCGACATGTTCTTCCCCTCGACGGGTAACCTGATCGCCGACCAGGCGGGCTGCAAGAACGCCTTCGCCTACGACGTATCGGCCGCCTGCTCGGGCTTCCTCTTCGCCCTGACGACCGGCGCCAAGTACATCGAGGCGGGCACGAGCAAGAAGGTGGTCGTCGTGGGTGCCGACAAGATGTCGTCGATCATCGACTACACCGACCGCACCACCTGCCCGCTCTTCGGCGACGGTGCTGCGGCCGTGCTGCTGGAGCCCAACACCGAGGGGCTGGGTCTGGTCGACTCGATCCTCCGCTCCGACGGCTCGGGCGAGTTGCAGCTCTACATGAAGGCGGGCGGTTCGCGCTATCCGGCCTCGATCGAGACGGTGCAGAACAACTGGCACACGATCACGTGGGACGGTCCGGCGATCTTCAAGGCCGCCGTGTCGAAGATGTCCGACGTGTCGGTGGAGATCATGGAGAAGCACAACCTGACGGGCGAGGACGTGCGCTTCCTCGTGCCGCACCAGGCCAACCTGCGCATCATCGACGCCACGGCGCGCCGCATGGGCATCGGCAAGGAGAAGTGCATGATCAACATCGACCGCAACGGCAACACCACCGCGGCGACCATCCCCACCTGCCTCTACGACTACGAGAAGGAGCTGCGCCCGGGCGACAACCTCATTCTCTCGGCCTTCGGCGGCGGCTACACGTGGGGTGCGATCTACCTCAAGTGGGCCTACGACGGCTCGAAGAGCTGCCAGCTGGGTGCTGGCGAGGAGTAGCCTCCCGCCGGGCCGGGACGCGTCGGGCGGGCCGGACGGCCGGATGTGCCGGGAGCGTGTCGGGTGCGTTGCCGATGTCCTGGACGGGCCGGACGTGCTGCCGGGTGTGTCGGGAGCGTGTCGGGAGGGGGCCGCACGGGGCCGTGTCGGGCGTATCGCCGGACGTGCCGGGTGCCCGTGGGGGCGCTGCCGGAGGCTTCCCGCCCTGCTGCTGACGAAAAGGCGGAGACTCTTTTGTTGCAAAGGAGTCTCCGCCTTTTTCATGCGGCTGGGGATGGGCAGGGCCGATACCGCTATAAGATAATGCGATGCGATTTGTTGCGCGATTTCGGGAAAACTGTTGTATATTTGCATGGATAAGAACGAACACAACAAACGGATACGATTATGCTGAGCAACAAATTGCACGACGCGCTCAACGCGCAGATCAACGCCGAACTCTGGTCGGCCTATCTCTACCTCTCGATGTCGATGGATGCCGAGGCCAAGGGGCTGAAGGGAGTCGCCAACTGGTTCTACATCCAGTTCCGCGAGGAACAGGACCATGCCCGCATCTTTATGAACTACCTCCTCTCGCGCGACTGCGAGGTGAAGCTCGCCCCGATCGCCGAGGTGCGCACCGCCTGGTCGTCGCCCCTGGAGATGTTCCGCGACACGCTGGAGCACGAGAAGAAGGTCACGGCCATGATCAACAACCTGGCGGCCATCGCTGCCGAGGACAAGGATTTCGCCTCGTCGAACATGCTCGTGTGGTTCATCGACGAGCAGGTCGAGGAGGAGGAGAACGCCCGCGGCATGATCGCCGCCTGCGAGGCGGTCGAGGGCAACAAGTTCGGGCTCTACATGCTCGACAAGGAGCTCGCGGCCCGCGCGTATGCCACCCCGTCGCCGCTCGCTGCGAAGGAGTAGGGCGCAGGCTATAGGCCGAGACGATCCGCCGCATCCCGCCTTATGGGGTGCGGCGGATTTTTTATGGGAGCTCCATCTCCAGGCGCACCATGTGGCGGCACTCGATGCCGTTCTCGAAGATCGGCTGCGGGTAGTAGCGGCGGAAGTAGTCGCGGTCGATGCCCGTGCGGCGGAACCCGCACCGTTCGTAGAGCGCCAGCTGCCCCAGGCCGGAGTTGCCCGTGCCGATCTCCAGGCGCCGCAGCCCCGCCCGGCGCGCCGTCCGGGCGGCGTGGGCGATGAGCGCCGTGGCTATCCCCTGCCGCTGGTGGTCGGGGGCGACGGCGAGGTTGACGATCTCGGCCGTGAAGGGGCGCGTGTGCAGCAGGATGTATTCGCCCAGCGTCTCGTCGCCGCGGCGGGCGACGTAGCAGACCCCGCGATGGATATAGTCGTCGACCGAGGCGTCGTATTCGTCGGCCAGGAGCAGCAGGTCGCGCGGGGGTGTCGCGGTGGGGAGGATCTCGAAGTCGGTCATCGGGACGGGGGTGTTTGGGTTGTTTGGGGTGGTTGCGGGTCGTGTGCTGCCGGATGCGTGTTGCGGGTTCGCGCTGCCCGTTGCCGGCCGGCGGATGTTGTCGTGCGCTATGCGATCAGCGAGGCGATGCCCTCGGCGCCGGCCGCGATGGCGACGTAGCGGAGGGCCTTGCCCGTGCACATGGCCGCGGCCGTGAGCCACGGATTGCTGCGCATGAGCCCCAGTACGACGGCTATAGCGCCACCGATGCCGGGCAGGAAGGCGAAGAAGCCCATCAGGGCGCCGCGGCCCGCCAGGAAGCGGCGGGCGCGCTCCAGCCGTGCCTCGCTCACGCCCAGGCGGGCGATCCACTCGGGGCGGCCGAGCATCCCGATCCAGTAGCAAGTCATGCCGCCGAGCGTGTTGCCCGCCGTGGCGGCGGCGACGCACCCCACGGGGTCGAGGCCCAGGCGCAGCAGCACCACGAGCACCGCCTCGGAGCAGAAGGGCAGGAGGCTCCCGGCGAGCACCGCCGCGAAGAAGAGACCCCAGTAGCCCCAGTCGATCAGTAGCTGTACAAGGCTTTCCATGGGGCAAAGATACGATAAATATATTTGCATTTTGCCGGGCGGAGTATCTTCGGCTGCGCCATTGACGATTGAAAGTGGAAAATGAAGAGCCGGTAACGGGTGCTTGTTCGCGGAATTGCGGCCGAAGGCCGGCAGCCCGCAGCCACGGCGGGCGAAGGGCTGCTCTCTTCGATCGCGCCCCTCCGCTGCCTGCGGGCTGCGCTGCGGAAATGAATAACGTCCCGGAGACTGATTTTCAATTTTCCACTTTCCATTTTCAACTCCTCATCGGGCCTTCGCCCGGGGTGGCTGCGGCCCGCCGGCTCTGCGAGCCGAGGTTGCAAATGGAAAATTGCAAAGTGGCCGCGAGGCCATTATTCATTGTTCATTATTCTTTGCAGCGTCAGCTGCGCAGCCCGTAGCCACCCCCGGCGGAGGGCTGCTCGCTTCGTTCGCCAGCCCTTCCGCTGGCTACGCTCTACGGCAAACCCCAATGGGGGGGGGCTTCGACGGCCGCCAGCTTGCGGGCCCCGACTTGCGAACCAAGACTCGTTCCCGGGGACGGTTTGTATTTCGAAAAAAACGACAGCCGTTACGACGATCGGTCGTATTCGTACTCCGAACGGGTCGGGCGCGGGTTGCGGCACCGCGATTGCCCTTGAGAGGCAAAACGGCTTTTATGAATAAGATTCTTCGATTTTTCTACCCCTCGATCCGCTACGGAGTCCACGCCTCGTGGCTGCTGCTCGCGGCGCGGGTCATCTTCGGCCTGCTGCTCATGGCGCACGGCATAGACAAGTGGCGCCATTTCGAGGCCCTCGCCTCCTCGTTTCCCGATCCGATCGGGCTGGGGAGCCGCACGGCGCTCACGCTGGCGATCTTCGCCGAGGTGTTCTGTGCTGCCGGCGTCGTGGCCGGGGCCTTCTACCGCCTGGCGCTGATCCCCGTGATCTTCACGATGGGAATGGCGCTTCTGGTCGTGCACCACGGCGATCTGTTCGCCGTGAAGGAGCTGGCGCTGGCCTACCTCGCGGTCTTCACGCTGCTCTTCCTGGCCGGCCCGGGCGACTTCGCCCTCGACCGCATCATCGGTCCGCGCTTCTCGGCCCGCCGGCCGCGACACGAGATGTCGTAGCGACGGCGCGACAAACGCAAGACCGCCGGGGCGTGAAGCTCCGGCGGTCGGTTTGCCAATGTCTATTTTTTTGATGAGTATATTATATCTATTGATTATCAGTAGTTTGCAGCTTTGAAGGTAGGCTACTTAAAAATTTACTTGTTTTTGTCAAAAATCGGAGATTTAACGATTTTTTCATCGACTCTCTCCAAACAAAGGGAAAAGAGGCGAAAACAACTCTTTAAGACCCCGGCATACCCCGTCTACAAGGATAGGGTATGTCGGGATTTATTTCGCCAAAATGGGCTGTAATAGTACTAATTGTGATGCCCTGAGAAATCAATCATCTCAAGAAGCATTTTCTTAAATTCATCATTATTGTACTGAGGTTTAAGCTTGTTGTTATTATCTAACAACCCAGATTTTTCTTCTCTATGCATTGCAGGTTTGTCTCTGATGTCATCAGCAGGAATAATCCATGCTTTGTATCCGAACTTTGAGAAATCATGGTTAAACTTATCGTATTCTTCCTTCTTATCGCCATCGAAGAGAGCTCCAATATAGGAAAAGCCGAGACAATGTAGAATATGCGCTATTTGTGAAATGTTGCTTGCGCCGCCAGCTCCAAATCCAAAAAGGGCTATACTGTTTGGCTGTCCTAACTGATCTAGAATTTTTGGTATGAGCAACACATCTTCTTGCCCCTCAGTTATAATAAATCCATCTTCTGCAAAGAAGCATGAACGCGCGTCATTCCCTAAAATGTGAGGATTGTAAATATTGTTTGTGTAAGACTTAAAATATTCGCGGCAGGTATTATCAATTGAGGCAATTACTGATCCGTTTCCATTTTCGAAAACCCTTGCAATTTCACCTCCATTAATCGCAGCTTCGATGGAAACCATATTTGCAGAATGGGTTGATATAACAATTTGTATGTTTTTTGTTATCTCTAATATCTCATTCAATAATCGTATTTGTAATTGAGGATGTAGACTTAATTCAGGTTCATCGATTACTATTAATTCATCTGATTTTGCTTCAAAAAGAGCATCTACGATGAAGAGCAAACTAACAATTCCTTCGCCTAATCCATCAGAATTGTGATATATGGTGTTAGATTTTTTTACTTTTACATAATATTGCCCTGAGTCATCCTGGTCAATAGTCCATGGTAATTCTTTTCCCAGTATCTTCCAAAATAATTTATTAAAATCAGGGTTCTTATTTGCATCAAATAATCTGTATGCGAAAGAATTTAACTGACTGCCTCTGAATTGTACATTTTCAGGATTGTGCATAAAAGTATCCCTATTCCATAGATTTTTGCCAAAGTATGGATTAAAAACTCTTCTTGAAGGCAAATGATATATTTTAGGTTTTACTATATCGCATTTCCATGTGGTTTCGCTTCCGCCTTCATGGACCGATTCTAATAATCCGTTTTTGCCATCATAGGTAATGTTTATGGACACTTTATCTCCTGCTAATTTATTTCTTTTGCCTTCGGTAAAAGAAACATCATTTGCAGCAATTTTAGAAAAGCATTCAACTAAAGTTGATTTTCCGCCTCCATTGGGGCCTACCAATACCGTTAATCCACTTCCTCTTTTCCCGTTAGGGATAGCAAGTTTTAAACTTTGTTTTTTAGCAAAACCCCTATAACCGTAACAACTAATTTCTTCTACCATAATTCTATATTTTATACAAAAATACAAATAAATATCAAATGAAATTGCAATCAGAAGAGAAAGTTGACAGATATGTTTCGTGGGATGGTTTTGGAGAAGTAATCTTTTTCTTTGTTAGGTTTGCTTTAATGTTGTACCTACTATATCAATAATGCGGATAAGACGTCCTTTTCGTTTGAATGACCAACTTAATATTATATACTGTAAGGAAGGGACGTTTACTTTTGTATAATAAATGGTGTTTTATTTGTCGATAATAGTATAAGATGCTTGCGAATAGTATGATGGTATTCAATTTTTGTAGTTCTGTTCCAAATGGGTTGCCTATGACTGATTATTTGGCTTTGATGAGAATTTTTTGTAAATATATCACGAGGTATCAAACAGGGCCATGTTTGCCAGTCCATGTAGGTAGGATTCTCTCTGTTAATTTTTTCCTTGCGAGTGCACAGTGCTATAACCTCCTGCGGGGTTATAAAATCGTTCTCTAGCGTTACCATGGCCCTATCACTTTGAACGCCTTGATATTTATGTCTGTGATTATTGTCGACTGTTGTTTGTCGGGTTTCATTTCCCTATGCAGAACTTGGAGAAGATGCTGGCGAGGACCTCTTCGGAGGCGATGGCGCCGCGTGAGGTGATGGAGCCCAGATGGTGGATGACGGCGCGGATCTCCTCGCTCAGCAGGTCGGCGGGCAGGCCCTGGTCGAGCGCTGCGAGGGCGGCGTCGAGCGCGCGGCCCGCCTCGTCGAGGGCGGCGTAGTGGCGGGTGTGCGAGACCACGGCGTCGCCGTGGTAGAGGGCCTCGGTGTCGACCGCCGCGCGCAGGGCCGCGCGCAGGACGTCGATGCCCCGCCCCTCGCGGGCCGAGATGCCGATCGTGCCGGCGGGGAGTGTCAGCCCGGGACGCAGGTCGATCTTGTTGATGACGGTCAGCAGCCGCTGGTCGTCGCGCAGCGAGAAATCGGGAGCCGGGAGGGGCGCCGTATCTTTAGGCGCTGCCGTCCCGTGATGTGTCGTCGCATCGTCGCGTGTGGCCGTGCTGTCGGGCGCCGCTGCCTCGTCGCGCAGCGAGAAATCGGGGGGCGGGAGGGGCGCCGCATCTTTAGGCGCTGCCGTCCCGTGGTGTGTCGTCGCATCGTCGCGTGTGGCCGTGCTGTCGGGCGCCGCTGCCTCGTCGCGCAGCGAGAAATCGGGAGCCGGGAGGGTTGCCGCATCTTTAGGCGTCGCCGTCCCGCCGAGCGTCGTTGCGTCCCCGAACGATGCCGCGTCGTCCGGCGTCGCCGCCTCGTCGAGCGCCGCGGCGTCGAGGAGCCGCACGACCACCGCCGCGCGGACGATCGAGGAGTGCGTGCGCTCGATGCCCATGCGCTCGAGGCGGTCGTCGGTCGTGCGGAGGCCCGCCGTGTCGAGCAGGCGGAAGAGTACCTGGTCGATCACCACGCGCTCCTCCACCACGTCGCGCGTGGTGCCGGCGATATCCGAGACCATCGCCCGCTCGTCGCCCGCGAGGCGGTTGAGCAGCGTCGACTTGCCGGCGTTGGGCGCCCCGACGATCGCCACGGCGACTCCCTCGCGCAGGGCGTTGCCCAGGGCGAACGAGCCGCGCAGCGAGGCGATCTCGCCGCCGATGCGCTCCATCGTGCGGCGCAGCTCGCTGCGGTCGGCGAACTCGACCTTCTCCTCCGAGAAGTCGAGCTCGAGTTCGAGCAGCGCCGTGAGGCGCAGCAGCTCGTCGCGCAGCGTGTCGAGCGCCGCCGAGTAGCCGCCGCGCATCTGCGTGGAGGCCATCGTGTGGGCCGCGCGCGACGACGAGGCGATCAGGTCGGCGACCGCCTCGGCCTGCGAGAGGTCCATCTTGCCGTTCAGATAGGCGCGCAGCGTGAACTCGCCCGGCTCGGCCGTGCGGCAGCCGGCCTCGCGGAGCAGGCGCAGGAGTTCGCCTACGATGTAGGAGGATCCGTGGCACGAGAGCTCGACGGCATCCTCGCCCGTGTAGGAGCGGGGGGCGCGGAAGACCGTGGCGAGCACGTCGTCGACGGTGCGCCCGTCGTCGACGATGCGCCCGTAGTGCACCGTGTAGCCTTCGGCGGCGGCGAGGGGCTGTCGCCCGCGGAAGATGCGGTCGCAGCAGGCCAGCGCCTCGGGGCCGCTGATGCGCACCACGGCCAGCGCACCGCCGGGGGCGGTAGCCGGGGCGACGATGGTCTCTCGGTCCGATGGCATCGCGAAGGGGATTAGCGGGCCGAGACGCGGATGCGCTGGCCGATGCGGAGCTTGCGGGGGTCCTTGATGTTGTTCCAGCGCATGAGCTGCGCCGTAGTCACGCGGTAGCGGCGGGCTATGAGCCCCAGCGTGTCGCCGCTCTTGATGCGGTAGTAGGTGCCGCCGGGGGCTTCGGTGCGCTTGCGGTCGATGGTCGCCGGGTCGAGGAACTCCTTCAGGTAGAGCGAGTCCTTGCTGCGGATCTCCGCCTCGCGGGCGATGTAGTCGGCGATGTTGCGCTGCGGCAGTACCAGGGCGTAGCTCTTGGTCGTGGCGGGGATCACGTCGAGTTTGTACTGGGGGTTGAGCAGCCGCAGCGTCTCGACGGGCACCTCGATCGTCGAGGCGATCTGTCCGAAGTGGGTGAGGCGGTCGACGTGCACCGTGTCGACCGAGAGGGGTATGGGGGCCTCGGTGGGCTCGATGTCGTGGTGGCGGTGGTAGGCGTAGGCGTAGGAGGCGCCGATGAAGGCGGGCACGTAGCCGCGCGTCTCGCGCGGGAGGTAGTCGTAGATCTCCCAGAAGGTCTTGCCGCCCGAGCGGGCGATGGCCTTGTTGACGTTGCCCGGGCCGCAGTTGTAGGCGGCGATGGCCAGCGTCCAGTCGTGGTAGATGGCGTAGAGGTCCTTCAGGTAGCGGCACGCGGCCTGCGTCGAGCGCACGGGGTCGCGCCGCTCGTCGACGAGCGAGTTGACCTCCAGGCCGTAGCTGCGGCCCGTGGTGGGCATGAACTGCCACAGCCCCGCGGCGCCGGCGCGCGACGTGGCGCCCGGTTGCAGCGCCGACTCGATGATCGGCAGCGCCCGCAGCTCGACCGGCAGGTCGGCCTTCAGCAGCTCCTCCTCGATGAGCGGGAAGTAGTACTTCGACAGCCCGAGGATGCGGCTGATGAGCCCGTCGGGGCGGGCCGTGTAGCGGGCGATGTAGCCCTTGACGACCTCGTTGTAGGAGAGGGGCACGGGCGAGACGAGGGCCCGCAGCCGCTCGGCGTAGAGCGAGTCGGGCGCCGTGTCGGGCGCGGCGGTGCTGTCGGCGAGGATGTAGCGCGCGAAGAACTCGTCGTAGGCGTCCTGGCGCTGCCGCTCGCGCCACACGGCCACCAGCGAGTCGACCTGGCGGGGCGTGAGGCCCAGCGTGAGGTCGTCGACGCGCGGCGCGGCGGGTTCGGGGGCCGGTTCGAGCGGCTCCACGGGTTCGGGGCACGCCTCGGGCTGGGGCGCGGGGGCCGGAGCGGCGACGACCGCCTCGGTGCGGGCGCGCCGCTTCTTCCGCTCCTTGCGGGGCGAGCGGTCGAGGGGCGCGGCGTGGGTCGTGCCGACGAGGGCGGCGAAGAGCAGGCAGCAGAGGATTCTCATGGTCAGAATGTGAGGCTCAGGTTAAATCCGAAGACGGGACGGTTGGACCCCTGCGCCGGCACGAACGTGTAGTCGACCAGCGGTTCGAGGTTCATCGACAGGTCGTCCGAGATGTCGTAGTCCTTCAGGTGGGCGTCGACATGGGCGTCGATGATCTGGATGACGTAGAGCGCCCCGGTGAGGATGATGCAGAGGTCGCGGTTGCGCCGGAAATTGTTGCGCAGGTCGCGCAGGTAGCTGGCCGAGTAGCGGCCGCTGAATTCGTCGGTGGGGCCGTCGGGGTAGTTCTCGGGGTGGTTGTCGTAGTCGGCCACCAGCCCGTAGGCCTTCTTGAAGCGCTGGTAGCCGCGGTTGTTCCAGTCGATGCAGTAGATCATCGAGGCGAAGCCTCCGACGACGAAGGGCACCTTCCAGTAGCTGCGGTTGTAGATCTGTCCCGCGCCGGGGAAGATGCAGGCCAGCGTGGTGGCCTTCTTTACGCGCGAGACCTCGTTGGTGCTGTAGCTGACCGCCGCGTCGCCGATCGAGTAGATGTAGGAGGCGAGCGTGACCCCGAGGTAGATCTGGCGCCGCGTGTTGCTGCGGATCATCCGCTCCTGCAGGGCGTCGAGCTCGGGCGTGCGCACCGAGCTGCGGTCGGTGTAGGCCTCGTAGGCGCGCTTGAGGGGCTTGAAGCGGCTGTTCTCGTGGATGAAGAGGGCCAGACCCGTGCCCATGGCGCCGTAGAAGACGGGCAGCTTCCAGTATTGCTTGTTGTAGATCTGTCCGTAGCCGGGCAGCAGGGCCGAGACCCAGGTGACCTTCGACAGCCCCATCGAGTCGCTCATGAGCCACCCCTTGCGGAAGACCTTGCGGCGAGGTGCGAGCGCCCCGGGTCCCTCGGCGAAGCGCAGGGCGGCCAGCGAGTCGAGTTCGGCGGGGTCGGCGTCGGTGCGCGCCGCGGCGACGAAGGCCGAGTCGGCGGCGTAGTGGGCGCGGGCGATCGAGTCGAAGCTGCGCGCCGCAGCCTCCGTGCGCAGCGAGTCGAGGCGCCGCCGAACGGAGTCGGGGCGCTCGATCTGCCCGCCGCGCACCAGCGTGCGGGCGCTGCGGGGCAGCTGCGCCCGTGCGGGCGTGTGCAGCGAGAGGAGCATCGCCGCCGCGAGCAGGAGGATCGGAAGCCTTACCACGTGGCGCGAGGGGTTAGGAGCGCTCGGCGAAGCGCTCGATGAAGCGTTCGATGTCGCCGTCGTCGGCGAAGCCGATGGTGATGCGGCCGCCGCCGCTCTTCGACCGCTTGATCGAGATCTCCTCCGAGAAGAACTTCTCGAGGTGCTCGACCAGACGCGAGTAGCTCTCGGGGTACTCCTCCTCCTCGGGTGCGGGCTGCGGGGCGGGTGCGGTCAGCGCGCGGACCAGCTCCTCGGTCTGGCGCACCGAGAGCCCCTTCTTGACGCAGCGCTTCAGCACGCGCAGCTGTTCGTCGGCCGGTGCGCCGGCTATGGCCTTGGCGTGGCCCATGGAGATGAGCCCCTCCTTGAGGGCCAGCTGCACCTCGCCGGGGAGCTTGAGCAGACGCAGGTAGTTCGACACCGACGAGCGCTTCTTGCCCACCTTCTCCGAGAGCGCGTCCTGCGTGAGGCTGCACTCGTCGATCAGGCGCTGCATGCCCAGCGCGATCTCGATGGCGTTGAGGTCCTGGCGCTGGATGTTCTCGACCAGGGCCATGGCGTGGAGGTTCTCGTCGTCGGCCTCGCGCACGTAGGCCGGCAACGTCTTCAGGTCGGCGCGCTGCGCCGCGCGCCAGCGGCGTTCGCCGCTGATGAGCAGGTAGCGGCCGTCGCCCGCGGGGCGCACCGTCACGGGCTGGATCACTCCCAGCTGGCGGATCGAGTCGGCCAGCTCGTCGAGCGCCTCCTCGTCGAACTGCGTGCGGGGCTGCGTGGGGTTGGGTACGATCGCCGCGATGTCGATCTCGTCCATGCGGCTCATGGGCCGCAGGCGCGCGTCGACCTTTTCGGTGCCGAAGATGGCGTCCAGGCCGCGGCCTAATCCCTTCTGAGGTTTCATGGGTTGCGTGTTTTAGGTTCGTGATCGGCGGGCGGGCTACTTGCGGTTGCGCTTGAGGAACTCGCGCGCCAGCGCCAGATAGTTCTCCGACCCGGTGGCCGTGGCGTCGTAGAGCATCACCGGCTTGCCGTGCGAGGGGGCCTCGCCCAGGCGGATGTTGCGCTGGATGACCGTCTCGTAGGCCAGCGGCCCGAAGTGCTGGCGCACCTCGGCCACCACCTGGTTGTTCAGGCGGTTGCGCATGTACATCGTCAGCAGGAAGCCCTCGATGTCGAGCGCGGGGTTGAGCGACGTCTTGACCTTGCGGATGGTGTGGAGCAGCTTGGAGAGCCCTTCGAGCGCCAGATACTCGCACTGCACGGGGATGAGCACCGTGTCGGCCGCCGTGAGGATGTTGACCGTGGTGTAGCCCAGCGAGGGCGAGCAGTCGATGAATACGTAGTCGTAGTCGCCGCGCACGCGGTCGATGATGCGCTTCATGACGAAGTGCGCCTGGTCCATCTTGGGCAGCTCGGTGTCGGCGGCCACCAGATCGATCGACGAGGGGAGCAGGCGGAGGTTCTTCACCTCCTCGCAGTCGAGGATCACCTCTTCGGGCTGCCGCGTGCCCGTCAGGCAGGCGTAGATGCCCTCCAGGTCGATGTCGAAGCCCAGACCCGAGGTGGCGTTGGCCTGCGGGTCGGCGTCGAGCAGCAGCACCTTCTTGCCCAGCAGGGCCAGCGATGCGGCCAGATTGATGGCCGTGGTGGTCTTGCCTACGCCCCCTTTCTGATTCGCCAGTGCGATAACTTTTGCCATGTGTTCGGTAGGAGATAATAATCGGGCAAATTTAATGAAATTAAATGGAAATCCGAAACCGTTGCCGAAAAATGCTTACCTTTGGCCTCGTAATCAATCCGAAACGCGACGACGATGCGACACGATACGAACGACCGGGCGACGCCTCCCTCCGACTGGCGGCCCGAGCCGCTGCGCGGCGCCTTCCCCACGTGGGGCGACCTGCTGGCGATGCTGGGCATCTTTCTGGGAGCCAACGTTCTGGTTGGGGGCACGGCGGGGCTGGTGCGTCTGGCTCTGCTGGGCGCCGAGGCGCCCGATGCGGCGCAGGCCGGGCGCATGCTCTTCGTGACCTACCTCCTCTCGATGGGGCTCGCCCTGGGCGGCGTGCTCCTCTACCGCCGCCTGCGGGGCGGGAGGGGGCGCGTGGCGCGCCTTTCGCGGCGGGGGCTCGACCCGGCGCTGCTGGGGTGGGCGCTGCTGCTCGTCGTGGCGCTGGAGGTGGTGCTCGACCCGCTCACCTCGCGCCTGCCCGGCCCGCCCTACGAGGCGATGGGGCGCGGCGCATGGACCTTCGCCGCGCTGGTCGTGCTGGCGCCCCTTCTGGAGGAGCTGCTCTGCCGCGGCGCGGTGCTGGAGGCGCTGCGCAGCCGCCGCGGCGACCGTGCGGCCTGGATCGGCTCGTCGCTCTTCTTCGGGATCATGCACCTCTACCCGGCCCAGGCGCTGGGGGCCTTCGTCATCGGTCTGGTGCTGGGCTACGTCTGTCTGGTCTCGGGCTCGCTGTGGGGCGCCGTGGCGCTCCACGCCGCCAACAACGCGCTGGCCTACTGGCTCATGACGGCCGGATACGCCGAGACGAGCTGCGCCGAGGCGGTGGGCCACCGGGGCCTCTACGTCGTGCTCTACGCGGCGGCGCTGGGCGCCGCGGTCGCGGCCGTGCGCGGGCTCCGCAGGGCGGGCCGGCGGCTCCGTGCCGAGGCCGATAAAAATCGGGAGGCGGCGTAATAATCGCCGCGCCCTTGCGTTTATTAAAGGTAAAAAACGTATATTTGCCCTTCGGAACATGAAACGGCTCGTCTACATACTCGCCGCAGCGGCGCTCTGCGCCCTTGCGGCCTGTCAGGAGATACCCCGCTATTTCGCCAGCGACCGCACGCTCGCTCGCGCAGGCGGGCGCGAGCTGCGGCTGGGCGACGTGCGCTCGTCGATGCCCGAGGGGCTCTCGGGCGAGGACAGCGCGGCTTTCCTCCGCGTCTACATCGACCGCTGGGTGCGCAAGCAGCTCAAGCTGGAGGAGGCCGAGGAGCTCTTCTCCTCGTCGGAGGCCGACATCGACCGCATGGTCGAGGAGTACCGCCAGGCGCTGCTCATCCGCCGCCTCGACCAGCACTACGTCGACCGCGACATCGACACGCTCTTCACCGACGAGCAGATCGCCGAGTACTACCGCGCCCACCGCGCCGACTTCCGCTCCGACCGCACGCTGGTCCGCGGGCGCATCGTGCAGTTCCAGCCCGGGGCGCGGCAGGCGCGCAAGCTGCGCGAGCTGCTGGGCTCGGACGGGGCGGCGCGCGAGCGCGACCTCTCGGACCTGTGCGCCAAGAACGGCTTCACGCTCACCGATCTGGAGGGGCAGTGGGTCGACTACTCCGAATTTCTGAGCTACCTGCCCACGCTGCGGTCGCAGAACTACGACTCGGCGCTCGCCTCGCGCGCGGTGCAGGAGATGCGCGACAGCCGCGCGCAATACTACTACCGGATCTCCGACGTGCGGCGTCCGGGCGAGACCATCCCGCTCGAGCTGCTGCGCCCGACCATCCGCCGCATCCTCTTCAACCGGCGCCAGGGCGAGATCGTCCGCCGCCACGAGCAGGAGCTCTACGACCGCGCCGTGGAGCGCAAGCGGGTGCGCCTGTTCGTCGACGAGGAGCAGGAACAGGAGTCCGATTCCCGAGCTATAAACGAATAAACCGATATGATGCAACGCAAGAAGACGATCATGCTGGCGGCGCTCGTCCTGCTCTTCGCAGGGGCGCTCGCGCAGAAACGACAGGTGATGCTCGACCGGGTGGTCGCCGTGGTGGGCAACTCGTCGATCCTCTACTCCGAGGTGGACGAGGCGGCCCGGCGCATGGTGGCCGAACGCCGCCAGATGGGCTACACCTCCGACCGCGACCCGATGAACGAGGCGCTCGAGGAGCTCATGACCCAGAAGCTGCTCTACAACCAGGGGCAGATCGACTCGGTGGCCGTGAACGAGATGGACATCGCCTCGCGCGTCGACGACCAGGTGCAGCTGATGGTCGACGAGGCCGGCTCGATCGCCGAGCTGGAGGCGCGCCACCACATGGCCATCTACAACATCCGCGAGATGATGCGCCGCCGCTACGTCGAGCAGGCCTACGCCATGTCGATGCAGAGCGAGGTGATGGGCAAGGTATCGGTGGTGCCCGGCGAGGTCGAGCGCTATTTCAAGTCGCTCGACAAGGACGACCTGCCGATCATCCCCGTGCAGTATGTCTACGCCCAGATCACCAAATACCCCAAGTCGCTCACCGCGGCCAAGCAGCGCACGCGCGAGCGGCTGGTCGACATGCGCGAGCGCGTCATCACGGGCAAGGCCCGCTTCGACAACCTCGCCCGCATGTATTCGCAGGACGGCACGGCCATGCGCGGCGGCGAGATGGAGCCCTCGACCCTCTCGCAGCTCGACCACGCCTTCGGCGCGGCCCTCGAGGCGATGAAGCCCGGGCAGATCTCCGAGGTCGTCGAGTCGCAGTACGGCTACCACATCATCGAGCTGCTCGACCGCCGCGGCCAGCTCTACCATTTCCGCCACATCCTGCTGCGGCCCGTCTTCACCGACAGCGAGCTGGGCGAGACGGCCAACCAGCTCGACAGCATCGCCCGCCTGATCCGCCGCGACTCGCTCACGTTCGAGGCGGCGGCGCTCGCCCACTCCGACGACGCCGGGTCGAAGATGAACGGCGGCATCGTCTCCAACAGCGAGCTGCTGGAGCACTCGATGGAGGCCTCGGCGCGGCTCACCGTGACCAAGTTCCTCGAGGAGGACTTCGCGCAGGTCCGCCGTCTGGACGACTACCACCGCCTCACGCGCATGAAGCCCGGCGAGATCTCCGAGGCCTACCTCACGGAGGACCTGCTGCGCAACCAGCTGGCCAAGGTGGTCAAGCTCGTGGAGGTGATCCCGGCCCATCCCGCCTCGCTCGAGGAGGACTACCTCCGTCTGGAGGAGATGGCTCTGGCCGACAAGCGCGAGCGCGTGTTCAGGGAGTGGCTCGACAAGAAGATCCGCTCGATGTACGTGCACATCGACCCCGAGTTCCGCGGCGGGGCGTTCGAGAACGAAAACTGGGTGAAGTAGCGCCGTGCGTCGTCTGCTCACGATAGCGCTCCTCGCCCTGGCGGGGTGGGGCTTCCTCGCGGCGCATCCCGGGCGCGGTCCGCTGCGCCAGGCCCCTGCGACGGCTTCTGCCACGGTTCCCGAGGCGCCGGCCGAAGCGCCGCGCGTGGTCGACACCAAGTCGGACGTCATGGGTCCCGTGGCGCCGGGCGACTCGGTGCTCTTCATGGTCCACAACTTCGCCGCGCAGCACAACGGCGCCGTCATCACGTGCGACAGCGCCGTGCGCTACTCCGACTACCGCATCGAGTTCTTCGGCAATGTGCTGATAAACAAGAATACCACCTATATCTACGGCGAGCGCGCCCTCTACGACGGCGAGATCAACGAGGCGCGCATCTTCTCCGAGCTGGTGAAGGTCGTCGACGGCCAGACGACGCTCTACACCCGCGACTTCCTCTTCAACACGCTCGACAACGTGGGCGAGTTCGGCGGGGGCGGCGTGGCCACCCACGGCGACAACCGTCTGGAGGCGCAGCGCGGCTACTACTACGCCGACACGCGGCAGCTGGTCTGCGTCGACGAGGTCGAGATGCGCGGCGACGAATACGAGCTGCGCGGCGACTCGGTGATCTACGATCTGGCCGGCGACAACGCCTACTTCTTCGACCGCACCCACATCTGGAACAGCGACGGCGACTACCTCTATGCCGACCGGGGCGAGTACCGCAAGGCCGACACGCTCTACCTCGTGCGGCGCAACGGCTACCTGCTCACCGCCGAGCAGGAGCTGTGGAGCGACAGCATCGACTACTACCGCGCCCGCGAGCGCGCGGTGCTGCGCCGCGACATCCAGATCGACGACCGCGAGCACAAGGTGCTGGCCTTCGGCGACTACGGCGAATACTGGAAGGAGCCCGGCGACGCGCTGCTCACGCGGCGTCCGTCGGCCGTGAGCTACGATCTCTCGCAGGGGCCCGATTCGCTCTACATGCGCGCCGACACGATCCGTCTGTTCACCGTCTTCCCCGGCCGCTGGGCGGCGGAGGCTGCGGCCGGGGAGGCCGCGGCGGGGCCCGACTCGCTCGTGCGCGCGACCTCCGGCGCCGAGCCGGCGGCACCCGATTCGCTCGCCGCGCGGCGGGCGCCGCATCTGGAGGCCGAGCAGGAGGCGACGCGGGAGGCTGCCGGGGCTTCGGAGGCGTCCGCGGCCGATACCGTGGCCCTCGCTCCGGCGGTCGATTCGCTCGCGCAGGCCGCGCAGGCCGACAGCGTGCGGCTGACCGATGCCGAGCGCAAGGCGCAGCAGCGCGAGGAGGCCAGCCGGGCGCGGCAGGCGCGCAAAAAGGCCGCCGCGGCGGCCAAGCGCGAGCAGCTGGCCCGCATCGCCGAGGCGCGGCGCGAGAAGCGTGTGGCCAAGCTCGAGGAGCAGCGCCGCCGCGAGGAGCTCCGCTCCGAGAAGCAGGAGGAGCGCGCCCGCAGGCGTCTGGAGGCGCGGCTGCGTAAGACGGCCCGCAAGGGCGATCTCCTGCCCGCCGTCGATTTCGAGGAGCCGGCACAGGCCGACACGCTCCCCGGTGCCGACACGCTCGCGGTGCCGGCGACCGATTCGGCGCTGCTGCGCGCGACGCTCGACGCATCGGCGGCGCCCGACTCGCTCGCCGGGGCCGACAGCTCGGCCGTCGAGCCGCTCTACCGCCTGGTCAAGGGCTTCCGCAACGTGAAGATCTACCGCACCGACTTCCAGGCCGTGTGCGACTCGCTCACGGCGCAGAGCCTCGATTCGACGCTCCACCTCTACATCCGGCCCGTCATCTGGAACGGCGAGAACCAGATCACCTCCGAGGTGATGGACCTCTATACCGAGCGGCAGCAGCTGCAACGCGCCGAGTTCGTGGGCGAGCCGATGATGGTCTCGCGCATCGATACGCTCCACTACAACCAGATCGCCGGCAAGCGCATGACGGCCTTCTTCCGCGAAAACAAGATCTTCCGCAACGACGTCAACGGCAACGTGCGCACGATCTTCTATGTCGAGGACGGCGAGCCGGCCGAGGTGACGATGATGTCGACGGTCGAGAGCGGCGACGCCTCGTTCTACATCGAGGAGAACCAGGTGGTGTGGATCGTCTACCGCAACGAAATCGAGGACGCCTTCTACCCGCTCGACCAGGTACCCGCGACGCAGGAGCCCTACCTGAAGGGCTTCTCGTGGGAGGGGGCCCGGCGGCCCGTGCTCGGCGAGGTCTTCGACCGGCGCGTGCGCCCCTCGGAGCGCGACGCGCGCGAGGCGCTGCCGCGTCCCACGTTCCCCATCATGCAGCGCATGGACGCCTACCGCAAACAGCTGTTCGAGGAGGGCCGCTGGGCCGACCGCCGCGACGAGGTCGACCCCGAGACCGTGGAGTGGATGCGCGAAATGGGCTTCGAGGTGGGGCAGCCCCGGCCCGAAGGTTCACCGTTCTGATTCCCCGAAGCCATGCCGCACGACAACGCATCGGAGCTCTTTCCCGTAGTCGACCCCCGCGGGGCGGTCGTCGGCCGGGCCACGCGCGGCGAGTGCCACGGCGGCTCGATGCTGCTCCACCCGGTGGTGCACCTCCACGTGTTCGACGCCGCGGGGCGGCTCTACCTCCAGCGGCGTCCGCTGTGGAAGGATATTCAGCCCGGGCGGTGGGACACGGCCGTGGGCGGCCACGTGGCGTGGGGCGAGACGATCGACGAGGCGCTGCGGCGCGAGGCGCGCGAGGAGCTGGGCATCGAGGGCTTCGAGGCCGAGCACGTGGCCACCTACCTCTTCCGCTCGGAGCGCGAGCAGGAACTCGTGCACGTCTTCCGCACCCGCATGGACGGCCCGATTAGCCCGAGCGACGAGCTCGACGGCGGCCGCTTCTGGTCGCCCGACGAGATCCGCAGCGCCATGGGGCGCGGGGTGCTCACCCCCAACTTCGAGGGCGAAGCGGGCCGCGTGATCGACCTGTAGCCGCCCGGACAGCGCCGCCGGATAGACCGAACCGCCCGAACCGCAAGAAATACCCACCCTCAGATACTTCAATCCATGCAGTCGATACTGAAAACCTGGGCCGAGACGCTGCTCGACTGGATCGGCGCCACCTCGGCGCAGCACGCCAGCTGGGACCGCTGGGTCGCCGTGGCGCTGGTCGTGGCGGCCGTGCTGCTCTTCGATTACCTCGCCCGCAAGGCGGTGATCTTCGTCGTGCGGCGTGCCGTCGAGCGCACGCGCGCGGCGTGGGACGACGAGCTGTTCAGCGTCGACGTGCTCGGACGTGGCTGCCACGTGGTGGGCGCCGTGCTGCTGGGGATCGTCGTGCCGATCCTCTTCGAGCCCCACACCGAGATGCGCACGATCGTCGCGCGCCTGGTGCAGTCGTACCTCATACTGACCATCTTCCGCTTCGTCAACGCCCTGCTGCGGGCTGCCTTCCGCATCGTCTCGGCGCGCCCCGCGTGGCGCAACAAGCCCATCAAGGGGCTGCGGCAGACGGCGCAGGGCATCGCGGCGCTGGTGTGCGCCGTCATCATCGTCTCGATCCTGCTCGACAAGTCACCGGCGGTGTTCCTCACCGGTCTGAGCGCCTCGGCGGCCGTCGTGCTGCTGATCTTCCGCGACAGCATCCTCGGCTTCGTCTCGGGCATCCAGCTCTCGGCCAACGACATGCTGCAGGTGGGCGACTGGATCACCATGCCCAGGTACGGCGCCGACGGTACGGTGGTCGAGGTGACGCTCACCACCGTGAAGGTCCGCAACTGGGACAACACGATCGTCACGCTGCCGCCCTACGTGCTGGTGAGCGACTCGTTCCAGAACTGGCAGGCGATGCGCTGCTCGGGCGGGCGGCGCGTCATGCGCTCGGTGGCCATCGACATGTCGAGTGTGGGATTCTGTGCGCCCGAACTGGCCGAGCGCTTCGCCCCGCTGCCCGCCGTGCGCGACTATCTGGCCCGCACGGAGCGCAGCGCCGCGGCCTACCGCGCAGCCTCGCCCGCAGGGGTCGCCGCGCCGCCGCGCCCGACCAATCTGGGGCTCTTCCGCGCCTACGTGTTCCACTACCTCACCGCGGCGGTGCAGAGCAATGGCGAGATGACCACCATGGTGCGGCAACTGCAACCCACCGAGCACGGGCTGCCGCTGCAACTCTATTTCTTCACCGATACGGTGGATTGGATCGCCTACGAAACGATCCAGTCGGAGGTGTTCGAGCACGTGCTGTCGGTCGCCCGCGAGTTCGGACTGCGGGTGTTCCAGAGCCCCTCGGGCGACGACGTGGCGGCGCTGCGGGGCGCGGCGGGCAGAGCTTCGGAACGCCCGGCGCCGGAGGCCTCGGCAGAGCTGTAGCCGCCTCTTTCTATAACATCAGCATCAGCACCACCTGGATCGCGATCACGCGCAGGAACATGCACACGGGGTAGACCGTGGCGTAGGAGACCGAGGGGTTGTCGCCCTCGATGGTGTCGTCGGCGTAGTTGAGGGCCATGGGGTTGGCCATGCTGCCGCAGAGGATGCCCGCCACCGAGCCGAAGTCGAGCTTCAGCGCGCGCAGGCAGAAGAGCGCCGCTGCGAAGACCGGCACCGTGGTCAGCAGCAGCCCCAGCCCCAGCCACAACGCCCCCTCGGGGCGCATGACCGTCTCGAAGAAGTGGGCTCCGGCGTCGAGCCCCAGACAAGCCAGATACATCGAAAGCCCCAGCGCCCGCAGCATGCGGTTGGCGCTCTGCGTGGTGTAGGTAATCATGTGCAGCCGCGGCCCGAAGGTGCCGATGAGGATGCCCACGACGATCGGACCGCCCGCCAGACCCAGCTTCACGGGCGCCGAGATGCCCGGCAGGGCGATGGGGATGCTCCCCAGCACCAGACCCAGGATCAGTCCGATGAAGACGGCCGCCAGGTTCGGCTCGTCGAGGTTGCGCACGGCGTTGCCGAGGATCTTCTCCACGCCGCGGATCGCCTGCTCCTCGCCCACCACCGTCAGACGGTCGCCCAGCTGCAGGCGCAGGTCGGGCGTGGCGAGCAGCTGCACGCCCGAGCGGTCGACGCGGCTGATGTTGATGCCGTAGTTGTTGCGCAGGCGCAGCGACGAGAGCTTGCGGCCGTTGATCTCGGGGCGCGTGACCAGGATGGGCTGCGAGGCCAGGCGGCTGTCGACGGCGTTCCAGTCGATGTCCCCGGCGTTCCAGTCCTTCTGCTCGCGTTCGCCGAAGACCATGGCCAGCGGCTCGGCGTCGGCGGGCGTGGTGATGACCAGCAGCAGGTCGCCCTGCTGCAGCGTGCGGTCGGAGGTGGGGATCGAGACGTGGCCGTCCCTCCAGCGGCGCGAGATTACGAAGTGGTGGTGGCTCAGGGCCGCCACGTCGTGGATGCTCTTGCCGAAGAGGGCGGGATTGGTGACGCGGTAGCTGGCGATGAAGACGTTGTTGCGGTGCTCGGCGTCGGGCTCCGGCAGGTCGGCGGGCCGCACGAACCAGCGGCGCAGCAGGGCCAGCACCAGGATCACCCCCACGACGCCCAGCGGGTAGGTGAGCGCGCAGCTCAGGGCGGCGCCGTTGGCGTCGGTGCCCAGCTGGCGCAGGGTCTGCTGCGCGGCGCCGAGCGCCGGGGTGTTGGTCGTGGCGCCGCACAGGATGCCCGACATGTCGGGCATGGGCACTCCGCAGGCGAGCGACAGTGCCACGGCGAGCGCCGTGCCCAGCAGCACGACCCCTACGGCCGGGAGTACCAGCCGCATGCCGTCGGCGCGCAGCGACGAGAAGAAGCCCGGGCCCACCTGCAGGCCGAGGGCGTAGACGAAGATCACCAGGCCGAAGCTCTCGGCGTAGTCGAGCATCGCGCGGTCGAGCGACAGCCCCAGGTGGCCGGCCAGGATCCCCACGAAGAAGATGAAGGCCGTGCCGAGCGAGATGCCGCAGAGGCGGATGCGCCCCAGCCCGATGCCGAGCACCGAGATGAGCGAGATCACCACGACGGCCTGCAGGGCCGAATGTCCTGTGAAAAGATCAGCCAACCATTCCATTTCCAAGCGGATTAAGATGCAAAAGTAGCCAAATTTTTCGATCGGCGCGCTTTTCTGCGGGGAAAAGTCTGTGCGGCGCGGTGGAGCTGCAATGAATAATGAACGAGGGATAATGAATAATGGGCCGGCGGACGATTCTCCATTTCCCACTTTCAATTTGCTGTCGGGTCGCAGCCAGCGAAGGATGGCACGAGCAGTGCGAGTTGCGGGCCTTCGCCGCCCGGAGGCTGCGGTCTGCCGGCTTTTCAAGCCGAAGGACTTGTCTTGGACCGTAGCTTCGGACAGCCAGTAGGCAGAAGGGTTCCCTTTGCCGGCTGGGGCGGTCGCGCCGTAGGCGCGAGCCGGCAAAGGGACGAAGCCGGAGGCTTCGCAATGCACAATTCATAATTCACAATGCAGAATTACGAGCGCGCATCGCTTGGGCTTGCAGTTCGCAGCCAGCGCCCGGCTAAGAGCCGGGATTCGCTTTTCAGTCCGTAGCCAGCGGAGGCGCTCGGGAGGCGCCGCCGACAGAGCAGCCCTCCGCCGGGGGTGGCTACGGGCTGCCGGCCTTCGGCCGTTGCTTTGCGCCTTCCTCTGTCGTTGTCCGATGCAGCGTCAGCTGCGCGGGCCGGAGCCCCCCCCCTCTCTCCTGAAACAGAAAACGCGAAAGCCGACCCGGTGAAGGGTCGGCTTCGGTGTTTGTGGCCTGCTGCGTGGCCTGCTGCGTGCGCGGCGGCGGGCGTCATCGGGCCGCAGGGGGCGTCGCATGCGTCGGCTGTGCCGGACGGGATGCCGGGCGGAATGCCGGGTGCGGGGTTTCGGGCCGGCTCCGGCACCCGGATGCTGGCGTATCCGACGCCCCTCCCCGGATTACAGCCGCAGCGGCTCGCCGCGGTAGTAGTCGAGGATCTTGGCGCGGAAGACGAACTCGTACTTGGCCTGCACCAGGTCCGCCTCGGCCTTCTCGACGCGCGTCTTGGCGTCGTTGAAGTCGTAGAGGGTCGAGCGGCCCGCCTCGGCCTTCTGCTCGGCATAGGCGAAGGCCACGCGCGCCGAGGCGAGCGCCGTCTCGGCCGTGCGGAACTTGACGTAGGCGGCGTCGGCGTTGTACCACGCCTGCTCGATCTCCTTGCGCAGCGCGAGTTCGGCCTGCGTGAGGGCCAGCTGCTGGTTGCGCACGGCGATCTGCGCCGAGCGGATGTTGTTGCGCGTGGCGCGGCGGTTGAAGATGGGGATGCTCATCGACACGCCCACATACTCGCTGCTCTTGTGGCGGAACTGCGACCAGAAGCTGTCGGGATCGCCGTCGTAGATGCTCGTGCCGTAGCCGCCGCTGGCCGAGATGGTGGGGTAGAGGGCCGAGCGGGCGATGCGCACGTTGTTCTCGGAGCTCCGCAGGCGCAGCCGCTCGGCGCGCAGGTGGGGGCGCTCGTCGGCGGCCGCGGCGTAGACCTCGTCGACCGATCCGAGCCGGCGCAGCGACTCGAGCGAGAGGCTGTCGAGCGCGGGCGCCGCGACGTCGAAGCCCGCGGCGCTCTCGCGGTTGAGCGCCTGGCTCAGGTTGAGCAGCGCGAGCTGGAGCTCGTTGCGCGACTGGGCGAGCGAAGAGAGGTCGTTGGCGGCGAGCGCCTCGCTCTCGTAGCGGGCCGACTCGGGCTGCTTGCCCGCGGCGACCAGCGCCCGGCTGCGCTCGACCTGCTGGGCGCTCAGCTCGGCCTGCCGCTCGGCCACGCCGACCAGCTCGCGCGTGAAGAGCACCTGCAGATAGAGCGTCATGACGCGCACCGACACATCCTCGCGGGCGCGCCGGAGGTCCTGCACGGCGGCCTCCAGGTCGAGCTTGCTGCCCTCGATCTCGCGGTTGATGCGCATGCCCTGGAATATGGGCAGGCTGCCCGAGACGCCGAATGAGCCGCTGGTCTGGTTGTTGTCGCGGTAGGTGTTGTCGCTCGACAGCGCACGGCCGAACGAGGCGTTGCCGCTGATCGAGGCGTTGACGCTCGGCAGGCGGCTCCAGCGGGCGGTCGAGAGCTCGACGTCGCGCTGCTCGACCTGCAGGCTGCGCTGCCGCACGTCGATGTTGTTCTGCAGGGCGTAGGCGATGCAGTCGTCGAGCGTCCATGCGGCGCCGGCGGCCGGTTCGCGGAGCGGCGCCGGCGTGTCGATGCCTACCGCCGTCTGGGCGCGGAGCCCCCACGCGGCGCACAGCGCCAGGAGAAGAAGGATTCGTTTCATGGCTCTTTATTTTTTCTCGATGCGGGCGCCGCGGACCTTATCCTCGGCTGTCACCCCTTCGGTGATCTCGATGTTGATGCCGTCCGAGAGGCCGATCTTCACCTCGCGGCGCTCGAAGGTCTGCTCCTCGTCGCCCTCGGGACTGGTGAGCAACTGCACGTAGCTCTTGTCGCCCTCGAACTCCACGCACCCCTCCGGGAGGGTCAGCACCCCCTCGCGGCTCTCGATCACCACCGAGGCGTTGGCGCTGTAGCCGGCGCGGACGAAGACGTCGTCGGGGATCTTCACGGCTGCCTTCACCTCGAAGAGGATGATGCCGCTCTCCTCGGTCGCCTTGGGCGATACGTACTCGAGCTCGGCGTCGAGCGAGACGTTCTGCAGGGCGCCGATGGTCAGCTTGACGGGCATCCCCTCGCGGAGCTTGCCCACGTCCGTCTCGTCGATGTTGCCCTGGAAGAGCATGTTGGACATGTCGGCGACCGTGGCGATCGTCGTGCCGTCGTTGAAGGTGTTGGACTGGATCACCGAGTTGCCGACCTTGATGGGCACGTCGAGGATCATGCCCGTGATCGTCGAGCGGATCTGGGTGTTGCTCAGCTCCTTGTAGCGGCTCGAAATGCCGTTCTTGACGATCTCGAAGCTCTCCTTGGCGTTGGCCAGCTCCTCCTCGGCCTTGCGCAGCGACGTGCGCGCCTGCTCGAACTCCTCGTCCGAGACCACGCCCTGGCCGTGGAGCCGCTCCGTGCGCTCGAAGTCGCTGCGCAGCTGCGAGAGCGAGAGCTCGGCCACCGTCACGCGCGACTCGGCGCTCGAGAGCTGACCCATCTCGGGCACGACCTTCACGGTGGCGATCACGTCGCCCTGCTTGACGCTCTGTCCCGCCTCCTTGTAGACGGCCGAAATGATGCCCGAGATCTGGGGCTTGATGAGTACCTCGTCGCGGGGCTGCACCTTGCCCGTGGCCACCACGTACTGGCGCAGGGTGTCGGTTTTGGGCTGTACGATCGAGTAGACCACCTTGACCGGCTGGGTTTTCCGCCACAGGAACCAGAAAGTCATGAGAAGCAGCGCTGCGAAGAGCACTCCCAGGAAGATTTTCAGAAATTTTTTCATATCCGTTCGGTAATTATAATTCTCAATTCATCATTCACAATCGAGGACCCCCTCCCCTCATGCAGGGATCACTCCTCGCGGATGGCGTCGACGGCCTTGATGCTCAGTGCGCGCATGGCCGGGATGACGCCCGCCAGCAGGCTGCCCGTCACCAGGATCGCGAGGGCCAGGATGCCCATGCCGAAGGAGATCTGCCACGACACCTCGACCCCCTCCTGCGCCACGGTCACCGCCTGGTAGTAGATCGAGTCGGCCACCGACAGCACCCCCACGGCGGCCGTGAGGCCCAGCACGCCGGCGATGAACGTGAGCACGAAGCTCTCGGAGAGGATCTGCGAGATGATGACCGTGGGCTTGGCGCCCAGGGCGCGGCGGATGCCGATCTCCTGCGTGCGCTCCTTGACCAGCACCAGCATGATGTTGCTCACGCCCACGATGCCCGCCAGCAGCGTGCCCAGCCCCACGACCCACGTGAGGAAAGCGATGCCGAAGAAGAGCCCGTGCACCTTCTCGAACATCTCGGCCGTGGCCATGCACCACATGGCCTTCTCGTCGTCGGGCGCGATCAGGTGGCGGGCGTAGACCGTCTCGCGGCACGCCTGCTCGACCTGCTTGCTGGGCGTGCGCTCGTCGCCCGCCACGGCCAGCATGTGTATCTGGTTGCCGCGGCCGTACATCTGCTGCGCCAGCGTCACGGGCACGAAGGCCGTGCGCTCGATGTCGCTGAAGGTCATCGCCTCGCTCTGCTTGCGGAGGACGCCCACGACGGTGAAGTAGCTGTTGTTGAGCTTGATGATCTTGCCCGAGGGGTCCTGCCCTCCGGGGAAGAGGTCCTTCCAGATCTGGGTGCCGATGACGCACACCTTGCGCTTCTGCACCATGTCGACCTCGTTGATGAAGCGGCCGTAGAGCATCTTCTGGGGGTTGATCTTCTGGTAGTCGGGCGAGTAGCCCATGAGCGAGTAGTCGCCCTTGCGCTCCTCGTAGCTGCCGTGGATCTCGCCGCCCCAGTAGACGGCCGAGGCGTAGAGCACCTCGGGCAGCTTCTTGACCGCCTCCACGTCGTCGTTGTCCATGCGCCAGTAGCGGTTCTTGGGCATGCCCTTGTAGGGGATGCCGGTCTGGGAGGGCTGCAGCAGCAGCGTGTTGGTCGAGAGGTCGCCCAGCTGGGCGCGGAACAGACGTCCCAGGCCCGTGCCGGCGCCCAGCATCACGATGAGCATGAAGATGCCCCAGAAGACGCCCAGCGCCGTCATGATGCTGCGCTTGCGGTTGCGGGAGATCGTTTGCCAGATCTCGTTCCAGCGGTCTATGTCGAAAAATCGCATCGTCGGTCTCTTATTTGTTGTATCGCAGCGCGTCTATCGTTTTGAGCTGGGCGGCGCGGTAGGCCGGCACGTAGCCGGCGATGAGCCCCGCGACGACGAGCACCAGCGTGGCGCTCACGGCCACGCCCAGGTCGAGCGTCGGGTCGAGGAATACGGTGCCCATGCCGCGGCCCGAGGGGGTCGCCTGCCCCACGACGAGCCCCACGAGCTCCATGACGGCCACGCCGAGCACCATGCCGATGTAGCCGAAGGCGGCGGTGATGAGGACCGACTCGGTGAGGATTAGCCGGATGATCGACGCCGGCTTGGCCCCCAGCGCCTTGCGGATGCCGAACTCGGCCGTGCGCTCCGAGACGGTCACCAGCATGATGTTGCTCACGCCCACGACGCCCGCCAGCAGCGTACCCAGGCCGATGATCCAGATGAAGGCGTTGATGCCCGCGAAGACCATCGAGAAGCTCTTGTAGCGCTCCATGTTGTTGTTGATCCATATGGCGCTCTGGTCCTCGGGGTCGAAGTAGTGCTCGGCCGAGAGGCGGCGCAGCAGCCGCTTCTCGAAATCCTCCAGCGCCTGGTCGGTCTCGAGGCCCTGCACCGTGATGATGGCGTTGTCGACCACGGGGTCGTTGGCCGCGTAGAGCAGCTGGCCCGTGGTCAGCGGGATGTAGCACGACGAGCTGTTGCGCTGCGCGTCGCCCTCCATGACGCCGATGATGCGGAAGACCGAGCTGCCCACCTTGACCTCCTTGCCCAGCGGGTCGCCCCCCTTGAAGAGGATGCGGCGCATGGGCTCGTCGATGACGATCACCTTGCGGTATTCGGCCACGTCGGTGTCGTTGATGAAGCGCCCCGAGGAGAGCTTGCGCCCCTCGATGCGGGCGATCTTGGGCAGCGCGCCGCGCATCCACACCGAGGTGAACTCCTTGCCGTAGGTGGCCTTCTGGCCGCTGAACCACGAGTTGGCCGCCACCTCCTCCACCTCGGGAAATTCGCGCGCGATGATCTCCAGGTCGCTGTTGCGCATGCGGATGTGGCGCCCCTTCTGGTAGCCCTTGTAGGGCTTGGATGTCCAGCCGCCGTATAGGTCGATCGAGTTGACGGCGTAGTCGCCGAAGTTCGACTCCACGCCGTGCTTCAGTCCGTTGCCCGAGCCGAGCAGGATGGCCAGCATGAAGATACCCCACGCCACCGAGAAGCCCGTGAGGCAGGTGCGCAGCTTGTTGCGCCGCACCGAGGTCCAGATTTCCAGCAGCAGCTCCCTCATCGCCGTCCCAGTCCCGTTTCTTCGATCGTGGCGATCAGGCCGTCCTTCAGACGGATGATCTTGTCGGTCTGGTCGGCGATCGACTGCTCGTGCGTGACGCAGATGATCGTCATGCCCATGTCGACGTTGACGCTCCGCAGCAGGTTCATCACCTCCTGCGAGGTGGCGCTGTCGAGGGCGCCCGTGGGCTCGTCGGCCAGGATGATGCGCGGCTTGTTTATAAGTGCGCGGGCGATGGCCACGCGCTGCTTCTGGCCGCCCGACATCTCGTTGGGCATGTGGTCGGCCCACTGCTTGAGCCCCAGCATGTCGAGGTATTCGAGCGCCAGGGCGTTGCGCTTGCGGCGCGACATGCCCTGGTAGTAGAGCGGCAGGGCGACGTTCTCCATCGCGTTCTTGTAGTTGATGAGGTTGAACGACTGGAAGATGTAGCCGATCATGTTGTTGCGCGCGGCGGCCGCCTGCGTCTCCGAAAGGTTCTTGATGAGCCGCCCGGCGAGGTAGTAGTTGCCGCTGTCGTAGTCGTCGAGGATGCCGAGGATGTTGAGCAGCGTCGACTTGCCCGAGCCCGAGGCGCCCATGATCGAGACCAGCTCGCCCTCCTCGACCGAGAGGTCGATGCCCTTCAGCACGTGGAGGGGCGAACCGTTGTTGTAGGTTTTGTTGATGTTCTCCAGTTTGATCATCTCTCTGTATGCGATAAAGCGCTTGTATTCACGCCGTTCTGTCTTTTACGGGCCGATGCGGATCGTAACCTTCCGCCTGCTATCGGTGACAAATATACGGATTAAATTTTGAAAAACAACTATTTTTTATCGAAAATCAATAAAAACTTACCCCCCCCCGATAATGAGCGGTTGCGATTCGTCGCGGGCGGGGCGCGATGAAGCGGCGCACGGGGTTGCGGGGCGGGATTTCGGTGCCCGGTTGCGGTGTGGTGCGGGTCGGCGGTGTGCGGTGGGTGCGGCATGCGATGCCATGCGGCGGTGTGCGGTTCCGGGCGCGGTGCGGCGCCGCGCGATTTCGGCACGGGCTGGCTCCCGGCGCCTGCCGGCGCGGCACGAGGCCCGCATGCGGCTGCGGGAGGGTGGAGCATGGGAGGTGGGAGACCGACATTTCAGGTATAACGCGCCGCGTGCGGAAATATTGCTCCGGCGGGCCGGTTTATGCGCTGTTCGGGCGCGTTGGATCGTCGGAACGGACACATGGTGGGGCGGGTGTCGGTCGGCAGGGCCTTTGCGCGGCCTCTGCGAGCGTGGGGTGGGTGCGGTCGGTGGGGCGTGCGGAGCCGAAAGGGCGGGGCGCGTCAGCGGAGGAGGGAGAGGTGCCGGCCGAGGCGGTGGAGCCAGCGCGTGGCGTGGCGGTGGTGGACCTCCTGCAGGGCGGCGTCGCGCAGGCGCAGGCTGTCGGCGGCGGGGATGACGCTGTAGCTGTCGATCTCCAGCAGGTCGTTGCGGTAGTGGATGGGGATGAAGCGGCCCGTGCGGCCGACATAGGCGAAGTGCATCTCGGGGGCGCGCAGGCGGCGGCCGTCGATCGGCTCGAAGTGGGTGAGCGCAAGGAGCGTGTATCCCTCCGTGCGGCCCGCGATTTCGAAGCGCACGGCAAGCGACGGGTCGTCGGGGCATCCGATGTCGGTCTTTCTGAAGGCGGCCAGCGCGCGCAGCGTCTCCGCCGCCCTTCGGTCGAGTGATTTCATCGCGGTGGGGATTGGGTGGGCCGGCGGGCGGGGCGTACTGCCGCTGCCTCCGGTCCGTTTTCCGCTCCAATATTCGTACCGTGCTGCGCGGGGCGCAGGCGGGTGCGTTTGCGGTGCCGCTGCGCCGATGAGACCGGCGGATGGCCGCTTCGGCGCGTGGCTCCCTGCAAACGCAAGAAAGAGAGCCTTTTGGACTCTCTTTCTTCAGTGACACCGACAGGACTCAAACCTGTAACCTTCTGATCCGTAGTCAGATGCTCTATTCAATTAAGCTACGGTGCCGAATTGCGATGCAAATATAAGGCGAAAAATCGGAACCCGCAAACTTTTTACGAAGAATTTTTAATAAAAATAAATACAACGAAGCGCCGCAAAGGGTCACTCCGTTGTATTTCAGTGTGTTGTCGATTTTCTCCGTCAGGGCATCGCTTCGGCCAGTTTTTGCATCAGCGCCTCGCCGTGGAGGTTCCGGGCGACGATCACCCCGTCGGGCGAGATGAGGAAATTGGAGGGAATGGCCCGTATGCCGTAGCGCTCGGCCGCGTCGGCAGCCGCTTCGTCGGGGCTGTTCACCACGTGGACCCACGCCGTATCGTCGCGGCTGGCGAGCGCGCGCCACTGCTCCGCGTCGGGCCGCAGCGCCACGGCGTAGATTTCCAGCCCGCGGGGGTGGTAGGCGGCGTAGGCGGCGCGGAGCGCAGGCAGCTCCTCCATGCAGGGGCGGCACCAGGTCGACCAGAAGTCGAGCAGCACCCAGCGTCCCGGCCCCACGAGCGACGAGAGCGCCGTGGGCTTGCCCGCCGGATCGGGCAGTACGAGGTCGGTATAGCGGCTGCCGACCGAGCTCCGCTCCAGCTGCTCGGCGTAGCGGCGCACGCTCTCCAGCGCGGGGTTGCGTCTCAGCGCCTCGGGGAAGCGGTCGAGCTCCCGGCGCAGGGTGGCCGGATCGCCCGCGGCGCGGCGGGCATAGAGGAGGGCCCCCAGCAGGTCGTCGCGGTGGGCCTCCATCGTCTGGCCGGGAATCTGCCGGTAGAGGCTGCCCAGCGAGTCGGCCATCCGGTCGTGCTCGGGCGATGCGGGGAGCTGCTCGAGGGCCAGGAGCTCGGGCATGAGGGCGATCTGCCGGGCGCTCATGGCGTCGAGCGCGTCGTTGAGCGGGGTGCCCACGATGCGCCACGGGCGCAGGTCGCCGCTCGCGACGAGGCGTATGTCGCCCGCCTCGAGCAGGACCGGGTCGGGGCCCAGGCGCCGGTCGCCGTGCCGCATCTCGGCCACGAGGGGCTGCGCGAGGCGCCCTTCGATGCGGAACGTGCTGTCGGGGCCGATGACGGCCGTGGCGATGAGCCGCCCATCCTCGAACGTGGAGCAGAGGCGGAGCGTGTCGCCCGGAGCGAGGCCCGGCGCGCCCGCGAGCGTGTAGCGAAAAGTGTCGCCGCAGCCCGTGAGCAGGGCGCAGAGGGCCGAGGCGGCGAGGAGTGCGAGTGGTTTCATCTCTCTGGTTCTTATTCGTTATTTGAGCTCCCGGTCGGGGTGGGCGCGCAGGAACTGCTCCCAGCTCTGCGATCCGCCCTTCGAGGCGGCCTTCCGGCCGCCGCCGAGCCCTTTCACGCGCTCGTCGCCGAGCAGGGCGCAGAGCGGTCCCGAGGTGGCGTAGTGGTGGCACAGGGCCACGGCCATGCCGTCGGTGGCGTCGAGCCGCCGGGGCGGAGCCTCGATCGCGAGCGTGCGGCAGACGATCGACGCCACCTGCTCCTTGGTGGCGGCGCCGCGGCCCGTGATCGCCTGCTTGATGCGCATGGGGGCGTACTCGGTGACGGCGAGCCCGCGGCTGAGCGCCGCGGCCATCGCCACCCCCTGGGCGCGGCCGAGCTTGAGCATCGACTGCACGTTCTCGCCGAAGAAGGGCGATTCGAGCGCCACCTCGCGCGGGCGGTATTCGTCGACGAGCGCACCCACGCGCTCGAAGATGCGGCGCAGCTTGTCGTAGGGGTCGCCGATGCGGTGCAGGTCGATGTCGCCCAGCACCACCGGGCGGAGCGTGCGCCCCTCGACCTCCAGGATGCCGTAGCCCATATAATTGGTGCCGGGGTCGATGCCCATGATGCGGAAGCGGTCCGAAGATTTCATGGCGTGCGGAAAAAAAGCCCCTCCGACCCGGATGGCCGGAGCGGAGGGGCGGTGGATGTGCCGATGCGGCGGATTATTCGGCCAGCAGCTCGGCGATCTTCTCGTAGAGCGCCTCGCCGCGCAGGTTCTTGGCCACGATCTTGCCCTCGGCGTCGATCAGCAGGTTGGTGGGGATGGCCTGCACGGCGTAGTCCTTGCCTGCCTGGCAGTCGAAGCGGTTGAGCTCGCTCACGTGGATCCAGTTCATGCCGTTCTGCTCGACGGCGGCGAGCCACTTCTCGCGGTCCTTGTCGAACGAGACGCCGTAGATCTCGAAGCCCTTGTCGTGGAACGCCTCGTAGGTCTTCTTCAGGTGGGGTACCTCGCCCATGCAGGGGCCGCACCACGAAGCCCAGAAGTCGAGCAGGACGTACTTCACCGCGGGATTCTCCACCACCGACTTGAGCGTGACGAGGTTGCCGTCGGCATCGGGCTGCTCGACGTCGATGTAGGTCTGGCCCACGTCGGTGCGGATCTTCTGCTCGGCGCCCTCGCGCAGCTTGACGATCGCCTCGGTCTGCTGCATGGCGGGCGAGAAGAGGGCGATCTGGTCGAGGGTCTCCTGGCCCGAGAACTCGTAGGCGAGCTGCTGGAGCATCATCGCGCCGAAGTAGTTGTCGCGGTTGGCCTCCATGGCCGTGCGGCCCAGCTTGCCGAACTCCTCCTCGATGGCCTCGCGGCGCTCCTCGGTGGTCTCCGGGTTGCGGTACTCCTTGACCAGCGCCGTCGACTGGGCGCTGTAGGCGGCGTAGGCGTCGTTGGCCGGCGTGCCCGACACCTGCTTCGAGGCGGGGTTCTCGGCGTTGTCGGCCACCGTGATCGCGCCCGGCTCGAGGATAACCATCGCCGAGAAGGTCGCGGGCTTGCCCTCCGCTGCGTCGGTCAGGTAGCGCACGGCGGGTTCGGTGAGCTCGCCTTCGAGCAGGAACGCGCCGTTGTCGACGGTCGTCGAGTCGACGGCCCGGTCGCGGTCGTAGAGGTAGATCGTGCCGCTCACCCCTTCGAGCTGGCCGCTGATCGTGTACTTCTTGTTGCCGCCGCAGGCGCACAGCGCCGTTGCGGCAGCGAGGATCATGAGTTTTTTCATCGCTGTACTATTGTTTTTTGAGTTCTGCCAGTTGTTTTGTCAGCTCCCGCACCTGGCGCGCCAGGTCGGGCAGCGTCTTGAACACGGCCGCCGAGCGGTGGTACTGCATGCCCGGCAGGGCGGGGTAGCCGAAGCGGATCTCGCCGTCGGGGACGTTCTTGTCGATGCCGCTCTTGGAGCCTACCTGCACGCGGTCGCCGATCACCACGTGGTCGGCGATGCCCACCTGCCCCGCCAGGAAGCAGTTGCGGCCCACGCGCGAGGTGCCGGCGATGCCGGTCTGGGCCGACGATACGGTGTTCTCGCCGATCTGCACGTTGTGGCCGATCTGGATCAGGTTGTCGAGCTTCACGCCCCGGCGGATGACGGTCGAGTCGGTCTTGGCGCGGTCGATGCAGGTGTTGGCGCCGATCTCCACGTCGTCCTCGATGACCACGTTGCCCAGCTGGGGGATCTTGTCGAAGCCCCCCGCGGCGTTGGGCATGAAGCCGAAGCCGTCGGCGCCGATCACGGCTCCGGCGTGGAGGATGC
>ERZ778514.426-NODE-426-length-40270-cov-5.652841_pt1 | contig 40270 bp, 49 predicted proteins | sample MGYA00510344_ERZ778514 | MGnify/ENA primary metagenome ERZ778514 (study PRJEB29527, sample SAMN07138968) | mouse gut metagenome | material: feces | host: mouse | place: China:Nanjing | collected 2016-01-25 ...
AAGTCAGGCGGGAAGTTAAGGAAGTTAAAGGACAATAGCCACGGTTGTGTAAACCGCACCTGTGCCATATAACAAAGCATACGTCCTTTAACTTCCTTAACTTCCCGCCTGACTTCCTTTAACTTCTAATATATAATTATCAATTGAAACTGACGATATAGGCATTAAGATACGTCGCAAGTGTAAGCCACGTGATATATGGCGTAAGCAGGAATGCCGACGTACAGTTATGATAGAACAGCCGCACGAGATACCATATCGCTGCGATGTCTATGACAACGATGGTTATAAGACCGAGCATCGGGCTGCGGAACAGGAAGAAACAGATGCTCCACAGGATATTGAGAATCAGCTGCATTGCAAACAGATGAGTTAAAAGACGCTTGTCGTGCTTGTTTTCACTGCCCCATACCAGTCCAATCGATGTGCCCATACATATATATATAATGCCCCATGCAACCGGAAATACACGGTTGGGCGGCGTGAATGCAGACTTTACAAGTGTGGGATACCAGGTCTCTATGGATGCCGACTGGAACATTCCGGCACACAGTCCGGTTACAAAGCATATTGTAACACCGAGCATGATGCAGACAAACTTTTTCATAACAAATTTCTTTTTAGTCCTTATTGAAAAACTTCAAGATGTCACAGGATGATACGGCTATGTGCAACAGCTGTCTGCCGTGCAGGCTTAATGCCGTTCATCGTTGTGCAAAGATAGCCTTTGTATTCCTTATATATATATTCCTGCGCGATAATTAGAAATCTTTAGGCATACGCTCCGTGCAGGCTAAAAAAATTATTCACAAAAGGTTAATGCAAATAATAATTCATCGCAAAAGGGCAAATATAAGGATATTTCCGTAACTTTGCATCCGGTTTACGGCATGTTCCGTAAATGCCGGCGGCGCGGCGCGTTTAAATTTATGCACCGGCGGACACCGGCAACAAGTAAAACAATAAAGAAGCATCATCGTAAATGCCTTTAAGAATACCCGATAAACTGCCGGCTGTAGATATTCTGAAGCAGGAGAATATCTTTGTAATGGACAATTCGAGAGCGCATACGCAGGACATACGTCCGCTGCGGATTGTCATCCTCAACCTCATGCCGCTGAAGGTCACCACGGAAACCGACCTCGTGCGCCTGCTGTCGAATACCCCTTTGCAGCTTGATGTGACGTTTATGAAGCTTGCGAGCCATACGCCGAAGAACACCCCCGCCGAGCACATGGCGATGTTCTACAAAGACTTTGAAGAACTGAAAGCCCTGAAGTTCGACGGAATGATAATAACAGGCGCGCCTGTTGAAACGTTTGAATATGAGGATGTTACGTATTGGGAAGAGGTGACGGGCATATTCTCGTGGGCAAAGACCCACGTAACGAGCACCCTCTATATATGCTGGGCGGCGCAGGCAGGGCTGTACTTCCACTACGGCATACCCAAGTATCCGCTTGCCCGTAAGATGTTCGGCGTGTTCGTGCAAAAGCCCCTTGACACCCTGCTTCCCATATTCCGCGGTTTCGACGACAGCTTTAACATGCCCCACAGCCGCCATACCGAGGTAAGGCGCGAGGACATAATAAAAGACGGCAGGCTGTCGCTCATCGCCGAGTCGGAAGAGAGCGGCGTCAGCATGGTTATGGCAAACGGCGGCAGAGAGTTCTTCGTGACGGGGCATCTGGAATATGCAGCCGACACGCTCGACCGCGAATACAGGCGCGACAGAGGCAAACGTCAGGACGTGGACATGCCCGTAAACTACTATGAGGGCGACAATCCCGACAACAGACCCGTTGTGAGCTGGCGTGCACATGCCAATCTGATGTTCAGCAACTGGATTAATTATTACGTATATCAAGAAACCCCATACGACATTAATAAAATTGAGTAGAACGATTGAACTGCTTGCACCTGCCGGAAACCTGGCGTGCGGCATCGCCGCGATAGACCACGGCGCAGATGCCGTGTACATCGGTGCAGAACGCTTCGGCGCGCGTGCCGCCGCAGGAAACACGCTCGAGGACATCGGGAAGCTTTGCGCATACGCGCATAAGTTTCTCGCACGCGTTTATGTTACGGTGAATACAATCCTGTATGACAATGAGACGGAGGAGACGGTGAGCCTTATCGGAAATCTCGCCGATGCGGGCGTGGATGCCATTCTCGTGCAGGACATGGCTGTGGTGGAGCTTTTGCGTGAGCGCGGAACGGAGACAGGACGTCTTCCGGAGCTGCATGCCAGCACGCAGACCGACAACCGCACGCCCGAAAAGGTGAGGTGGCTGCACGGACTGGGCTTCAGCCGCGTGGTTCTGGCGCGTGAGCTTTCGGCATCAGAGATTGCCGCCATTCACCGTGCCGTGCCCGGTGTTGAGCTTGAAGTGTTTGTCCACGGCGCGCTGTGCGTGAGCTATTCAGGAGTGTGCTATGCCTCGCAACACTGTTTCGGACGCAGTGCCAACAGGGGAGAGTGTGCCCAGTTCTGCCGTTTGCAGTTCGACCTTGCCGATGCCGGCGGGCGTGTGATAGAGCGCGGGCGGCATCTTCTGTCTCTGAAAGACATGAACAGGTACGACGACATCGAGACCCTTCTCGATGCCGGGGCGGTGTCGCTGAAGATAGAGGGAAGGCTCAAGAACATTGAGTATGTCAAGAACGTGACTGCCGCATACAGTGCGCGCCTTGACAGGATTATAGCAGGAAGCGGCGGTAAATACCGGCGTTCATCGCTCGGGCGTTGCCGCTATGCCTTCACTCCCAATCTTAACAAGACGTTCAACCGTGGCTTTACAGACTATTTTCTTGACGGCAGGCGTCACGACATATCTTCTTTCGACACCCCGAAGGCGCGCGGCGAGTTTGTGGGGACGGTCAAGGAGATACGCGGAGGTTCTTTCAATGTTGCCGGAACGGCGGCTTTTGCCAACGGCGACGGGCTGTGCTTCATCAACGCCGACCGCCGTCTTGAGGGCTTCCGCGTCAATAAAGTGTTGAACAACAGGCTCTTCCCGCAGAAAATGCCTGCGGCTCTGCGTCCTGGCATGTCGCTGTGGCGTAACAGCGACATGGATTTTGAGCGTCAGCTGTCGCGCAGCACCGGCTGCCGCCGAATTCCTGTGGACATGCGGATGAGCCGCGGTGCCGGGGGCTTTGTCCTTACGGCGTGCGCTGGCGGGGAGCATCGCGCGTCGGCGGTGTTCGGCGATGAGGTGCAGAAGGCGCAGAAACCGCAGGGCGACAACATCGTGCGGCAGTTGTCGAAACTTGGAAATACCGTGTACGAGTGTGCCTCCGTAGAGATAGAACCGGCTGTGGCAGAGTGTTTCATTCCCTCGAGCCGGCTTGCCGACATGCGCCGCACCATTGTGGAAAAGCTCGATGCCGTAATCGAAAAGGCGGCGCGGCGGCGCGCCGTCACAACCGGCGGCGAGAAGGCACCCATGCCGCTTTATCCTGCCGAATATCCTTATTTGTACAACATATCAAACAGTGCGGCACGCCGTTTTTACCGCAGTCAGGGGCTTTACAGCGATGCCGCTGCCTTTGAGCAGGGCGTGTCAGTGTCGCGTCCGCTCGTGATGCAGTGCCGCCATTGTCTGCGCTATGCCCTCGGATATTGTGTCAAGAACGGCGGCAGGCGCCCCTCATGGCGTGAGCCGCTTTATTTGCAGTCTGCCGACGGGCGGCGTTTCCGCCTTCAGTTCGACTGCTCAAAATGCCGGATGAATATATATGCTGAAGATTAAGACACGATTTGCGCCGCTTGCGGTGCTTGCAATAATGGCGGTGACGTTCTTTTCCGGATGTTATCAGGACCGTGTGCGCCGTGCCGGCTCTGTGCCGGCTGCCGTGGAAGAGGGCAGGGACACGGTGCCGCTTCCTGCCACGCTGCACTACTCGCTGAACTATAATTTTGTGGTGCGTGCCGACTCCCTTCATCTGCTCAGGCAGCAGCCGGAAGAGTATCTCAACGGTATGACAACCGATTCTGTCGCCGTTTTCCGCGGCAATCATCTCGTGGTGGCTGATATATGCGTGATTCCTGCCGACACAATAGACTCGCTGTGGGTTAAGGTGGCGCGCGACCAGGAGACTATCGGCTGGGTTCACGGCTCGTCTCTTCTGCCGTCGGTGGTGCCCGACGACCCCATATCGCAGTTTATACTGATATTCTCGGACATACATCTTCTGATATTCCTCATCGTGATAAGCATCATTTCCGTTGCCTACCTGATGCGCACCATCTTCCGCCGCAATGCCAAGATAGTGCATTTTAACGACATCCCGTCGTTTTATCCCATGCTCCTTGCCCTTATGGTGGCTTTTGCAGCAACGCTGTATTCAAGCATACAGATGTTTGCCCCCGACCTGTGGCAGGAATTCTATTTCCATCCCACACTCAATCCTTTCGGCCTTCCCACAATCCTTTCGGTCTTCATCATGGCTGTGTGGGCAATACTCGTCGTTGCCATTGCCGCTGCCGACGTGGTTTCCAAGGAACTGCCCCTTGGCGAGGCAATGCTCTATATGTGCGGGCTTGCGGGCGTCTGTGCCGTAAACTATATCGTTTTCAGCATCACCACGCTTTATTTCGCCGGCTATATATTGCTTGTCGCGTATATTGTCTTTGCCCTCCGGCGATATTTCCGTAGCTCTTATTATACATGTCTGTGCGGCAATTGCGGCGCACGCATGCGCAGACGCGGACGCTGTCCGGAGTGCGGTGCGGTGAATGAGTAGGTGTTTAAATTAAAAAGAGGTGGCATTTGAGACTCTCAAATGCCACCTCTTGATGTCTTAAACGCCACCTTTCAGGGTCTCAAATGCCACCTTTCATATTGTAATATATATACGTCTGTTTCGTTATACAATACTTGTATATTGCCGTATGGTATGAAAACATGTAAGCAAAACACCGTGTAAAAGTTACTGTTTTACAGAAGCCGTATTGTCACCCGTTATTCGTCGTCCTCCTTAATGTCCGTCAGCTCGTAGAAAGGATTTTGTACATCCTCGGGAAAGTAAGCCTTTCCGTCATCGTCTGCCCATACGGCAATGCCGCACTGAACTGCCGGATGATCCATTGTGAGGTGTACGCGTTTTCTTTCGTCTGTGATGATGTTGTGCATTATAGCTGTCTTCATTGTCATAATTATTTTAAAGTTGTTGATAATCCGGGATATCTTTCAGAAAGGCATACCTGCCGCCCTCATAGTCCATTCGGCAGCAATAGTGGTTCATGCCGTTGCTTACCACGAGATAGTCTACGCGCATGAGCATGTTGTACGCGGATATCTGGTCGAAGACCTTCTGCGTGATTTGTATTGTCGGAGCCTTGTACTCGATAATCATCCTCGGCTGTAACATCTTGTCGTACAGCACGCTGTCACACCGCAGGCTTTTCTGCCCGATGCGCAGTTCAACTTCGTTTGCAAGCAGCGGGGCGGGATACCCCTTGTGCTCCGTCAGATAGTGGATGAAATGCTGGCGCACCCATTCCTCCGGAGTAAGGCTTACATATTTCATCCTCAGTACGTCGAAAACGGCATGCCTGCCGCCTTTTTCTTTGATTTTTATTTCGTATGGAGGTAGGTTTAATCGATACATTTTATTAATTTTGCAATCGGACTGATATTTTGTATGCCGCAAAGGTAGCTATTATTGTTGAAATAGTGAAGGATAGGGCGGTTTATCAAAACATCCGTGTCTTTATTTTATTCACTTGAAACAAATGGCAGAGAAAAGTACAGCAACTTTCGACACGATAATGCGCGACCTGCGCGCCGGCAAGTATGCACCCGTATACATACTTATGGGCGATGAGGCTTACTATATCGACAAGATTTCAGACTTTATTGCCGAAAATGCCCTTGCTCCTGAAGAAAGAGACTTCAACCAGACGGTGGTGTTTGGTGCCGACGTAACGGCGAGCCGTGTTGCCGACATGGCGAAACGCTATCCCATGATGGCGGAAAGGCAGGTTGTTGTCGTGAAAGAGGCTCAGAACATAAAAAACTGGGACGGGCTTGAGAAATATCTCGACAATCCTCAGCCTACGACCGTCCTTGTGCTGTGCCACAAGAACGGGACGATAGACGGGAGGAAGAAAATTGTGGGGAAGGCGGCTGCCGTTGGCGTAGTTTTTGAGAGCAAGAAGAAAAAGGAGTCGGAGCTGCCCGTTTTCATCGAGCATTATCTCAAGGTGAACGGCAATGCCACGATAGACAACAAGTCGGCGTTTATCATCGCAGGGCACATCGGTGCCGACCTCAGCCGCCTGACGGGCGAGCTTGACAAGCTGATAATTTCTCTTCCGGAAGACGACAGGCGCGTTACGCCCGAGATAATTGAGGGACGTATAGGTGTGAGCAAGGATTTTAATGCTTACGAACTGCGCAGTGCCGTGGCGGCAAAAGATGTGAAGAAGGCAAATCTCATAGTGAGATATTTTGACAAAAATCCAAAGTCGGGTGGGGTGTTTGTTCTTATTCCCACGCTCTTCTCATATTTCCAGAACCTGATGATTGCCTACTACGCTCCAAACAGGATGAATGAGGGCGAAGTGGCAAAATGGCTCGACCTCCGTACATCATGGCAGGCGAGAGACTATATGACGGGTATGAGAAACTATACCGGGGTGAAGGTGATGCAGATTATTTCCAAAATAAGGGAAACCGACGCCAAAAGTAAGGGTATAGACAACCCTAATACACCCGTAGGAGAGCTTATGAGAGAGCTTATTTTCTTTATTTTGCACTGAAAAAAGCCCCTTTTTGTGCTCCTTTTTATCTGGTTTGAGATTTTTTCCTGACAGAAAAAACAGGCTGATTGTGCACATAATCAGCCACTTAAATCAAATTTTCCCCTCTATTTTTCGCATATTTTGAGCCGCCAAAGCAGATGCCCGGAAATGTCGGAAAAATGCTCTTTTTTTTGATTTTCAGCCTCCTTGAATTTAGCGTTAGCACTTTTTAATATTTAAAACCATAAAATATAAAGGTGTGAATATTTAGTATTGTAAACTAAATTCACGTTTTACAAAGCCTAAAAAGTTGTTTTGTAAATTGATATTCGTATTTAAATAAACAAATAAATATTTGAATATTCACGTTAAAATATCAACATGAATATTTATACAGTCATCCTTTTAAGGCGTAAATAGCTAATAATCATCGGATTTATGCAAAAATATGTTGATATATTTGCTATAAAATGACATAAATCGAGATGTAATATTGTATATTGGTAAACAAACGTTTAAATTTATTGTAATTAACTATTTCCCAGTCATATATTTGCATAAAATAGCTGCATCGATTGTTTTTCATTGTTTTAAAAGTCTTGATTTATGTTTGTATTTATAAATGACAAAAACGCCACATTTCGATATTTACATTTACATATTTAAATAAATAAATTCAATGTTTGTGTTTGTATATTTTCTTTACATTTGTTGTTGATGTTAAAAATTTGCTTTACCTTTGTAAAATCTTTAAAAAAGCGGACTTTTAGTCCATATTTACTATATAACAGCTTTATGAAGGACAGAATTAAGCAGATAATGGAGGCGCAGCACATGACGCAACAGACATTCGCCAACTTCATAGGAATGTCTCCCGCTTCGCTCAGCAGTATCTTCAATGACCGTACCAAGCCAACAATCAATACAGTGGAGGCTATAAAAAGCAAAATGCCGGCAATTAGTACCGACTGGCTTATGTTTGGCAGGGGGACTATGTTTGTTGACGATGCGGAGGGCAATGATGCCCTGCAAAAAGAAAACGGCGGCGGATATGGCGGAGAACAGGCTCTCGACTTTGCCGATGTTCCTGTTGCCGCTCCGGTATATGGTCAGGACTCGCGTGGGCTGCATCCAAGGCGTACTCCCGATACGTCAATGAACCTCAGTCTCGGACAGGCAGAGCGCCCCATGCGCAGGATAACGGAGATAAGGGTGTTTTTTGACGACCAGACATACGAGAGCTTCGTACCTAAAAAATAAAGGTGCGGATGCTGCATTTGCGCTATTTTGACTATCTTTGCATACGCAATGTTTTTGTGCGGCGTACAGGCTGTATTTCGTACAGGCATTTCCTTAATATATAAAGATGTGTGATGAAAAAGTATGTATTGGACCTTACGGTTGTGTCCGTAGAGCATATAAACGATAGATATGTGCTTATAAAGCTTACACGGGAGACACCGCTTCCGGACATGAGACCGGGACAGTTTGTCGAGGTGAGGGTGGACGGCTCTCCTTCTACGTTTCTTCGCCGTCCCATTTCAATAAACATGGTGGACAGGGATACAAACCAGTTGTGGCTGCTTGTGGCTGCCGTAGGAGACGGTACGCACCGTCTTGCACGGTTGAAGTGCGGCGACACGCTTAACTGCATGCTTCCTCTTGGCAATGGATTTACATTGCCGGAGACCGTAGACGAGCATATCCTGCTTGTTGGCGGCGGCGTGGGAGTGGCTCCGTTGCTGTATATGGGGCGTGTGATGTCGGATATGGGCTGCCAACCGACGTTTCTTCTGGGAGCGCGTTCGGCAGGCGATTTGCTGATGCTCGACGAGTTTAATAAGTACGGGCGCGTGTGCGTGACGACAGAGGACGGCACGGCAGGCGAGAAGGGATTTGTCACCGGTCACTCCATTTTGTCCTCTGAAACGTTCGACAGGATAAGCACCTGCGGACCCAAGCCCATGATGATGGCTGTGGCGAGGTATGCCGCACGGACGGGAACAGACTGCGAAGTGTCGCTCGAGAATAAGATGGCGTGCGGAGTGGGAGCTTGTCTGTGCTGCGTAGAAGGCACTGACGAGGGAAATTTGTGTGTATGCAAGGAAGGTCCGGTGTTTAATACAAAGAAACTGTTATGGCAGATTTAAGAGTTAAAATAAAGGATTTGTGCCTGAAAAACCCGGTTATGACGGCATCCGGCACATTCGGATATGGTTTGGAGTTTGCCGATTTCATGCCTTTGGATGGCATCGGAGGCATAATAGTTAAGGGTACTACGCTCCGTCCGAGGCAGGGAAACGACTATCCGCGCATGGCGGAGACTGCATCGGGAATGCTCAACTGCGTCGGGCTTCAGAATAAGGGCGTGGATTATTTCTGCGAGCATATATATCCGGAAATAAAGGATATAGATACCAATATGATTGTTAACGTGAGCGGCTCGTCGCCCGATGACTATGCCGAGTGCGCGGCGCGTATAGATGAGCTCGATGCCATTCCGGCAATAGAGCTTAACATCTCTTGTCCCAATGTGAAACAGGGCGGCATGGCTTTTGGCGTTACATGCGAAGGTGCCGCAAGTGTTGTCAGGGCTGTGCGGGCAAGATATCATAAGACGCTGATAGTGAAATTGTCTCCCAACGTTACGGACGTCGCCGAGATTGCGCGTGCCGTGGAGGCTGAAGGTGCTGACAGTGTGTCGCTTATAAACACGCTTATGGGCATGGCGGTGGATATAGAGAAGCGTGCGCCGATGTTGAGCATAGGCACGGGAGGGCTGAGCGGTCCGGCAGTGAAACCGGTTGCCCTGCGTATGGTATGGCAGACGGCAAAAGCTGTATCTATACCAGTTGTCGGACTTGGGGGAATTTGTAGTGCCACTGATGCTATAGAGTTTTTAATGGCAGGAGCCACTGCAATAGAGATAGGTACGGCTAATTTTCTTGATCCGGCGGTGACAATAAAGGTGCGCGACGGCATAAACGAATGGCTTGACCGTCACGGATGCAAATCGGTGACAGAGATTATCGGAGCGCTTAACGACTGATGTTTTCAGTATTTGCTGTCTTTTTTCAAGACCGTTACATGAACTACGATGCCGGCAAGGATAAGTATCAGCGGGCAGAACTGCAATATGTTGGAACCGTCTTTTATGAAAAGGCAGTTTGCTACAAGCATCGTTGCTCCGGCATAGACCAGCCATGAGCCGGCGTTGCGTATATGTTTTTTGATGATATTTGCCATTGTACCTGCAAAAATAAGGATAATAATTTGTCTGCAATGGCATGTAAATCATAAAATTACCGCCGACATATTATAATAAATTGAAAAATAAGTTAAAATGCGGATTTATGCGTGTGGCATTATTACCATATATAAATAAAAAGATGTAATTTTGCACCGCATTTTGCAAATTAACATTTAAATAATTATTTTAAGTAGTATGAATCAATACGAAACCGTTTTCATTTTAACTCCCGTTTTGTCTGATGAACAGATGAAGGAAGCGGTCGCTAAATTCAAGAAGATTCTTACCGATAAAGGTGCTGAGATCTTGAACGAAGAGACTTGGGGACTGAAGAAGATGGCTTATGCTGTTCAGAAGAAATCTACAGGTTTCTATTGCCTGTTGGAGTTCAAGGCAGAGCCGGAAGTAATCAAAACTCTTGAGACTGGATACCGTCGTGATGAGAAGGTAATCCGTTTTATGACAGTGAAGCTTGACAAGTATGCTGCGCTGTATGCAGAGAAGAGAAGAAACAAATTTGCTAAAAAAGAGGAGGCTTAAATCATGGCAGCACAAGAATCAGAAATAAGATATTTGACTCCGCCTTCAGTGGACACAAAGAAGAAGAAGTATTGCCGTTTCAAGAAGAGCGGTATTAAGTATATAGACTATAAGGACCCTGAATTCCTCAAGAAGTTCCTTAACGAGCAGGGAAAGATACTCCCCCGCCGTATCACTGGAACTTCTCTGAAGTATCAGCGCCGTGTGGCTCAGGCTGTCAAGCGTGCACGCCAGATAGCACTGCTTCCTTATGTAACGGATATGATGAAATAAATGTAAGTTTATGAGTTCGTAAGTTTTCAGGTTTTCAATAAAACTCAAAACTAAAAAACTCAAAGACAAAGAAACTCAAAACTTATAAGATTATGGAAATAATACTGAAAGAAGATATTATCGGCTTAGGATATAAGAACGATATAGTAAACGTAAAGTCCGGTTATGGTCGTAACTACCTTATCCCGCAGGGTAAGGGTATTATAGCTTCACCCTCTGCAAAGAAAATTCTTGCTGAGAACCTTAAGCAGCAGGCTCACAAGCTGGCAGCAATCAAGGCTGAGGCTGAGAAGAAGGCAGAGGCTCTGAACGGCGTTGAACTTGTAATTGAGACAAAGGTCAGTGCTACCGGAGTTACCTACGGTTCGGTAAATGCCAATATCGTTGCTGAAGAGCTGAAGAACAAAGGATTTGACATAGACCGTAAGATTATCGTCATGAACGATATAAAGACTGTTGGTGAATTCTCTGCCAAGATTTGCTTCCACAAGGAGGTTGAGGTAGAAATACCTGTAAAGGTTGTAGATGAAAACGCTGCACCTGCAAAGGTAGAGGAAACACCTGCTGAAGCTGCTCCCGTAGCAGAAGAAGCTCCTGCCGCAGAATAATTTTCGCACTGTAAAGCAGTTTATATAAAATCCCAATCAAGCCAGTCGGCTGATTGGGATTTTTCTTTTTATTTAATTTCAGGGTCGTTTATAGTACCAGTGCTGGATAAGTATGTTTAAAGTAACATTATCAGAGCCATTCATTTATTCTTTTTTTTACGAGGGATGTCTCGCATAATATTCGTATAAATTCTTTCGATGCTTTTTTTCTGTATGTTCCTTTTAGCATTTGTACGGATCCTTCCATGCGGCAGTCGTCACGGTCTATGGGTATGGCTTTTAGTTGCTCATCCTCTTCAGTGGCAGAATTTGACAATATTGTATATATTCCGGTGTTACGTACAAGGCGCAGAAGAGGTGTAACCTCATCAATTTCAGCCCGTACATTAAGTATTATCCCGCTACCTGCCAGTATTCTGTCGAGTATATTCCGTGCTTGCAGTCCTTTAGCAGGCAGTGCGGCCGGATATTCCGCAAGGTCTGTAAGTGATATTTTTTCTTTTACAGCCAAAGGGTGGCTTTTGTTTACGATTACTGATAAATGATCGTCAAAAAGAATGTGTGATTCTATTTGTGGAAAATATTCATTTGGTCGGAAAGACAATACAAAGTCGAGTTCCCTGCATGCAAGTCTTCTTATCAGTTCTTCCATTGGCTTGTACACAATGTTTAATTTTATGTTTGGATAGCGCTGTAAAAAATCTTTGAGTGTGTCGTGCATCACCATGTTGAATGAGTGTGTTACACCAATGTTAAGAGTGCCGCATTTAAGATTACGCAGATCTTCCATCCTGTTTTTGCAGTTGTCTGCCATTTGTATTGTTTTTTCCGCGAATGGAAGCAGTTCCATGCCAGCTTCGGTTAGTGCAACTTCGTGTGAGTTACGGAAAAATAACAGACTGCCGAGTTCATCCTCAAGTTGTTTTATTGTTTGTGAAAAGGTGCTTTGTGTTACGCACATTTCACGTGCCGCTTCAGAAAAGTTCAGTAGCCGTGCTAATGTGACGAATGACTTGAGATATCTAAGTTCCATATCAATGTTTAGAAAAATGTTTATCTATTAATTATTAATACTTCGTGATATTGCAAAGTTAGTAAAATCATCTTGTAGCAGAAAAAGAATATTTGCCAAAACAGAATATAGGAACAGTAACACCTATGAACATTAGGAGTATTATGAGTGTGCATACGAAACCGTTATAACTCATTAAACAGATGTTGTGTGTCAGTTCTTTCTCTGATACCACTTCTGTACATTGTAATAAAGCATGTACGGCGCGGTAAGCATACATCCCCGGTATCATTGGCAGCAATGCCGGAAACGACATACTTTCAGCCGGTGTTTTCCGGTGTGATGACACCGGTATCGACAACAACCCGATAACAATGCTGCCTATAAGGCTTGCCCATATAATCGAAATTCCGAACCCGTCTGTAAGCAATGTCCTTGTGCCATGCCCCGCAGCTGCAAGTAAGGCGCATCCTGAAAAAGCCCTCACAGGAATATTATTGATACTGCCAAAACCGATAGCAGCTATCGCTGCGAAAAAACAATCTTCAATTATTGGTAACATATATTTTGTATCTTAATTTATCATTTCTGTATCAATCCTATGTTCATCAGCATCATGGCGGCATAAAGTCCGGCGGAAAGGCATATCGTTATGATGCCTGCATGTATAAACCTGCATACGGCGCATATATAGTGACTGTTTATTATGTCGCTTGCCGCATTAAGATAATGTATTCCCGGGACGAGATAAAGCACAGAAGTAGCAAGTGCGACATCCGGTGTTGTACCCCATTTGAATACGTATCCCGAACATGACAGTATTGCGGAGACACATCCGGCTATAAAAATATTTACGCGTGCATCTATATGCCATTTCTCACGTAAAGCCGTTTTTATATAAAATCCACATGCTGTGGCAACAAATACAATAGCCATTGATATATTGTCGCCTTCAAATAAACGGCAAAATGAGGCATTGGCTGATGCCGTAAGCATATTTACGACATACGGTTGTATTATCCTTGGGCGTATAATGCTTCTATATTGCCTTATTATGGCTTTTGGATCAGGATGCCTGTCATGGCAGTTCCAGCTCAGTTTGCTGAGTGCAGCAACGATTAAATAGTTTACTCCCCATTCGCATATAGCTTCGCTTTCTGTTATATTACTTCCATTATCGCTGTTTATAAGTATCACTTCCACGTGTCTTGGATAGATACTTACCTCAGCCTTCAGTCCGTATGCTTCGGCAATCCTGCATACATTTTTTTCAATTCTTACTGTCGTTGCACCACATTTAAGTAGCGTTGCGGCATAGTTGGCAAGAAATTTTCCAGGAAATTCCATATTCTTATTCATAGTCCTCTTCCTCGTCATCATATGCATAGATGCTGCTTCTGTCCCATGCTATGATATGATATTTGCGGTTAATCCCAATAAGAAATCTGCATATTGCATTTCCGCATGCCACAAACATTACAAATATGATGCATCCAAGTATAATCCATGCGTCATGGATCTGAAAAACAGCAGATGTCATAATCTTTCTCCTTTAGTTTATTATTATGGTTATGTTTTATTTCAGGCGCAAAATTACATATATATTCTCTACATTCGAAGTATCTGCATACGGTTGTTAGAATAAGTGCTATCGTTAAAATCAAATGATATTGTGATATTTTGGTGATATGTAAATAAAAAAATATATGGCGGTATGATGTAAGATTGATATTATTATCATAATTTTGTTGCCATTAATTCTAAATATGTATATATGATGCGATATTGTTATTTACTATGGATAATATTTGTACATATTATGCCTGCCTGTGCACAAAAGACATATATGCCCCATGCTGGTGATTTGTTGTTTCAGGTAAAGGGAAACTCCTATTTTTCTGATGCTATTTCCAATGCTACGGCATGGAAAGACTCTGTGAAGTTTGTGCATGTAGCCATCGTTGCTCTGAATACAGACAACGAACCTTATATAATAGAAGCATCGGATTGCAGAGGGGTTACATGTACGGCATGGAACGAGTTTATTGCCTCTTCTCCTATGATAGACGGCAAGCCTGGTATTGTGGCTATGCGTGTCTGTGAAGACTTTGATGCAGACAGGGTTGTTGCGAGGGCATTAGAGCATTTAGGCGAAGAATACGACTGGTCGTATCGTCCTGATAACGGTAAGATGTATTGTTCCGAACTTGTATATGAGAGTTACCGTAAGGAAGACGGAAGTACATTATTTACGGCAAGACCAATGAACTTTCGTGATGCAGAGGGCAATATGCCTGTTTTTTGGACTACACTTTTTGCTAAGCTTGGTGAGTCTGTTCCAGAGGGACTACCCGGTACAAATCCCAATGATATGTCAAAGGAAAAGGTCTTGAAAGAAGTTTACAGATTTTTCTAAGTTCCAAATATAAAACTATATCACATTTTAATGTGAATGATAAACAATTACGAGGTTGTGCCGATGCCCTATTTTTCTGATAATAGGGACATATATTGACACAACCCCGTAATTGGTTTATATAAAGCGTTTACATTATCTTTACAAGTTCATCTATAATGTCTGCCGCCACTTCTGTCTTGGGCTTCTTCCCGTATTCCTTTACTCTTTCCCTTGATATTATTGTCACCTTGTTGTCATCGCTGCGGAATGTTGTTCCCTCATTGCGTGTGGAGTTCAGAACTATAAAGTCAAGGTTCTTCTTCTCCAGTTTCTTGCGTGCGTTGCTCTCCTCGTCGTTTGTTTCGAGGGCAAAGCCGATAATGCGCTGACCGGGTTTCTTCATCATGCCAAGTTGTGCTGCAATGTCCCGTGTCGGGGACAGTCGTATTACCATGTCGTCCTTTCCGCGCTTTATCTTCTGTTCTGCGACATGTTCAGGACGGAAGTCGGCAACGGCAGCACACAATATGGCTGCATCTGCGTCTTTAAATTCTGTCGTAGCAGCGTTATACATTTCTTCGCAGCTTTCTACGTCTATCCTTTTTACTGCAGATGATGCCGTCATGCTTACCGGACCTGCTATAAGCGTAACGTCTGCTCCGCGCATGGCACATTCTTCGGCAAGAGCAAAGCCCATTTTCCCGCTCGAATAGTTGCCGATAAATCTTACCGGGTCTATCTTCTCGTATGTGGGTCCGGCGGTTATTACAACCTTTCGCCCTTTAAGATTCTCCTTGCTGCTGTAGAAATAACGCTCAAGCGTTTCAACAATCACTTCCGGCTCCTCCATACGCCCTTTGCCTTCCAGTCCGCTTGCCAGGAAGCCTTTTTGAGGGTCTATGATTATATTTCCGTATTCCTGAAGCCTTTTTATGTTCTGTTGTGTCGATGGATGTGCGAACATGTCAAGGTCCATTGCAGGAGCAACAAATACCGGTGCTTTCATAGACAGGTAAGTCGTTATAAGCATGTTGTCAGCAATTCCGCCCGCCATTTTTCCGATAGTGCTTGCCGTGCATGGAGCAATTAGCATGGCATCCGCCCATAATCCGAGGTCGACATGCGAGTTCCAAGTTCCGTCGCGCTGAGAGAAAAATTCGCTTATAACAGGTTTGTGCGTAAGTGCCGACAGCGTTATAGGAGTTATAAACTCCTTGCCTGCCGGTGTTATCACAACCTGTACCTCTGCACCGCGCTTTATAAGTCCGCGTATAATGAAGCATGCCTTATATGCTGCAATGCTTCCGGTTATGCCTAAAACTATTTTCTTGCCTTTTAGCATATTGATGTATAGTTATGGAATTGAAAAGTTTGGGAGATGTCCCGGACGTGTATTTCCAGTTTCGCCTTTACCTTATCAGTGCTGTCGGGGCAGGCATCTTTTTATTGTTGCTTTCTGTTTGCAAACTCCCTCAGGCGGATGCGTGTCAGTACCTGCTTGGTGTTGTATGTAAAGTCACTGCTCAACATCCAGCTGAAATATCCAGGGTCGCGGTTCAGCACTTCAGCCACGTTCCAGCCCTTGTACTTGCCGAAGTTGAATGTCTCTTGCATGCGCGGCTTCCCGTCTTTGTCCATAAGGATGTTTCCGGAGGCATCTTTCATTTCTTTCCATACGACACGTCCTGCAAAGTCTACATTATTGTTTGTCTTTGAAAACTCTGCCAGTTCGTCCATATCGTTATTCAGCTGTCTTTCCGGTTCTTCCTGTCTGCCGGGTGCATACATGTCCAGTTCCGCTTTAAGCACTCTGTATGTAGCCTCCGTGTCCTGATCAGCCCTGTGCGCTTCGAAGTCTTCTTCCATTTTCCTTCCGCAATAAAACTTATATGCTGCAGCCAGATTACGCCGTTCCATTTTATGGAATATTGTCTGTGCATCTATCAGCCGGCTTTTGCTGAAGTCAAAGTCGATGCCTGCGCGCAGAAATTCCTCTGCAAGCATGGGAATATCGAAATGGTTTGAGTTAAATCCGGCAAAGTCGCAGCCCTTAAACTCTTCAGCCAGTCCAGCTGCCAGTTCTTTAAACAGAGGCTGATTTTTCAAATCCTCGTTCGTAATTCCCGTCAGTTCTGTTATTTCCGCCGGAATGGACTTTCCCGGATTGACAAAAATATTGGCACGTTTTTCCGTGCCGTCAGTATTTACCTTTATGTAAGATATCTGTATTACCCTGTCTTTAACAAGATCAAGCCCCGTTGTCTCCAGGTCGAAGACAACAAGGGGCTTTGTAAGATTTAATTGCATGATAATATTGATTAAATATCAGATGTACTTTCTTTTGTATCAGTCGTTCAGCAGCATAGGCATGATAAGCATCAGGATGTCCTCGTTTTCCGGCTGTTCTGACGGAATGATGAGACATGGGCGGCTCGGGTCTGCCAGTTCGAGTGTAACCTCCTCGCTGTCAAGATTGTTCAAGATGTCTGTAAGCGACGGACCTTTAAAGCCTATGCTCATAGGATTGCCAATATAGTCGCATACGATTTCTTCCTTTGCGCTTGTATAGAAGTCGATGTCCTCTGACGATATTTCCAGCTTTCCTGTTTCGATGTGCAGGCGTACGAGCTGGCTGCTCTCGCTTGCAAAAGGCAATACGCGGCGTAATGCACCAATCAGTATCTTGCGGTCTATCGTCATGCGGTTGGGGTTGTTTTGTGGTATCACCGAGTTGTAGTTGGGATAGCGTCCTTCTATCAGACGGCATGCAAGCGAACCGTCGTTGAACGTTATTTCCGCATTGCGGTCGTCAAAGCGTATCACTGCGTCACCCTCGTCCCTTGTAAGAACATTCTTCAGCAGGTTTGCAGGTTTCTTGGGCAGTATAAATGCTGACGGTGTTTCGCTTTTCACGTTGAAGTTCTTGTTTCTCACAAGCTTGTGCCCGTCGCTTGCCACTATAGCCAGGGCATCTGCCGTAAGGTCAAAATATATACCGTTCATCACCGGGCGCAGTTCCTCGTTGGCTGTGGCAAATATCGAGCGTGTTATGTTGTTGCCCAAAATGTTTGCAGGCATTGTCAGCGTGGTGACGTTGGCGTTCAGCCCCTGTGTGCGCGGATATTCATCGGCGTTCTGTGCCGTGAAGTTGTATATGCCGTTCTGGTATACAACCTTTACAGCCATTGTGGCAATGTCGACATCGAGTGTCAGCGGCTGCTCAGGAAGTTCCTTCACGGCATCGAGTATCGTGTGGCTGTTTATTGCAAACTGTCCGTCAGAATCTGATTCGTCAAGTTGTATTGTCGATTTCATTACGTTCTCGCTGTCCGATGCCGTTACCGTAAGCATGTTGTTGCTCACTTCAAAAAGGAAGCAGTCCAATATAGGCAGTGAGTTCTTGTTGTTCAGAACTTTTGACAATGTTGAAAGCCGGCTGTTCAGAGTCGTGCTTGACAGTGTTAATCTCATAGGTGATTTATTTTATTTGTTACTTGTTTTTATATAAAATCCAGCTACAAAAATACAAAAAACATACTGGAATACAAAAAAACGAGGTGGAAAGTTCCTTAATTTAGAACTATTTTATTAATTTCGCAAACTGTATAAATTAATGAGATATAAATAACGACATGGAAATAGAAGGAAAGATAATCGTTGTTCTTCCTGAACAGAGCGGCGTTTCAGCCCGTACTGGCAGCGCATGGAAGTCGCAGGAGTTTGTAATAGAGACGCACGAGCAGTATCCCCGCAAGTGCTGTTTCAGGGTTTTTGGGGCAGATCGCCTTGCTACGATGAACATACAGAGCGGCGAAGAGTTGCGTGTAAGCGTGGATATAGACGCCCATGAGTACAACGGGCGCTGGTTTAACAATATAAGTGCATGGAAAGTGGAGCGCATCGACCCGATGGCAGCTCAGGCTGCCGCACAGGCTCCGCAGCCTTCTGCAACAGATGCATTCCCGCCCGCACCAAGTGCCGCCGCGGCATCGGTTGCTCCGGCTTCGGAGGAGAACAGTGCGGACGACCTGCCGTTCTAAAGATAGCTTTATTATCAATATATAAAATACCGCAGCCGTGGACTTTATTCCTACGCTGCGGTATTTTATATTTGATAATATCATCGGCAGCCATTTTATGCTGCATTCTATTAACGCATGACCGATGTAATGTAACGTAATTTCGATGAATATATCTTTCTTGTTGTATTATTCATCGAACTCACGTTAATGTATGTGCGGCTTTATCCCGAGCTCACTTTTATCGGTTAGAAAGCAAGAATTGGTCTGACGCGTGCGTATTCTGACCAGTTTTTCATACTTCCCGATACGGCGACACGGTTACGCATGAAGTAAACGCCCCATGCGCGGTCTATCCACAAGCCTTCTGTCTCAACCCCATATTCATTACTTGTCCAATAAGTCATGCCTGTTGTATCGAAGGAGGTGACGTCTGCAGCAGGAAGGAGTGCAAAGCTGTCATTAAGCAAATCGCGTACCACAGGGTCTTGTCGTCCCATGGATGTTATGTTGCCTTCAATTTCTCCAAAACATGCAAGTACCATTTCACGTCCTGTTCCCAAATACCAGCCCGAGCATGATGCAGGCGTGGGCACTGCGGCACAATAGTCTTCCACAGCCGCCATTGCGCTGACGGGCCATTGGGCATTTTCCGGAGAGGCATTGAATGCCTTGAGATATTTGCTGTAAGTATATCCAACCCTCTTGTTTACGGGCGCATCATCATCTTTTGTCGATTTAGCAATAGGATAGCCGTTTGCTGTCAGCCAGTCGCTTACCGTTTTATTAGAACCGTATGTTTCATAGTTCTCTTGCCATGATGATATTGTTTCGTTTAGGGCAATGGCAAGCCCGTGCGTACATTCAGGATGTTCGGCACGCAGTCCCTCGTCATCGGCAGAGGGGTCGCCGGCGTAAAACACAACGGCAATTGGCGTTTTCGACTTGTCAAGGGTTGTGGACCATGTTCCGTCGCTATAGTAAAAATCTCCTATCTTGGGTCCTTCTGTTGCCGGTGGCTGTGTCTCGTCGAATGTTATGGATTCTACAGATGAGCTTTCAAACTTCATTGTCTTACCGTTTTTCATGCTGATGATAAAGCCGCTTTGCGCCCATGCACACAGGCTTGTCATTAGCAATGTAAGGAGAAGGGATATGTTTCTTTTGTTTTTCATCGTTTAATTATTTTATAAGATTTACCTTCAGTTGTTGCAATAACATAGAGACCGGAAGCCAGTCCGCCAAGCGATATGGACACCGTTCCGTCTTTTCCGACAGTGCTGCCTGTCAGCAGTGTACCGTTTATATCATATACCGATACGGAACCTCCTGCCTTGAATCCCTCCAGACATACCGTCTCATTGTCGGTATAGGTAATTCGGCGTTCATCGGCGCTAATCATTTCTACAGAGGTTGGAATGGAGAACATAAACTGTTTTACATCTTCCATTTTATGAACGTCTGTTATTTCCGGAGCAGTGACCGTAATGTTATTTCCTTCAAAGGTGACCTTGGGCTTGTTTGCCAATACATAGCTGAACATCGAACCGTCTTTGTATTCAATAAAAAGCTTTTCATCGGCACGGGTATGCAGGCTGATAGTAAGCATAGCCGCTACAGCCACAATAATGGTACGTATATTTATCATTGTTTTCATATATATTTGTTGTGACTAATATTTATGTTTAGAATGCCAGTATGAAGCGAGTCTGAAAATTCACATGGTTTTCTTTTAGGGTGCCTTCTATCTTGCCGTCGTATGTGCATATAGTGTAGCCATAGGCACCATACTCGGTACTTGCCCAGATGTTATAAGCCCACTGAGAATTGTATATCTGCTTTGCACCTATAATATATAACAGGGCATTGTCGATGACGGCAATGTTCTTATGTGTTGTTGTTGCTTCAAGCACCTCAGCATTGTCCATTTCTCCGTTTATGAGCAAGAACAGCTCTTTTATACTCGGAACATACCAGCCGGACGAACTTGCCGGAGCACTGTGCTCCGCCTCGAAGGCAGCGGCCTTCTCTACAGGAATTACGGTATATCCGGTATTTGCATTGTTGAACGCACGGATTGCTTTTGTGTTGTTATAACCTAAAATGCTGTTACGTATCTCGTCCTTTCCAAAGTTTGACTCTGTTGATACATAACCCGTAAGGTTTTGAGTCACCCATTTGCCTACAGCCGAGCCAAAAGTCTGGTAGTTGTTTTGCCACATACAACCGGGCTCTTCAGCAAAGGCAGCTATCACAAGCCCGTGGTTACAATTTGGGAAATCTGCTTTTAGAACAGGATCTTCAGCTGTCGGGTCTCCTGTATAAAAGACTACGCCAATAGGATTTTTTGAGTAATCAATTTCTGACGACCATGTCCCGTCGGCATAATAAAAGTCTCCTATCTTGGGAGCATCATGGTGGGAAGAAAGATTGTCGGTAAATGTAATGCTCTCAATTTGGGATGTTTGTAACGTTACGGGGTCACCGTCTTTGACATTTACCGTCAGGCTTTGCCCCTCGGCATAATCCGGCAGCAATGCCGCCATTACTGCAAAAAATAATTTTGTTAAAGTTTTAACCATATGGTATATAATAAAAATGAGAGGTCCTATAATACGATTATATCAGAACGGGGCATACAAAAAATCCGATTTTCCCGAAAACATTGCAGGCTCTGCCCGGAAACACTTACAGATAGCAAACAGAACCTCTCATACATTCACTATTCATACGTGCGTTCCGGATGCAAATGTACATTAAAAAACAATATAATTGTCATGGAATTCATAAAAAATACGATATAGTATACAAAATGTTGTAACATATCCTATTTTTTGATGACATTTCATTCATGCCATATAAGTATGTCTTATATAGACAAAAAGAAAGGTGTGTCTGAAAAGACACACCCTCTTGTATGTTTGTTTGGAATAAGTTGTTTTGTTTGTTTAAGCTTCGGCTTCAGGTATTACTGAAACAACGCTCTTGTCGCGACGTCCCTTCTTGAAGTTTACAACTCCGTCTGTCAGTGCGTAAAGAGTATCATCCTTACCTATACCTACATTTCTGCCGGGGTTGTGCTTCGTGCCACGCTGTCTTACGATGATGTTGCCTGCAACAACCTTCTGTCCGCCAAAAATCTTGATGCCTAATCTTTGTGAAGCTGATTCACGGCCGTTCTTAGAACTACCAACACCTTTTTTATGTGCCATTTCTTACTTCCTCCTAAAAATTTAAGCGATTACTTGTTTGATTTCAACTTCTGTGAACTGTGCGCGGTGACCGTTCTTCTTGCGGTAGTCCTTGCGGCGCTTCATCTTGAAGACGATAACCTTGTCGCCCTTTACAAGAGGATTTACAACTTCACATACAACCTTTGCACCGTCTATGGCGGGTGCGCCAACCTTGATTGCGCCGTCGTTGTCTACGAGCAGCACCTTGTCAAACTCGAGTGTCTGACCTGCTTCAGAGTCCTTAATGTGGTGAACGAAGAGTTTCTTACCCTGTTCTGCCTTGAACTGCTGACCGTTAATTTCTACAATTGCGTACATTATTAATTATATAAAACGGTTCTTCCGTGAGGCGGACATGCTTTGTGCCGTCGCTTGTTTGAGCCTCAGCGGACTAAATCGGCTGCAAAATTACTTATTTAAGTTGACAGTATCAATTTTTAATTTGATATTTACTTGTGTATTAACAGAGATTAACTTTTTTCTTTCCTCCCAATTTAATCATTTGTCCTTTAACTTCTTCTAACTTCCTATAACTTCTTTAACTTCCGATTCCTTTCCTCCTCCTTTCCCAAAACCTTAAAAAATAAAAAAATCTTGATGTTGTTTTTAACAAATACCACTTCCATTTTTGCCTGTTTCTTATGAAGATGGTCTGACTTTCGTTGATTTGTTCAAAATTATGAGAGTAAAATGACAAGTCCGTCCCTACTGTCCAAAATTCACTGTATATTGCTGTATCAGTCAGACTGTCAGATGCTTATCCATTGTTTTCTTCATAATATATATCATTTTGTACAGCAATAAAGTATTCCTTACTCAGCAATTAATACTGTTTCACCTCATAACGGCTACTTCCTTATGAAGCAAGGAGATATTAATTGCACTGTAAAACAGCATTAATTGCAGAGTAAGGAGTGCTCTGTTATGAAGTAAAACAGTATCTGCTGTGAATTAAAACGATATTAATTGCCCATAAAATGGCTCAAAATGATGTTTTGTCGGTTGTAAAAATCGGAGGAAAATGTCACGGGAGATGTTAAAATCATCCTGTTGTTTCTTATATATTGCACATACGCCCATATATTGTGCATGTTTTATATAACATAAAGTCAATAAAAGCGAAATTTTAATGCACATCTTATCGTTTTTGTGCAGACATCCTTTCTAAAACGAGTACAAATGTTGTAGTAAAACAAGACCACGTAATTAACAGATGAAAGACATTTTAACTATTCGCAAATTCAACAAACAAGTGTGAAGTCAAATGGCAAATGCAATTCTTATGACAATATAAAATTGGCTTATTGGCAGCCTTATGAGTAATACATTAAATGATATGGGATAAAATAATCTTTCTCTTCTTAAGAGATGTATCGGCGGGTGCAAAGTTATTAAAAATAATTTAAATACAGTGAATATTAGAATGTTAAAATGAACCGTAACAGGAACTAACACATTATTATACATCATTATTTTATATTTATATGATATATGTCATTGATAATCAGTGACTATTGCTACCGATACATCTCTTAAGAAGAGACGTATTAAATAATGCCGCTTTTATAAGAAAGCTGGTTGTAAATAGTATGGTTAAGCTATTGCAGAACTTTTTACGTTATAAATATAACTGCTTGATTTATAGTCATATACTAAATCAGGCAGGACTGGAAGAATTATCTGTAATTTAAGATGCCGGTATTATCAGACAATGACAAGCAAGCGCGTTGGTTTGTGATGCGCGACCTGAAGCGTGCCAATGCAAAGCAGCCGGCATATAAGCTGTTTGAAGAAAAGGGCAAACGTTTTTTTACTCCCATGACATGGCGTATCGGCATGGAAGGAGGGAGGCGTGTCCGCAGGCAGGTGCCGTTTGTTCCCGATTTGCTTTTTGTCCGTGACAGCCGTGAACATTTAGATACGGTTGTATTAAAGACACCGACCCTGCAATACCGTTGGTTGCGCAATACATGGCGTGAGCCGATGACCGTATCCGATGCCGAGATGAATCGTTTTATCAAGGCTGTGTCCGCCTCCGATTCTCACAAATACTATCTTCCAGAAGAGATTACTCCCGCTATGTACGGTCGCAAGATACGCATTGTCGGCGGTCCGCTCGACGGCTATGAAGGAAGCCTTATCACCCGCCGCGGCTCAAAAGTCCGCCGCCTGCTCATCGAAATCCCCAACCTTATAGCCGTAGGCATTGAGGTTAAGCCCGAGTTTATTCAGCTTGTGGAGTGATATGTGGGGTGTAACCAATGCAGTCTTTTAGTAGGCGATATATGTTTAAATAAATATGGTTATGAAAATAGCATCATTTGATATTTTCGATACATGCTTACATTTGCAATGCGGAAGTGAAGAACAAATGTTTTTCATTCTTGCATATACTATTCTTGGTGATAATGCTATTAATGATGATGTCTATGAGTTTGTGCGCATACGCAAGAATGCAGAAAAAGAAGTTCGAAAGAAAACTACCGATGAAGAAATTACAACCTCTGAAATATACTCTTATTGTGATTTCTCATCTCTTACATCATTGAGTAATGAACAAATAAAACAAACTGAGTTCTTAATTGTAAAAAAACTGCTATTGCCAATCACTCTTAGCATAAAGAAAATAGAATATTATAGAAGCCAAGGTTGGAATATCTTATATATTTCAGATATGCATCTTCCCCAGTGGGTTTTAAGAGATGTTTTGTTGCAAAATGGTTTGTTTATTGAGAGAAGTGATAGGATTTTCGTTTCGTCTGAATACTGTAAGACGAAAAATACCGGCTCCTTATATGAATATATAAAGAAAAGTCTTCCTGATAAAATAGACAAGTGGATTCATTTCGGAGATAACAGACGAAGTGATTATGTAAATGCTAAAAAATACGGTATTCATGCATGTCTATTAACGAAATGTAATAGTTTAAAATATTCAGGTAAAGCCATGGAAGATGAATTAGATTATATACAGCGACCATTATTCACAGTTGCTTCTTTGTCAAAATCAATATATAATTCTTTAATAGCAACAGATACATATTCTGCCATGTATCTTGACTTAATTGCTCCGTTTTTCACGTCATCCGTTTACAGGATACTGAATGATGCACATGAAAAAGGAATAAAGCATTTGTTGTTTTTTGCACGTGACAGTTATGTTCTATTCCATATAGCAAAAAAGTTAAATTACCTGTTTCCGGATGTTAATATCCATTACGTATATGTCAGTAGAAGGGTTATGTATTTGCCTTCTGTTAAAGAAATATCCCATAAAGGATTTACGTCACTGAAAAGCATAAAGGGATTATCTCTTTATGATTATCTTGACCAATTTAGTTTGTCAATGGATGAATTAATTATTGATAATAAGGGAGACACGGAACTGCAACTTGACAGTATATTTGTGAATCCACAAAACATTGAACTTATTTCAAAACGTAAAAAAGAATTGGAAATTTGTCTACTTTCATATATTCGTCAGCAGGTTCCATCGATGCAAGCAATGGCAATGGTAGACATGACTGGTTCACGTTCAAGCCAACAGGCTCTTAACGATTTTCTGTTAGTCAATGGATTCCAGCTGTTGCACGCTTATTATTTACTTGTATCAGAAGATCGCAAATCAGTATCAGATGCAGGACGATTCACAGCATCACTTTATTCAGATTTTCTGAAACATGGAAATTATCGTTTTATTGGCGATTTGACTCTTTTGTTTGAAGATGTTTTTTCAGTAACAGACCAAAATAGAACTATAGGCTATAAAGAAGTAAATAAGAAAATAGAACCGTTATATGATGAAGAACATAATCAATGGAAAACCGGTTACATGAAAAAAAACCTCTCATTGTTAGACAAATACACAGAAGGGTATATTTCAACAAAACTTTATTTATATAATAATGACATTCTGCAATCAAGTGTTCGCAATTTGGGATTTTTTGCACGAAATCCACGTTATGAGTACGTAAAGTCATTGGAAAACTTCCGAATCTCAGAGAATAATACAAGTAGCAAGAAACTTCTGTCCAAGCCATGGCTGCATGACTATTTATGGTATAGAGGCTCCATCGTCAGCTTAGGGCCATATATGAACATGTTGATTGATTTGATATATAAGTTTAAGCATACGGACAAATAATATTCATGTATGATACCTAAAATAATACATTATTGTTGGTTTGGTGGACAACCAAAGACTGCATTTATAAAATCATGTACAAAGACATGGAATAAGAAACTACCAGAATATCAGATTAAAGAATGGAATGAAACGACATTTGATATAGAATCAAACAATTTTGTGAAAGAGGCCTATCGACATAAAAAATATGCATTTGTCGCAGATTATGTCAGATTATATGTTTTATATAATGAAGGTGGAATTTACATGGATACCGATGTGAAAGTGTTTAGGAAATTCGATGAATTTTTAACTTATTCATTTTTCACATCCATCGAAAAGCATCCGTCATTCTTTGAAAAAGTAAATCAGGAGAAAATAGACAAAAATGGCTATCCGATAGATAATCATGTTTTAATGGAAGGAATGGGAATATTATCAGCCGTAATGGGTTGCACGAAAGGGCTTCCTTATATGAAAGATTGTTTGGAATATTATAATGGTTTAGATTTTGATTTAAATAAAAACACTTTAGACTCCTATATAATAGGAAAGCATATAACGATGAATCTGTTGAAGTATGGTTTCAGATTTTGTGATGAAAGACAATTTCTGCAAGATAATATGTTAATATTACCTTCAAATATATTTGTTGGTAATACAATATATATGGATGACACTCCATACGCATTACATTGTTGCAGCAGTAGCTGGAAAGATAAAAGGTCTTTGAGAGGAAGAATTAGAGATCATTTTCCTGCTTTTTTCGCCTTTATACAGTATTTATATCAGATAGTTAAAAGATGAGCTATAACGTGCAATTGACAAAATTTTCACGTGAGAATAATTTTGATTTAGTGCGATTGGTGGCAGCGTTTGAAGTAATGCTTTTTCATACCTTCGGACGTATGCAAATAGATAGCAGTTCATTTGAGTGGATTCGGAATTTTCTTGGGGTGCCGATGTTCTTTACTATAAGTGGATTCCTAATTACATGTTCTTATTTGAATAGCAAGTCTCTGAAACAATACTTCAAGAATCGTGTGCTAAGATTATATCCAGCACTCGTCTGCTTATGGCTTCTGACAGTAATAACAATGTTTATTACTGGCGATATTAGTTGGGAAACATTAAGCATACGTAACTTCTGGACATGGTCTATTCTTAATCTGACAGTTTATCAGACCTATTATTCAAATCTGTTTACGACATTTGGATATGGCGTTCCTAATGGAAGTTTATGGACGATACCTGTAGAAATAAGTTTTTACATATTTATACCATTGGTTTTCTGTATATTCAGAAAACGCTCTCAAATTGCCTTATGGTTTCTTTTTATTTTATCCATAATGAGTAACTGCTTATGGCACACCCATGAACCAACAACGGCATTTGAAGCTATTTTTCAATTTACGCTACCGCCATATTTATATAATTTTCTGATTGGTACATTCCTTTATTTATATTGGAACAAGGTCGAGTCTTTCTTGAAAGGTAAGTTCCTTTATTACCTCATTCCTTTTCTTCTTTGCATTTTTGTGTTCGGATGGCATCCCAAGAATACATTATTCTATCCGACTACTTTTTTCATGATAATACTATTAAGCCTTATGACCATTTCTGCCGCATTCACATATTTGGGGGCAAGAAAAATTCTACATGGGTATGATATCAGTTATGGAACATATATTTATCATGGACTGATTATCAATATTTTCATAGAGATAGGATGGTGTACATCACCATGGCATTGTGTCTTGTCTATGATTCTTTCTCTGATAGCAGGTTGGCTCTCATGGGTACTTGTTGAGAAAAAAGCATTGAAACTGAAAGATGTTAAATGCTGTAAGTATTTCAAATTAAAGAGCTATGGCAGGACAATCAAGTAACAAGAGAGTTGCTAAAAACACCTTCATCCTATATTTCAGGATGGCAGTCACAATGTTTATTGGACTGTTTACTTCTCGTATTATTCTTGCCTCATTAGGAATTGAAGATTATGGAATTTATAATGTCGTTGGCGGCTTGGTACCTATGTTCAGCTTCTTTTGTGGTGCTTTAGGAGCTGCGTCTTCTCGTTTCATTACATACGAATTAGGGACTGGCAATAAGGAGAAACTGTGTTCTACATTTCAAGTGTCTATGACGGCGCATTGGATTATGACTGTATTTGTTGTCATACTTCTTGAAACTGCCGGATTATGGTTGTTAAATACAAAATTAGTTATTCCTGCAGAAAAAGCCTTTGCTGCCAATGTCGTTTATCAATTCACGGTAATCGGATGTATTTCAGCATTAACACAAATTCCGGCAAGTTCATGTATCATAGCCCATGAAAGGTTTAACATTTATGCGTATCTGACATTTGTAGATGTTATAGGAAAGTTGCTCTTGTCTTATTCATTATATTTGTATAAAGGAGACCGCCTGATACTATATGGTTTCCTTCTTTTAATGCTACAACTATTTGTAAATACAACCTATCACGTATATTGCAGGAGAAAATTCGAGGAGTATTCTCTAAAACTGAATTTTGAAAGACATACACTTAGAACAATGATGAGTTATTCAGGATGGAGTCTTTTCGGAAGTTTGGCTTATATGCTTAAAGGACAAGGAATAAATATCGTATTAAACACCTTCTTTGGTCCAGTTGTGAATGCTGCTTTTGGCATAGCCAATCAGGTAAATTCAAAGGTCAATGGTTTCATATCAAATTTTTCAGTTGCATTGAATCCTCAGATTATCAAATCATACGCAGCCAAAGATTATAACCGTACAAATGATTTGTTAGAGAAAGGAGCAAAATTCTCGTTTTTCCTATTTTTGGTGATATCAGTTCCTCTGATTGTAAACTGTGATATGATATTACATATATGGCTTAAAGAAGTGCCTTCACATGGAGTCATATTCACTCAACTATTTTTGCTTAATGCATTATTGGAGACACCAACATATTCCATCGGAGCAACAATACAGGCAACAGGTAACATCAAATGGTATCAGATAATTGTCGGTATAATTATCATATTGAATTTTCCTGCCACATGGCTGTTTCTGAAACTTGGGTATCCTGTATATTCATCTCTCGTCATAGCTAATGTCATCACAATATTGTCCTTGATAGTAAGAACCATATTGCTTAAAAAAGAGATAAAGACGTTTAAGATGCTTCCTTATCTCAGAAACGTTTATTTGAGATGTCTATTCATAGGAGCAATTTCTTTCGGCATTTCTTTTTTAATAGACAAGTATAGTGGTCATAATTTGATAGGGCTGGTAGCAACGTCTGTCTGCTATGTCGTCATTACATCAACTATCATCTTGTCAATTGGGCTGAGGCAAGATGAGCGCAAGGCTATTATGGCTATAATAAAGAAAAAAGTTTCATTTTTGAACAAATAATATTTTCATAATGGATAAGTTTAAACGATACATTGAATGTTTCATACCGGTAACGGCATGTACTCTTCGTTGTCATTATTGTTACATTACTCAGCACAGACTGTTTGATACGACCCTTCCGTCCTTTGAGTATTCTCCAGAGCATTGTAAGAGAGCATTAAGTAAAGAACGTCTTGGAGGCATCTGTATTTTCAACATGTGTGGAGCTGGAGAAACTTTGCTTCCACCACAATTGCCAAAATACATGAAAGCAATTCTTGAAGAAGGCCATTACATAACATTAGTGACCAATGCCACTGTAAGTAAACGTTTTGATGAAATTGCTGCATTTGGACCTGAGTTATGTAAACGACTCTTTTTTAAATTCTCTTTCCATTATTTAGAATTTAAGAAAAAGAACCTTATGGATCGCTTTTTTTCAAATATAGAGAAAATGCGTGATGCCGGATGTTCATATACCATAGAGATAACCCCTAATGATGAATTGATTCCATATATAGACGAAATAAAAGAATTGTGCATGGAACGTATGGGTGCACTTGCACATATAACCATAGCACGGGACGAAAGGGTTGAAGACGTCATAATGCTGTCTAAAATGAATAAGAAAGAGTTTATGAATACATGGGGAGTTTTCGATTCTGAACTTTTAAAATTCAAGATGCCTATATTCGGACAAAAGCGCAAAGAGTTTTGCTATGCTGGTGACTGGTCTTTCTTCCTGAATTTAGGTACAGGTATCATGCGCCAATGTTATTGTAGTTATCATGAATACAATATACTTAAAAATCCAGAAAAGCCAATACCATTCCATGCAATAGGAAACCGTTGTAGTCTGCCACATTGCTGGAATGCACATTCTTATCTGAATTTTGGTGTAATACCAGAGATGCACATACAGACGAACTATGCACAAATGCGTAACAGAATTCCTAACAATGGTACAAGAGAATGGCTTACTCCTGAATTTAAAAATATGTTCACCCAGAAATTGAGTGATAATAATCAAGAATACTCAGCATTCAAAAAGTGGAAAATAAATATGGATAATGACATGGATGTATTGTTTAATCGTATAAAGGGCAAATTCAAATCATGCTTTTCTCCGAAAAAATAGCAGAATTAAAAAACCTTATTGTCAATACATTAACTCCGTTGATTGATAATGATTATGTATTGTTGGAACTACCATACTATAGCAATGTTGGTGATTTGTTGATTTGGAAGGGGGAGGAGGATTTTCTGAAAAAAATTCCTCATAAATGTCTGTTCCGCTCTTCTTTTCATAAATTTAAGTTTCCTGTACTTTCACGCAATACAGTCATTCTACTTCAAGGAGGTGGTAACTGGGGAGATGTATGGCCTGGAGAAAAAACGCCTCATGGCTTCCGTCAGATGATAGCCAAGGCATATCCGGCCAATAAGATTATTGTATTTCCTCAAACTGTATTTTATACAGATAATGTCAATGCCTCAACCGATGCAGAACTTTTTGGGAATTGCCGAGACCTGACTATCTGTGCAAGGGATATGGTCTCATATAATTATCTTAAAACGAACTTCAAAAATTCAATTTTGATGCTTCCCGATATGGCTTTCTGTATAGATGAATCTTTTCTTATTCCATATAAACGCATCAAAGCATCAAAAGAAATGCTATACTTGCGCAGATTGGATTGTGAATACAACCACAATCAGCAGTATCCGGAGATACAGGGCAGTTATGACATAGCAGACTGGCCTACAATGAACGAATCGTCAATGCTTAACCGTACATTGTCATTCGTGTTATGGAAGCATCCTGAAATATTCCCAAAGTTCATGATTGATTATTACTTTCAGAAAATACATTCCCGAAGAATAATCGATAAAGGAATACGATTCGTATGTCAATACAATAACATATACACAACGCGTCTTCATGTAGCTATTCTATCTGTCTTGCTTGGAAAGAAGTGTTGCATTCTTGACAACTCATACGGTAAGAACAGGAACTTCTTCGATACATGGTTAAAAAACACCGATGGCATAGATATGTTCTGATTTATTTCTGTGTTTTATAGTAATGAAGAAGATTGGTGGATATGCATGATGGATGGTAAAAAAGTCTTTTTAATATATTGAAATATAATGGAGAACGGCATTTCTATAATAATATGCTGCTATAACTCAGAACGCACAATTAAACGCACTATCGAACATATAATAGCGCAAAGTAATGTTGAAGACATCAATAAAGAACTGATTGTCGTTGATAATAATTGTACGGATTCCACTATCTCTATAATTAGATCGTTTGATAGTCTTACTATTCCCATCTATGTAGTTAAGGAAATAACGCCTGGACTAATGGCAGCTCGTAAGTCCGGAATAAGCCATGCACGTTATTCGCTCATTCAATTTTGTGACGATGACAACTTTTTATGCAAAAACTATTTGGCAACAATATGGAAATTGATGAAAGATACTAAAATAGGAGCGTGTGGCGGACAAGGAATTGCGATAGTTGATAATGGTATTTTACCAGAATGGTTTGAAAAAATACAAGGAGGATATGCTTGTGGTAATCAATTAGCAGAAAGTGGTAAATGTAATTTCTTGTATGGGGCAGGACTATGTATACGCAAATCCATTCTTGATTTTATATCGGCACAAGGAATTAATTATTTGCTAAGTGGGCGTAAAGGCAACACCTTGCTTTCAGGTGATGACACAGAATTGTGCTGCTTTATCCGTCAAATGGGTCTCACCCTATGGTATGAGGATTCTATTTCATTCCAGCATTGTTTGCCATTATCACGACTGACACAAGAATATGCGATTAAAATGTTTTACGGGTTTGGGATAGCTGTTCCTGTGATAGACGTTTATAATTGTGCATTACGTAATTATAAAGTAACATATTGGCATCTATGCAAACAACTTGTAAAAAGCATCTGGGATTATATTTTGATGAAAACAAAAAGAGATAACAGAAAAAATCTGTATAGCAAGTTGGATATGTCTGTTGCTAAAGGTAGAATGAACGGATATATCACATTTAAGTTTAAGAAATTGCTTCAGCAGTATTATATATTTAAAGAAATACCTAAATATGCGTAGTGGTATTAAAAGATTTTTATTGGGGTACATTGCGAAATATAGCGCATGGCAACATGGTATAGTCCTAATATCCGAAAAAAGTACGATAAGACATGTAAAATTTGATAAATCTACAAGAGGAGATTCTCAAACTGTTAATATTTTTCTGGGAGGGGTAATAGATGTATGTGACTTTTATCGGCAATGGGGTAACAATGGAAGGAGGACACATCGCAGTAACCGGACATAATAAGAAAATCGTGATAGGTGATGATTGTATGATTCCCAATAATGTCACTATACGTACAGGAGACAGTCATGCCATTTTGCAAGATGGAATAAAAATCAACGAATAATCCGATGTTATAATAGGCAAACATGTTTGGATTGGAAACGGAGCTACCATACGGAAAGGTGTTCATATTGCAGATGGATCTGTTATCGGTTCTGGAAGTATTGTTACGGCGGATGTTGAAGCCAATGCCATATATGCAGGTAATCCTGCCCGAAAAGTAAAGTCAAACATATCATGGACAAAAAAACGATTCACGGAATAAAATCATGAAACTATCTATAATCACAATAAATTATAATGATAAGATCGGACTAAGACGCACGATAGAAAGTGTTGTCAATCAGACTTACCATGATTTTGAGTATATCGTAATAGACGGTGGCTCTACTGATGGAAGCAAGGATGTTATCAACGAGTACAAGAACAGCATATCATATTGGGTGTCAGAACCGGATAAAGGCATCTATAATGCGATGAACAAAGGGTTAGCCATAGCCAAAGGTGATTTTTGTGAATTCCTTAATTCCGGTGACAGTTTCGCATCATCTACAGTCGTAGAACAGACTGTAGATTGTCTTGGGGCTGCTGATGTATACATAGGAAATGCAAACAATGTAACGTATGAAAACGGCCGAAAGCTAAAAGATGTTTGGACATCCCCTATTCATCTTACTTATAAGACCCTTTATCAACATACCCCCAATCATCAGGCTACTTTTGTCAGGACTTCTCTCCTTAGGGAAATTAAAGGCTTTGACGAGCGTTTCCAGATTCTTGCGGACATGAATATGTTTTATGAATTGTTTATTCGCAGAAACTCTGCATATTCAAAACTAAACTTGACCGTTGTTGATTATTGTATTGGAGGATTTAGTACCCAAAATATTGCAAAATATCAAGAAGAAAAGGAATGGATATTAAAAAAATATGTACCCCAAATTATAATTGAGGATTATGACAGTGTATACTGGCATCCGACTAAATACACAAAGTATGCTTTGTACAACGGACAGTTTCCTCTGGCACGTAAACTAAGTGCAGGGATTCTTTATTTGATAAGCATTCCATTCAGAGTTGCTAGAAGAATAAAATCATTATAAAATTCTATCTATGTACGAAAAGACAATGCATATTGCATGCAATATAGACAGCAAATACACCCGTTTCTGTGGAGTCCTGATGGTCTCCATATTTGAAAACAACAGAGAAGAGCATATAAAGATGCACATTCTTGGATACCATCTCTCTGAAAGTGATAAAAATGACTTGATTGACATCGCAAATCGATATGGCAATGAAATAAAGCTCTATGATGTGGATGAAAGTGTTTTTAAAGGATTCCCTATTTCTACTCAATGGCCTATTGTTATTTATTTCAGACTAATGCTTCCTGAATTGATAAGCGAAGAAACAAATAGAGTCTTATATTTGGATTGTGATATAATTTGTCGAGGTGAATTGAAGGAGTTGTATTATGAAGACATGACAGATTGTATTCTCGCCGCCAAAGAAGATGTATTATCTTCTTATCCCGGACTATTCAACAGGCTCGGATATTCTCCTAAATATAAATATTTCAACTCAGGTGTCATTCTATTCAATTTGGAAGAATGGAGAAAATATGACATGACGCGAAAGTGCATTGAATATATACAATATCATCATGTAATACATCCGGATCAGGATGCACTTAATGTTGTAGCTCACACTAACTGGAAAAATATCGATACTCGTTGGAATTTCTTGTCTAATTTCCATACAAGATATATCGATGAAGAAGAGTTTAAATCTGATTTGAAATGTGACAAGGAGTATTATCCTGTCTTAGTTCATTTTACAGGAGCGAAACCTTGGACAAGCAAATGTGATTCTTATTTCAAATATGATTGGCTGAAATATCAAAGCAAAACAAAATGGTCTGATTTTATTCCAAAACATTCAATACCGGAAAGGCTGAAATATTCATTGTCTTTATTGTTGGACTTTATTGGTATAAAGAAAAGAAACATATATAAAACTTTTTGAATTATGGCGACATTTCTTATTATAATATTTTTATTAGCCATTGTTTATATTAAATGGGTCATATTTGCAATAATGTATATACCCTTAAAATTTTGGATTAGCCACAGGTCCAAAGGTAATGTAAGTCTTCCTCAAAATAAGGGTTCCGATAGTATTGTCCAACAATCACAACAGGCTCATTTCGCTTTAAGAAAAATTGTCGGAAATATAATGTTGTCCTATTGTAGGTATTCCCAATTCCAAGTCGGAAGGATCCCATCTCATCATATAAGAAATTTCATTTATAGGAACTTATATAAAATATCTTTTTCTCGGAGTGCAACAATCTATTTTGATGCAGAAATCCGGGGCTCATGGAATCTAATTATTGGAGATGGAAGCATCATTGGCGATCATGCCATTTTGGATGCTAGAAGAGGAGGAATTATAATTGGCAAGAGCGTTAATATAGCGTCTCATGTTTCTATTTATACGGATCAACATGATTATAATAATCCTTTTTTTGAATCATCCAAAGAAAAGACAGGACCGGTTATAATTGATGATAGAGCTTGGATTGGACCTAATGTTATAATACTACATGGTGTCCATATCGGTGAAGGAGCTGTTATCGCAGCCGGTGCAGTTGTGACAAAGGACGTAAATCCTTTTACTGTGGTTGCCGGAATCCCTGCAAAATATATCACAGACAGAAGCATAAATCTCAAGTATGAGTTTACAGGAAAGGACAGAGCTTTATTCTATTAAAAGAAAACGATGAATAGGAAAACTTACATGTTATGGCTATTTATCCTATCTATGGGATATTTGTCAAATGTTTACACGGTCCATTTCTTACAACGGGATTATATGTTTGTTATTGTAGCCTTGTATGGATTATACGGTTGTTACAAATATCCATATAAAGGCATTAATCTATTATATACTCCAAAGAATACGAAATGGGCATGGTGGCTTTTCGGTATAATGATAGTATCATTGTTCATTCCTTTTGTTACATATGACCAATCAATAATAGACACGTTCTTTTCACAAAGATATAATTATTACATCCTCTTTCTTCTAATATTCCTTAAAATAAGACCAGAATGGCATGAGATTGAATATGTGATAAAAATTTGTGCATATCTTTCTCTGATTGCATATATAATAACAATTATATATCCACAGTTTTATGTCAGTCAATCGGTTTTAAATGATATAATGCAATACCGAGCAGAAAATGGGTCTACGGATATTGGGCTTGGGGCTCCTGGCTGGGGAATAGCAATCTTATATTTTTTTGTGCTTTGCAACAAAATGCAATATAACCCTAAAATATCTGATATCATAGCTGTAACAGTATTTTTGCTCTACATTATAGCCTTTCAAAATCGAAGTACATTAATTGGCACCATCCCATTTTATATTTGGGGAATATATAAGATGAAATCGCCAAAGAAAACTTTTTATATTACTCTTTCTTTAAGTTCCGTTATTTTATTCATGCCTTTCCTAACGATAATTTATGACTCATTAGTAAATGAAACTGAGCAGCAATTAGGAGATGAGAACTATAACAGATGGCAGGCAATAGCTTTCTTATTATTTGAAATGAAATCTAATATATTTGATTATATATTAGGGAATGGACTTTGGACAACTTCTGGAACATATTTGGCTAATATGTTAGTTGCACAAACCTCAAGAGGAGTGTATATAAGTGATATTGGTTTGTTAGGAACATTTTTTTATTATGGCATAGTACCTCTTATTGTTATGTATAGATTTTGTTATGTTGCAATTAAAGACAAGCGAATACCTGCATTCCTTAAGTATTATTCTATTTTTATTATTTTGGTTCCTACAATACAATCATTTCTATTGCTCAATGAACGTATCAATCTAATATATGCATTATTCTTCTATTTAATTATATACTTTCAGCAAATAAAGTATAAAAAAGAAACTCTTTAGGATATAAAAGAGCATTGAATTTTAGTTTATTTCTTTGAAGTACATATTTATGAATTCAACATTATCCAAGGCATTCAAAATTTTAAGATTTCCGTTGGCGCTTTTAGTTGTGTATATTCATATAGACCAAGTCCCGGGGGAGTCATTTAGAGAAGCATTGATACAACAAAATTGGTATATGATGTGCAATATCTTCATAGCACAAGTAATAGCAAGATTAGCAGTTCCGTGCTTCTTCTTTATGTCCGGATTTCTATTTTTTACAAATGTTGATACTTTTACATATTCTGTGTACAAATCAAAAATGATTCGTAGGATACCCAGTCTCATTATACCATATCTTATATGGAACGTTTTGGCTGCATTATATCTGTTTGCAATCGGTAACGTCAAACCAGACCAAATAAATCTTGAGTGGCTTTTTCTGAAACCCGCAAATTTTCCTATGTGGTTTATCAGAGATATGATCATGTTGCAAATTTGTACTCCTGTTATATACTTAATAATACATACTTTAAAGTACTTAAGCATTTTTATTTTGGCATTAATGTATATTGCTAATATGATCGGGGATAATATTGCTTTCTTTGCTTTTGGGACTTATGTTGGAATATGGAAATATAGCCAGTTAGGATGTGTTAATATAATAGTAAAAATCTCACAATATATGGGGGGGTGCCACCGCATTATATAAAATGATATACTATGGTATGGATTACTTGTATGCCATACATCGGATATATCTGATTTGTGGGACTATTTCTTTCATTTATGCTGCAATTTGGGTGACAAAAAGGAAAAGGTATTTGGCTGATGCATTGGTGGCTTTAGCACCTACAAGTTTCTTTATATATGCCATCCATCGTATAGGTGTAACAGCTGTGTCAAAACAGATTTTGTTTTTTATTCCGAGTAGTGTTTGGGGACAGACATTTAAATTTCTCGTCTGTCCTGTCATAACAGTATTTATTTGTGTTGCACTTTATTGGGGATTAAAACAATTTGCACCGCGCTTACTTAGAATTTTATGTGGTAGATAGCTTTATATATGAAGATTTCGATTATCATTGTTAATTACAATACAAAAGAGATTACTCGCCAGTGTCTTGATTCAATTTTCAAATGGACAAGAGATATTGATTTTGAGGTGGTTGTCGTTGATAACAATTCTACAGACGGCAGCAAAGAGATGCTAAGTTTATATCCTAATATTAAATATATACAAAGTGGTGAGAATTTAGGATTTGGTAAGGCCAATAATCTCGGTTATAAATATAGTTGTGGAAGATATATATTGCTACTGAATTCAGATACCTACTTGCTCAATAATGCTATAAAACTATTTGCCGATGCTTTTGACAAATTACCACATGATGTTGGGTGTGTCGGTTGCAAACTGAAGTCTCCAGATGGAAGTTTCAATCATTCTTTTGGTCTTATTCCTGATTTGAAGGGTGCAATGTATGGAATTATTGGATTGTATTGTCGCCCATGGGGTATGAGATTTAAGAGGTTTAATGAAAGAGACTATGATGATATTAACCAGTTGGAAGTGGAATATGTTATGGGAGCGGATTTATGCATACGGAGAGAAATTGTGGAACAATGTGGCTTGTTCGATCCTGATTTCTTTATGTATTACGAAGAAAGTGAGATGCAGTATCGTTATAGGACAGCCGGGTATAAGTCGGTAATCGTAAGTGGACCGGAAATTGTACATCTGGAGTGTGTCTCAACAAAAGCGGATGGCAAGAAATATAGCTATAGAAATCGCAAAATGTTTTTTGAAAGCTATAAACTGTATATGAAAAAAAGGTATTCGTGGTATAAGTATATGTTGTTCCGGATGATTTTTGTTTTCCAGTTCCCCATATTCTTTGCTTCATACTACACTCTCAAAGAAAGTCTAAGCATGATAGCCCTCCTTTTCACTCCTGTAAGACCTGACATACATGAATAGAACTGACAAACTGAAAAAACGTTGGTATAGATTTTTGGTTGAAAAGCAGAACTTTGGATTTTATATAGCTTTTACCAATGCTGTATGGCCCTGTATTACTCATCTTCCATCTGTTATAGCTGAGTTTATAATGAGCAGGAAGCATAAAATGGTGTTTGAATATATACAAAAGGTCATAGGAAATAGAATTTCCACATATCACTTTCATGCAAGTATAATGGAGATTGAGCATAAGAGTAAGATATGGGTGTGTTGGCTTCAGGGAGAAGATAACATGCCGGAAGTTGTGAAATACTGCTTAAATTCTATCCGTAAAAATGCAAATGGACATCCGGTTATCATTATAACATTGAGAAACTATGCCGAATATTGCACAATACCTCATTATATAATCAAACTTCACGATGAGGGTAAAATCGGGCATGCGCATTTTACAGATATAATAAGAACCTGTCTACTCTATGAAAAAGGAGGAGTATGGATAGATGCGACAATGTTAGTTACAAAAGGGCTACCATCAAGTTTGTTCGACAGTAATTTCTATTCATGCAAATTCCCCAATTATGGTTATTATGTAACGAAATGCAGATGGAGTAATTTTTTCCTTTGTGCTAAAGCTGGAAGTCCAATGTTTGATTTTGTACGGATGTGCTTTTTTGAATATTTGAAGAAGGAAGTTTTTTTTATCGACTATTTTATGATGGATTATTTCATGTGCTTGGGATATGAGTATGTGAAAGAAATCAGAGAGGCAGTGGAGCATGTCCCTATGAATAATATACAGATACATTCATTATCACATTTGATTAACAAACCATGTGACGATAATGAATTTAAGAGATTTATTTCCCAAGATACTTTTCTTTTTAAACTTTCATGGAAGTCAGAGTATAGAGAGACTGTCAATGAACATCCTACTTATTGGATGCAAATTAAACAACGATACTGTAATTAACATTATACTAGTATGAAAAAAGCATATTACATAGATACATATTCTACAGGTCATCTACATGAGATGTATAATGCTTCATCTCTGAAAATGTTTGCAGCAATATATGATGAAATAGAATATAGGGCTTCTTCCTCCTCTTACATGAATGTAAAAGTATTGGTGGATGGGCAACTTCCTAAGAATGTGAAATATAAATCTATTTGGGTCGGGAAAGATGGATGTTTTCTGTATAATGCGGTGAAACAATTTGCATCGTCTTTTGTGAATGTTTTTTATATAATAAGTGTTGGCAAAAAAGCAGACATAATATTGAATTACAATACAGCGATGGCTCTTCGCATTATTAATGTCGCATCCAAAATCAGCAAGGGACGGGTCTTAAT
>ERZ778514.429-NODE-429-length-39685-cov-4.885945_pt1 | contig 39685 bp, 30 predicted proteins | sample MGYA00510344_ERZ778514 | MGnify/ENA primary metagenome ERZ778514 (study PRJEB29527, sample SAMN07138968) | mouse gut metagenome | material: feces | host: mouse | place: China:Nanjing | collected 2016-01-25 ...
TTGTGGATAGATGCTTCGGCGAGAACCGTCACGAGATTGCTTTGGCGCACGAGGTTGAGCAATATGTCGGGGTCGTTCAGTTCTATCCGGGCTTTCAGGTTGAATTTGTAGCGTTCGAGCACCTTGTCGAGCATATTGCGCGCCTGTAGCCCTTTTGAGGGTAAGGCTATGCCGTATTGGGCTATTTGTTCGAGGCTCACTTTTTTCTCCGTCGCCAACGAGTGGGTGGAACTTACTATTGCAGCGAGGTAGTTTTGGAATAAAATATGCGATTCGATGCCTTCCATTGGTGCCGAGGGCTTGAATGCGAGCACAAAATCCACCTTGCGGTCGCGCAGCATATCCATAAGCTCCGACATAGGCTTGTAGAAAATGTTGAGCTTTACCTTCGGATATTTTTTTATGAAAGAAAAAATAGTTTCTGTAAGAATGGGGCTGAAGGAATATGTCACGCCGATGTTCATCGTGCCTGTGAGTATGTCCTTCAGGTCGCGAATGCGCTCAATGCACGCGTCGGCGTCCTTTATCGTTGTGCGTGCGTATGGCAGCAGTTCCACTCCTGCTTCAGTGAGAGCCACAGTGCGGCTGTTCCGCAAGAATAATTCAGAACCCAGCTCTTGTTCAAGCTGTTTGATTTGTTGCGACAATGTGCTTTGTGATATGCACGATTCTTTTGCCGCTTCCGAAAAATTAAGACATTCGGCAACCCTGATAAAGTATTTTAGCTGTCGTAATTCCATTTTGTGCAAAGGTAGATAATTCTTTTCTATCTGGTGGCTTGGAAAGATCTTTTTTTGAAGATGGATATCGGCACAGTGGCTCCTGTAACCATTCCCAGCAAAATGGCGACACAAGTAAAGCCGTTGGATGCAAAAAGATAAAAGTAATGGTTAAATTCTGCTTCGCGTTCGCCAAGAATGCACATCACCATAGCTCCGAACGAGCGGTACGCGTACATACCCGGAATCATGGGGAGCAGGGCAGGGAAGAGGCACGTTTCGGCCGGTGTTCTTGCTGCAGGAGATAAGAAAACAGCGATTGTCCCGGCCGCAAACGACGAAATGGCTGTTGCTACGACTATGTTGACATTGCCGGACATGAGTATGAACCGCAATGAATGGGCTGCTGCCGCTATTACTGCGCAATAGAGATATGCTCTGCGGGGCGGTTTGCTTATGGCTGCGAAACCGATGGCGGCTATTGCCGCGAACAAGGCGTCTTGGAGTATTTGTACTATCATATGTCAGAACATGCCTATTTTCATAAGCAGCATGCCTCCGCACAGTCCGGCCGACAGGCAGCCTGTAAGTATCACGGCGTCGGCAAAGCGGCTGAACGCGCAGATGTAGTGGCGGTGGAGCAAGTCGCTGAAAGAGTTCAGAAACGGTATGCCGGGTACAAGGTATAGCACGCTTGTGGCAACGGCTATATATGGCGTGGAGCCGTGGGGAAAAAGTATGTCGGTGGCTCCGAGTATTGAAGAAACCAATGCACAGATTATGAACACGGCTCTTATGTCGATGCCGCGTTCAATCAGGACGGTCTTGAGATAATATCCGCACAGGGTGGCTATGCCCACGATTGCCATGGCGGCGGCATCACCGCCGAATAGCCGGCAGAACGATGCGTTGGCCATTGCCACCATTAGCAGTACTGCCGCTTTGTTCTGCCGGTCGGAGGATATTATCTGGTTGAATTGCTGCGTGGCAGTGGCGAAATCTATGCGTCTGTCTGCAACGGCCCAGCTCAGTTCGCTGAGCCGTGTGATTATATTGAAGCTTGTAGGTGTCTGCCGGACGGCAGATAGATGGGTGACAAGTCTGTCGCTCCCACACCTGCAAACGGCAACCTGCAGATGGCGAGGCATTATGGTTATTTCTACGGCCATGCCAAAAGTGAGTGCCATGCGGTTTATGTTTTTCTCGACTCTTATGCAGGTGGAGCCGCTTCCGAGAAGCCATGCGCCGTATTGCGACAGAAAGCGGCCAAGCTCTTCGGGCGAGGGTGCCGCTGCGTCAGAAATCATCGTTGTAATCGGTTGTGCCATATTTTTGCAGAGGGTCGCCGGGAACAAAGAATTCTTCGCGTTCGGTTCCTATTTCAAAAACGCGTGTGCGGCGTTTGTTGTTCTTACCGTGGTGCGGCACAAGGCGCGTTATGAGGAGAAGGAGAATGAGAGCGACGGTGCAGCACCAAATGATTAAAGGAGTTTCCATAATTCGATTAATTTTTGTGCAAAAGAACAAACTTACGATTGTGTGCGAGGCTCGTATTTAGTGAAAGTTTCGATAGCAGCTATTGTTTGGTGTAAATGTTGGTGCAAATGTGCTGTGCGCGAGGAGGAAGATGGCGTTTTTTGTTTATTTAAGGGCTGTTCTTAAATGAAAAATTGCTAACTTTGCAGCCGTTTAGCTAAACTATAATATAACCCATGAAGATAAAGCTTAAGAAAGGCTTGAACCTGAGTATTGCCGGTGCTTTGGCTGATAATGCCGAAATCGTTGGTTCTCAGTCAGGTGCTTTTGCCGTGTGTCCCGATGATTTCCCCGGCTTGCTTGCCAAGACAGCCGTAAGGGAGGGTGATGCCGTAGCCGCAGGTTCTGCTTTGCTTTTTGACAAACAGAACCCTGAGGTCAAGGTGGTTTCGCCTGTTGTAGGACGGGTGAAGGCCGTTGTGCGCGGAGAGCGCCGTAAAATTATTAGAATAGAGGTAGAAGCCGAAAGTTCGGCAGAGGTAAAGGGTCCGCAACTGTGCAAGCCGTCCGACGAGGAGTCGGCGAAGCGTTTTCTCGCAGAAAGCGGTATGCTTGCCCTTATGCGGCAACGTCCTTATGATATTGTGCCTAATCCCGATGATAGCGTTCGGGATATTTTTATAACGGCCTTCGATTCAGCTCCCCTTGCACCATCGTTTGCCGTTTTTTCATGCCTTTTTGACAAGGCTGATTATGCTGCCGGCATAGATGTGTTGCGGAAGATAAGCCGTGGCAAGGTGTATCTGTCGCATAGCCCGGAATATAATCCGGGTGATTTCTCCGGCGCTGAGTGTGTCGAGGTAGAAGGACCGCATCCTTCGGGCAACGTGGGCGTGCAGATTGCCAATATCGCTCCGGTCAATAAGGGAGAGGTAGTCTGGACTCTTGATTTACCCACGCTCGGACGCATAGGGCGGCTCGCCCGAAAAGGTGACTACGAATTTGGAACGGTGGTCGGTGTGACCGGTCCTGAAGTGGTTGCGCCGACACTTGTGCGCACAATATGCGGGGCGTCTGTCGACAGTATTGCCGGGAAGTTGATTCCTTCCGATGGTCGCCATCTCCGTGTGATAAGCGGCAATGTGTTTACAGGAACTGTTGTAGACGCCGACGGTTATCTTCGCTATCCTTATCGCCAGATTACCGTGATACCCGAAGGAGATGATGTTGACGAGTTTATGGGCTGGGCTTCGCTTTCGCCGTCAAAGATGAGCCAGAGCCGTTCTTTCCCCGGACATTTCCTTGGTCGCCTTTTCAGGCCTGACGCGCGTATAAACGGAGGCCGCCGCGCAATGATTATGAGCGGCGAGTATGACAAGATGATACCTATGGATATCCTGCCGGAGTATCTTGTCAAAGCCATATTGTCGAAGAATATAGAGGATATGGAAAAACTCGGCATATACGAGGTGGCTCCGGAAGATTTCGCGGCAGCCGAATATGCCGACACATCGAAGTTGCCCTTGCAGCAGATCGTGCGCGACGGGTTGGACTATCTGCGTAAAGAATTACAATAAAACGTATTAAACTGCATATAAAGTGTCAAAACTACGTAAATACCTTGATAAAATAAAGCCGAATTTCGAGCCGGGGGGCAAGCTGAGCGCCCTGCACTCGGTGTATGACGGAATGGAAACATTCCTTTATACGCCCAAGACCACCTCGGCTCGTAGCGGAGCTGTGCACATACACGACAGCATCGATTCGAAACGCACGATGATAATCGTGGTTTGCGCTCTTTTGCCGTGCTTCCTGTTCGGTATGTATAATACCGGCTACCAGCACTGGCTTGCGCAAGGCGCGACAGAATTCCCGTTTTGGGAACTGATGCTCTACGGGTTGGTTACTATCCTTCCGCGAGTGGTTGTGGCATACGTTGTCGGCCTCGGAATAGAGTTCGCTTTCGCACAGTTGCGCGGCGAGGAGATACAGGAAGGCTTCTTGGTAACAGGCATTTTGGTACCGATGATTTGTCCTGCAGAGCTGCCGTTGTGGATGCTCGCCGTGGCAGTCGCTTTTTCTGTGATTTTTGTTAAAGAAGTATTCGGAGGCACGGGGTACAATGTGCTTAATGTTGCCCTTGTTACTCGTGCGTTCCTCTTTTTTGCATATCCGGCCCAAATGTCGGGCGACAATGTGTATGTGGCCCGTGGATCAGCATTCGGTTTTGCCGAGGCTTTGCCTGACGGATTCTCGTGTGCCACGCCTTTGGGCCAGATAGCCACGCAGGCCGGCCACGGTGTGCACTTCACAGGGGTTGACGGAAGCCTTATAAGCACCTGGGACGCTTTTGTGGGTCTGATTCCCGGTTCGTTTGGAGAAACGTCGACACTCTGCATTCTCATCGGCGCCGTCATATTGCTTGCCACCGGCATCGCTTCGTGGCGCATCATAGTGTCGGTAATTGCCGGGGGGCTGCTTACCGGCTGGCTTGCCAATGTGTGCGCATCGCCGGTTTACCCCGGTTCGTATATATCGCCTCTTGACCAGCTGCTCTTCGGCGGTTTCGCATTTGCTGCTGTTTTTATGGCTACCGACCCTGTGACGGCCGCCCGCACAAATACCGGCAAATATATATATGGTTTTCTCGTGGGAGCTATGGCAATCATAATAAGGACTTATAACAATGCCTATCCCGAAGGAGCCATGCTCGCGGTGCTGCTGATGAACTGTTTTGCCCCGCTGATAGACTATTGTGTGGTGCAAGCCAATATGCGTCGCCGTATGAAACGCCTAAATACTAAAAGTGTACAACAATGAACAAGCAGAGCAATACATACACATTAATATATATAATAGTGCTTGTAGTGGTTGTTGGCACCGCTCTTGCACTCACATCGATATCGCTGAAACCTCGCCAGCAGGCCAATGCGGACGCTGACAAAATGCGTCAGATTTTGGCCAGTATCGAAATATCTGTGCCTGAAAGCGATATCATATCGGCATATGACAAATATGTGACTTCTACTTTTCTTGTTGATGAAAACGGCAACAGGGTAGAGGGAGCCGATGTGTTTGAAATAGACGTGGCCCGGCAAAGCAAAGAACCTGCAGCGGAGCGTCTTTTGCCGGTATACGAATGCCGGCTCGATGATGGCGCCGTGAAGTATGTGATGCCCGTATACGGCGCAGGCTTGTGGGGCCCTATATGGGGATATGTGTCGGTTGATTCCGACGGCACATCGATATACGGAGCTTACTTCGCGCATCAGGGTGAAACCCCCGGACTTGGAGCCGAAATCGAAAAGCCGGCTTTTTCGAGCCAGTTCTCAGGCAAGAAACTTATCAAAGACGGACGTTTTGTGCCTGTCGTGGTAGTGAAAAAAGGGCAGACGCCTGCCGGAGATGAAGATTATGTCGACGGAGTGTCGGGCGGCACTATCACAAGCAAGGGTGTCGGAGCGATGCTCGACAACTGCCTTTCGCCTTACGGCGCATTCCTGAAATCGCTTGACCAGCAATAGAAATTACGGAAAAAATGTCGAATAAAACAGTCTTTTTTAATCCTTTTTCAAAGGATAACCCTGTAGTCGTTCAGATTCTGGGTATATGCTCCGTGCTTGCCGTTACGGCCAAGCTGGAACCGGCTATCGTAATGGGGCTTTCGGTAATCGCCGTGCTTGCTTTTAGCAATGTGATTATATCGTTGATTAGAAATACGATACCGACAAATATACGAATAATAGTCCAGCTCGTTGTCGTGGCCGGGCTCGTGGTAATAGTATCGCAATTATTGCAGGCATATGCCTATAATGTAAGCAAGCAGTTGTCGGTATTTATCGGACTTATAATAACCAACTGCATACTGATGGGGCGTCTTGAGGCGTTTGCGATGGCTAACCGTCCGTGGCCGTCTTTTCTTGACGGCGTGGGAAACGGCATCGGTTATGCGGCCATACTTGTGATAGTGGGATTTTTCCGGGAGTTGCTCGGATTTGGCACACTCCTCGGCTATCAGGTGGTTCCTGAATGCTTCTATGAGGCAGGATATGTCAACAACGGTCTTATGATACTGCCCCCGATGGCGTTGATAACCGTTGCCTGCGTCATATGGGTGCATCGTAGTGTGAACAAGGAATTGCAGGAGAAATAACAGGTTAAAACCGAAATTATGGATAACTTAAATCTGTTTATACGGTCGATTTTTATCGACAATATGATATTCGCATACTTTTTGGGTATGTGTTCGTTCATCGCTGTCAGCAAGAATGTGAAGACGGCTTTCGGTCTTGGCATAGCTGTGACCTTTATGCTTACGATAACCCTGCCCATCAACTACCTGCTTGAAACATATGTTTTGCGCGAGGGTGCGCTTGTGTGGCTTGGCGAAGAGTTTGCCGATGTTGACCTTAGCTTTCTGTCGCTGATTGTGTTTATCGCCGTTATAGCATCGCTGACGCAACTTGTCGAGATGGTTGTCGAGAAGTACGCGCCTGCGCTCTATGCCTCTCTTGGTATCTTCCTCCCTCTGATAGCCGTGAACTGCGCCATACTTGGCGGTTCGCTCTTCATGCAGCAGCGCGACTTCCCGAGTGTCTGGACGGCAGTGTGCGCCGGCGGCGGCTGGGGCATAGGCTGGCTTCTGGCAATTACTGCCGTGGCAGCCGTGCGCGAGCGTGTGGCTCAGTATTCCAAGGTGCCTGCACCGCTGAGGGGCGTTGGCATAACCTTTATAATAACAGCGCTGATGGGTATCGCTTTTATGAGCTTCCTCGGCATAAAACTATAATAGCATATGCATACCATTATATATTCAGTATCGTGTGCCGTGACACCCGGGGCTTGGCTTACGGTTGGCGCAGGCGTGGGCTTCTTTCTTGGTGTGACACTGTTGTTGGTTTTGGTGTTGCTTTTCGCAAAGAAAAAGCTTGTGCAGAGCGGCGATGTGACAATAACGATGAATGGCGAGGAGAAGCTTACGACGGCGGCCGGCAAGTCGTTGCTGTCGACAATGGCCGACAACAATATCTTCCTTTCGTCCGCCTGTGGCGGCAAAGGTAGTTGCGGGCAGTGCCGACTTCAGGTCGAAAAGGGCGGGGGAGAGGCTCTCCCTACCGAGGCAGTGCATTTTACGCGTCGTGAGTTGAAGAATAACTGGCGTCTTGCCTGTCAGGTAAAGGTGAAGAATGATATGGATATCGTCGTTCCGGCATCTGTGCTTTCTGTGAAGGAGTGGGAATGCGAGGTGATATCCAACCGCAACGTGGCTACATTTATCAAGGAATTTATCGTTGCTCTGCCTGAAGGCGAGCATATGGATTTTATTCCGGGTTCGTATGCCCAGATTAAGATTCCGCCATATGAGATGGATTATGCCAAGGATATCGACCGCGACCTTATCGGGCCGGCATATCTCCCGGCATGGGAAAAATTCGGATTGTTCGACCTCAAGTGCCGTAATACCGAAACGACAGTCCGCGCGTACTCTATGGCCAACTATCCTGCTGAAGGCGACCGTATAATGCTCACAGTCCGCATTGCCACGCCGCCAATGAAACCGAAGCCCGAAGTAGGCTTTATGGAAGTGATGCCGGGTATAGCATCGAGCTATATATTCTCGCTTAAGCCCGGCGACAAGGTGATGATGAGTGGCCCCTACGGAGATTTCCATCCGATATTCGACTCCAAGGCTGAAATGATGTGGATCGGCGGCGGTGCCGGCATGGCTCCGCTGCGTGCGCAAATCATGCATATGACCAAGACCCTCAAGACCACAGACCGCAAGATGAATTACTTCTATGGCGCCCGGGCGCTCAACGAGGTGTTTTATCTTGACGACTTCCTTAAACTTGAAAAAGAATACCCCAACTTTAAGTTCCATCTTGCTCTTGACCGCCCCGACCCGGCAGCAGATGCCGCCGGAGTGGCCTATACGCCGGGATTCGTGCATCAGGTTATCTATAACAATTACCTGAAGGACCACGACAGCCCTGAGGATATCGAATACTATATGTGCGGCCCCGGCCCGATGAGCAAGGCTGTGGAAAATATGCTCGACGGCCTTGGTGTGGCTCCCGAAAGCATACACTACGATAACTTCGGTGGTTGACAAACTGATACCCGGAATTAAGACGGACTGAAACAGTTCAAAAACATAAAAATTTGATGCCGCAGAGCCGTCACAGTTGTATTATTTCGGCAAAAATTGCTATCTTTGCACAAAAGCAAATGCTTTGCCGCCTTGCGGCTCTATGGCATGGAACACAAATTTTATATTAATAAATATATAACCAAAGAATGAAAAGAGTTTATACATTCGGCGACGGTAAAGCCGAAGGTAACGCCGAGATGAGAAACCTCCTTGGAGGTAAAGGCGCGAACCTTGCCGAGATGAATCTTCTAGGCATGCCCGTTCCTCCCGGTTTCACTATCACAACCGAGGTTTGCAACGAATATACCCAATATGGCCGCGACGAGGTTGTTGCCCGCATCAAGGAAGATGTGGAAAAAGCAATAGCACACGTTGAGGAACTCACCGGAAAGAAATTCAACGATCCTGCCAATCCCCTTCTCGTATCAGTGCGTTCCGGCGCCCGTGCGTCGATGCCCGGTATGATGGATACCGTTCTCAACCTCGGTATGAACGATGCCACCGTGGCTTCCCTTGCAGAGAAGAGCGGCAACCCCCGTTTCGCATGGGACAGCTACCGCCGTTTTGTGCAGATGTACGGCGACGTGGTTCTTGGCATGAAACCCAAGAAAAAGACCGACATCGATCCTTTCGAGGAAATCATGGACAAGGTTAAAGAAGAAAAAGGCTACAAACTCGACACCCAGCTTGAGGTTGAAGACCTGCAGAACCTTGTAAAACTCTTCAAGACAGCCGTGAAGGAATATACCGGCAAGGATTTCCCCGATAACGCATGGGAGCAGCTTTGGGGGGGCATCTGCGCTGTGTTCGACAGCTGGATGAACGAGCGCGCCATCCTCTATCGCCGAATGAACCAGATTCCTGAAGAATGGGGTACCGCCGTTAACGTTCAGGCAATGGTATACGGCAATATGGGCGACAACTCCGCCACAGGTGTGGCTTTCAGCCGCGATGCTGCAACGGGCGAGAATATGTTCAATGGCGAATACCTTATCAATGCGCAGGGTGAAGACGTTGTGGCCGGTATCCGCACACCCCAGCAGATAACACTCGAAGGCTCTCGTCGCTGGGCTGCCCTTCAGGGTATTTCCGAAGAAGAACGTGCCTCCAAATATCCTTCGCTTGAAGAATCAATGCCGGTTTGCGCTCAGGAACTCTTCGCAATTGCTGACCGTCTTGAAGCATACTATAAGGATATGCAGGATATGGAATTTACCATTCAGGACGGCAAGCTGTGGATGCTTCAGACCCGTAACGGCAAACGCACAGGTGCAGCTATGGTGAAAATCGCTATGGATCTGCTTCGTGCCGACGTTATCGACGAAAAGACCGTGCTGCGCCGTATGGAGCCTCAGAAACTCGACGAACTTCTCCACCCGGTATTCGACAAGGCCGCACTCAAGCGCGCTCAGGTCGTAGCCAAGGGTCTTCCGGCATCGCCAGGTGCTGCTTCCGGTCAGGTAGTGTTCTCGGCAGAGGACGCAGAAGCATGGTCGGAGAAAAAGCGCAAAGTTATTCTGGTGCGTATCGAAACATCGCCTGAAGACCTCCGTGGTATGGCTGTTGCACAGGGTATCCTCACAATGCGTGGCGGTATGACATCGCACGCTGCAGTGGTTGCTCGCGGTATGGGTAAATGCTGTGTGTCCGGTGCCGGTGAAATCAAGGTAGACTATGTTGCCAAGACCGTTGAAATGAACGGCAAACTCTACCGTGAGGGTGATTGGATTTCGCTCAACGGTTCTACCGGCGAAGTATACGACGGACAGGTGCCCACAACCGAACCGGCGCTTGACGGTGACTTCGCAGCCATCATGAATCTTGCAGACAAATATACAAAGTGCCTCGTCCGCACCAACGCCGATACTCCCCGCGATGCCCGTCAGGCTCGCAAGTTCGGTGCTCAGGGCATCGGCCTTTGCCGCACAGAGCATATGTTCTTCGAGGGTGACCGCATCAAGGCTGTACGTGAGATGATTCTCGCTTCTGATCTTGAAGGCCGTCGCTCCGCTCTTGCCAAGCTCCTGCCTATGCAGCGTGGCGACTTTGAAGGAATCTTCGAGGCGATGGACGGCTACGGCGTGACAATCCGTCTGCTCGATCCCCCGTTGCACGAATTCGTCCCTCATCAGACAGCTACTCAGAAAGAGCTTGCAGAGGAAATGGGTCTTACACTCGAAGAAGTTAAGGCTAAGGTTGACTCTCTCGAAGAATTCAACCCGATGCTCGGTCACCGTGGCTGCCGTCTTGGTATCACATATCCCGAAATTACCGAAATGCAGACCCGTGCCATCATCGAGGCTGCTCTCGCATGCAAATCTCGCGGCATAGATGTGCACCCCGAAATAATGGTACCTCTGGTAGGCTCGCTCAAAGAACTCCAGAATCAGGCCGATGTAATCCATGCCACAGCCGCAAAGGTATTTGAAGAAAAAGGTTGCTCGATCCACTACAAGGTAGGCACTATGATCGAAGTTCCGCGTGCTGCCCTCACCGCTAACGAAATAGCGCAGGTTGCCGACTTCTTCTCCTTCGGAACAAACGACCTTACCCAGATGACATTCGGTTTCTCGCGCGACGATGCTCCCAAGTTCCTCAAATTCTACAAGGAACACGGCGTAATCAAGACCGATCCCTTTGAAGTTCTCGATCAGGTAGGTGTAGGCCAGCTCGTACGTATGGGCGTAGAAAAGGGCCGTGCCGCCAACCCCGAACTGAAGGTAGGTATCTGCGGAGAGCACGGTGGCGAACCCTCGTCGGTAATCTTCTGTGCCAAACTCGGTATGAACTACGTAAGCTGCTCGCCTTTCCGCGTGCCCATCGCCCGCGTAGCCGCGGCGCAGACAGCCATCGAGGACTAAGGCTTAGTCAAGCAACATAACTTCACAGGCTGTAACACTCCGAAACGAAGGAGGTTACAGCCTATGTGGTTCTTAGGCGGAACGTACACTTGGAAACGATTATTCTGGATCAGCGGATTTTCCCGGGGGGGGGAAGATGTCAAGAGTATAGTGCCATCTTTACAAAATGAAACCGAACCAACTGCTCAGAGCAATCCTGCCCGAAGTCATGATAGACAATTTCGACATTGATCGATTTGAAAAAGGCGATACCCACTTCGACATATAGCTTGATGAGAAGAAAGAGCAACTTCGCGAAGACAGGTGCAATAAAAACATAATCTCATACGGATTCGGCGATTACCGCACCATACAGGATTATCCGATACGTGGACGGGCCACATACCTCCATGTTCGGAAGCGCAATTGACTTGATAAAACTACCGGCGAGATATTCAGCTATGAATGGGATGTATCCGAATTCGACGGCACAAGGCTTAACGCCGAGTTTGTCTCTTTTTAAAAGAGGGCGATTGAAAGCACTCACGTCAGCATATCCACTCTTGCCGCACGCAACAGGCTGAACGGACAGACAACTGCGCAAGCAATATAAGGAAATAATCAGCGATTACCGAATATGTAATCAGCACCGCTGGGAAGTCCTCGATGCCGAGAACAAGGCAATCAGGGAGCATCGCCAGAAGTGAAAGGAAGCAAACTCACAAGAAGAACGCGGTCTAATCGGACAATGGGAACCCGAAAGAATGAGAATGGGGAGACTATGCCGCAGATTATGGCGCGCAGCCGGCATATCATACTCAAGCACAAATCAAAATGGAACGACCAGCAGAAAATACGCGCCCGGATATTGTTCACTAAGTTTCCCGATCTGGAAATGGCATACGGGCTGTTTCTAAAGCTTGTGTATATTAAACGAGAAAACTTCTGTAGGAGTCGCCAGACTGAATCTCGCCAATGTGTTCTGAGGCGATGTATTCCGTCATAATATATTGAATCTAACTTTAAGCATAACATTAAACGGACGCAGACGGTAAGTGCTTCGGTATATGTCCATGTTAGTGTATGTGACACGCGAAAACACTTTGCGGTTGAAGATGTTGTTTGCCTCCAGCTCCCAGTCAAATCGCCCGGCCTTGTAGGTAATCTTGGCGTCACCAAACCATGTATGCCGCCCCTCTTCTGTCATATTGGTGTAATTCTCTTCAAAGGCCACATTGAGGATGAGCCTCTTCATCGGGAAGAAATTAAGATCCAGTCTGCCTGTGCATTGCCTTACGGTGGCCGCCGCATCCTTGCTTATCTCCGTAAAGCTTTTGCTCTCCCCGTATGCCGCTCCGAGAGCCATACCCATCTATGGGGCCGGAGTGGAAGAGTAGACAAGATTTGCGCTCCAATATTGCGATTTATAGTCAACTGGAAGTCTGTTAATCAGCTGCTTGCTTTTATTGAGGCCGTAGTTGCCCGTAAGCTTGAGCGTTGACTCCCAAAAGCCCATTCCTTTGCTCACATTGGCACTCGTGCTGTACCGATTGGAGGTATATGGCATTTCGATGGCATTCTTCACTGTTGCGATGCCGTCGTATTCATATCCTATCAGCGTATTGGTGCTTGACCTCATCCAGGATGCGTTGGCATTGGCGAAAATTTGGCGCATGGCGTTGGAATAGTGGTATTCCACCGTCACATAGAATGTCTTGTCAACTAATGTGTGATCCACGAATGATTCCCTGAATGTAAGATAGTCTGTCATGACAATGCCCGAAGACGCTCGGTCGGAATTGTTCCTGATTTTGTAATACGACGCATTAAGGCCGCACCAGTTTTTGCCAAGGCGATAGGTGTATTTTATCGTCGGATTGAAACTGAAATAGTTCCATTCCCTGTTTCTGTAGGCAGCCTCTTTGTCGCGGAGCCATTGCCCATTGTAAGAAATGGGCAATGTCAACTCAAAATATGAATTACTTTTCGGATAGCCTATTCGTGCTTCGCCGCCGCCTTCCGCCTTCCCGAACGAATATCCGTTGACAGTATTGAATTCAGACACGTCAAAGCCGTCAAGCTCTGATTTTACGGATTCAATGTCCACATTGCCGAATACGAACGTGTTTACGGTAAATTCGCCGAATCTCATGAAATATCCTGTTTCCGCTTGTGCACGAAAGTCATCGGATGTATAGTTCTGGCTAACTATATCAGCATTGGTGCTTTCTGAGAATATCGAGGCTGGTCCGACACTGAGCTTCTGCGGGCGGTGGTTCAAGCCGGCTTCGAAAACTACGTTCCAGGCATTTGCCCCCGAATTTATTATTAAATCTGTTTTGTCTGAAATTGAAAACGCCGGATTGTCGAGATGCTGGTTAACGATTTGGTTTATGTCAGAGAAATCTGCGGTGAGACTGTTGACACCATTGCTTTTATTCCATGAGGCATTGACATCAAGATGATTTACCGCATATATCCTGTCAGTGTTTTTCTTATAGACGACGCCTCCGCTGAGCCTATGCACATAGTTTTTAGTCTCGATAATTTGCGACATCGTGCGGTACGTGCCATCCGGCACGTATTGTTCGGTGATTGACGAACCTTCGTTGCTCAATATGTCATTGACATAAGACAGCGAAAGCGACAAGGTGGAAAGAGAATCCAGCTTCAGGATATTGTTAGTGCTCATTGTGTTCGTACGGTTGTGCAAGTACCGCTTCCCCTTCACGCCGGGAGTGCCGGGGGAAACAACGCTCAGAGGTGCTTGGTTGAAAAACTGCATTCCGCCGCCCCCAGTCAGATTCTCCTGCTCGGCAGCCACGTTGTCTCCGCTGTTGTTTCCCTTATATGTGGTTATTGACTGACCTTTTTTGCCGAAATACATACCAGTGGCCTCCGCAGCCCATAGCATAGGCTTGTATCCGATTCCGCCCATCCCTGTCAGTGTGAAGACGCCCTTGGCCGAGGATTTCAGCCTGAGGTTGATTGTAACATACTCACTCGGACTCCAATCCTTCAGCGCCCTCACCGGCTGGTGGTTTTGGTACACCTGCACCGAAGCCACGTCGTTGGCGGATATGTTGTTTGTGGCTATGCCGTATCTCCCTTGCAGGAGGTCCATATCCTCAACATAAAAGTTCTTGATTGATTTCCCGTTGAAGGAGATGGCACCGTTGTCAGAGACTTCCAGCCCCGGCATTTTCTTGATGACATCAGCGATTACCCGGTCGTTCTCATCCTTGTAGGCGCCAACCCTAAAGTTCAGCGTGTCACCCTTTTGAGCAATCTTATCGGCGACAACGCTCACCTCTTTAAGCATCATATTCGTTTCCTCCATGGCGAAATCTACCCGCTGGGTATTAGCCGGGACTGTCTTTAAATAAGGGGAAAAGCCCATCAGGGATGCTTTGACAGTCACAGAATCAGCATCCGTGGAAAGTGAAATGGAGTACATTCCGTTTTCATCGGCATTGCAAAACCCTTTCACGCTTTTACCGACAATCAAAGAGACAATGGCAGGCAACGGCTCTCCAGCCTTGTCCGAAACCGTCCCGGATATAACGACGTGTGCAGATAGAGTTTGCCCGCCTAAAGCCAAAATCAAAAGAGTCAGTACGTAATGAAAGGCGTGATTCATTCAAGTTCTAATTGTGAATATGGATGTTTCCTTGAGTTTATGAGTTGGCCGGTTTTATACAAAATAATTTCTGTACCAGTAGTTTTGAAGTAATTCTCATTAAGTTTTCGCTGGAGTTCTTGAACCTGTTCTCTTGTAGACTCCTTGTATTTAGCGCCTGGTGGTTCGTAGATGGGGAAAATGCCATTCTTCACTTCTGTCGCCTCCCATGAATATGTATTTGTGGTGTCTGCAATCTTCATTATCAGACCAGGCAAGCCTCCGAATTTCCACGGGCCGGCACTCACTGGAATGTCAGGTGCGAACCATGCTATATAGTCACGACCTCGCCAATGACACATGGCCTTTTGGCATTGATATCCGCAAATTACGATTGTTTCATCACAGACATCCCATCTTTGAAGAGGTAGATCTTCTCCATATTTTTGGTTATCCGACTCAATCGCATCAGGCATTACGGCATATTCTTCAAGATTATTTCCCTTGATGTTTATGATCGAATATTGATACTCTATCCAATGTCCGGGCTTATATCCTCGAAGCCATCTAGCCGCAGGCCAAACATTTGAGTTTGGATGCCTATCGAGCCAATTGGCAAGACTGTCTTCGTTTATTTCTACAAAATGGCTACTGTACTGAACTATATTTTTACCAATCTTTAGCTGACCTTCATCAATCCATGTGTCTTTGTCTTCTAGATTTTCTGCATTGAAAGCATAGAGGATGCGAATATTCGCGTCCTCTACGCTGTTCCTTTCCCGGCATCCCTTGAAATTCCACAATGCAACTTTTGCATCAGTATCCTTCCTTTGAGCATTTGCCGACAAAACTGCTGTTAGAATCAAAAATGACAAAAGATATTTTATGATTCTGTACAAATGACCGAGTTCAATGTCGTTCATGACATTGTCATTTAACGATCGGAGAGAAATTTTCTTGATTTTCATTTTGCCGTTTAAAATTTTTGCTAAATTAGGATTATCTTCGATTATGACAATATATATAATAAATTAACTAAATTTAAAATTCGCTAACACCCAAGGGCAGTTACTCAGGTCTCCCTCGTAGGAGCGGTTTGTACTCCGAGAATGATGTCAACTAAAATTCCCGTTGGGGAGCGACTTTGCACGCCGCAAAATTACACTCGTCAACTACCCCCAAAAGGTGTACTTCAATTAATGCTTACTATTGCGATTTATGGTGGGACTTCAATGATTTGTCTAAGTTTGAGCTTAAGGATTATTGTATAAATCGCTTAAAAATATTATCAATGATAGCGGCATGACCGGTAGTTATGATTGCTGTTCCAAAGATTTCTATCTTGTTTTTTGATAAATTCTTCATGCAGATAGATGTTTGGAAAAGTCGGTTCAGATTGCCCCCCCAAAGTTTTGTGTCCAACTTTTGGGGGCAGTTCAACACATCAAGACCGCGAAAGTGGATTGGGAGAAGTCGTCAGGCAAACAAGTGAGCGATATTACCTTCTGACGTTTTTTAGACTTACTGGCGCAAGATATAAGCGTATAAGAAAACGCCTAAGGGGAATTCCTTCTCCGTAACTGGTTGAGAGATAAAGACCTTCCAGTTGCAAGAACTTGTAAATCTTTGGCAGCAGGGATACATTGACTTGCGCTTCGGAGACGAAAGCCATGTCTGCACAAGCGGATATGTGCCTTACGGCTGGTATTTCGATGGGGAGGACGTATTCGTTCCCTGCCAAGGGAAACATCGCTTGAACATTTTCGGTATGATATCCACCAGTTGCAGGGTGAGGTCGCGAAGATGAGAGATACGTGGAAGGAAAGAGGTCTTTACCTTTTTTTCCTGCCCCCATATTGCCCGCATCTCAATATCGCGGAAACACTTTGGTGTGTGCTTAAAGGCAAGTGGATTCAGCTATGCCATTACTGCGACCGCGACATCTTCCATGAAACCACATGTGAGATTTTGGACGGTATTGGTACGGTGTATGAAATCAACTTTTCTTATGCCGCCTAATTTGTATAGGTTTAATCTGATTACCTACTTAACATTATTACAAAACTGAACTTCGTTTATCTACTTCATACGATGCAGTTTCTTGGTTTTTAAGTAAGTGTCAATTAGAATGATTATAGTTATCCGGGCCATTGACGGTGTTCGGTCAATGGCCCGGATAGTGTGCTTAGATGGTGGAGAGTTCCGGATTGTCGAGTTTGGGCTGTGACTCGGCCTTGATTACGACAGCTTCGATTTTTTTGTCGTCGGGGTTGAAATCTACGATTATTTCATCGCCCTCGGCGGCTTTGCCGGAGAGTAACAGCTCGGCAAGTTCGTCCTCAAGGTATTTTTGAATGGCGCGTTTGAGGGGGCGTGCTCCAAACTGGACGTCGCATCCTTTTGAAGCGATGAAGTTTTTAGCTTCGTCGCTTATCGTGATAGAGTATCCGAGTCCTTTTATGCGGCGATAGAATCCGGCTAGTTCGATGTCGATAATTTTGAATATGGCGTCGCGTTCGAGAGTTTCAAATATAATCACATCGTCGATACGGTTCAGGAACTCAGGGGAGAATGCCTTGTTGAGAGCCTTGGAGAGCACGCTGTGCGAGTATTCGCGGTCTACCTCGCGAGTGTTGAATCCTACGCCGCTGCCAAATTCTTTGAGCTGGCGTGTGCCTATATTCGATGTCATTATCACAATGGTATTCTTGAAGTCGATACGGCGGCCGAGGCTGTCGGTCAATCGTCCTTCGTCCATAACTTGCAGCAGGAGGTTGAATACATCAGGGTGTGCTTTTTCGATTTCGTCGAGTAATACCACAGAGTAAGGTCTGCGGCGCACGCGCTCGGTGAGCTGGCCGCCTTCTTCGTAGCCAACGTATCCGGGAGGTGCTCCGATAAGTCGCGAAACACTGAATTTCTCCATATATTCGCTCATATCGATTCGTATGAGGGTGTCGGCGGAGTCGAACAAGAATTCGGACAGTTTTTTAGCGAGGTGCGTTTTGCCAACACCCGTAGGTCCGAGGAACATAAACACGCCTATAGGCTTGTTGGGGTCTTTGAGGCCGAGGCGGCTGCGCTGTATGGCTTTCACGAGTTTGGCAATCGCAGGATTTTGGCCAACAACGGCGCTTTGCAGAGTCGGCTCCATTTCGAGCAACCTCATACCTTCGGCCTGCGCAATGCGTTGCACAGGCACGCCTGTCATCATTGCCACTACTTCAGCCACTTTGTCGGCATCGACAGTCTGACGGTTTTCAGCCATTTCGGCCTCCCATTTTTTTCTTTCTTCGTCAAGCTGCTTGTTTATTTTGGCGGCTTCGTCGCGAAGTCGTGTTGCCTGGGCGAAATCGTGACGTTGGGCCGCTGCTACTTTTTCAGCGCTCGTTTCCTGTAGCTGTTTTTCGAGTTCTTCAATTATTGATGGAACCTGAATGTTGCTTATGTGGGTACGAGAGCCGGCCTCGTCGAGTGCGTCGATAGCCTTGTCGGGGAAGTTGCGGTCGCTGATGTAGCGGTCGGTGAGTTTTACGCAGGCTTCCAAGGCTTCCTGCGTGTATGTCACACCGTGGTGGGCCTCGTATTTGGGCTTGATGTTATTGAGGATCGTAAGTGTTTCTTCGGCGGTGGTAGGTTCTACCATCACTTTTTGGAAACGGCGTTCGAGGGCACCGTCTTTCTCGATATTGACACGATATTCATCGAGAGTAGTTGCGCCAATACATTGTATTTCGCCTCGTGCAAGAGCCGGTTTAAGCATGTTGGCCGCGTCCATCGAGCCTTGCGCGTTGCCTGCGCCAACGATGGTGTGTATCTCGTCAATGAAGAGAATGATGTCGCGGTTTTTTGTTAGCTCGTTGAGAATGGCCTTAATGCGTTCCTCAAATTCGCCACGGTATTTGGTGCCGGCGACAATCGACGCCATATCAAGGGATATGACACGTTTGTCGAAAAGTATGCGCGACACCTTTCGCTGGTTGATGCGCAGAGCCAGACCTTCAACAATAGCACTTTTTCCGACTCCGGGTTCTCCTATAAGCACCGGGTTGTTTTTCTTGCGACGGCTAAGTATTTGAGCCAGACGCTCAATCTCTACTTCGCGTCCGACAACGGGATCGAGGCGGCCTTCTTCGGCTGCACGTGTCATATCGTTGCCGAATTTGTCGAGCATGGGCGTGTCGCCTCGGCCAGACGTGCGGTGGTACTTGCCGGAATTGGTTCCGGCTTCCGCTTTCGGTCTGTCTTCCGGTTCTTCTTCCGAGTCTGTGGCATCGGAATTTCCCACGCTTGATTCAGGCTCTATATTTCCTGCGATGTCAAGCGCTTCTGCGGGGTTGGCGTCGGCAAGGGCCTGACGGCGCAGCGAGTCATAGTCGATACCGGCGTTAAAGAACGGCACAATTACACTCATGCCCCGTACGTCTTTATTATGGAAGAGCGACAGGAGAAGGTGCTCCACATCGACTAACGGAGATTTCAAATATCGGGCCTCGATGATTGCCAGCTTGATAATCAAGGTCACAATGCGGTTATAGTAGTCGGCGCCTTTATCGTCGGTAGCGCTTGGCTCGTAAAGAGCGAGGTCGAGCGCCGAGCGCAGGTCGGCAAGCTTGTCCGCGCCGGTAAGGCGTTCCATAAGTTCTGCCGAGCGAGTGCCGGGTGCGCTAAGTTCGAGCAGCAAATGCGCCGGCATTATCGACGGATTGTTATGGTTCGTACATTGTATACGCAGGCGATCAATAAGAGCGCGTGCGTTTTCGGTGTATTTTTGGTTATTTTCCATATCTAAACAGTTAAAGAGAGCGAACTGTATTCTTTATAGCAATAATCGTGCCAAATTCAAGCTCGGCTACAAATATAGTAATCCTATGATTATTCGCCAAGCACATAGAGGCATGCGTCGGAAAATTTATTTGCCACGCTTTTCAATTGGTCCATCGATACTTCTTGAATATTTTCTCTGGTAAGTTCGTAACTAAGCGGCATACCTAACAGCAGGGTAGTTCTCGCTTCGGACATAATCCTGTTTTCCCGGTTCTCTGCAGCTATGGCGAGTTGCCCTAAATATTGTTTCTTAGCTCTGTCGAGTTTGGCGGGGCTTAACTCTGTGCCGTCCGCCAGTCGCTTCATCGTGTTGTCAATAAGGCGCAGACATCGAGCCAAAGAATCATTGTCACAGCCAAAATATAGTTCGAGAGCGCCGGTATCGGTATAAAATGCGGCAGAAGCATCGACATTATACACAAGGCCACGGCGTTCACGCAGTACCACGTTCAGCAGCGAGTTCATTCCCGGACCTCCTATGATATTGGCAAACAGCGAGTAAGCATAGCGTTCCCGGGAGTTTACGGGCGGAGCCGTTATGCCGAGTACGGCATGAGCCTGATGGCTTCCTACGGACTGTCGTGTGGTATTGCGCCCAATCGAAGGCGTAAAGGTTCCGTTATCTTGATTATTATCCGGCTTGGCAGATTTTAATGATGAGAAATGACGATTTATCTGTATTGCCACAGAGTCAAAACCCATCGGACCGGCATAAAATGCAACCATATTGCCGGAGGTGTAATGTGCGTCAATAAAGTTCCGGCAATCGTCGGTCGACAGTCGCGCCACCGTTTCCTCTGTTCCGAGAATATTATGGGCGAGGGGAGTTCCCCGAAACAGCTCGCTTTCAAATAAATCGAACACGGCTTCAGAGGGAGAGTCGAGGTATGAATTGATTTCGTTCATCACCACTTCTCGCTCTTTGTCGAGTTCGGCATTCGGGAAAGTGGAGTTGCAAATAAGGTCGGAAATCAGTTCTACCGCGCGCGAAGTATGGCCGGAGGGGAACACGGAATACACCACTGTTTCCTCCTTGGTGGTATAGGCGTTGAGTTCGCCACCCACGCTTTCCATACGGTTGATTATATTCCACGCCTTGCGCTTAGTAGTGCCTTTGAATATGGTATGCTCCACAAAGTGAGCAAGGCCGTATGTATCAGGAGTTTCGTTCCTGCTTCCGGCTAAGATGTCAACACCGAAAATCGCAGCGCCAGCGCCACGATTATGTATATGGACAAGGCGAAGGCCGCCTCCAATGTCGGCAACTGTCGGCACTACGGCTCTACCCATTTCCCATCAGACTTAATGAGTTCCACAAGTTTGTTGACGGCGCCTTCTGCCGGTATGTTTTTTTCGACGCATTCAATGCCCCTGTAAAGGCTTACTTTTGAAGCTGCAGCTCCCACGTATCCATAATCAGCTCCGGCCATCTCTCCGGGACCGTTGACTATGCACCCCATGACAGCAATTTTCAAGTGGCTGAGATGCGAGCAGGCCGCTTTGACGGTTTCAAGAACTTCGGGCAGCTGGTACAGCGTGCGTCCACAACCGGGGCAAGCCACTATTTCTGCCTTGTATCGCGCTATTCCGGCTGCCTGAACGATGTTGCGACATATTTCTGCTGCCTTCGTCGTATCCACTGCCGACGATTTCAAGCATATGGCGTCTTGGTAGCCATCAAGAAGCAGGGTGCCGAAGTCAATTGCGGCGGCTATAGCCAAATCCTCTTCCGAGTCTATTTCGGGATATTCCAAAACTATTATGGCAGGGGACTCGCCTATAGTTGTTACTTCCTTGCGAATTTTACCTATGCGGTCGCCGCTGCAAGCTCTGAGCACGGATATGCCGGGGTAGTCCTCGAGTTTGTCGTGGTCGATGATTGAGGTCGGGTTAAGGCCGCCTATGCCGTTTGTGCTTGCAGACTGCCTGCGGGAGCCGGCGCGTTTCTGGCGTGGAGGAAGGACGAGGGATCCTTCAGAAAACCGTGATTCCAAATGAGCCACAATCTTACGAGCCACCGGTATCTCATTTTCAGGAGCCTCGCTCAACGACACACGAATAGTGTCGCCTATGCCGTCGGCCAGAAGCGAACCTATGCCCACGGCCGATTTGATACGGCCTTCGGCGGCATTGCCAGCTTCGGTAACTCCCAGATGGAGAGGGTAGTGCATATCCTCGGCGGCCATACGCTCCACGAGCAGCCGCACAGTGTCAGTCATCAGCGGAACGTCTGAGGCCTTGATAGATATCACCACATTGTCAAAGCCTTGTTCACGGCATATTCTGAGATATTCAAGAGCAGACTCAACCATTCCGTCTGCTCCGTCGCCGTATCGGCTCATAATGCGGTCGCTGAGAGAGCCGTGGTTAACTCCGATTCGTATGGCTGTGCCGTGTTCTTTGCACAGGTCGATGAAAGGTATGAATTTTTTTCTGATTTTTTCAAGCTCGGCAGCGTATTCCTCGTCGGTAAATTCCATTTTTCGGAACGTGCGTCCCGGATCGAAAAAATTACCGGGGTTAATACGCACTTTTTCAACATGCAAGGCGGCCTCAAAGGCTGCTGCCGGATTGAAATGAATGTCTGCAACGAGAGGAACCTCCACGCCACGGGCACGCACACTGCTATGGATTTGGGCAAGGTTCTTTGAATGCTCGACGCCCTGCGCCGTAAGCCGAACCAACTCGGCTCCTGCCTCCGCTATGGTGCAGACCTGGTTGACCGACGCTTCAGTGTCAAGCGTCGGTGTGGTTGTCATCGACTGAAGCCTGACAGGGGCGCCTCCGCCGATAACTATGTTTCCGACCTTTGCAGCGTTCGTTACGCGGCGTATGGAGCTTAAATTGTCGGTCATACCTTAAACTTATAGTCGGATAATGCGGCTAATTCCGTGTCGGCTTTTTCCACTTTGGCCGAAAGAGTCTTTGCATATTCCTGATATCGAGCTTCAATCTCAGGGTCGGACAGCGCGAGTATGCGCACTGCGAGAACTGCCGCGTTGAGTCCTGCGTTTATGCCCACAGTCGCTGTAGGAATGGCCGGAGGCATCTGTACGATTGAGAACAGCGCGTCAATGCCGTCGAGAGTGGACGCTATCGGGAGCCCGATTACAGGAAGTGTGGTCTGAGCCGCAATCACGCCGGGGAGAGCTGCCGCCATACCGGCCGCGGCTATAATCACCTTTATGCCTCTGCCTTTGGCTTCTACAGCATAACGTTCTACAGCCGCAGGAGTGCGGTGCGCGCTAAGCGCGTGCATCTCGAAAGGAATTTCCATCTGTTCGAGAAAATCGGCGGTTTTACGGAGTACGGGAAGATCGGAAGTGCTTCCCATTATTATGCTTACTATGGGTGTCATATTATATGAGGTGTTATGTTTAAGAATAAAAGTTCGATACTAAAACCGAGCAGGGCGCCTGCAAATGTCTGCAGCAGAGTGTGCTTGTAAAGATATAGCCGAGCCCATGCCACAATTCCGACAAGCAGGAAGGCCACAGAAAGCCATAGCAGCGGTGCCTGAACGACAAGTCCTTTCTGCACGAGCCAGAATATGATTGCGGCAAGTCCTCCGACGGCACCAGTGTGCGCGCTTATCTTCCACCATTGGTTCACTAACAGCGATATGGCAGACACCATTGCCGCCGCGAGGTAGAAATTCTGTATCCAGTAAGGCGCGTGAAGAAAACGAACAAAGAACGCCGCCCCGATGTAGCACAATATGGCAGCGCAGAATGGCACCGTGCGTTCACGGGGGTTGGATATCGATGTGTCGCTCACCTTGCCCAGCCTGATAAGCACAAGTATGAATGTCATAGGAATGATGGCTGTGATAAATGCCACGCCGATTGTTGCCCAAATTTTGGGCGCGGAGGGGAGCAGGCGCAATGGTGTAAGACACATCGCAGCAACCATAGCGTATGACGGAACGAGCATCGGCGAAACGATGTCGCTCGCAATATGCGCCAATATGGCAAGGGTATCTTTCTTTTTATCGGTGCTTGTCATTGTGAAAATTGTTTTCTCAGTCGCCCAACTGGGTATCCGAGGCGTTCGCGGTATTTTGCCACGGTTCGGCGGGCTATGTCATATCCTGAAGCCTGAAGTTTTTCAGTCAGTTCCTGATCTGTAAGCGGACTGGACTTGTCCTCACTGTTTATCAGTTTCTTGATAGCTTCGAGTATTTCAAGGCTTGAGGTGTCTGACGAAGCCGAAGAACGTTCGTTGAACAGATATTTCAGCGGGTACACGCCATGTGGCGCAAGTATGTATTTGCCGGCGACAGCCCTTGATATTATTGATATATCCAATCCTGTGACGGCGGATATGTCTTTGAGTATCATCGGGCGTATTTCTGCAGGATCGCCGCTTGCGAAGAAGGCAGACTGCTTTGAAACTATTGTTTTAGCTATGGCAAGCAGTGTTGCGCCACGCATCTCGGCGAGTTTGATAAACGATGTTGCCTCGTCGCGTTTTTTCTTTATGAACGCGTCGGCCTCGCTGCTTCCGCGTCCGCCTGCCTGGTGTGTTGCCGAGAAACTTTCTTCTATTCCGAGGTCGGGCTGCCTGCCTGAAAGACTCACGGTAAACAGTTCTGTCGTCGCATCATAGTCGAGTATAAAATCGGGTATGATGTGCGGAGAGCTGTCGGGTGTTCCTGCCAACGACGCGGCCGGTTTCGGGTTAAGGCTCTGAATCAGGCGCAGTGCTCTTTCAAGATCGGACGCAGAGGTTCCTACTGCGTTGCCAAGTCTGTCGTAATGCTTCTTGGCGAAAAGCTCGAAGTTATCCTTTATTATAAGGATGGCTGTAAGCACTTCGGGTGTAAGCTCCAGCCGGTCGAGCTGTAGCAAAAGGCAGTCACGCAGGTCGATGGCTCCGATTCCGGCCGGTTCGAGCGCACGCACAGCCTCGAAAGCTTTTATAAGCTTGTTCCGAGATACCTCAATGCCTTCGTTTATGGCCATATCGTCGGCAATATCTTCCAACGAACGGGTGAGATAGCCGTTAGAATCAAGATTGCCTATTATATATCGGGCTACATTCAGTTCGTCGGGTTGCAGCTCCGTTTCGTTAGAAAGACGACGGAGCAAAATATCGAGAACGGAGTCCGAATCATCCGGCATGACGGAAGCCGGGTCGAAAGCCGTGCCTCCTGCCTCGTGGTTCAATGCCTCAAGTTTATAATAGGGTATGTCGTCGGCATCGGCATAGTCCGCAAGCTGCAACTGTTCGGGTGTTTCGTTGAAATCGTCAGTTTCCTTGTCCGTTTCACCGTTTTTCAGCTCAAGGGCCGGATTGTCGTCAAGCTCGCGGCGCACTTCGTCTTCAAATTGCACCATATTCATTTCCAGCAAGCGACCCAAAGCAACATTCTGAATATTCATACGTTGCTGGAGCGCTTGCTGTTGTACCTGTCGTAAACTTTCCTTTCCTGTGCCGGCCATCGACTACCTATATGTCAGAATTTGCGTATACCCATTATATGGCGCATCTCGGAGAGCGTTGCAGCGGCACGCTCGCGTGCTTTTTCCGCACCTCTGCGCACCACGTTGGCTATGTACGCGTCATCAGCCAGTATGTCGGCCACGCGTTCGCGTATGGGAGTGGTGATTGCGAGGATGTCTTCGGCAAGCTGTTTTTTAAGGTCGCCGTATCGTATGGAGCAGTCGGCATAAGACTTGCGGAAGGATTCCACCACCTCGGGTGCTGATGTGAGTTCGAGCAGGCTGAAAAGGTTAGCCACGGGTTCGCTCATGGGGGAGTCGGGCGCCTGCGGACCTTCGTCAGTAACCGCGCGCATAACCTTTTTACGCAAAGCCTTTGGCTCGTCGATAAGGTATATGCAGTTGCCTTCGCTTTTGCCCATTTTGCCGGATCCGTCGAGGCCGGGGACTTTTACAGGAGCCCCGCCAAAGTCGAAGTCGGTAGGCTCGGGGAACAGATCCACGCCGTAGAAGTTGTTGAAGCGTCGGGCGAAGCGCCGCGTCAGCTCCAAATGTTGCAGCTGGTCTTTGCCCACAGGAACCTTCGTCGCTTTCTGTATGAGAATGTCAACGGCCATAAGGGTGGGGTATGTAAGCAGCCCCGCGTTCACACGCTTGTTCGTTTCTGCCCCGATAATTTCTTTTTCAAAAGCTTCCTCGCTTTCGTTGTCGGCTGCGCTGCCCAGGCCGAGAGCCTTGCGAGCCTTGTCCTTGAACGAGGCCGTGCGCATCAGTTCGCCGATGCCTACATGCATATTTAGCAGCAGGTACATCTCGGATATTTCCGGCACGTCGCTTTGTATAAAGATAGTCGACTTTTCCGGGTCAAGGCCGGCTGCGAGGTATTCCGCTATGATGTTTTTTACATTCGCATGCAAAGCTTCCGGATCGGGGCTTGTGGTGAGGGCATGGAGGTCGGCCACAAAGAAATTACAGTCGTAATTGTCCTGAATGGCAACAAATTTTCTCAATGCGCCGAAGTAATTGCCCAGATGAAGGTTTCCGGTGGAGCGTATGCCGCTGAGTACTATTTCTTTCTTTTCAGACATGATGGTTCTGTTCTTGTGTATGTTGTTTTAGAGTTACAAAGGTACAAAAATATTGGCGTAGGTGTTATGCTTGGAGCGGAAAACTATGCGTTGGCAACAAGCCATAGTGTGTAGGCCACATATAATGAAGTTAAAACGGCGCCCTCTACGCGCGTGATTGTGCTTTTTTTGAAAAAGTAGCCGAAAAACCAGAAAAGTATGCAGGAGGCGGCAAGTACGAGGAGATCAGTTTCGGTTATGGAGCCGAATTGCAGAGGGCTTATTGTGGCCGAGGCTCCAAGCACAAGGAAGATATTGAATATGTTACTGCCAATTACATTCCCCATCGCCAAACCCGGTTTGCCTTTGATTGCCGATATTACGGAAGTTGCAAGTTCGGGAAGGGAGGTGCCTGCTGCCACGATTGTCAAGCCTATAACAGCATCGCTCACTCCGAGGGAGGACGCGATGCCTGACGCGCCGTCGACAAACCATTTGCCGCCCAATATAAGGCCGCCGAGGCCGAGAGCTATCCACAGAACGGACTTTGCCATCGGCATTTCTGGTTTATTTGATATTCCAGAGCGGGCTTCTGATGTTCCGTTTTTTGCCTGCGCGAATGTATAGCGCATAAATATTGCGAAAAACATCAGCAGCACAATGCCGTCGATGCGCGACAGCTGCCTTTCAGGGCCGTCGCCAAGAACCGGACCGCTTCCCATAGCCAGCAAAACAAGAGCGGAAACTATAACGAGGGGAATATCCGCAGTCATGATGCTGTGGCGTACTATTATCGGACGGACCAAAGATGTGATTCCGATAATGGCAAGGACATTGAATATATTGCTCCCCACCACATTGCCTATGGCAAGTTCTGCGCTGCCGTTGATAGCCGACATAATGCTGATCACCAACTCCGGGGCGGACGTTCCGAAGGCAACCACGGTAAGACCGATCACAAGGTCGGACACGCCCCAGCGGCGGGCGAGAGCCGATGCGCCATCGGTCAACAGATTGGCTCCAGACAATATCAATCCGAGGCCCAACAAAAGGAATACGATATTCATATACTACTTAAATTAATGCAAAAGTAAGTTTTTTCAGATAAATACGCTAAAAAGCCATATCTATGAAACAAATCAAATTTACTTAAATGTTCCGCAGGGAGCCATAATTCCAATATTTTTTGTAATTTCGTGGCACTAACACAACAGAAACAGCAATGCTAATTATAGGAATAGCCGGAGGAACCGGTTCGGGCAAGACTACCGTGGTCAATAAAATAATGAACAGCCTGCCGCAAGGTGAGGTGGTTGTGATGCCGCAGGATTCTTACTATAAGGATTCGAGCCATATCCCGCCGGAAGAACGTTCCAAAATCAATTTCGACGAGCCCAACGCTATCGAATGGTCGCTTTTGGTGGAACATTTAAAACAACTCAAGCAAGGCGAAGTTATCCAGATGCCGACATATTCCTATCTTACCTGCACGCGTCAGGCAGAAACGGTGGAGGTAAGCCCTGCCGATGTGGTAATTGTCGAGGGTATTTTGGTGCTTACAGACCCGGTGCTTAGAGATATGCTTGATATCAAGGTTTTTGTCGATGCAGATCCCGACGACCGCCTTATCCGTGTTATAGCCCGTGACTGTATAGAGCGCGGCCGCACACCCGAGATCGTGATAAACAGATATCAGGACGTGCTCAAACCGATGCACTGCCAGTATATAGAGCCGTCCAAACGGTATGCAGATCTTATTGTGCCCCAAGGCGGCAGCAACATAGTGGCAATCAACCTTCTTACGGATTATATAGAAAGCCGCCTGCGCCGAGGCGCCGCAAGAGGTGTTAACGCACAAACCGTTGTCTGATGGGACTGATATCTAAATTCCGCAACACCAATAAGAAAGAGGAAGGTATGCCCAATCCGTTCGAGCCTGTCGACATAATTCCGCAGGTTCCGATAAATATGGATGTGGAAGACTTTGTGAAAGAGGAGGTCGTGGCAGAAGAAACTGTCATAGCGGCACCCGAGCCTGTTGCAGAAGGGAAAATGGTGTTGCGCACAGACAACCTTGTGAAAAAATATGGCAAGCGCACGGTTGTGAACCATGTGTCGATAGATGTCACCCAAGGCGAGATAGTGGGATTGCTCGGACCCAACGGAGCGGGAAAAACCACCACATTCTATATGACCGTGGGGCTTATACAGCCAAACGAGGGCCAGATATTTCTCAACGATCTCAACATCACCAGCTTTCCCGTATATAAACGCGCACAGAACGGCATCGGCTATCTCGCGCAGGAAGCCTCGGTATTCAGGAAGCTGAGTGTAGAGGACAATATACGTGCCGTGCTCCAGATGACTAATATGACCAAGGAGGAGCAGCGCGACAAGCTCGAGAGTCTTATAAGCGAATTTCGTTTGCAAAAAGTGAGGCGCAACCTTGGCGACCAACTGTCGGGAGGCGAGCGGCGTCGAACAGAAATCGCCCGCTGTTTGGCTATAAATCCGAGCTTTATAATGCTCGACGAACCTTTTGCGGGAGTCGACCCTATCGCTGTGGAGGACATACAGTCAATAGTATACAAGCTAAAGGATAAGAATATCGGCATACTTATAACGGATCATAACGCGCAGGAAACGCTTCGAATCACCGACCGCGCCTATCTGCTGTTTGAAGGACGCATACTTTTCCAAGGGACATCGGAAGAATTGGCGGAAAATCCTGTCGTTCGCGAGAAATATCTTGGCCGCGATTTTGTTTTCTATCGTAAAAGACTTGGCGAAAATTAACCATGCTACAGATATTATTAGAAACTAACGATAAATATTCCCTCGCAGAAATGGCTCAGATGGCCATTGAGGGCGGCTGCGGCTGGCTTGTTCTCCGTGTGCCGGATTATGGCGATGACGAACTGCGGCAGATATGTCTTGAAATTGTGGAGCTGTGCCGCGAAAGTTCGGTTATGCTCACTGTGGAAGACCGTCCTGAACTGGCCAAGGAATTTGGCATGCACGGCGTATATCTTCACATCGGAGCGGGAGTTCCCACCTCGGTTCGTGAGCAGCTCGGCCCGGAAGCCGTGGTCGGTGCAGAAGTTTCCGACGGTTCTGTGGCTGTGTCGCTTGCGAGTGCGGATATCGACTATGCAGGCTTGCCGGCAACGATGCCTGTAGATGAGGCATCAACGCTCATAGGCAATGTCCGTAACGCATCTTGCGAAATTCCTTTCGTGGCATTTCCTCCCGGCATAAAAGATGTTGAGGCTTGCGTCAATGCCGGTTTTTCAGGAGTGTGCATGGGGAGGCAAATATTCGAAGAAGCCGATCCTGTAAGTGTAATTGAAGAATTGCTTGCAATGCTTACAAAATAATGGCCGGGGAATTATCGAAAACGCTGTGGCGCATAGTGCTGCCGGTGCTGTTTGGTGTCGGTATGGGCGTGTGGCTCGTAAGGCGTGACATCGATATCGAAACTCTCCGCAGTATTAATCTCGACTGGCGCGGCGCTATCGGTATAGCGCTTGCGCTTCTTTTTGTAATAGGTCGTGACTTCGGGCTTGCATGGCGTTTCCATACAATAGCTGCCGGAGATTTGACTTGGCGCAGAGCCGTGCGCACTGATATTATGTGTGCCTTTACTTCGGCAATCACGCCTTCGGTTGTCGGCGGCAGCGCGTTAGCGATATTTTACCTCAATCGTGAAGGGATATCTCTTGGGCGAGCCACCACGCTGACTCTTACCACTTTGTTTTTGGACGAATTATTTTTTGTAATATTCTGCCCGCTGATAGCGTTATTTGTGCCTATGGCCGATCTCTTTGCGCCAGGAGCTATGGCCGGAAACGGCACTGATATGTTTTTTGGAGGAGTAGAGGTGGTATTCTGGCTTGTGTATGCCGGAATTGTGATATGGACTGCAATTCTGTTTTTTGCGATTATTGCCAAGCCTCAAGCCACGCAGCGTGTAATTGTCTCGCTTGCCCGTAGACGATTCCTCAAGCGCTTCAGAGCCAAGCTGGAAACTGTGGCAGGCAATATGGTCGCAACATCTAAGTGGGTCAAAGGCCGTTCGCGCAAGTGGTGGATTAATGTTTTTGGAGCTACTGTTCTGTCGTGGTTCTCACGGTATTTCGTGGTGTGCGCCCTCTTTTTTGCCTTTGTCCCTGACGTGTCGCAGATACTTGTTTTTGCCCGCCAGTTTGTAGTGTGGGTTGTGCTAATGGTAAGTCCCACTCCCGGCGGAAGCGGTATCAGCGAATGGCTGTTCACTAACTATTATGGCGATTTGATAGGCAATCTCGGCGTGGCGGCCATGCTTGCCATAGTGTGGCGTATACTGAGCTATTATATTTATCTGATAGCCGGTTGCACATTGCTTCCGGGCTATTTTGGAAATAAATCTAATAAATGAATTCTATGAAAAGGACAACTTTTTTGGCCTTGTTGCTGTATGTGGCAAGCGTGCTTATTCCTGTTTTCGGACAATCGGTGTTTGTGATACCGGTGGAAACTGAGATAGATTTCAGCGCATTCCATCATTTTCGCAAAGGATTGCATGAAGCCGGGGAGAACGGTGCCGATTTAGTTGTTGTTAAACTGAATACTTTTGGCGGAGCGCTCGATGCCGCCGACTCTATCCGCACTGCTTTGATGAAGCAGCGAGTGCCTACGGTGGCTTATGTCGATGTCAATGCAGCATCGGCCGGTGCGTTGATAGCCCTTGCCTGCGACAGCGTTTTTATGGCGCCCGGGGCAAGCATGGGCTCTGCCACGGTTGTGAACGGCGCCGGCGAGCCTATGCCGGAGAAATATCAGTCGTATATGAGCACTATGATGCGGGCCACGGCCGAGCACCACGGGCGAGTGGCTGAAGGCGACAGCAGCCGTTGGCGCCGTAATCCCGAGATTGCCGCATCGATGGTAAGCCCTGAAATGTCTGTGTCGCTGACGGCGCAGCAGGCTGTTGAATGCGGATATGCCGACGGCATCGCGCCTGATTTGGAATCGGTACTTGCCGACTTGGATATGGCGGGAGCCGAGGTGAAATATTACAGAAGCACTTTGGCCGATGACATTCTTGGATTTTTATCTAATGCCGCAGTGAGAGCATTGCTCATAATGCTTATTATCGGTGGCATATATATGGAAATGCACACTCCGGGACTTGGCTTTGCTGCGGCGGTGTCGATTGTTGCCACCATATTGTATTTCCTGCCGATGTTTGTCGGAGGTGGCATGCCGGCATGGGTGCTTGTAATGTTTATGATAGGAGTGGTGCTGATAGCGCTTGAGGTGTTTGTGATACCGGGATTTGGCATATGTGGAATATCAGGAATAATCGCTGTGGTCGTTTCCATTACAGGTGCTATGGTCAATAGCGATGCCGTTACGGGTGTTGATATTTCGGCCATAGGGAAGGCGCTCGCAGTGGTAGGGACGGGTAGTGTTCTTGCTGTGATTGCCATATGGTATCTTACTTCGGCGCGCGGCCCCAAGTGGGTGCGCAGACATTCCGAACTTATGACAGAATTGAGTACCGCAGAAGGCTTTATCGGCGTCGACATGGGGCCGGCAAAATATGTGGGTCAAAAGGCTCTTACTGCCACAGAAATGCGCCCGGCCGGTAAGATACAGATAGGGCAGACTGTTTTCGACGCAGTGTCTGTAGGCCCGTTCATAGGAGCGCGCAAAGCGGTAAAAGTAATAAAGTATGAAAATGCCCAACTTTATGTAGAACCTGAAGAATATGAAGAATAAAGAATTATCATACATAGCAATTATTCCGGCCCGATATGCCTCGACCCGGTTTCCGGGCAAGCCGCTTGCCAAGATAGGCGGCGTGGCGATGGTGGAACGTGTGTACAGGCGTGCGGAGGCTGCTTTCGACAATGTTGCAGTAGCAACAGACGACAGCAGGATATACGATGCCGTGAAGGCTTTTGGCGGCAACGTCGTAATGACCTCAGAGAAACACCGCAGCGGAACAGACCGATGCCGGGAGGCGTATGCCAATCTCGGCTCTGATGCCGACGTGGTAGTAAACATACAGGGCGACGAGCCGTTCATTTCGCTCAAGCAGTTAGAATCTGTTAAGGAATGTTTTGCCGACTCGGGCGTTGATATAGCGTCGTTGGCACGGCCGTTCGATCCCGCCCGCGGCTTTGAATCGTTGTTTGATTCCAACCTGGTAAAGGTGGTTATGGATACGGATATGTACGCGATGTATTTCTCCCGCTCTATCATACCGTATGTCCGCAACTATGAATGGAAAGAATGGCTTGACCACGCAAAGTTTCATACCCATGTAGGGCTTTATGCCTATAGGGCCGAGGTTTTGGAGCGTCTTGGTGAATTACCGCAAAGTCCGCTCGAACTGGCTGAATCGCTTGAACAGCTCAGGTGGCTTCAGGCCGGGTACAGGATTAAGATGGCTCTTACAGATGAACCCAATATAGGTATTGACACACCAGCCGACCTTGAATTGGCCGAGAAATATCTTGTCGGACTATGATGAAATCGCCTAACAGAAAGGAGCCGCTGGCCGTTAAGCCTTTTGGGAAAATGACAGTGCCGCCCGAAAATCTGTCGTTGCTTCCTAATGGAATCACGCTGCACAGTTTTAGTGGAGGCGACCAGCCTATTTGTAAACTGAGCATAGCATTTCAGGGAGGAATCAGAGAAATAGGTTCGGAAGCAACTGCCAATATGGTGTTGTCGCAGATTTTTGAAGGTGCCGGCAACAAAACTGCGTCCCAAATAGCCGATATATTGGATTATAACGGGGCAAGAATCGGGGTGAGAAGCCAAGTGCATCATAGCGTGCTCGATGTGTGGATGCTGAACGAGAGGGTGCCTCAAATTCTGGATTTGCTCAAAGAGTGTATCTCAAGTCCGGCATATCCGCAAAACGAACTCGACACAGCCAAACTGCGCGCTACAGCGGCGTTTCTTTCGAGCAGGGAAGATGTGGCCACCCTTGCCGGCGAAGCACTTACCAAACTCATATATGGCGAGGGTCACCCGCTTGCCCGGCCAATGTCGGAAGAAGCAATAGCTTTGGTAGACAGAGCCGGTCTGCAGGCGGCACACAGACGCTTGCTTGTGCCTGAAAACACCGATGTGTTTTTGTCGGGAATGATTGACGGAGAAGTAGAAAGGGCAGTGTATGATTTTTTGTGCGAGCTGCCTTCTCTTGGGCCTTCGTTTAAGCCCGTATTCGAGCCGATACGTCCTGAAGAACCCGGCAAAAAGGTATATGTGGGAATGGAAGGCGCGCTTCAAGATGCCATAATGGCGGGGCTTCCGGCACCAGGACGCGACAGCGAGGACTATTCGTCGCTAAGGTTCACAATAATGGCTCTTGGAGGTTATTTCGGCAGTAGGCTTATGACGAACATACGCGAAGACAAAGGATTGACCTACGGCATATCGGCATCATTGCTCGGGAACCATGAAGGTTCATATATGACAATCGGCGCGCAATGTGACGGTGCGTATACGGAGCGTGTGCTCGATGAAATATACGCCGAGATGCGAGGCTTGGTATCTAATCCGCCCAAGGACGACGAATTGCGTCGGCTCAAACTGCATGCCGCGACAAATCTTGCAGAAATTCTCGATACTCCGGCAGGGATAATGGGGTATTATGCAAATAGGCTGTTTGTAGGAACCCCTGACGATTATTTCGCGCGACAGCAGGTTGCTATCAACGCTCTAACTCCTGAAATTATAGCTGCCATGGCAGAGAAATATCTTCAGCCGGAGAATTTGCGCGTTGCCATATGCGGTGATTATGACAGACGAAGTTAGCACATCCCGTAGAATCGCCCTCCAAGCCTCGTAAACACTTATTCACATTTTTGCTTGGCTCAAATTCACAAATTTTCAGTATTTTTGCAGCAAAGAAAACACATAAGCTTCATTAGATGAAAAAGAGTGCTTTACAGAAAGCCCGTGCGGCTTACAAGCCTAAATTACCAGTTGTATTAACAAGTGCTGTTAAAGTAGTGGAAGGTCGCCCGACAGAGTCCGTTGCTGACCAAGCTGCTATCAAAAGTCTGTTCCCCAATACTTACGGTCTTCCCGAAATCCGTTTTGAAAAGAATCCCGCTCCCGCTCCCGGCAAGCCTGTCAATGTGGGTGTAATTCTTTCGGGTGGACAGGCTCCCGGCGGACACAATGTGATCTGCGGTCTGTTTGACGGAATCAAGAAAATCCATCGCGACAGCCGCTTGTTCGGCTTCCTGATGGGTCCTGGCGGCCTCGTAGACCACAAGTACATCGAACTTACCGCTCCGATTATTGATGAATACCGCAACACCGGCGGTTTCGACATTATCGGTTCCGGACGCACAAAGCTCGAACGCGAAGAGCAGTTTGAAAAAGGTCTTATAATCATCAAAGAGCTTGGCATCAACGCATTGGTTATAATAGGCGGTGACGACTCTAACACCAATGCCGCCGTACTCGCCGAGTACTACAAGGCTCATAATGCCGGTGTGCAGGTTATCGGTTGCCCCAAAACCATCGACGGTGACCTCAAGAACGACGTTATCGAAACATCGTTCGGCTTCGACACTGCCACAAAGGTATACTCCGAGGTAATCGGCAACATACAGCGCGACTGCAACTCCGCTAAAAAATATTGGCACTTCATAAAGCTGATGGGCCGCTCCGCAAGCCACATCGCTCTTGAATGCGCACTGCAGACACAGCCCAACATCTGCCTTATTTCTGAAGAAATAGAGCAGCGCGATATGAGCCTCGACCAGATTGTAAGCTATATCGGCGATATCGTTATTGCACGTGCTGCCGACGGCAATAATTTCGGAACAGTCCTCATCCCCGAGGGCTTGATCGAATTCATACCTGAATACAAGCGCCTTATTCGCGAACTCAACGAGCTTCTTGGTGCAAACAAGGCTGTTGTGAAGAATATGAATTCCGAAGACCTCACAGCTTTCATTCTTGGCAACCTCTCTGCCGAAAACGTGGCTGCGCTTAAGAAACTTCCTGAAGAGGTTTCTCGCCAGCTTATGCTCGACCGCGACCCGCACGGCAATGTACAGGTATCGCTTATCGAAACAGAGAAGCTCCTTAGCGGCCTCGTTGCCGACTATGTAGCTAAGTCTGAAGCGTTCGCCGCTGCCAAGGGCAAATTCTCGGCATTGCACCACTTCTTCGGCTATGAAGGCCGTTGTGCAGACCCGTCGAACTTCGACGCCGACTACTGCTACTCACTCGGCTTCAATGCTGCCGCGCTTATCAATGCCGGTGTGACAGGCTATATGTCTTCGATCAGAAATCTTGTGAAGCCTGCCGTTCAGTGGATTCCCGGTGGTATTCCCATCACTATGATGATGAATGTGGAGCGTCGTAACGCCGAAGACAAACCTGTAATCCAGAAAGCTCTCGTGCGCCTCGATGGAAAGCCCTTCCTCAAGTTCGCAGAGCAGCGCGACAGCTGGGCTCACAACACGTGCTATGTATATCCCGGCCCGATCCAGTACTTCGGCCCTTCAGAAGTATGCGACCAGCCGTCGATGACACTCAAATACGAACATCAGGGTAAATAATTACCCTCGCTCGACAAAGCATATTCAATCCTTCTTATCAGCTTGCATTCCGCCTACAGTACACATGGCTGTAGGCGGAATTTTTATGCTATTTCATTGATATTATAAAAGCCCGCTGTCGGCGGGCTTTTTCGTTGATAATTCTATTGTTACATCTTGAGTAGCGAGGAGCCGGTATCGGAATTGTTGAGTGTCCGTCGGCCGGATCTAAATATAGAGCCGAAGTCGGCCGAGTAACTTGCGGAAAATACGACCATGTTGGCGTTATCTTTGATGTAGCGGTCTTTTATTGACGGATTGATTGCAGAGTAATTCCACGAAGGATATTGTGTCCCTCGAGTTTCAAACATATACATCCACGAGGCGCCTATGCCCCAATGTTTGTTTGGCCGATATTCTACCTGAAGCATATCGCCGTTCTCGTTTTTGCCGACGACCTGTCCTGATAGATACTTACCGGGTAATTTACGCCAGTAAGATATTGTTACCGGGCCTTTGTTCCACCAAAGCGACAGGCTTCCGGAAATAGCCGTAAGGCTGTGTGCCCATTCTGTTTTTAACTTGGTGTTATAGTGCTCGAGGCTTATGTTAAGACTCGCCCCAAAGCCTGCGATATCATTCAGTTTCACATACAAGTTCCCGGATGAACGACGGAAGGTATCGTAGTTCATACTTTGCGACAGGAATAATCCATTGCCGAGGTAGCGAAGATCGGTAGTGGCGGGGTTACGTGTGTTCAAGCACGAAAGCATAAGTGTTGTGCTTAGCTTTTTATGTGTGTATGATCCTGATAGTTGATAGTTGTAGTATTCAGATACTTTAAGGTTGGGATTGCCGTTGGATACAAGGTATGGCGACGTCTGCTGAGGGTGGTCTGTCAACGAGGAGATTCCGGGTATCGACGGTGAGTATCTGAATGCGGCCTGCAGGCTCCATTTGTTGTTGATGGTCCAACTCGCCTGCGCCTGGCTGATATTACGAATAAAACTCCTTTTGTTCAAGTCGTTTTTTACCCAAAACATTTTTAAGCCGCTCGATAGAGATACATATACCTTGTTGAACTGATACCCGAGTCGGGCATATATATAATTGTTGTTCTCCGTAAGCACCGGAGCATAATCAGAAGAAATATATTGATTTCGACTGTGCGATACGGTGTTTTGGTATCCGGCCGACAGGGATGTGGCATCATTGAAAGAATGAGTGAAATTCGCTTCTGTAATAAGAGAGCGCCTCCGATTATCCACGTTCATAATATATTCTTCAATCGATTCGGCATCGTAGACATACTCATTGTCACGTCTGTAGTCATCTGAAGACAGTGTTCCAACTGCCTGTATCTCGAGCGTGTTTCGGTCGTTGAAATCGTGGCGGAAAAACAAGTCAAGCGATGGTGAGAACTGCGCGCTTTGGGCCAGCATTAGTGTGTTATATTCGCCAATCTGTGTGTCGATGGTGGTGCCTGTATACCGTCGCTTGCTCGATGATATGGCCGCGTTTAATGTTGCCGAAAATAATGTTGACTTGTTCGGGGTGAAATTGTATTTGAATGATATGGGATTCATCAGATAGTTGAACGGATTACGGTCCTTTTCGATAAGATTGACCTTGCAATCATTCCCTACAAATGATTGCTCCGTGACGTCATACACGTCTTGATAATTGCGCCATGACGGATTGTAAGATAGAGAGAATTGCGACTCACCCTGGTGATACGAGGCTTTTATATCAGCATCTAAAAACCCGGTGGTCGGGCAGCCTCTCGTCCAGCCATAGAACGAGCCACCGTCAGTACGTCGGCGCACCGTGACGCTAAGAAATCCGCTGCAACCACGGTCTGCATATCGAGCGGGAGTAATACGGGAAAATTCCACTTTCTCGATATCTGCAGGAGGTATCGAATTCAGATCGGAAATAGAGGAGGGCACCCCGTTGACCAGAATCATTGGCGTGGCTCCGTCCACACTTAACGTGCGATTGATAACGTTTGTTTCCAATCCCGGGAGTGGTAGCTTCTCAAACAGCCTGATGGCGGTAGACGACGCTTTTATATCCGATGACGCAGGATATACGATAGTTCGGCCACGCACATTGTATTGCGATTTGGACGTAACAGTAAGCTCATCGAGATTGATGCTTTCAGTGAGCAATATCTGTCCTAAGTCGAGATTTTTTGTCCCCGGAGCAATCAATATTTCCGTTTCGCTGAATCCTGCTAATGAAAAACGAAGAATCACCTCTTCATTCTTTTCGGTGGCGATTGTAAAAGCCCCCGAATGGTCGCTGACCGACTTCTGAACGAGCATATCTCCAGAATACAACCTGCATAATACTCCCGGCAACGCTGTTGTGTCATTTTCAACAGCAATTAGGCCCTTTATTTCTCTTGCCTGGGTAACATTGTATGCTGCAAGTGCAAATGCCAGAATCAAGCACTTATTCATATTAGATTTATAACGTTTAGAATATATATATGAAGAGCATATTCGCACTCCTCATATTATATGACGTTAAATGAAGCCCTATTGTTACACGCAACAGAAAGATTCAGTTTGCCAATATCATTTATCGGAAGAAAACACCTCGAAACTGCTGTCGGTATACAGGACAATAATGGACTTTATGCGTTTTCCATCTTTCACATCGGGATTGCCATTTGCGGATTCGCTATTGCTCGAAGATGGCATTTGCAGAGGCATAACAATATCGTTGAATAAATCGGCTTGTGTTCGCTTCCTTTCCTCCGGAGCAGACGCGCTTCGCGCTGGCTCAATTGGTTGCTGTAGACGGTCTATTTCGTTTCGGACGGCGTTTTTTTCCGAATATTGTGCACTTGAAAGAGGTTCTATCATAGATTCAACGCCGAAATAATCTTCGTCAAATCCCGGCAAGAGTATTTCTGATTGTTGGGAATCAGAAATTTGACTGTCTGTATACGCTTTGTTTTGCGGATCTTGACGCTCTGAGATTTCAAAATTTGATGAGCTCAGCATATCTCCTTGGCCAAATAGCAGCCATGTAATGTTTAGCTGGGGAAAGCTCTCGTATAGCTTTCTCAGGAGAGTGTCGCTTACTGATTTGTTGCGTCCATGAACAAGCTGCGATAAAGTTGGGCGAGGTATGCCTGCCTTATCAGCAAACTGGGAATTGCTGTAGCCAAGATAATCTATAAAACTTTTCAATCTACCTATAACGGTTGCGTCTTCGGCCATATTTTTAGAGAATTGAGCGTGAATTTGACGATGCAAATGTAAAAACTAAAATTGATAAATGCAAATTTTATGCTGTGAATATGTATTTACAATTATAACTAAAGGGTGTTTGCAATGTGCAATTGTGCCATTTTGAGTCGTAAGAGATATCCGGCAATAATGGGGTAGGGTGCAGAATAAGGGTAAATTTATCTATTGTATAAATATAGATTATATCTGCTATTAGTGTTAAAATCAGCTATATATGTCTACCGCAATCGGGCGATCGCCCTTCCGGGTGCATTTGATACATATAGTTAAACTAATACTATGGATTTTGTATGTATTTGGCTGGGTTTTAGCCGAGTGTGTAAAACGTTAATATGTGTTTATTGCTAAAATAGACGGGTTGTTGCGAATTGCAAACGCACCAGTGCTGGGGATTCGCGTCCAGCTGATTCGCAAAAACGCACTGCTATGCACATTTGTGATTTACAATAATTAATTGCCGAGTTTGTAGGGATTTAAATTTCCGATATTCAACTGCAAATTATCCTGCCTAAGCCGCTGTTTGTGTTTGTGAATCGTGTTCGAAATCTTAAATCAGTGCGGCCTATTTCGACTTCACAACGCCAAATTTCAAAATCTGTGTACTATTGACAATTATTTTACAAATAGAACATTCTGGAGAGGTGTCGTGTTTCGATTATCTGAGGTTAAATACCATCTATATATCTTTATTTTAAATAATTACAACACACTTAGGGGTA